>Ga0157365_10000672_pt1 | contig 14653 bp, 13 predicted proteins | sample AttsexASBM3_FD_111478 | JGI IMG/M metagenome (GOLD analysis project Ga0157365, IMG submission 111478) | Fungus gardens microbial communities from leaf cutter ant in Ribeirão Preto, State of São Paulo, Brazil - Atta sexdens ASBM3 | ecosystem: Host-associated > Fungi > Mycelium > Unclassified ... | reverse complement strand
CGTCGTGGGCGGTGGACCGGGCGGCTATGTTGCTGCCCTTCGCGCCGCGCAGCTTGGCAAGAATGTGGCCGTGGTGGAGAGCACCCATCTGGGTGGAATCTGCCTGAACTGGGGGTGCATTCCTACCAAGGCGCTTCTTCGCGCGTCCGAACTCAACCATCAGCTGCACAACCTTGCCGAATTCGGTTTCAGTGCCGAAAACGTAAGCTTCGATATCGAAAAAGTGGTGGCGCGTTCACGTGCCGTTTCCCGTCAGCTTTCGCGTGGTGTGGCCGGACTGCTGAAAAAAGCCAAGGTCAGGGTTTATGATGGTCGCGCCAAGCTGGCCGGTCGCGATGGGAAGGCCCATGTCGTCTCCATCACCAAGGATGGCAAGGAGACGGGTCGTATTGCGGCTCCCGACGTCATTCTGGCGACTGGTGCCCGTGCCCGTCATTTCCCGGGGCTGGAGCCCGATGGCGAGCTGGTCTGGACCTATCGCGAGGCGATGGTGCCGAAAGAGCTTCCGAAGCGCCTTCTCGTTATCGGCTCCGGCGCAATCGGCGTCGAATTTGCGTCCTTCTATCGCAATATGGGCGCCGAAGTGACCATCGCCGAGGTTGCGGACAGGATCATGATTGCCGAGGACGCCGAAATCAGCGGCCTTGCGCAGAAAGCCTTCGAAAAGCAGGGGATCAAGGTGCTTACCGGCGCCAGGGTCGGCCCGCTGAACAAGAAGGACGGGACCGTTTCGACACAGATCACGACAGCGGCGGGTACGACCGATGTCGTGGTGGATAAGGTCATTCTCGCCGTCGGTATCGTCGGTAATGTCGAGGATCTGGGTCTTGAGCAGACCAAGGTGAAGATCGACAAGACCCATATCGTCGTCGATGAGCTCTGCCGTACCGGTGAGCCGGGTCTGTGGGCGATCGGCGATGTGGCGGGTGCGCCCTGGCTTGCGCACAAGGCGAGCCATGAAGGTGTCATCTGCGTCGAGAAAATTGCGGGTCACAACCCCGAGCCGCTTCATCCGCTCAATATTCCCGGCTGCACCTATAGCCGCCCTCAGGTTGCTTCTGTCGGCCTGACGGAAGAAAAAGCCAAAGCGACGGGGCGCAAGCTCAAGATCGGTCGTTTCCCGTTCCTTGCCAATGGCAAGGCGCTGGCAATGGGCGAGCCGGATGGGCTCACCAAGACCATTTTCGATGCCGAAACCGGCGAGCTGCTGGGTGCGCATATGATCGGCGCGGAAGTAACGGAAATGATCCAGGGCTTTGTGATCGCACGTACCTCCGAGCTGACAGAGGCGGAACTGAAGGAAACGGTCTTCCCGCATCCGACGATTTCGGAAACCATGCATGAGTCGGTGCTTGCAGCCTGGGGTGGAGCACTCCACTTCTAGTCATGACCATGCAGCGCATCACCATCGATCATCGCAAGCCCGGCACGCTTCGTCATCCTGAGAAGGCCAATCGGCCCGATAATCCGATCCAGCGCAAGCCGGACTGGATACGGGTGAGGGCGCCGAACAGCCCTGTCTATCAGGAGACGCGCAAGCTCATGCGCGACAACAGGCTGGTGACAGTCTGTGAAGAAGCGGCCTGCCCGAATATCGGTGAATGCTGGTCGCAGCGTCATGCCACCATGATGATCATGGGCGAGATCTGCACGCGAGCCTGTTCGTTCTGTAATGTGACCACGGGCATGCCCAAGGCTCTCGATGCCGATGAGCCCGAACGCGTTGCAGAAGCGGTTGCGAAACTGGGCCTGCGCCATGTGGTCATTACGTCGGTCGATCGCGACGATCTGGCCGATGGTGGAGCGTTGCATTTCGCGCGCACCATAGCCAGTGTCCGCAGGGCGTCGCCCGAAACGACAATCGAGATCCTGACGCCCGATTTCCTGCGCAAGCCTGGCGCGCTTGACGTGGTCGTTCAGGCAAAACCCGATGTTTTCAATCATAATATCGAAACTGTACCCCGCCTTTATCCGTCTATTCGCCCAGGCGCACGCTACTATCAGTCGGTGCGCCTGCTGGATGATGTGAAAAGGCTCGACCCGTCGATCTTTACCAAATCCGGTCTGATGCTTGGGCTGGGCGAGGAAAAGATGGAAGTTGCACAGGTCATGGACGATTTCCGTATTGCGGATGTCGATTTCATCACAATGGGACAGTATCTGCAGCCCACGCCCAAACATGCGGGTGTTGCGAAATTCGTTCCTCCCGACGAGTTCGAGGAATTTGCCCGTATGGCGCGCGCCAAGGGCTTCCTGCAGGTCAGTTCCAGTCCGCTGACACGCTCTTCCTATCACGCGGATTCCGATTTCGCCGCGCTCCGAGAGGCGCGTCAGAACAGGCTGAAGCAGGATGTGCTCCAGCCGGAGAAAGCATAATGCCCACCCATGCCGAGCAACGGTTGATCGCCTATAGTCCCGAACAGCTTTTCGATCTCGTGGCCGATGTGGGTGCCTATCCCCAGTTTCTTCCGTGGTGCGTCAAGGCAGTTATCAGATCCCGCACCGAACATGAGCTGGTTGCCGATCTCAGCGTCGGGTTCGGACCGTTTCGCGAGACATTCACCAGCCGCGTCGCGCTTGAGCGCCCGCACCGGATCAGGGTCCGTTATGAAAAGGGCCCATTCCGTTATCTGAATAATGTCTGGACCTTCACACCCGACCCGCGCGGTTGCCTTGTCGATTTTTTTGTCGACTTCGAGTTCAGATCGCGCCTTTTGCAGAATGCGATCGGCGTGGTTTTTAATGAAGGGGTACGTTTGATGGTATCGGCCTTCATCAAACGCGCACGCGATACCTACGGTGTCTCCAAAGAGCCCGGTGCCGTCATACGCAGCTGATCATGCACAAGTTTTTATGCTTCGAGGCAACTGCAACGACTTCGTTACGTTTGTCCTAGCATCAGAGGACTATCTCCGTGCCTTGCAGGTGCGGTGAACCCTGGATCAGAGAATTCTGAAAGGACGAACGATGAAGATTTCTGCACTGGGCGCCACGCTGATGGCCGCTACTTTTGTCGTTGCAACGCCGGCTTTCGCCAAGCATACGGGCCACAAGGCTCACCATGCTACCAAGACGGCTATGCACCAGAAGGCTGACAAGGGCGATGCAGCGACCGACGACCTGAACGCACGCAGCCTGCAGCAGGCCCAGACCCCGGTTCCCGTGACGGCACCGGCTGCTGCACCGATGGCCAGCGCCACGGCACCGGCCCCGGCGCCTATGCCGATGGACAACTCGATGAAGATGCCCGCATCCACGATGCCGGCACCCGCAGGTCAGTAATCGGTCCCGACGGACCGACAGCCAGTTGTCGAGACGAAAACCCTGCTGTCCGTCAGCAGGGTTTTTTCGTTTGTGTCCTTCCGTCTTCACCTGCTTGAGGGCCGCGCTACTCGCTTGTGGCCGAACGGCTTAAATGTTCTGCAATCTCGCCTCTGAAACCCTATGTTTCGCGGCGATCATTGCTTATATCCCCCGATCATGAGCGCTGTAGACAAAAAACTCGTGCGAGCCTGGGTCCGCCAACAATCCGGCCCGGCCAGACGTGCTGCATTCCCTGTCGTTCTGTTCGGTAGCATTTCAACGGTCACAGGCATTGGGCAGGCCTGGTGTCTGGCGAACGTACTGGGGCGTCTCTTTCTGCGACAGACGGGCGCAGAGGGGATGGCTGTCGGATCGCTCATGGCAGGTTTTGCCGCGCTCTCCCTGTTTCGCGCGCTCTGCTTTTACTTACAGGAGCATTTTGCCGCCAAAGCCGGCATAAGATCCCGCGAACGCCTGAGACGTGATGTGCTCGATTCCGTTTTCAGAGTGGGCCCGGCTCTTCTGCGACGGCAGCATTCTGCTGAAATTGCAGCCTTGCTGGTCGATCGCATCGAAGTGCTCGATGGCTATTTCGGCCGTTGGTTGCCGGCCTCCATGACCTGGATGCTTTTCCCGGTCATCGTTCTGGCCGCCGTCTTTGCCGTCGACGCACGGGCTGCGCTTATTCTTGCGATCTGTGGTGCTCTGGTGCCTGTGGCGCAGGCGGTTTTCGGGATCGGTGCTGCCCTGGCGTCGCGCAACCAGTTTCTCGCGATGGTTCGCCTCCAGTCGCGTTTTCTCGACCGTATAAGAGGCATAGCGACGATCGTTCTCTCCAATGCGACAGAGCACGAGGCCTCGTCGCTTGCTCAGGCGGCGGACGATCTGCGTCGTCGCACGGTCAGGATATTGCGTGTCGCCTTCCTGTCCTCTGCCGCAATCGATGTCGCCATGGTCGTTGCGATCGTGCTGATCGTTTTCACGCAGGGGCACTTCGTCCATATCGAGGGCAGTAGCCTGCCGCGCATTTACCCTTCACCCCATTTCACGCAGACCCTTTTCGCGCTTTTCCTCGTGCCCGAATTTTTTGCCCCGTTCCGCGGTCTGGCTCTGGCCTATCAGGATCGTGCGCATGCCGCCGGGGCGGCGGAAGCCATGGATGGGCTCGGCACCTCAGGCGATACGCTGATCGACGAGACAGCCGATCGACGTGATGAGCGCATAGGAGGCGTGACGGTGGAGGCCAGGAACCTCAGCTATGCCTGGCTCAAGGACGGGCCACCCGTGTTCGAACATGTCGATTTCAATGTCGGTCCGGGAGAGGTTCTCCTGCTTGACGGGCCGTCAGGTGCAGGCAAATCCACCATGATCGAGCTTCTGCTCGGTTTCGTGCAGCCGACGGACGGGCTGATCCTGTTCAATGGTCAGGATATTTCGACCATGAAGGGCCGCGATATTGCGCGCTATCTCGCATGGATCGGGCAAAAGCCGGTGATATTTGCCGGTACGCTGCGTGAGAACCTTCTTTTCGCCAGGCCCGAGGCCGACGAAGCGGAAATAGCCAAGGCGATCAGGGCGGCATCACTTGAAGTCGTTCTGGCTGATCTGCCGGATGGCCTCGATACGGTAATCGGAGAGGGAGGCTTCGGTCTCTCTGGTGGTCAGGCACAACGTGTGGCCATAGCGCGCGCTTACCTCAAGGATGCTCCGCTCCTGCTGCTGGACGAACCGACAGCGCATCTCGATCCGCAGACGGAGCAGTCAATCATAGCCTCGCTGGTCATGCTTGCCGCTACACGCACCGTTATTCTCAGCTCGCATTCCCCTGCCATGAAAGCGCTTGCCACCCGCGCAATCCAGCTCGGAAGCGACAGTGTTATGGAGTGCGCATCGTGAAAAATGCCGTTCCTTCCTCGCCGCCTTCGGTTCAGCCTGCGTCTGCTTCGGTGGCGACGTCTGCTGTTTCTGCCGTGCAGCCTCACACCCGTTCCGAGCATGGCAAAGCCCCGATCGGCACACGCGCGGCCCTGCGTGAAATACTGTCCGTCTGGCGTCCATATAGCGGACGACTTGTTTTCGGCATGGTGCTTTCGGCACTTGCGTTGCTTAGCGGTCTCGCACTCATGTGGAATGCGGGCGCAAGCGTTACGGCGCTGGCGCTGGGCCTCGGTACGGCATTCGGTCTGCTGCGTGCTTTCGGTGGCGCAAGGATCATCCTGCGTTACGCCGAGCGCTTATATGCGCATGATGCCATGTTTCGCGCACTTGCAGCCCTGCGTGTCTGGTTTTTCCGTAACCTCGCCCAGGGTGCGGCTGCGGGGCTCGGGTTCAGACGTGCGGGCGATCTGCTGAATCGTCTCGTCGGCGATGTCGAGCTGCTCGATAATCTTTATCTGCGTATCGCCATGCCTGTTCTGGGCATTGCGGTATCCCTTCCGGTCATCGCATTCGTTGCGGGCGCTGCCAATTGGCGCCTGGGTGTCATACTGGCCCTGTTGTTTGTCTTTGCGGCCTGTCTTGTGCCTCTCTGGGCCGCCAGACGTGCCTCGTCGCGTTCGGGCCACATTCTCCACGCCGAATCGTCTTTGCGCGTGGCAGCTCTCGATCTGGCGACGGGACTGCGCGAAGCCAGAGCCTATTCGGCCGAAGCGCGTCTGGCTGAGCGCATTATGACGGAAGAAAGCAAGCTGCATGACGCCCAGCTTACACAGGCGCGCGCCATGGCAGGTGCGGGTGCGGTTTCCTATCTCTGCGGGCAGCTGGCTCTTGTTCTCATTCTTGCGGGGCTCGCCGGTTTCGGCGGGCTGGGTGTGACCTATCTGTCTGGTGTCGCGCTCGTTTTCCTGACTGGCGCCATTTTTGAGTCGATCGGAACCCTTGCTCGGACCAGCGTCCTTTCTGCTCAGGTCGGTGAGGCAGCCCGCCGGGTGGTCGATATTGCCTCCGAGCCACCCTCAGACAGTGGCAAGACCTGCGAGGCACCGGAAAATGGCGATATCGTGCTGACCGATGTCAGTTTCGGCTGGGACGGTGCGCGTGCACCGGTGCTGCGTGGGGTAAGTCTCACGATCCGGGCCGGCGAGCACGTTGCCCTGATCGGTCCTTCGGGCGCCGGTAAATCGAGCCTGGCTGCGTTGCTGCTCAAAGTGGCCACGCCGCAATCGGGATCCATCACCTTCGGAGGTCACACGCTCGAAACGCTGGATACTACCAGTCTGCGTCAACGTATCGGCTGGCTCTCACAGGCCACGCATCTGTTTTCGGACACTATCAGGAACAACCTCCTGATGGGGCGTCAGGATGTGTCCGACGCCCGGATCTGGGAAGCGCTGGAACGTGCCGAAATTGCCGAGACGGTGCAGGCACTTCCCGATGGACTGGATAGCTGGGTCGGGGAGGGCGGTGCACGTCTTTCCGGCGGTCAGGGGCGTCGTATCGCGCTTGCACGCACGCTGTTGCAGGATGCACCTGTCGTGGTGCTGGATGAACCGGCAACCGGGCTCGATTCTGCCACCGAGCGGGCTTTCCTGGAGACCCTGGGGCGCACGATGCGGGGGCGCACCGTTATCCTGATTGCGCACAGGCTGACCGGCGTCGAAAGTCTCGACAGGGCATGGCAGCTTGTCGCTGGCAGGGTCTCTCCGATCCCGCTTTGACAGGCGCTGTATCGGCCGTGCCTTGTGGCGGCTTCTTGACGGCGGGAATGCCACGAGGCAGTGACAAGCCACGGCTCCGTGGATGTCACGGCGATTCGAAAAGGAAACAAAGATGCGTCGTCTGCCTGTGATGTTGTCGGCTTTCGCTCTGGCCGGTCTGGCTGCCTGCACCAATGGTGCGGATCGCGATCGTTACCCTGTTTTCTTCGAGCCCGCTTCGACGACGGTTTCTTCCAGCGCGCAGGGGATCATCGAGCAGGCTGCAGCCGATGCCCGCGATACCCATGCCAAGACAATCGAGGTGATCGGCCATGCCGGCGCCCGTGGCAATCTTTCTGCTGACGAGATGCTTTCGGTCGAGCGCGCCAAGGTCGTTGCCGCGGCCCTGACCGCAGCCGGTGTCGGCGGTGCGCAGATCACCCAGCTGGCGCGTCCGCCCAAGAACAACGAAGATGCTTCGGTTGCTTCACGTGTCGTGACGATCGAGGTCGATCCTTCGCGCCCGTAACCGATCCAACCTGATCCTTGACCCTGAACGAACCCTCTTTCGTCGAACCCGATACGAGCGAAGCACCCGATGCGGTCCTGAACCGTGTTTTCGGGTTTTCCAGCTTCCGTGGACAGCAGAAAGAGGTGATCGAGGCCGTCATGAATGGCGAGGATGTTCTCGTCATCATGCCGACCGGCGGGGGTAAAAGCCTCTGTTATCAGGTACCGGCCCTGTGCCGCCCGGGCATGGGTATCGTCATTTCGCCGCTTATCGCGCTGATGGACGATCAGGTGGCTGCATTACGTCAGCTTGGCGTGAATGCAGCGGCCCTGCATTCCGAACTCGACCCCGACCGTCTGGAAAAGACGCGGAGCGATCTGCGCGACGGTCGTGTCGATATCCTGTACATTTCTCCCGAACGGCTCGTTTCACCGGGAACGGCGCGCTGGCTCGCCCGTCATCCTGTATCGGTGCTGGCTATCGACGAGGCCCATTGCGTTTCGGCCTGGGGGCATGAATTCCGGCCCGAATATCGTGCCCTTGCCGATCTGCCATCCATTTTCCCCGATGTGCCCCGTATCGCCCTTACAGCAACGGCGGATTCACGCACACAGGACGACGTGCTTCTGGCCCTTGGCATGCCTCATGCGCGCCGGCTGACATCGAGCTTCCACAGGCCCAATCTGTTCCTTGCAGCTCTGCCGAAGGGTTCGGAGACAAAGCAGGTGCAGGACGCGCTTGCACCGCATCGCGAAGATGCTGCCATCGTCTATTGCGGCAGCCGTAATCGTACGGAGCGTATGGCCAAAAGCCTGCGTGAGCGCGGGTTCAACGCCTTGCCGTTCCATGCGGGCCTGTCACCGCAGGAAAAACACGCGACACTGCTTCGTTTCCGCAGTGGTGAACCCATGGTGATCGTGGCGACCGTGGCGTTCGGCATGGGGATAGACCGTCCTGACGTGCGCTGTGTTGTGCATCTGGATATGCCGGCCTCGCCAGAGGCCTATTATCAGCAGATCGGCCGTGCAGGCCGCGATGGCGAACCCGCCGATACCCTTCTGCTTTATGGCGGTGAAGACATGGCGCGTGCGCGCTACTGGCTGGAGCAGTCGAGCGCACCCGATAGCGAAAAGCGCGTCATGCAGGCGCGTCTGGAGAGCATGATTGCCCTGACCGAGACGGTCGGTTGCCGTACCCAGGCGTTGCTGGCCTGTTTTGGCGAGGCATTGCCGGGCGCATGCGGCCATTGCGATAATTGTCGCAGCCCCGCAGAGACCTTCGATGGCACCCAGGCAGCACAGAAAGTGCTTTCGGCAATCTACCGGACCGGACAACGCTTCGGCGCCGTGCATCTGACGACGGTGCTGCGCGGTAAACTGACCGAGGCGATCGAAAGACACGCGCATCAGCATCTGACCGTGTTCGGCGTGGGGAAAGAGCACTCTGAGCAGTGGTGGCGCGGGGTGATCCGTCAGCTCATCGCGCGCGGGGCCATAAGAATGAGCGGCGAGCATGGAACGCTCGGCCTGGATGTCGATGTGGCTCGTCCGATATTGCGCGGTGAGGAAACGATGAGACTGCGTGCAGACCCGCTTAAAAGTCCCTCACTCCCTTCGCGCAGCCCGTCATCGGCCGGGCTGGTGGATGCGCTCGACAGCGATGAGCGTGCCCGTTTCGAGGCTCTGCGCCGCTGGCGGCGCGATGAGGCGAGAGAGCAGGAAATTCCACCCTATGTCATTTTCCATGACGCTGTTCTAAGCGAGATCGCGCGGGAAAATCCCGATACGGTCGAAGAACTCTCTCTCATACGCGGTGTGGGTGCATCGAAGCTCAAACGCTATGGCGATGCCGTTATTGCGGCGCTCGAAGGCGAGTAACGCCTCGCCCCCCATCGATCTGTTTAGGGGGCGAGCCGAGGAACTTCAGTCCTTTAGAACGAAATTCACGGTTGACGATGTTCCGCCAAGGAATTTGAAGGTGAGGGGAACGCTGTCCCCGGTTTTGATCGTATCGGGGAAACCGCGACAGATCAGATGATACCCACCAACCGGAAACACCATGGTCATTTCCGCCGGTATCGTGAAATGAGAAAACAGGCTTGCTGTGTGGCGGGTCACTTCCTGCTCGCTGTGGAAGGCTTCGATGGCCTGACAATCCGGCGATGTCACGCCCGAGATCAGATGCGCATCATGTCCCTTGTTGACGATCGTGAAATAGGCGGCGGCAAGCCCGGGATGATGCGGGGCGCGACGCATCCAGCCTTCTATGGTAATATCGCGATTGGCGTTTTTCTGCCCCGGAATCGTTGAATCGTCGGTCTGGGCCATGGCCTTGGTGGGCATCATGACGCCTCCCGCCAGGCAAACTGTCATGAGCAGTGCTGGAATTGCTTGCACTCTTGTCACCGATACGCTCCTTTCTGCCCCCGGCTTATCTTGCCGGTCAATGCCATCCATCTGCCCATCAGGGGGTAAACTTTCATGCACTGCCCGTTCTGCGGCCATGAAGATACGCAGGTCAAGGACAGTCGTTCGACGGACGATGGTGCCGCAATACGGCGTCGTCGCGTCTGTAACGCCTGCACCCAGCGTTTTACGACAATCGAGCGTGTTCAGTTGCGTGAACTCGTGGTGACAAAAATGGATGGCCGACGTGTGCCATTCGACCGTGACAAGCTCGCACGCTCCATTCGTATCGCCTTGCGCAAGCGCCCGGTTGAGGAAGAACGTCAGGAACGTATCGTCAACGGCCTTGTGCGCCAGCTCGAAGCCTCGGGCGAAGCAGAGATTTCTTCGGCGCGTATCGGCGAATTGGCGATGGATGCATTGCACAGCATCGACGGTGTCGCTTATGTGCGCTTTGCAAGTGTGTATCGCGATTTTCGCGAGGTTGAGGCTTTTTCCAAACTTCTGACGGATATGCGTCCTGGTGAGGAGGCAGAGCCTGCTCTCGTATCGAAATTACGCGGTAAGGACCTGCGCGGTAAGGACCCGGACGGGAAAAGCCCCGATGGGAAAGAACCGGGCAGGAAAGAAAAGGATTGATGATGAGCGACGAGACACCGAACAAGAACACCCCGAAGCGCTCGCGTACGGTGGCACGTGTCGCAGCCGTTCAGGCGCTGTTCCAGTGCGAGCAGGGTGGCGAGAATGCCGAGACCGTTATCAGCCAGTTCCAGCGCCATCGTCTGGCGGGCAGTGCTGAAAACGGGTTCGAAGATGGCTACGTGCCCGATGCCGATTTCCGTCTGTTCGGACTGATCGTCAAAGGCGTGACGCTCTCTCAGGATCGTATCGATGCGGCACTTGTCGGTGCCCTGCCTGCAAACTGGCCGCTGACCCGCCTCGATCCCGTATTGCGTGCCCTTTTGCGCGCCGGTGTCTGGGAGCTTGGAGAGGACGTGCCGGCACGCGTTGTCATCAACGAATATCTCGATGTGGCACACGGGTTCTTTTCGGGAGATGAGGCGCGTCTGGTCAACGGCGTGCTGGATGCACTGAGCCGCAAGACCTCGGCCCCGCAGCAGGAAGATTCGGCAGCGCCGGATGCGCCCGAAGAGCCATGATGTGATCGACTTCTGAGATGAGCGGGGGAGAGTTCGATTTCATCGACCGGTTTTTCCGGCCTCTGGCCGGGAATGGTGCGCTGGAGCTGGGTGACGATGCGGCCCTGATCGACGTGCCCGCGGGGCATGAGCTGATTTTATCGACCGATACGCTCGTCGAGGCCGTGCATTTTCTGCCTGACGATCCGGCGGAGACCATCGGGCGCAAGCTGTTGCGCGTCAGTCTGTCCGATTGTGCCGCCATGGGGGCGAAACCGCGCGGTTATCTGATGAATATCAGCCGACCGGCATCGTTCGACGATCAATGGTTTGCCAGTTTCAGTACCGGGCTTTTTCAGGATCAGCATCTGTTCGGCCTCTCTCTTCTCGGCGGCGACACGACGAGCACGCGTGGCCCCCTGGTGCTGAGCCTGACCATTCTGGGTGAAGTCAGCAAAGGCCGTGCCGTGCGCCGCAAAGGGGCAAGGGCAGGCGACGTGATCTGGGTGACCGGCACGATAGGCGATGCTGCACTTGGCCTGCAGGCTCTTCTGGGTGAGGTTGACGATGCCGGCGGCATCCTGACCGGGCGCTATCGCCTGCCACAACCCAGAACCGGATTCCCGCTTCAGGATTTTGCCAGTGCGGGAATGGATATTTCCGACGGACTTGTGCAGGACGCTGGTCATATTGCCCGACAGAGCGGCGTGCGCCTCGAACTCGAGGCCGACAGGGTGCCGCTCTCACCTGAGGCCGAGGCTGCCGGTCCGGCGTGGCTCGAAACCTGTCTGACAGGTGGCGACGATTACGAGCTGCTCTTTACGGCTCCGGACTCCCGGACGGACGCGATTCGAGAGGCCGGGAAAAAAGCCGGTCTGAATGTCACGCAGATAGGGCGCGTCGTGCAGGGTTCAGGCGTTGTTGTGCTGGACGCAAACGGGCGGGAAATGCCGCTCAGAAAAACCGGCTGGCAGCATTTCTGATCGCGATACCTCTGAGCGTGCCCATCTGACAGACACATGTCCGGATGGCGCGCGCTTGTCTTTTTGCCGCCGAGGCATTGCGGCGCTGGGGCATTTCAGCGGGCGATGTCTTTTTCGTAGATACGATGGACTTTGTTCGGTTCGGGAACCAGACGACGCACGAGGTTGAGCATCGGGGTGTTCGTGTCGAGTATCCATCCAAGTTCGACAAACTTGTAGGGCAGGGTCGCACGACGACGGATCAGTTCGTCGATGGCGAGCGAGGGCATGAGCGCACCGAGCAGCGTGCCGCGCACCTTGTGCGAAACGCCAAGCAGGATCACGCGTGCTGAATCGAAACGATGCCCGAGCAGGCGGGCGCCGAGTTTGGCCCAGCCAAGAGGCGAGGGTGCGCCGTCAATTCCCCGGGCGATGTCAAAAACATTGGGTACGACCAGTGCCATGGCGGCGGGCTCGCCCCCATGGTCGATCTGCACGTAGTGTTCGGGGCGAAGAACCAGCTTGAGCTGCTCGATCAGACCTTCCATCTCATAGGACTGCAAAGGCACGAAATTATAGGTACCTGCCCAGGCGTCGTTATAAAGCGAGCGCAGGATTTCGCCCTGTGAGGTGATCTGCTTTTTCGAGAGATGCGAGACGGTGACGTCACCAAGCTTGCCCTCGCCGGGTTTGAGGGCGCCCGGCACGATATGACGATCATCGAGATCGTCCGTCAGATCGAGTTTGAAAGTCAGAAGGTCGCGCGTGGGTTCGAGGCCGAGCGTTTCGAGAAGTCCGTGCAGTTCCGGTGGATGCCATGGTGTGCCGATCATGGGCGCTTCCTGCTGGCCGCTGATCATGAGCCCCGATTCCCCGTGATAGCCGAGCGTTACCGGCCCGCGCATACGGATCATGCCCTGATCGTGCAGCCAGTGTTCGGCCGTATCGAGAAGCGCCTTCAGGACTTCCCGGTCCGGAAGGGCATCGAGCGCGCCAAACCAGCCGATTTTCTCGTCCCAGGCTTCCAGCGCCTTGCCGTCGACAACTGCGGAAATGCGTCCCACCGGGCGATCACCACGCCAGGCGATGAAACATCGCACCGAAGCATGACGGTATATGCCATTGCGTTTCGGATTGAGCAGGTCGTTCTGCTCCATGTCGAGCGGCGGCACATAGCCGGGCAACCCCTTGTAGAGCATACGCGGCAGGCGGATGAAGGTGGTGAGGTCTTTACGCGTAATGACAGGTCGGACAATCACGGTGTCACCGTCCAGTCTGTCACCAGAGTCGGCAATGCTGTCTTCAGGTTGCATTCTGCGTGCGGCTGTCGTGTCTTGTCCGGCCACGGCGGAGCGCGGCATAATCGCGGTCAGGTCTCCTGGGAGACGATCGGCCATAGGCTGATCGGCGACGAACTGGCGGAGATCTTCTGCGTCCGGCAAGGTTCACTCTCTATCGCGGCTGGTCCGGCTCGACCCCATGGTACGATCGGCCATCCGCGTCACTGACGAAAGCGCGTTGAATGTCACGTCCAGAGCGGTTTGCAAAGCTCAAGTTTACGCCCAGCCATGTCCTGATCACGGGAGCCTCTGGCGGATTGGGCAAAGCGCTGGCGCTCCACTACGCTGCCAGAGGGGTCATGCTTACCCTGTGGGGGCGTAACCAGTCCCGTCTCGACGCCGTCGCCGAGGCCTGCCGTGCTCAGGGAAGCGAGGTTGCGTGTCATACGCTCGCGCTGACGGATATCGATGCTGCACTCGCGCTGCTGCGTCGATGCGACGACGCGCGACCTGTCGATCTGCTTATTCTCAATGCGGGCGTTTCGGACATCAGACCGGAAGGGGCGCTGGTGGAGGAAGTCGAGGCCGTGCGCGAGGCCACGCTGGTCAACTACGCAACGCCGGCCACACTCGCTACAGAAGCAGCGGGCAGAATGGCCATGCGTAAAAGGGGGCGTATCGCCCTGATCGGTTCGGTGGCTGCACATCACGATCTGCCTTTCGCCACCGCCTATAGCAGTTCCAAGGCAGGGCTGGCCCGGTTCGGAACCGCACTTCATGCGGCAATGGCACCGCATGGCGTGGGGGTGACTGTGATCGAGCCCGGCTATATCGACACGGCTATGAGCCGCCGTCTGGACGGGGCGCGACCTTTTCTGGTCTCTGCAGAGGATGCGGCGCAACGCATTGCCGATGCGGTCTCCGCGAGGCGAGCGGTTCTGGTGTTTCCGCGGATTTTTCTGCTGCTGAAGTTCATCTCTGCCGTCGTTCCCCGGCCGATCGCCCATCGACTGCTTCGTCTTGCAAAAGTCAGACAGAAGGCCCTCGATCGATAAATCGTGGCAAGTCTTTTGTCGGCTGCGGGTGTTGACGAAGTGGTGATAGCCTGCGAGTGCTTCCTCACGTTAAAGTGGAGGTGCTGACCGACCAATCTACCGGGTTCGCCCGGTCCGGTCAGGGCCTCTGGACTATGGCCCCTGGAAACTGGAGCAAAACATGCAGGATATTGTCACCGTCGATATTGGGGGAACGAACGCGCGTTTTGCGATCGCCAAGGTCGATCAGGGACGTGTGGTCGACCTCGGAGAGGCGACGACCCTGCGTACGGCAGATCATGCAAGCCTCGCTCTTGCCTGGGAGGCATTCGGCCGCAAGATCGGGCGCGAACTGCCGCGCTACGCCGGCATTGCGATTGCCTG
>Ga0157365_10000671_pt1 | contig 14658 bp, 12 predicted proteins | sample AttsexASBM3_FD_111478 | JGI IMG/M metagenome (GOLD analysis project Ga0157365, IMG submission 111478) | Fungus gardens microbial communities from leaf cutter ant in Ribeirão Preto, State of São Paulo, Brazil - Atta sexdens ASBM3 | ecosystem: Host-associated > Fungi > Mycelium > Unclassified ... | reverse complement strand
CCCCCTAAACTGATATCAGCCCACGACAAAACAATGGCGGATTGTCACATTAGTGTATCAATACCACATCTGTTTCAGGATACAGGCCTGATTCCCCTGCATGACCTGTCGCGTTCGACAGAAAAATATAGACATGCCCAATACCAAAAGGGGCAGGCAGAAGTCGGATTTATCTATGACATGAATACCATGCCGCCGCATCCACATGCCCAGCAGCACCCGAAAATGGTTTGTAAAGCGTCCTGTAAATCGACTGAAATTTTTTGGTAAAACTTTTTTCAAAAAACTTCGGGAAACGTCGCCTTTAAAAAAGCGATACTCAAAAATTTTATTTTTTCTTATCAATGGGTTATTTCAAACGGCTTCTTATGTGCATCGGCCGCGATACGACGGTAGCCACGCCCCTAAAGGGGGTGCAGGATCAGGACAGGAAAGATCGTGTCAGTCCAGAATTCTCATTCAGTGAGGGAAACCGATCGCCAGAACATGCCGAGCAAGGCACATCTCCATGCTGGCGCCCCAAATTTCCACGTGAAGCTTTGACAGAAAACCTTGAAAAAAGGCGGACTGCTGATTCGCTTCGCGTTTCATCAACCGGTCGATTTGAACAGGTCGCTTCCTGAAAGATGGACCCGAATGGTCTGCTGACACGACCCGGCGCCGGATACAGCCGGGCTTTCCCATAAAAGCCCGGCCATACGTGTTCAGGCAGGCGCGCCCGGCAGCGGCAGCTCACCAGTCAGGAACTGGGCGCGGCCGAGGCCGAAGCTCCAGTGCTCATCCTGATTTTCAATAATCGATACCATCAGGTCGGATGGCGCAAGGCCACAGCGGGCTTGCAGCGTTTCCGCCAGAAGCTTGTAGAACGCAGCAATCTGTTCCTTGCCACGCGGGCGCGAAACCACCTGCAGCAGCACGACCCTGGACGTGCGGGGAATGTCCAGCCCCGTATCCTCGATCACCATATGGGTGGGTTCGTGTTCGGATACCAGCTGGTAGCGATCGCGTGCGGGCACCTTGAACGCTTCCAGCATGGCGTCATGCGCCGCGTCGAGCAGCCCGCGCAGTTCCGCCGGGTTGCGCTGTCCTTTTACAACGTGAAAATGCAGCAAAGGCATGATGTTTTCCTGTTCCTGTATGAACGTCGTGGCTCAGCCGATCTGGATGATGAGCTGGCGAAGTGTCGAAACCATGTCACGCAGTTCCTGCGCGGTGGAAATGAACGGCGGCCCGAAGGAGACCGTCTCCCCCGTCACGCGCAGCAGCAGCCCGCCACGCAGGGCGGCTTCAAACAGCGCCTGCCCCCGCGCGCCCGGTTTGCCATCCACCGGCTTGAGGTCAATGGCCGCCGTCAGGCCAATATTGCGGATATCGGCAATGGCATCGAGGTCTTTCAGGCTGTGGATGGCATCCTCCAGCACGGGTTCAAGTTCGCGCACCCGGGCAACAAGCCCTTCCTCACGCATGACATCCAGAACGACATGCCCCACCGCCGCCGCCATGGGATGACCGGAATATGTATAGCCATGACAGAACTCGATGGCATTTTCCGGGCCGGTCATGAAGGTGTTGTAAATCTCGTCTGTGACGATCACCCCGCCCATCGGCACGATGCCATTGGTCACGGCCTTGGCAAAGGTAATGATATCCGGCGTTACGCCAAAACGCTGGGCGCCAAAGTTCTCGCCCATGCGGCCGAAGCCGGTAATGACTTCGTCAAAGATCAGCAGGATGCCGTTGGCCGTGCAGATTTCACGCAGGCGCTGCAGATACCCGACCGGCGGCACGATCACCCCGGTTGATCCCTGCACCGGTTCGACAATGACCGCCGCGATGGTGGAAGCATCATGCAGCGTTACAAGCCGGACAAGGTCTTCCGCCCGGTGGGTGCCCCATGTCGGCTGCCCGCGGGTAAAGGCCATGTGCGCGGGTTCATAGGTATGGCGCAGGTGATCGACGCCCGGCATCATGCCGGCGGCGAACATCTTGCGGTTGGACACGATGCCCCCCACCGACATGCCACCAAAGCCGACACCGTGATAGCCACGTTCACGCCCGATCATGCGGAAACGGTTTCCTGCCCCCTTGATACGGTGGTACCCCAGCGCAACCTTCAGCGCCGTATCGACCGCTTCCGACCCGGAATTGGCGAAAAAGACGTGATTCATGCCCTGCGGGGCAAGGTCGGCAATCCGTTCAGCCAGCGAGATGGCGCCGGGATGGGTCAACTGGAAGCTTGGCGCGAAATCCAGTGTTTCGGCCTGCCTGCGCACCGCTTCGACAATGCGCGGATGGGCGTGGCCCACCGGTGTGCACCACCGGCCCGACAGGGTATCGAACAGCTTATGGCCTTCACTGGTCGTGTAATATGCCCCTTCGGCGCTGACCAGCGTGCGGGGGGGCATATTGGCGCGCAAATGACGGTTGGCGGTAAAGGGTTGCCAGTACACCCCCTCGCGCTCGTTCCGGAGGAGTTCCGCTTTTTCTGAATCCTGAGCCATGTTACAATCCTGCACTGAAATCCGCCCCCAGTCCCTGATGCGGGGGCGATTCATTTCATGACCGTAAGTCCCGGCCCGCGCCCTGTATATGTACAATCCGGCCGCGCTTCGTGAAACTGTACTGATCGGCACCGGCTTTTCCATGACATCTTCCCCCTTCCCCAATCCGGACCGACGCAGCCACACGCCCCTTGTCGGCCAGATCGGACAGGATCTTGAAGACCGCATCCGCAGCGGCGTCCTGCGTCGGGGGGAACGGCTGCCGTCCATCCGGCGCATGGCGCGGCAATGCGGGGTCAGTACCATTACCATCGCCAATACATACCTCCGGCTGGCCAGCACGGGACTGGTGGAAAGCCGGGGCACGCGGGGATATTTTGTCATCGGGCCGGAACGCGGCACGCCGATGCTGCAGCGCTCCATTGACTCCATGTGGCTGCTTCAGCACGCGTATGAGGACGAAGCCCCGGTCATCAAGGCAGGATGCGGGTGGCTGCCATCCGACATGCTGTTTACATCGGCCGCCCGGCGTGCGCTGACAGAACTGTCGCCACAGAAACTGGCGGCCATGCTGGAATACGGCAATCCCTACGGCCATGCCGGATTACGGCACAATATCCGCCAGATGCTGGCACGCCGGGACATTGCCTGCACCGAAAGCAGCATCATCCTGACCCATGGCGCAAGCCAGGCGCTGGAACTGGCGGTGCGCTGCCTTTCAACGCGGGGTGATACGATACTGGTGGAAGATCCGGGGTACTGCAATCTCTACCCGGCCCTGCAGGCGCTGGGCCTGCAGATCGCCAGCATTCCGCGCCTGCGCGACGGCCCATGCCCCGAACAGCTGGAGCGCATGGTGCGCCGGTACCAGCCACGCCTGTTCATAACGACCTCCATCCTGCACAATCCCACCGGCACCTGCAGCACGGCACGGAACATGCATGACGTCCTGCGCATTGCCCGGCAGCATGATGTAACCGTGATTGAAGATGACATCTTTCTTGATCTTGCCCCTGATGGGCAGCAGACGCTATCGCAACTGGGCGGGCTGAATGCGGTCATCCATATCGGCAGCTTTTCCAAAACCATCGGACCGGGGCTGCGCGTGGGATATGTCGCCTGCGCCCCGGATACCGCGCAGCGGATCCTGCGGCAGAAAATGGCCAGTAACCTGACCACCGCCCCCCTGAATGAGGAAATTGTCCATAACATTGTCAGTAGCGGACTGTACCGTCCCCATCTGGCGCATCTGCGTGAAAGCCTGATGCGGGCACAGGCACGGGTCTGCACCCGTCTGGAACAGGCGGGGATGCAGCTTTACTTCCACCCCGCCGGCGGCATGTTCGCCTGGGCCCGGTTTGGAACCGACAGGGATGTGCGCGCCCTGGCGGAACGTGCCTGTTCATATGACATCATGCTGGCGCCCGGTCACCTGTTCCGCCCGGATGAACAGCCCTCGCAATGGTTCAGGTTCAATGTGGCACATTCGGACAACCCGCGCCTGTTTGATTTCCTTGGGCGCATGACGGGCTGATATACTGTCTGAATATGCACCACAAATAAGCCTGTATCTCCTTAATTATCTGTACAGGCATCAATAACACGAGGGCCCGCTCCAGACGTTGACTGCCGCATCAGGATAGATCGGATAGATCTTCGGCCCTGTTGCGCCCGAAACAGGCCAGGCACCTTGCGGTCCGTCAGATCAATTCACATTTCACGATCAGGCAGACAGGGCATCCCCCAGCCCTGCGGTCATTCGCATTGGCATAAATGCGGCATGCCCGTCCCATGCTTGCACATATTGCGTTTATCCATAGGTTCCTCCCTGCAGGGCAGGGTATAATGCCCGGCAGGGACAGGACGGGGAAACCGGGTGGATGAAGTTTGATCGCGTGAAATCGCTGGACGCAATCATTGCGACATCAAAAAATAAATCGCTGAACCGTTCGCTGGGGGCATTCCAGCTTACGATGCTGGGAATTGGCGGGATCATCGGCACCGGCATTTTCGTGCTGACGTCCGAAGCCGCGCAGAAGGCGGGACCGGGCATGATGCTCAGTTTCATCCTTGCCGGTTTCATCTGCATGTGTGCTGCAATCTGCTATTGCGAACTGGCGTCCATGGTTCCGGCTGCCGGATCGGCCTACACCTATACCTATGCCGTAATGGGGGAACGGCTGGCATGGATGGTGGGGTGGGCGCTGATCCTGGAATACGCCATCGGGGCGGCCGCCGTGGCGTCAAGCTGGTCGGGATATATGGTGGGACTGGTCCGGAACCTGTTTCATGTTGATATATCCCCCCTGTGGGTCAACAGCCCGCAGGCAGGGGGGTACGCCAACCTGCCTGCGGTCGTCATTATCCTCATGATCACATGGCTTCTTGTTCTGGGCACGACCGAAAGCGCACGCGCCAATGCCATTCTGGTCGGAATCAAGGTCATGGCCCTGACGCTGTTTGCCGTTCTGGCCATTCCGGTCATGAACACCAGCCACTTCACCCCATTCATGCCAACCGGGATCACCGGCATGGCCGGGGCGGCCGCGTCCATATTCTTTGCCTATGTCGGTTTTGACGCCGTCTCCACTGCAGCCGAGGAAACGGAAAATCCACAACGCAATGTTCCGGTCGCGCTGATCGCCTCCCTTGGCTTCTGCACCGCATTCTATCTGCTGGTCGCCCTTGGGGCCATTGGTTCCCCCCTGGGCGCACAACCCGTCATGGCGGCGGATGGCAGCGTGCTGGCCCCCGGCACGCTGGCGCTGGCACATCGGTGCCAGGCAATCGTAGCAGGCGGGGCACCGACCCCGCTGCCGTGCTCACACGAAGCACTGGCCCATATCCTGCGGTCCATAGGGTGGAACCGGGTCGGGAACCTGATCGGCCTTGCCGCGACCATGGCCCTGCCATCCGTCGTGCTGCTGATGATATTCGGTCAGACACGCATCTTTTTCACCATGGCGCGCGATGGCCTGCTGCCCGCAGGCCTTGCCCGTGTCCATTCCCGCTACCGCACGCCGCATGTCGTCACCATTGTCACCGGCATTGGCGCGGCCGCGGGTGCTGCTTTCCTGCCGGTGGGTACCCTGGCTGACTATTCCAATTCCGGCACGCTGTTCGCATTCGCCATGGTGGCGATATCCGTCCTGATCCTGCGCCGGACAGACCCCATGCGTGCGCGTCCGTTCCGCGCGCCCGCCATCTGGATCATCGCGCCACTTGCCATTCTTGGGTGTCTTTACCTGTATCTGTCGCTGGATCTGGTCGCCATACTGGTTTTGCCGGCATGGGGCATGATCGGATTGGCCATCTATTCCGGTTACGGTCGTGCGCGCAGCCATGTAGGCCAGCGGCCCCCCTAACCCCCGGAGTGATCAGGTACGATGCCGCGTCAGCGCGCGGAACCAGATCAGTATAGACGGCTGACTGAAAATCATGTCCTGAAAATACCATGTAATAATAAGCCCGTTTTTGTAAATATTTATAAGTCTCCGTCATTTTAACATAAATATATGCCAAAATTCCTATAATTTTATCAATGTATTATTTTAAACAATCCTAAGAGGCAGAGAAACAGGTCCGGTCCATTACAGGTGATCGGGAAACAGCTCTTCTGGCGAAAAAACCCGACGGATCGTCGCTTCCGCCCCAAGATGGAACCCGTGGAACAGCAGGGCGACACCAGCGATACAGGGCAGCATATATCCCCATAGCGAACGGGGCACCGGACCACATTTCATTCCCAATACCAGTCCGGCAATACACCCGACGCATGTGCCGACCATGACTTCGGCCATGGTATGGGCCTGCAATCGCCAGCGGGTATATCCCACGACACCCGCAACCCCCAGCAGGGGGACAAGCATGGTGACCGGGTGACGGACAAGCACACGCCGCAGCAGCATGACCAGCAGACCGCCATATGTGACGCTGGCAGCGGCCACATGACCACTGGGGCTGAATACACGGGACTGCATGAACCATGCATAATACAGTCCCGCGATCTTGAGCAGCAGCATCGTGCCCAGGGCCAGGCCGATAACGGTGCACCAGACCCACATGCCCCGCCACCATCCCCGTACGCCCATGATACAGGCAGCCGTCGCCACGACCGGCAGAATATCGGCCTGATCGGCAAAATCGGTAATGAAGCGCATCATGGGGACGTGGCCTGCCCTAGCCTGTTCACATCTGCCATATCATACGTTTGGCAGGGGCACCAAAAACCGCCCGTAACATGACCGATATCCCCATCCCGCAAGGGGCACCGCCTCTTTCCTCCCTGCCACCACGGACATGGGCCACGTACGACACGGCCTGATCGCACGCCGGTTGCGCCAGATCGGTTCGGGCCGGGTAACAGGAGGGAACTGAAAACCGGCAGGGCAGATGATACCTTTTTTTACTTCAAACCGGGAGACTGCATTATTGGTGCCCCCGATTATGTCATGATACCATTGCCACAGGCACGGACATATGGGGAAGATGAGCAGCGCATTTCGTAAAATCCATCGCTGGATGGGACTTTTCCTCATGCTGCCCCTTGCATTGCAGGGACTGACCGGGACACTGCTGATCATCCTTCCCCTGCTGTTGCCAGAACGCCCGCATGTTACGGATAGTGGTGCGCTGGCCGGGGCTGAAGCCATGGTCGCCGCCTCCCGCCCCCATGCGCCCGCGGGCATGATCCCGCTGCGCCTCAACCCCGCGCGCTGGAATGGCGATAGCGCCATGGTGACCTATGGACCGGCAGGGGAACGGCATCCGACCTTCGAGGTATTCGTCAATCCCTACCATCCGTCCGTCATCAACACCTACGTTGTGCCGGCATATATCCGCTTCCTGCACAATGTGCATGCAGACCTGTTCCTGCTGCCCTATGGCCAGACGGCAACAGGCATCATGGGCGTTGTACTCAGCCTGCTGGCCTGTACGGGGCTGGTCATATGGTGGCCACATCCCGCCCTGTGGCGGAACGGAAAATGGCGCAGGACCATGATCGTCAGCCGCCGCGCCCGTGGATTGCGCCTGTGGCGTGAAATACATGTCAGCCTGGGGTTCTGGCTTTCCTTCATTCTCCTTTTCCTGTCACTGAGCGGGGCCATTCTGGCATTTCCTTTCGCGCGCCCGCTATTTGGCATCAACGGCCCCGACCACCACCGGCACGGCCACCCTCACCATACGGCTCTTCCCTCCGTTGCAGGGGAAACGGGGCTGGATACCGGGCTGGCTGCGCTGAAACGCCAGATGCCTGAAGCAGCCCTGTTATCTGTCCAGCTGGGTGAACAGCCGGCACAGCAGGCATTTGAAGTGGTCCTGCCCGCGTATGGTCCCAATCACCCCGCCACCGTCCAGTATGATCCCCATGCGGAGCACGTGCATATCAGCCGTGATCCGGGCCAGATACGCCGGGGGGAATGGACCTTCCAGTGGCTGCACATGATGCATGAAACGAAACTGGTGGCCCCAGCCCCCATTGCCGTCATCTGGAAAACGGTCGTTGGGACAGGCGGCATAGGCCTGATCATGCTTGCATGTTCGGGGGCAGGCCTGTGGGCCATGCGTCGTTATGGCGCAGCCCGGCGGGAAAGCAACAACTGACCCCGTCACTATGGCGGGAACGAGGGTCGCATGGTCCGGCGACCACTCTTCCTGCCATCCGCCTGATAATACACCCATTTTTCTGTTCCCTGCACCATGCGCCCCGTTATGAAAGGACAGTGTCCTGAGGGCAGCTGAACAGGATATGGGTCCGTTAAAATATATTACGTGACATAATTCCGACCCCATATCCTCTCAGGGCGTCATGCAACCAGCTACCCACCACACCACGGGTCCGGCACGAATAATGCATTCAGAGACCCTGGTCAGCGGAACACAAGCCCGCCATCAATCAGGACCGACTGACCTGTCATATAATCTGAATCCGCGCAGGCAAGCCATGCGACAAAAGCGGCGACATCATCGGGAGTTTCCGCCCGACCAAGGGCGATGCCGTTAACATATTTCCGATAGGTTGCGCCGATTTCCGCGCCGGTCGCTTCCGCCATGCGCCTGTCTATCTCCACCCACATGTCGGTTCCCACCACGCCGGGGCAATAGGCGTTTACCGTAATGCCATGGGGGGCCAGTTCCTTTGCCGCCGCCTGCGTCAATCCCCTGACTGCAAACTTGGTGGCGGAATAGACGCCCAGAAAAGCATAGCCTTCATGTCCTGCAATGGAACAGGCATTGATGATCTTTCCCCTGCGCTCCAGTTTCCTGAATGCCTGGGCGGCAGCCTGAATTCCCCATAATGTTCCATTGACGTTGATCTGGAAAATCCGCCCCATATCCTCCGGCGTCACATCCACAAGTGCCCTGACCTGCGCCACGCCAGCATTATTGACCATGATGTCAACACCGCCAAAGTGCCGCACCGCCTGCTCAATCACGGCAAAGACCTGATCACGCACGCTGATATCAGCTGCAACCGCAATAACCTTGCGGCCAAGCGCCTGTATGTCTTCGCACACCCCGTCCAGCCGATCCCGCGCGATATCCACCACCACCAGATCCGCCCCGTCACGCGCCAGACGCAACGCAATGCCACGCCCGATACCCTGTGCCGCACCCGTGACAACAGCCACCTTACCGACAAGAGACATGAAAGCCCTCTTTCTTTTTCAGATCACACGCCACAGAATGTGACAGGTCAGTAAAAAACGCACAATTCAGAAAAAAGATTTAAAAAGTTATGTAATTTAATAAAAATATCAAATAAAAGTAAACCTGTCAGAAAGCAACATTCATGGCGGTGCTCAGCACCACGGCATCCCTGAACACCGTCGTCCCCCCGACATGATTGACATACTGGAAATCGGGCTTGATCGACAGGCCGTCCGCAATATGGAACCCATAATAGGCTTCATAGATCGTTTCATGCCCCTGAATGCCATACGGCACGCCGAAATTTCCCCCCGGCAGGGCAAGGCCGCGGCCTGCCGCCGCTTCCTGCGACAGGATGGCTGAACGGCTGAAACCAGCCCACAGGAACGCAATCCCCACGCTATCCAGCGGACGATGCCACAGGGCGCCCGTATCCATAAGGACCGCCATAAAGCTGTGGTTGATCTGTGATGTCTGCCCCGAAGCATAAGCATAGTATCCACCAAGTATCAGGCCATTCATCTCCCCCGCCCCCCGGCGGACAAGCATCTGGTCCACGATGACCCAGACCGAGGTCTGACCGCTCTGCCTTCGGGCTGGCTGTCCCGTCAGCACCCATGAATTGCCGTGGATGTCTTCATAAAGGTCATCGTAGCGTGCATTGTCATACATGGCGCCCAGCTTGTAATGCCCCGCCAGGTGGTCCCGGCCAAAGGCGGGGATCCAGCCGATTTCAGCCTGTGTCGACAGCTTGCCCAACCCGTCCTGCGCCCATGACCAGCCCGAGATACCCCCGTTGTAGTTATGGGGGGATACGGCAAACAGTCCCCCCATGACATAAAGCTGCTTTATCGGCATGACACGCAGGACACCGCCAATATTTCCCGAAGGCCAGCCCCGTCCCCCGCGCAGGAACTTGGTCGGACTTTCCCCGCCACACAGCCACACGTTCATGAAGTTGCAGACCCATGGCGAATTCTGGAAAAACACCCCGGTAGGGATCCAGCCAACCGACAGGTCCACCCTGCGGTCAAGCCATCCCTTTTCAAAATACGCCCAGACAAGATGCGCGATCACATTGCCACGGCTGCCGTAAATCTGCTGGACCTGGTTACTGTTATCGCCAAACAGCCGGCTCAGGTTCCGGCCATGTCCGTTGACCACCAGCATGTGCAGCCACAGGTCCCGTGTCCATGCGCGGGAATGAAGCACCCTGTTCCAGTCGACATCCAGCGTGGCGCCAACCTGTCCCGCAACGGTATAATCCCGCTTTTTGCCACCTGCCACGTTACCGGCCAGATCCTCATAAACGTCAACCGCCAGATAAAGCCCACGGTTCTGCAGCCACGGCTGGACACCACCCCAATCCCCCAGCAGATGCGTGGTGCCAAACGGCGGACCGAATGATGGCGGCCCATAGGGCGCGTTCAGGAAGCCGGGGGTTGTTTCATAAAAGGGCGTCGTCGGCTGCGTTTCGGCATACGGCGTGGGGTTGGAGACTTCCGGCAGCTTGTGTGTATCCGCTTTTGTGCCCAGTATCCTGCGCACCCAGCCGGGATATTCATGCGGCTTGCTGTCCTGTACTACAGTTGTCCGGGTTGCCTCCACATCCGCCGCCCGGGCGGGAACAGCAACGGACAGGAACAGCCCCAGACACACGACAGTGCGGACCAACACTATCATTGCCGTCCGACCGTACCTGCATATGACGAAATCAGAACACCAATAAAAATATGACAGTAAAAAAAATCCGGAGGGAACGCGCATGCCCAAGACCTCATGGCTTCAGGGGACGATCCAAGACACGTCATACGCACAGATGCGCATGACATATGAGTACGGCATGCGCCGCCACGCATGGCGCGTGACGATGCAGGCGGCATCCATCATCATTTCAGTTTTATATGAAAGTGGGTGATTTTTACTTATTCATGAAAAAACAAGGCGAGCATTTTTATCATTTTTATTGCCTTCATTTTCATCCATCGGCCAGTACGAAACCGTCCCCCCCTGTCCAGGATGACAAGGGAAGCGGCAGCATGACCTGCGCCCGATAACGGATGTCGCCCGGCACGGGTTTCCCGTCAGCACATGGATATTTACAGTGGGTCAGTCAAACAGGACCGGCACATCCCCTGCCTGCCAGGGCGACAGGCGGCGCATGGCGCGATCAAATACCGGCAGGGCCACAAAGGCCCGCAGCCATTCCTGCACCCCATCCGGGCAGGCTGTGGCAAACCAGTGCGGGTCTGTTGCAGCGAACTGCCGCACGAAGGGCGCCACGGCGGCATCGGTCAGGCCCGGCCGGTCACCATGCAGAAAACGGTTCGCCCCCATGGCGGCGTCAAGCTGCTCCAGTCCCTTCAGTGCCTCGGCCCGGTGATGCACGGGGTCGGAGTGATGACGGCTGGCATATTTGTAACGATCCAGATGGTATTTGAACGGACCATCGTTATACGCAATCAGGTCATTGCGGACATTGGCCAGCCAGTGCTGTGGATCATGCCGCCCCAGGGCCCATCGCATGATATCCAGACTTTCATCAATAATGGCCTGATCCGGCAGGACAAGGACAGGCACCGTTCCCTTGGGCGAAACCCGCAGCATGCAGGCAGGTTTCTGCGCCAGTTTTACTTCGCGTATTTCACATTTTACCCCGGCGGACAGCAGGGCCAGCCGCGCCCGCATGGCATAAGGACAGCGGCGGAAACTGTAAAGCACGGGGTATACGGTCATATCGTTCCTGTTGGCAGCCAGCGTCCTGATGCGGGCATGATACGGAGACACGGCATTCGCAGGCAAGACGACACGTCTGCCATATATCCCTGCACATGCATGAAAACTTGCATGACCTGACCGGAACTTCCCTTTCACCACAACGTATAGGCACTTGGCAGCATATTCTGGCGTACCCTGCATCCGCGCCGGAATATCAGGGGGAACATAAGCCTGTTCCCGTGCGCCCGTGGCAATGAACGCCCGTCAATACGGATACCATTACACAAGACGACTTCCGGCCAAATAAAACAGACAGAAACGGAATGCCGTTCATGGAACATGCTTCCAATATATGGCCTGTCTTCACCTATGCAGCAGTCATAGCCATGCTATTGGCCTGCATGCTGGGCCTGTCCGCCATAACCGGCACCCGGCGCCGTGGCGCGGCACGTGGCCGCGCCATGTCCATGCCCTTTGAATCCGGTATCCGGCCAACAGGGTCGGCCCACCTGCGGCTGCCTGTGCAGTATTACCTGCTGGCCATGTTTTTTGTCATATTTGATGTTGAAACGGCCATTCTCATGACATGGGCAACGGTCGTGACCGAAACCGGATGGGTCGGTTATGGCGCGGCCGTTCTCTTTACCGTTTTCCTTGCCATATCCCTTGCCTATCTGTGGCGTGCCGGTGCGCTGGACTGGGGGCCACGGCAACGGCTGACCGCCTCCCGACCAATCATCCATGGTGGAAAGGACCGTGCCCCATGAACTGGTTCCTGTCATCGCCCGACACCAAGGGGGCAACGCCGCCCGCGCCCAGCTTCAGCGAAACGGTCCGCCGCAACCTTGTCATGGGCCGGTTGCAGGATTTCGTGGCGTGGGGACAGAAGAACTCCATCTGGCCACTGAATTTCGGCCTGTCATGCTGTTATGTGGAAATGGCGACAGCGTTCACCAGCCGCTTCGACATTGCCCGCTTCGGCTCCGAAGTGCTGCGCGCGACACCACGCGAAGCCGACCTGATCGTCATTTCCGGCACCGTGTTCGTCAAGATGGCCCCGGTCATCCAGCATCTGTATGACCAGATGCTGGAACCACGATGGGTGATTTCCATGGGGTCATGCGCCAATTCCGGCGGCATGTACGATATTTACAGCGTCGTGCAGGGCGTGGACAGCTTCCTGCCGGTGGATGTGTATGTCCCCGGCTGCCCTCCCCGCCCCGAAGCCCTGCTGGAGGGGCTGCTGCTGCTGCAGAAATCCATCGGCGCGCGCCGCAGGCCGCTAAGCTGGCTGGTGGGACCACAGGGCGCCGAACCCGTCACGCCGCCCAGCCTGCGTGATGAAAAGCGCGCCCACCGCCAGGGCATGCGCGACCTGCGCACGCCCGACGGGATATGATGCCATGACCACCCTCGTGTCGCCCGCCCGTAACCGGGGCCTTGTGGAACAGATAACCGACCACCTGCCCAACGGGGCGATGGCCACACAATCCACATGCGATGGTGTCTGCACCATCTGGATTGCGGCGGTCGACCTGCGCCCGCTTCTGGCGGCGCTGAAGGCATCGTCCGCCGCCTGCCTCATGCTGCTGGACCTGACAGCCATAGACGAACGCGAACGCACCCACCGCGCGGGACAGCCACAGGCCGCGTTCACGGTCGTCTATCACCTGATCTCGCTCGCCAGCAGCACGGATGAGGTACGGATCAAGGTGCCCCTTGGCGCGGATGCCCCTGCCGTACCCAGCATCTGTGACCTGTGGCCCAACGCCAACTGGTATGAACGCGAGGTATGGGACCTGTTCGGCATCCATTTCCATGACCATCCCTGCCTGCGCCGCATCCTGACCCCGCCCACATGGACCGGGCACCCGTTGCGCAGGGACCACCATGCCCGCGCCACCGAAATGCCGCCCTACAGCCTGACGGAAGACCATGAAGCACGCGAGCAGGACGCCCTGCGCTTCGACCCGTCCGCATGGGGCATGCGGCGGCATGGCGACCATAGCGACTTCATGTTCCTCAACCTCGGGCCCAACCATCCCAGCGTGCACGGGGTGTTCCGCATCATGCTGCAACTGGAGGGCGAGCGGATTGTCGATGCCGCGCCCGATATCGGCTTCCACCACCGTGGCGCGGAAAAAATGGGCGAACGCCAGACATGGCACAGCTATATCCCCTATACCGACCGGGTGGACTACCTTGGCGGGGTCATGAACAATTTCCCCTACGTCATGGCGGTCGAGACGCTGGCCGGGATCACCGTGCCGCCCCGCGCGCAGATGATCCGCGTCATGCTGGCGGAACTGTTCCGCATCGCCAGCCACCTCGTCTTCTACGGCACCATGGCGCAGGATGTGGGACAGCTTTCGCCGGTGTTCTACATGTTTACTGACCGCGAACGCGTATTCGGGATTATCGAGGCGATCTGCGGCTTCCGCATGCACCCTGCCTGGTTCCGCATTGGCGGCGTGGCCATGGACCTGCCCGAAGGGTGGGACGGACTGATCCGCGCCTTCCTTCATGACCTGCCGCGGCGGCTGGACGAATACGATGCGATGGTCATGCGCAACCCAATCTTCCGCGCCCGGACGAAGGGGATCGGCGCCTACACCACGGCGGAAGCCGTTGAATGGGGTGTTACCGGGCCCGGACTGCGCGCCACGGGGCGGGAGTGGGATTACCGCAGGCACGCGCCGTACGCCTGTTACGATCAACTTGAATTCGACATTCCCACCGGCACGCATGGCGACTGCCATGACCGGATTGCCGTGCATGTGGAAGAAAT
>Ga0157365_10000670_pt1 | contig 14664 bp, 16 predicted proteins | sample AttsexASBM3_FD_111478 | JGI IMG/M metagenome (GOLD analysis project Ga0157365, IMG submission 111478) | Fungus gardens microbial communities from leaf cutter ant in Ribeirão Preto, State of São Paulo, Brazil - Atta sexdens ASBM3 | ecosystem: Host-associated > Fungi > Mycelium > Unclassified ... | reverse complement strand
GCGAGACATAGCTTGCGTCCTCGCCCACACATTCGATCGGCGTGACATACCCGCCCTCGACACGTTCATCGTGCAGGATCACGCCTTCGGCCTCACGCAGGGCATCGCGCGCGCGGGCCAGATCGACCGGCTCCTCGAACTCGACATGCACGGCTTCGGAATGGCCGATGAACACCGGCACACGCACGCATGTTGCGATCACCTTGATGTCGGGGTCGAGGATCTTGCGGGTCTCGACCGTCATCTTCCATTCCTCCTTGGTCGCGCCGTCTTCCATGAAACGGTCGATCTGGGGAATGCAGTTGAAGGCGATCTGCTTGGTGAACTGTTCGATCTTCGGCGGATCGTTGACGAAAAAGCCCTTGGACTGGGCGAACAGCTCGTCCATGCCTTCCTTGCCCGCGCCCGCCACCGCCTGATAGGTCGAGACCACCACGCGCTTGATGGTGAACAGGTCGTGCAGCGGCTTGAGGGCGACGACCATCTGGATGGTCGAGCAGTTGGGGTTGGCGATGATGCCGCGGCGGATCTTCTTCAGCGCGTGCGGGTTCACCTCCGGCACCACCAGCGGCACGTCGGGCTCCATGCGGAAATGCGACGTGTTGTCGATCACGATGCACCCGGCCGCCGCGGCCTTGGGCGCATACTTCGCGGACACGCTGCCACCGGGCGAAAACAGGCCGATGTCCCAGCCCGTGAAATCGAACGTCTCCAGGTTCTGGACCTTGAGAACCTTCCGATCCCCGAACGAGACCTCCTGCCCGGTGGAACGGGCCGACGCAACGGCAGCGATATCGTCAATCGGGAAATCGCGCTCGATCAGCGTCTTGAGAATCTCACGCCCGACCGCGCCCGTTGCGCCCACGACCGCCACGCGATAACCCATCGTCCAACCCTCTCTCAAAAAATCCGCTGTCAATGACAGCGCCTGTCCGTGCGGAACCCGTATGTCTGCCATGCGGAGCGGCCATGCGCCCCGGCACACTTGTGCCCGGACTGTTGCTCTAGTCCTCTGAGCGTCCGCGCGCAAGAAAACGTGTTCAAAGGTGGCGTCGCTGAAATGATCGGAAAGGCGTTTACGTTGTGAGGCCCGTGCGGGCGTCGCACCGCCAGACCGGTCCGGCCGGCCGCCCGAAGGAAAGGAGTTTCAGGCGATGTCCTATTTCCGCGATGTGTCTTCCCCGGCCCGCGCCCGGCACCCGATCTCGGCTTCCGGGGCGGCGGTGGCACCGGCCTGCACCCTGGTGATCTTCGGCGCCTTCGGCGACCTGACGAAACGGCTGCTGATGCCAGCACTCTATAATCTGGCGGGTCAGGGCCTGCTGGACGAAGGCTTTGCCATCGTCGGCATCGACCGCGTGGACGGCGATGACGACGCCTGGCGCAAAAGCCTGACCGACATGATGCAGACCTTCACCACCGACAAGAATGCCGAGTTCTATACCCCCGAGATCGACCAGAAGGCGTGGGGCTGGCTGCTGGAGCGCATGACCTATCGCAAGGGTGACTTCACCAGCGCCGATGAACTGCGCACCATCGGCAAGGATCTGGACGGGGCGGCGGTGTTCTATCTCGCGGTGCCGTCGCGCTTTTTCGCGGTCGCGGTCAAAACACTGGGAGAGGCCGGGCTGGTCGCGGAAGACCGCGGCTTCCGGCGCGTGGTGATCGAGAAACCTTTCGGGCTTGACCTTGAAAGCGCCAAGGCCCTGAACGCCGATGTGCTGTCGGTGGTGGACGAAAGCCAAGTCTATCGGATCGACCATTTTCTGGGCAAGGAAACGGTCCAGAACATCCTGGCCATGCGCTTTGGCAACATCCTGTTCGAACCGCTGTGGCACCGCGACTATATCGACCACATCCAGATCACCGCGGCCGAGACCATCGGCGTTGAATCCCGCGGCGCGTTTTATGAACCGACCGGCGCCCTGCGCGACATGATCCCCAACCACCTGTTCCAGCTGTTCGGCATGGTGGCGATGGAGCCGCCGAATTCCTTCTCCGCCGAGACGGTCCGCACCGCCAAGGAACAGTTGTTCGAAGCCGTGCGCCCCATTCCGCCCGAAGACGCGGTGCGCGGGCAATACACCGCCGGCACCGTCGAAGGCCGCGATGTCATTGCCTATCGCGCCAGCAAGGGCGTCGATCCCGACAGCCACACCGAAACCTATGCTGCCCTGAAGCTGCATGTGGACAACTGGCGCTGGTCGGGCGTGCCGTTCTATCTGCGGACGGGCAAATCGCTTCAGGCACGGCGGACCGAAGTGGTGGTCCACTTCAAGAAGCCGCCGCTGGATATGTTCGACCGGTCCGGCGCGGGTGTGGATGCGCTGGCGTCGAACCGGCTGATCCTGAACATCCAGCCCGAAGAGGGGCTGACAGTGGAAATGACGGCCAAGCACCCCGGGCCGGTGATGAATCTGGTGCCGGTCTCGGTGAAGTTTCGCTATGGCGATGCGTTCAAGGTCCAGCCCAACGTGGGCTATGAAACCCTGATCTATGACTGCCTGTGCGGGGATGCGACGCTGTTCCAGCGCGCGGACAACATCGATTCCGCGTGGCGCGCGGTCGATGGCGTGCTCAGGGCGTGGAGAGAAGATCCCTCAACCCTTGAATTCTATGCCTCCGGCGAAACCGGCCCAGCGGGCGCCGAAGAGATGATGCGCCGCGACGGCCGCGCCTGGTACCCGCTGGACCGCCCCGACACACAGGAGCCCGGCTGACCGCCCGTGCTATGCCGGGGCGGCCGGCGTGTCAGGCGCCCGTCTTGCGGATCCACACGGCCAGAACGCCGTCCCCGGCTTCCTCCAGCGCATCGATGGCATGGCCCAGTTCGCGGGCACTGGCCGGCACGTTGTGCCGGGCCTCGTCCCCCCTGACACGCACCACAAGGGTGGCGCCGGGCGGCAACCGGTCCAGCGCCAGGCGCGTGCGCACGAACGTCATCGGGCAGACATCGCGCGTGACATCAAGCAGGGTCGGCTGCGTTCCAGACGTGTCAGACATAACCAAATCTTAAATTTTTATCGAATTGCGTCCAGCGCTATCGGGGCGCCTATATCACAACCTGTTCACATTTTGTCATAATGGATGAATTCATGACGCCGAAGGCATCTGATCACATTTCCGAACTCGTGGCGCAGATCGTTGCGGCTTATGTCTCACACAACCCGGTTGCAACCACCGATCTTCCGGCCGTGATCAACGCCGTGCGCGCAGCCCTTGTCAGTTCGGCCGAACCCCCGCGCCCCGAAGCGGAAAAGCCGGTTCCCGCTGTTTCCCCAAAGAAATCTGTCTTCCCGGACTACATCATCTGCCTGGAAGACGGCCGCAAGCTCAAGATGCTGCGCCGTCATCTCAAGGCGGCCTATAACATGACGGCCGAGGAATATCGCGCGCGCTGGGATCTGCCGTCCGACTATCCCATGGTCGCGCCGAACTATGCCAACCAGCGTTCGGAGCTGGCCCGCCAGATCGGTCTGGGCACCCGCCCGGGCTGATCCCCGCACGGCCACGCGCGCCCCCCGACGCGCGTGGGATTGGACAAGTCCGGCCCTGATCCGCTACGTCGCTGCTATGGGAGCCGACGACACGTCCATGGAATCGCGAATCGAGCGGATCTGCATCGACAAGGGGCTGAAGATGACGGGGCAGCGCCGTGTCATCGCCCGTGTCCTGTCGGACGCGGAAGACCACCCCGATGTCGAGGAACTTTATCGCCGTGCCGCGGCACTCGACGCCCGCATCTCCATCGCCACCGTCTATCGCACCGTCCGGCTGCTTGAGGAAAAACACATCCTCGAACGCCGCGATTTCGGGGGTGGACGCGCGCGTTACGAAGCCACGGAACACGGGCACCACTATCACATGATCGATATCGAGACCGGCAAGGTCATCGAATTCGAGGACTCGGAGCATGAGAAGCTGATGCGTCGCATTGCCGAACGGCTGGGTTTCGAACTCGTCACCCACCGGATGGAACTGTTCGGCCGCCGCCGCGACGCGGCGCCCGCCACAAAAGCGGGGTCCGGACAATGAGTGCTGAAAACGACATCCGCGCCTCGCTTTCCACGCTGGCGCTGGACCGCACGGACTTCACCGAACTGCGCGGCGGCAATCTGGGCGTGCGGATCGCCGCCACCGATGCCGAACGCGACGCCGCACAGGCCCTGCGCTATCGCGTGTTCTATGAAGAACTGGGCGCCGTGGCCGACGAACGCACCGCGCGCACCCGCCGCGACGTGGACGAATTCGACGAATATGCCGACCACCTGCTGGTCATCGACCACGCGATCTCGTCCGGGGCCAAGGGGGTCGTTGGCACCTATCGCCTGTTGCAGGGCGATGCGGCCAAGAAGGTCGGGCGCTTCTACACCGCCAGCGAATATGACATATCCTGTCTGACGGATTTCCCCGGGCGCCTGCTGGAAGTGGGCCGTTCGTGCGTTGACCCGGCCTATCGCGGGCGCGCCGCGATGCAGCTTCTGTGGCGCGGTATCGCGTCCTATATCTTCCTGCACCGGATCGACGTTCTGTTCGGCTGCGCCAGCCTGCCCGGCACCGACCCCGAACAGCTGCGCGACGAACTGACCTATCTCTATCACAATCATCTGGCCCCGCCGGCGCTGCGCATCGCGGCCCTGCCGGAACGGCGCGTGGAAATGCTGCGCACCGACCCGCATGCCCTCGACCATCGCCGCTGCCTTGCGCGCCTGCCACCGCTGATCAAGGGCTATCTGCGGCTGGGCGGCTATGTGGGGGACGGCGCGGTGGTGGACCACCAGTTCAACACCACCGATGTCGCCGTGATGGTGAAGAGCGAGCTTCTGGCCGACAAATATTACCGCCACTATGAACGGCGCCTGCGCGACGCACTGGATTGATCCGGTCGATGCGCCGTCTGCGCGGCCCCCTTGCCATGGTGGCGACGGGGGCACTGGGTGCGCTTGCGTTTCCGCCCGTCTGCTTCGTGCCGGTGCTGGCGCTGGTGTTTCCGCTGCTGCTGCGCCGCATCAACCAGGCGCGGACATGGCGCGGCGCCTTCGGGCACGGCCTTGCCTTCGGGCTGGGGCTGCATACCGCGGGGCTGTACTGGCTGACCAACGCGATCCTGATCCGCGCGGACGAATTCTGGTGGCTGGTGCCGCTGGCGTCGCCCGCCTGCGGGCTGGTGCTGGCGCCGTTCGTGGCTGTGCCCGCGGCCTTGTGCCGGATGGCCCCGGCCGGCCCGCGCCGGGCCATCGCCTTCGCGGGGTTCTGGACACTGGCCGACATGGCGCGCGTGTTCCTGTTCACCGGCTTTCCGTGGAACGCGCTGGGCAGTGCCTGGGAAATGCCCGGCACGCTGGGCACGACCATGATCCAGCCGGCGGCGTGGATCGGGGTTGACGGGCTGACACTGCTGACGGTTCTGCTGGCGTCGCTGATGCTGTATGGCACGCGCATGCGGGTGCTTGTCACGGGCGTTCTGGTGGTGTGGGCTGGCGCCGGGGTGGTGCGCCGGGCCACGGTCACGCCGCGCGCGGTGCAGAACCCGGCCGTGGTGCTGGTGCAGGGCAACGTGTCGGAAACCGACAAGATCGGCGGCAGCGACGGCCTTGGCATCTTTCGCCATTACCTTGACCTGACGGCGCAGGGCGTGGCGGATGCGGCCCCCCTTGGCCGGCCCGTAGCCTATGTCTGGCCGGAGACGGCCTTCCCCTATCTTCTGGATCAGGAACCCGCCGCGCGCGACATGATCGCCCGCGCAGGCGGCACGGCCACCGGCATCATCGGCACCATCCGCGGCAGCACCGGCAGCGGGTGGCGCAATTCCGCCGAAGTGGTCAGCCCCGAAGGCCGCGTGCTGGATTTTTACGACAAAAGCACCCTTGTGCCCTTTGGTGAATACGACCCCGCCATCCTGCCGTTCCACGTGGTGCCCGGCGGCGGTCTGGTGCCCGGCAAAGGGGTGCAGACATGGCATCTGCCCGGGGGGATCGGGGCCGTGGGGCCGCTGATCTGCTATGAAGTGATCTTCTCGGGTCGGGTGGTGCACGAAAGCGACCGCCCGGACTGGCTGGTCAACATCACCAATGACGCCTGGTATGGCAACAGCGCCGGCCCGCGCCAGCATCTGGCCAGCGTGCGGATGCGCGCCGTGGAAGAAGGCCTGCCGATCGCACGTGCCGCAAACACAGGGATCTCTGCCGCCTATGACGCGTTAGGCACCGAGATCGTCCGTCTGGGGTGGGGGATTTCGGGCAGTGTGGTCGCCGCATTGCCGCCACCTTTGCCCCCGACGGTGTTTTCGCGTGTGGGCCGGGCATTCCCGGTGGCGTTGGCTGTCGCGTGTGTCGGCCTGGGCCTTGCACGCCGGAGGCGCAGTGCATCAGCCTGAGATCACGCAGAGTTGCAATGTCAGCGAAAGGTTAACGTTGACAATCATAGGTTGAGAGTTAAATGCATAGCAATAAAAGAGCGGAAAAAGCTGTGCCAAACTCTGTCGATGCCGATAAATCCGTCTCCTCCCCCAGCCCGATCGACGTTCATGTCGGCGGCCGCATTCGCCTGCGCCGCAGCCTTATGGGCATGTCGCAGGAAAAGCTGGGCGAAGCGCTGGGGCTGACGTTCCAGCAGGTCCAGAAATATGAACGCGGCGCGAACCGCGTCGGGGCCTCGCGGTTGTTTGATCTGTCGCGCATTCTGGAAGTGCCGGTCGGTTTCTTCTTCGATGACTTGCCGCAGGGCCTGACCCCGCCGCCGTCACTTGTGCCGGCCGCAGCCCCCCATGGCTTTGCCGAAACGCAGGAAGGTTTCGGCGCGCCGCCCGCACCCCCCCCTTCGGCCTTCGCACCGCCCAGCGGCGAGGCCGCCCTGTTCACCCGCCGCGAAACGATCGAGCTTGTGCGCGCCTATTACCGCATCCCCGATGCGGAAGTGCGCCGCAAGATGCTCGACCTGATCCGCACCATGGCTCCCTGAGGGAAAGCTTCGGGGACCGCGGCGCGCCCTATTCGCGCCGCAGAACCTGATCGGTCAGGAACGATGCGATCCTGCCGGCCACGAAATCACGCTTCAGCGCCACTTCGTCATATTCGGTGCGTACCCAGTCCATGAAGGGCAGCCGCCCCTCCGCCTCGGCGCGATACCGCAGGAAGAACGCGTCGAGAATGCCGGTGCGCGCCTGCCGGAAATGGCCGAACCGCCACGAAAGCTGGCGCAGGGCCTGCGTGGCCGTGCCCCCCTCGAACATCACCACCAGCGCCGACGCAAGGCCCGCGCGGTCCGCGCCGGACTTGCAGTGCATCAGCATGGGAAATTGCAGGGTGCGATACATCGCCTCGAACCGTTCGATCCGGTCGCGGTGGGGGGCACCGCGGCTTTCGAACGCCATGTCGAGATGCGTCAGCCCGACCGCCGCCGCCGTGCTGCGCGACAGCGCGTCCGAGCCGCATTTGCGGTGCCCGCGCAGATTGACCAGCGTGCGAAGCCCCAGCCGCCGCACCGCGCGCCGCAGCCGCCCCGGCGTCGGGTGGTTGCAGCGATAGACCTTGCCCGGCACGACGGGGTGCAGGTTCGTCCAGACCAGACGAAAAATCGCGTGATCCACCAGAAGGCTGTCGCGCCAGGCCCACAACCTGCCGCGCGGGGTGTCGAGTGATCCGTCGAACACGTCAAATCTCCAGCAACCGTGCGATATCGCACGGCTATGTCCCATCGGGCGGGATTTTCGTCAAATGTCATGCTTTTGTGCGCAACCGGACACAAGGCTGCCACGCTGTAACACCATACAGGGCACCACAAGGAGGTACACCCATGCGACTGACCCGATCACTCTGCGCCCTGGCCACGGCGCTGGCCCTCTCCGGTTGCTATTACGGGTATGACCACCCGCCCGGCTGGAACCGCGGCTGGCACCACGGCTATTACGGCGGCCACGGCGGCTGGTATGACGATCGCGGCGGCTGGCGCGGCGACTGGCACCAGGGCGGCTGGCACTGACACCCCGGACAAGCCCGGCCTTGCGCCGGGCTTTTTTTGACCCGTACCCCCACATGCCAAGCCTTGCCGCACCCCCGCGGCGTGCTAGCATCAGCGCCTCGCTTCACACAGGGAACACGAACCGGCGTGGCCGCCATCCGCATCCGTGCGTTTCTGATCTTGCTGCTGTGCCTGATGGTGCAGATGGGGCTGGTCGCGCCCGTGGCCGCCATGCCCGACGCGGCCCCGGTGATGACCCCGATGGTGATGGCCCCCACCTGCGCCACGCCCTGCATGGCCGACATGGCCACTCCGCACGCCCCCGCGCCCCGGGCCAACGGCAACCATATGCAGCCCTGCTGCCACGCGCCCGCCGCCCCTGGCTGGATTGCACCCGCCCGAGCGCGCCTGATGCCGCCGGGCGATCGCGGCGCCGTGCAATGGCGCATCGCCGCCCACACTGCCCGCCCAACGCAGGGGCGGCTGCCCCCGCTCCGGCCCCCCAGACACGGCATAGCCTGACCACGCCAGCCGGCCCGCAACGGGCTGGTGCGCGTGCCCGCATGGCCGCCACCGCGCACCATCGTGCGTGGCTGCCGGTGCGCGCACGGTCCGACCGGGCCCTGCGCGCCGCCCTGCCCTGTGCCGGAGCCCCCGTGCCACCATGACCCTCTTATACAGCCTTGCACGCGCGCGCCTGCCGCGCCGCCGTTTCATCACCGGCCTCGGGGCCGCAACGCTTGGCGGGTGCGCCGTGCCGCCGCCGGCCGCGCCTCCGGCGCGCGGAAACGGCATCGTGCCGCCCCGGGCCGCCAGCCATTTTGACCTGACGGTGGGCAGCAGCCCGATCAACGTCACCGGACGCACCGTGCGCGCGCCCCTGCTGAACGGCATGGCACCCGGCCCCATCCTGCGCTGGCGCGAAGGGGACGAGGTGACCCTGAACGTCACCAACACCCTGTCGGAGATGACCGCCATCCACTGGCACGGCATCCGCCTGCCCGCCGACATGGACGGCGTGCCGGGCCTCAGCTTCGGCGGCATCGCGCCCGGCGCGCGCTTCACCTATCGCTTCCCCGTGCGCCAGAGCGGCACCTATTGGTACCACAGCCACGCCCACATGCAGGAAGCGCGCGGGCTTTACGGCGCCATCATCATCGACCCCGCCACCCCCGACCCCAACCGGGCCGAGCGCGACTATGTGGTGGTACTGTCAGACTGGACCGACACGTCGCAGGACCGGATCGAGTCCAGACTGAAATTCGACTCCGACAGCTATAATTTCCGCCAGCGCACCGCGGCATCCCTGATCGCGGGCACCCACGACCAACCCGTCGGGGCGATGCTGGCCGACCGGCTGCAATGGTCGCGCATGCGTATGTCGGCCACCGACATCTCCGATGTCAGCGCGATCGCCTATACCTATCTGATGAACGGCACGGCCCCCGACCAGAACTGGACGGCCCTGTTCACCCCCGGCGAACGGGTGCGCCTGCGCTTCATCAATGCGTCGTCCATGACCCTGTTCGACATCCGCATCCCCGGCCTGCCCCTGACGGTGGTGCAGGCCGACGGCAACGATGTCATGCCCGTCACCGTCGATGAATTTCGCATCGGCGTGGCCGAGACCTATGACGTCATCGTCACCCCCGCCGCCGACCGGGCCTATACCCTGTTTGCCCAGAGCGAGGACCGCACCGGCTTTGCCCGTGGCACGCTGACACCCCGCCCGGGCCTGTCCGCCCCTGTCCCGCCCATGGACCCGCGCCCCGAACGCACCATGCGCGATATGGGCATGATGGGCGGCATGACGGATGGAATGACGATGGACGCGATGCCGGGCATGGCCATGCCAGCGGCCCCCAAGGCCCACGGCACGATCGAAAACCAGTACACCGCCCCCATGCCCACGGACCGTACCCGCGACCCCGGTGACGGCCTGCCCACAGCGGGCCACCGGGCCCTGACCTATGCCGATCTGCAGGCCGTCCGCCCCGCACGCGACCAGCGCCCCCCGGGGCGCGAGATCACGCTGCACCTGACCGGCAACATGGAGCGCTATATCTGGGGGTTCGATGGCCGGAAATTCTCCGAAGCACCACCGATCGCGCTGAAACTGGGCGAACGCGTGCGCTTCGTGCTGATCAATGACACGATGATGGAACACCCCATCCACCTGCACGGGCACTGGAGCGAACTGGAAAACGGCCGCGGCCAGAACCGGCCCATCAAGCACACCGTCATTTCGCAGCCCGGCAGCAGGCTGAGCTTTCTGGTGTCGGTCGATACGCCCGGCCTGTGGGCGTTTCATTGTCACCTGATGTTTCACATGGAACTGGGCATGTTCCGCACGGTGGTGGTGTCATGAAAAACGCCTCATGGATCGCGCTGCTTCTGGCCTGTCCGCTTGCCGCGCACGGCCAGACGCCGCCACCTTCGCAGCCTGCGTCGTCGCCCGCCATGACCATGCCGATGGATGACATGAACATGCCGGGCATGGCCCCGATGGCACCCCCCACGACAACGCCTGCACCGCAGCCTGCCCCGGACCCCGCCGTGCGATATGTCGGCGGGATGATGCCCGTCTCTGATCATGACATCTATATGCACGCGATTTTTGAACAGCTTGAAGGCCGCTACGCGCCATCCGGCACGCAGTTGCGCTATGAAGGGCAGGCCTGGGCCGGCACCGATTACAACCGCCTGTGGCTGAAATCCGAAGGCACGCTCGGGCCGCGGGGGCGCTTTGCCGATGGCCAGCACGAACTGTTCTATGACCGGCCGATCTCGACCTATTTCGATGCACAGGCCGGCATGCGCGCCGATATCGACAGCGACCCCACGCGCGTGTGGGCCGCGCTGGGGCTGGAGGGGCTGGCGCTGTATTTCTTCGACCTCGAAGCCACGGGCTATGTCGGCAGCGATGGCAGGCTGGCCGCCAAGCTGGCCGGGTCATACGATTTCATGCTGACCAACCGGCTGATCCTCCAGCCCCAGGCCGAACTGAATCTCTATGACCGCCCCGACCCCGCGCGCGGCAACCGCGCCGGCCTGTCCGACATCGATGCCGGCCTGCGGCTGCGCTATGACATCGACCGCAGCTTCGCCCCCTATGTCGCCGTGACCTATGCCGGGGCGTTCGGCCGCGCAGACGGACCACCCAGCCCGCATGACCCCGCACGCAACACGCTGCGCCTGACCATCGGGCTGCGGACATGGTTCTGACACTCGCGCTGTCCACCGTGCCCACCCCGCTGGGCGCGATGCTGCTGGCGTGCGATGCGCAGGGGGATCTGCACGCCAGCGACTTTGCCGACGCACACGAACGGCTGCTCAGGTTGCTGGCCCGGCGCCATGGCAGGGTGGCGTTGCGGGCAACGCAGGCCCCGTGTGCCGCGGCCTCGGCGCTGGCGCGCTATTTCGCAGGCGCGCGGGGCGCATTGGCCGACGTGCCCGTGGCCCTGACCGGCACCCTGTTCCAGACCCGCGTCTGGGCGGCGCTGCGCACCATTCCCCCCGGCCAGACCCGCACCTATGGCGCCATGGCCGCCACGCTGGGCCACCCGAACGGCGCGCGGGCCGTGGGGCAGGCGAACGCGGCCAACCCGTTCAACGTCATCATCCCCTGTCACCGCCTGACCGGCGCCGATGGCACGCTCACCGGCTATGCCGGCGGGCTTGCGCGCAAACGCACCTTGCTGGCGTTCGAGGCCGGTCTGGACACCTTTCCTGGAACCCTGTCATGACCCTGCATCGCATCATCCGGCTTTGGCTTGTGCTGTTCAGCCTCGGCCCCGTGGCCATCGCCCGCGCACAGGACCGCGTCTCCACGCTGCCTATCGGCGACGTGCGGCAGCGCGTGCTGCTGTCCCCGGCCGCCGCCCCCCGCGGCACCATCGTCATGCTGCCGGGCGGCACGGGCGATATCGGGCTGGAACGCGACGGCACCATCCGCCACGACCACAATTTCGTCGTCCGCACGCGCGCCCTGTGGAACCAGCATGGCTATAGCGTGCTGATCCCCGACACGATCGACCGCGAATCCCTGCGCGGTGAACGCAGCACCACCGCCTATGCCACCATCGTCGCGGCCCTTGTGGCCTTCGCCCACGACCAGACCCCCGGCCCGGTATTCGTGCTGGGCACAAGCCAGGGCACCATCGCCGCCCTGCGGGCCGCCAGCACGCCCGATGCCCCCGCCACACTGGCCGGCGTGGTGCTGACGGAATCCGTCTCCGTCATGGGCAACAGCGGCGAAACCGTGTTCGACGCCCAGCCCGGACAGGTGCGCATCCCCGCCCTGATCGTAGCAAACCGCATGGACCGCTGCCGCGTCGCCCCGCCCGACGCCGCCCCCCGCATCGCCGCAGCACTGACTGCCAGTCCGGACCGGCGGGTGCTGGTGGTCTCAGGCGGCACAACCCGGTCGGGCGATTCCTGCGGATCGCTGACACCCCATGGCTATTTCGGCATGGAAGACGCCGTGGTCGCGGCCATCGTCACGTGGATGGACGCGCACGCGCGCTGAAATCAGGGCACCAGCATCCGGATCACCGGCACCAGCAACGCGGTGACAAGCCCGTTCAGCCCGATCCCCAGCGCGGCAAACGCCGCCGCCAGCGGGTCGCGCCGCGCAACCTGCGCTGCCGCGATCCCGCTGCCCGCAAGCCCCGCTGCAAGCCCATGCGCCCGCCAGTCGGAAATGCCCAGGCGGCGCAACAGTGGCTCGCCCAGAACAGCGGCCACAATGCCCCCGCACACCGCAAACGCCGCCGTCAACGAAGGCTGACCGCCGACCTGCTGCGTGATCGCAATGGCAATCGGGGTGGTCACGGCCTTGGGCGCCATCGACAGCGCCACCAGCCGGTCCCCGCCCAGCGCCCGCACCAGCACAATGCCCGTCACCACCGACACAACCGACCCTGCCACCAGCGCAAGGCACATGGACACGAGGCTGCGCGTGACATGCCCGATGAACTGCGCCAGCGGAATGGCCAGCGCGACCGTCGCCGGCCCCAGCAGGAAATGGATCGGCTCCACCGCCGCGAAATAGGCATCGAACGTGGTGCCGGTCAGCGCCAGCACACACGCCACCAGCGCAATCGCAATCATCACCGGGTTGGCCCACACCGCGCCGCGCAGCCGGATCTGGCAGCCCACCCCCAGCACAAACGCCGCCGTGGTGATCGCAATCCAGAACAGCGACAGCATCTCCGGGTCGTGCGTGACAAAGCCGGGCACCGTCATGCGCGGGGCTTCCGGCTGCGGGTGCCCAGATGCATCACCGCCCCCGTCACCACCAGCGCCAGAACGGTGGACCCCACGATGGCCACCGCAATCGGCACGAAATTTGTCCGCAGCACGCCGAACTGCGTCACCACCCCGACACCCGCAGGCACGAACAGCAGCCCCAGCGCCGCAATCAGGCCACGCGCCAGACGCCCGAGATCGTCACTGACCACCGGGCGGGCACCGCGCTCCATCGCCTGACGCGCCAGCAGAAACCCCACCAGCATGAACATGCCGATCACCGGCCCGGGAACTGAAAGCCCGAACCGGGCCTGCACGGCCGAGCCCAGAAGCTGAAACACCAGAAGTGTCAGAAATGCCGTTACCATGGCGCCTGATATGACACCGGTTCAACCATTCGCCAATGGCAACGATTCCGGTTTCACCACAGGGTGGGCTTGGGGTTGCGTTCGTCAAAGCCCTTCTGGTGCCAATAGGGATAGGGCGGTTCGCGGCGGCTGACCTTGTCCAGCAAGGCAATCTGTTCGGCCGTCAGGGCCCAGCCGATCGCACCCAGATTCTGCTTGAGCTGTTCCTCGTTGCGCGCGCCGATCACGATGTTGGCCACGGTCGGGCGCTGCAAAAGCCAGTTCAGCGCCACCTGCGCGATCGATCGGCCGGTTTCCTTGGCCACCAGATCCAGCGCATCGACGACATCATAGAGATAGTCATCATCGACCGTCGGGCCGCCCGTCTGGCCACCACTGGCGATGCGGCCGCTGGCGTTCACCACACCGCGGCGGATCTTGCCCGTCAGGCGCCCCCAGCCCAGGGGGCTCCAGACCATCAGCCCCACCCCCTGGTCAAGGCCCAGCGGCATCAGCTCCCACTCGTAATCGCGCCCGATCAGCGCGTAATAGCCCTGATAGGCAACATACCGCCCCAGCCCATGACGCTCCGACGTGGCCAGCGACTTCATCAGGTGCCAGCCCGAAAAATTCGACGCCCCGATATAGCCGATCTTGCCCGCCGTCATCAGGTCGTCCAACGCGCGCAGCGTTTCATCCACCGGCGTCAGCGCATCGAAACCATGCATGAAGTAAAGGTCGATATGATCGGTCCCGAGGCGCCGCAGGCTGGCCTCGCACGCGCGGATCAGATGATAGCGCGACGACCCCTTGTCGTTCGGGCCTCCACCCATGGGAAACGTCGCCTTGGTCGAGATCAGAACCTTGTCCCGTCGTCCCTTGATGGTCTGGCCGAACACTTCCTCGGCCATGCCTTGGGAATAAACATCGGCGGTGTCGAAGAAATTCACACCGTGATCGAGGCACAGATCGACCATGCGCGTGGCCTCGGCCACATCGGTGTCACCCCATTTGCGGAAAAATTCGTTCGACCCGCCAAAGGTCGCGGTCCCGAGGCTGAGGGCCGGAACCTGAAGCCCCGACCGGCCGAGCTGACGATATTCCATGG
>Ga0157365_10000669_pt1 | contig 14675 bp, 18 predicted proteins | sample AttsexASBM3_FD_111478 | JGI IMG/M metagenome (GOLD analysis project Ga0157365, IMG submission 111478) | Fungus gardens microbial communities from leaf cutter ant in Ribeirão Preto, State of São Paulo, Brazil - Atta sexdens ASBM3 | ecosystem: Host-associated > Fungi > Mycelium > Unclassified ... | reverse complement strand
TGAGGATCCTCAACAAACCATTGGCGATATATACAGTAACCTTTTCCTTGAGTCGCAAAATTCATGGAAGGAGTATCGCAAGAATCTCTGTTTAGGCGTTGGTTCGCAAATCGGGGAAGATACCTATGACTACTGGCCTTATATTTACCAGTGCCAAATTAATCTCAATAAAAGGCATATTGAAGAGATCAAAATGATTCACGCAGATGAAAAGTAAACGACTCCATAAATTTATCACGGCTGTATGCTAAGTAAATTATTATAGTTCAGCTGGCTTAAGCGAGTTTAAGCCAGCTAATTAATTCAATTGTTGATGTTATATTATTGTAATAGCGTTTGGGAACGTACCCCCATCTAATAATACTAAGTAATATACGCGAACGCTCACTCCAGGCAAAAAGCGCCCCAAAGCCAAATAAGCGATATCACACTTTGCACTTGTCGTAATGAATCAGTTGGGTTAATGAGTAACGTCTGGACTGAAAGAAACCCGTAGCCACTTATCAATTTTTTCGGTTTCGCTAACTAAAAAGGATGGCACCGGCCATCCTTTTTTCGCATAAACGCAGCCTACTCAGGCGCGCAGACCGCCTGCCAGCAGCGTGAAGGCGTCGATCATCTTCGGCAGCGCCTGCTGCGGATCGGGGCTTGCCGCCACCCACAGCGCGGCATTGAGCGCCGCGCCGTTCAGCAGCCGCGCGGCGGCGTCGGGATCGACCGGTTTGATAACCCCGCTCTCCATCATACGGATAACCGTCTGGCGCGTGGCATCAAGACAGCTGTTCTGGCTCGGCCACTGCGCCGGATCGCCGAGAAACGCCGGGCCGTCCAGCAGCACGATGCGCCGCACCTCTTCATCCAGCGCCATACGGATATACGCCACGCCTTCGGCGAGCAGCGTCGCCCAGTCATCGCCAGCGTTCGCGGCAGCAGCCTTCGCGCGCTGCGCCATCTCGCCATCCACCTGCGCCACCACGGCGGCGAGCAGCCCTTTTTTATCGCCAAAATTATGATACAGCGCGCCGCGCGTCAGGCCGACGCTCGCGGTGAGCTCATCCATTGAGGCGGCGGCAAAGCCTTTTTCGGCAAACGCCTTACGCGCCGCCGCGATGAGCTTCGCGCGGTTTTCTTCCATCGTGTCGATGCGGCGTCTTGCAGCCATAACTCCTCCATTTCACATACGGATCGTATTTCAATTGACATACGCGGCGTATGTATGATGATTATTCACATACGCCACGTATATTAAATCAATAACCGGCGCGTTGCATCCGCCTTGCGCCCGACCGATAAGAGGAACCGCTATGATTGCCCGTGAACCTGTTTTCCCCGCTCACCGCCATGCGCTCTATGAAGAACACGGCTACTCCGCCGCTATTCGTTCCGGCGACCTGCTGTTTGTTTCAGGCCAGGTCGGCAGCCGCGCCGACGGCACGCCTGAGCCGGATTTCGACGCCCAGGTGCGCCTCGCCTTTGAGAACCTGCGCGCGACGCTCGCCGCCGCGGGCTGTACGTTTGACGATCTGGTGGATGTCACCACGTTTCATACCGATCCGCAAAACCAGTTCCCGACGATTATGGCGGTTAAGCAGGCTATTTTCCCGCAGCCGCCATACCCGAACTGGACCGCTGTCGGCGTCACCTGGCTTGCCGGGTTTGATTTTGAAATCAAGGTGATCGCCCGCATCCCGGACGCGCCGCGCGCATAAAAAAAGGATGGCATCAGCCATCCTTTTTCAGCGGTAATGCGTTACAGCCCGCGGCGCGCCATGAACAGCGCCAGATCCACCAGCCGGTTGGAGAAGCCCCATTCGTTATCATACCAGGCGAGGATTTTGACCATGTTGCCGCCAATCACCAGCGTCGAGAGGCCGTCGATAATGGACGAGCGCGGATCGCCGCGGTAGTCGCTGGAGACCAGCGGTTCGTCGCTGTAGCCGAGAATGCCTTTCAGCGGCCCGTCCTGGGAGGCGTTCAGGAACGCGGCGTTGACCGCTTCCACGGTCACGTCGCGCTCAAGCGTCACGGTTAAGTCGACAATCGACACCACCGGTACCGGCACGCGCAGCGAGTAGCCGGTCATGCGGCCGTCGAGTTCCGGGATCACTTTACCGATCGCCTTCGCCGCCCCGCTGGAGTAAGGCACGATCGAGAGCGCCGCCGCGCGGGCGCCGCGCAGGTCTTTCTCGGGCTGATCGTGCAGCGCCTGGCTGTTGGTGTAAGCATGCGTCGTGTTCATCAGGCCGTGACGGATGCCGAACTGCTGATGCAGCACTTGGGCGGCAGGCGCGAGGCCATTGGTGGTGCAGCTGCCGTTGCTGACCACGCGGTGTTGCGCCGGATCGTACTGCTCATGGTTAACGCCCATGACGATGGTCAGGTCGTCGTTTTTGGCCGGTGCCGAGATGATGACACGCTTCGCGCCGCCTTTGGTGATATGCGCTTCGGCCTGCGCTTTATCGGTGAAGAAACCGGTCGCTTCGATGACAATTTCTACGCCCACGCTGCTCCACGGAATGTTGCCGGGGTCGCGCTCGGAGAAGACGCGAATGGCGCGCCCGTCAAGCTTCAGTTCGCCCTCGCCCGCTTCTACGGTCGCAGGCAGCGTGCCGAGCAGGGAGTCATGTTTGAGCAGATGCGCCAGGGTTTTGCTGTCGGTGAGATCGTTAATCGCCACCACCTGAAACGCCTCATTGCCCAGCGCGGCGCGTAATACGTTGCGGCCGATACGGCCAAACCCGTTAATGCCAACCTTAACCATGATAAAGCTCCTCTGTTAACGTTCTGTAGAGAGTGTGTAACAGAGGAGGAATGGCGTAAATGACGAGATTAGATCACTTTACGCCAGAACGCGGGCGCAGAAGCGTTCGCGGTATTCCGACGGGGTAAGGTGCAGGTTACGCTCAAAGACGCGCCGCAGGTTAATGCCGTTGCCGAAGCCGCACAGGGTGGCGACCTGCTCAACGCTTTCGCTCCCCTGCTCCAGCCGCTGGCGGGCGGCGTCAAGGCGCGCCTCTTCGACATAGCGCGCGGGCGACACGCCGGTTTCACGGGTAAAGACGCGGGTGAAATTGCGCGGACTCATCGCCACGTGCTCCGCCAGCCGCTCGACGCTGAGGTCGTGCGCCAGGTTTTCGAGGATCCAGCCCTGGAGGTCGCGGATCGGGCCGGGCGTTTTCGCCTGCGTCAGCAGGTAGCGGCTGAACTGCGACTGCCCGCCGGGGCGGCGCAGGTACATCACCAGCTCCTGCGCGACGTTGCGCGCCAGTTCAAACCCACCGTCTTCTTCCAGCAGCGCGAGGGTCAGATCAAAGCCCGACGTGACGCCGGCGGAGGTCCAGATGTCGCCATCCTGCACATAGATAGGCCCGCGCTCCACGGTCACCGCCGGGAAGCGCGCGGCGAGCGTATCGAGCATCCGCCAGTGGGTCGTGGCCCGTCTCCCGTCCAGCAGACCAGCCTGCGCCAGCAGCAGCGCCCCGCCGCACACCGAGACCACGCGTCGGGCATACGGGGCCGCCTGCGCGAGCCATTGCGCCACCTGATCGCCCTCCTCTTCCGTGAGGCCGCGGCCAGTCACCATGATCGTGTCGAACGGCGTTTGCGGCGCGAGATCGCACAGACGATGCTCCGCCAGCAGCTTAAAGCCGGAGGCGCCGTGGATGACGTGGTGCGGCTGCGTGGTGGCGAGCGTCACCTGGTAATGCGGCTCAGGCGCGGACGCGGGCCGCAGTTGATTGGCGCGGGTAAAGATATCCGCGATGCCGGTCGCTTCAAGCAGCATGCCCCCTTCCGGGGCAATGATCAGAATCGTTTTCATGTCCTGAAAAATACGCTTTATACAAATTAAGTCAACACGGGCGCTTTACCGCCCGGCGTATTCTGAGCGTCGCGTGCGTGAGTTCTGCGGCCGTCAGCAGGGATAACCCGTGATGAAATAAGGACATTCGCAGGGAAATACGCGAAGCGGGAACAATAGAGACGGGAGAACGGGCGCGGTAGTACCGCGAGGCCGCGTTATTATCAGAAAGGGTTCCCGCTGCTGGCGCAGCGGGGCAAGCCTTACTTGCGCGATTGCCAGTCGCGTTCGCAGTGTTCTTTTGCTTCGGCCAGTAAGTCGCGCAGTTCCGGCGCGCCGTCGCTGTAGCCGTAATCCATCGTGCTGCTGGCGGCCTGCTGCTCCTGCTGCGCGGCAAAACGGAGCTCATCCTGCTGCGGCTGCCATTCGCCGCTGTCGTCGCGCACAAACCGCGTGGCGTATTGCGGCTGTTTGTCGTCCTCGCCGTAAATTTCATATTTACACTCAGGCGCGTTTTCCGGCCCAAATTCCAGGGTATCAATCAGATGCGACTCTGCCATCGTGCCTCCTTCAACAGGTGAAAAATAAAGGGTAGTACAGGGAAGCGGAATGCGCCGGGGGCGTGTAGAATAACCGAAGCGCGGAACGAGCGATAAATAAGGATAAACGCAGTGCTGAGAAAAATTATTTTCTTTTTCGTTGAGCCGTACTTACATTACGTCGCCATTTTATTTATTGTGCTCGGCTCCGTTATTTTTAATTTTATTGTTCCCGAGTATGCTGGCCCCTTAACCTTTATGTGGCTGGTGCACGTCGTTTACTGGTTTGTGAAATATGTGCCGCCGTATGTGAAATTTAGCAAATAATCCGCATTCAGGTAATACCTCTGCACACTTTGTGCACAGAGGCCATCACCCTATTACTCCTCCCGCAGCGTCAGATTACCATCGGGCGTTTCGATGTACATTTTCCTGTCGACACCGTAAAAAACCTTTTTATTGACATTGCCATGAATCATCAATGCAATATCATTATAAATACAACGATCTTTTCCTTTTATATCATCAAAACAATGGTAATCGTCAACAGAACCATCGTTGCTGCCCGTTGGCAAACTTTCATAGCCGTCAAAGTTCATTACTATTACATAAAAATTGTCTTTATTTTTAATAACACCATACTGTTCCTGAAGGTGACTTTGATTTTCCTTCCACCATTTTATTTTACCTTTACTGGTCACTGGTAGATTTTCAACATATACAGCACTGCCATCAACCCTAATAACCTTCGCGGGCGCAATTAAACGCCAAACCAGCCATGCAAAGCAAAGAAACAATGCGGTAAAAATCGCTTTTTTAAACATTACACTTACCCGTTAATGTCACTTTCGCTTCAAAATTAGTGAAAAAAGGTTTAAAAGCAAACCGATTGAAACGTTGTAATACAAACCAAATTCTGAAGAAGGTAAAAGCACTAAATTGCGGTTTATTGATATCATCCACATCAAGGCCAAAATGGTCCTGTGCTTTAAAACGAATAACGGCAGTATATTTACCAGAATCAAAGAAAAGTGATTCAACACTCACTTCCGTACTATTAATATCATGTACTGACACACCCAATCCATTGATACAGGACTGCCAACAAACTTTGGCAAGCGGGCGCGTCGGATATACTCACTAAAAACCTGAGGCGTTAGCTCGCTTTTTTTATAGTCGAAACTATCAAGAACTTCTTTTATGACATTCAACATACTATCATCAGACTTATCGTTAAGGATAGTTTCCTTATAAGCCTGATTCATCTTTAAATCATAATAATCCTTACCATCCTTATAATGCATATGATCTATCAACTTAACGATAAGACCTTTATAGGTCCCCATGAAGGAGAAAGTTCGCGACTGAGTTTTGAAGTCAGCAAAAAGCATTTCAACTACTCTCTCTTTTGTATACGGCGGAAGTCGACGCAGAGCAGGGTGATCATAAGGCGAACGATAAGTACAGTAATCAATGAAAGGAGACACTTGATATAGTTTAAACCGTTTTTTTAGCGTTTGTTCATCAAAATCGCCACACTGCATGTCGTCAGCGCTCCGATCGTTAAAAGGTTTTTTAGTTGTGAAAATAGTTAAAGGCCTTATTAGCGCATCCATAGCATTATTTCCCTCTTTAAATAGTCCGTGAAGCGCCCATTATACAACCCCTTATAAGTCATCAAATCGTCTCATGAGAAAACTCTTTCTAATGTCACAAAAAAAACAAACATTGCCAGTACTCTGGATGCTCTTTACATATACAATAAGCAATAATTATAAATATCAAAAATGTCTCAAATACTTCAAACATATTCAGCATGAGAAATCAAATCAATATTGTCATAATCAATACTAAATAATTGAAAGCAGTAATCGGTTTGCAGAAAACCTTCTCAAAATACAATAGAGCAGCCCCATAGCCCAACGCCGTTTCCCAAACCGCACCCACGTTTAAGCGCATCCCTCTTTCCCATGCCACAATACGTTCACCGTTTGTTTACACCGGAGCGCCGATGCACGCCCTTCACTCCTCATTTTCACCCGTGTTTGACGGCCATAACGATCTGCTGCTGCGTCTGTGGCTGCGCGCTGAAAGCGAGCCTGTCGGCGCGGTGTTCAGCGGCCTTGAAGGCGGTCATCTGGATTATCCGCGGATGCGTCAGGGCGGTTTTGCGGGCGGGCTGTTTGCCGTGTTCGTGCCGCCGCCGGAGTATGTCGCGCAGATGCGCAACCTGCCCCTGGCGGATGCCGAAACGATGCACGATCCGCTCGCCATCACCCAGGCACAGATAGCGCTGTTCCACCAGATGGCGCAGGCGTCCGACGGGAAGATGCGCGTCTGCCTGACCGTGGCGGATATCGAGCGGTGCATTACGGACGGCGTGGTGGCGCTGGTGCTCCATATCGAAGGCGCGCAGGCGATAAATGCGCAGCTCGAACCGCTCGACGATCTGATAGCCCAGGGCGTGCGCAGCATCGGGCCGTTCTGGAACCTGCCGAATGCGTTTGGCGAAGGGGTCAGCGGGCCGTTCCCCGGCTCGCCGGACACCGGCGCCGGGTTAACGCCTGCGGGTAAAGCGCTTATCCGCGCCTGTCGCGAACGTCATCTGCTGGTGGATGTCTCGCACATGAACCAGAAAGCGTTTTTCGATACCGCGGCGATTGGCGGCGGGCCGCTGGTGGCGACGCACTCCAACGTCCACGCGCTCTGCGCGCAGCCGCGCAACCTTACCGATGAGCAGTTAGCGGCTATTAAAGCGAGCGACGGCCTGGTGGGCGTCAACTTCGGCACCGCCTTTCTGCGCGCCGACGGGCAGCGCAACGGCGATACGCCCTTATCTGAAATTGTTACGCACGTTGAGTATCTGATTACTAAACTGGGTGAAGACCGGGTGGCGTTCGGATCGGATTTCGACGGCATCAGCCTGCCGGATGCGATGGGCGACGTCACCGGTTTACCGCGTCTGATGGAGGCGCTGGCAGTGGCCGGGTTCGACGCGCCGCTGCTCGAAAAGCTCGCCTGGCGCAACTGGTTGCGTGTTCTCAGGCTCGCCTTTGGAGAAACGCAATAAATGGCTAAGCATTTAAGTTGCGATCTGGATCACATTTACGCAACATAAGCGCGCCGGTAATCGGTTTCACCAGGGTGATGAAAAATCACCCATTTTATGAGGAGTAAGACTATGACCACGTGGACTAAACCTGCGTTTGTTGACCTGCGCCTGGGTCTGGAAGTGACGCTGTACATTTCCAACCGTTAATCGCCTGTGCCCGCGGCATCGCGGGCACCTTTTCTCTTTTCCTTTCCGGTTCGACACATGCAGATCAAAGTTCTCGGCTCGGCGGCGGGCGGCGGTTTTCCTCAGTGGAACTGCAACTGCGCCAACTGCCAGGGCGTGCGTAATGGCACGATAAAAACCTCCGCCCGTACCCAGTCCTCTATCGCCGTAAGCGATGACGGTAAAAACTGGGTGCTGTGCAACGTCTCGCCCGACATTTGCCACCAGCTTCTCGCCTCACCCGAATTGCATAATCCCGAGGTGCTGCGCGGCACCGGCATCGGCGCGATTATTCTCACCGACAGCCAGATCGATCACAGCGCGGGATTACTCAATTTACGTGAAGGCTGCCCGCACCACGTCTGGTGCACGCCGGAAGTGCATGAGGATCTCAGCACAGGTTTTCCGGTCTTCCCGATGCTCACCCACTGGAACGGCGGGCTGATTCATCACTCCATCGCGCCGCTGGAACGCTTTCAGACGCGGGTCTGTCCGACCGTGCATTTCACCGCCATTCCACTCCTGAGCAACGCGCCGCCCTATTCGCCCTACCGCGGCCGCCCGCTGCCGGGCCATAACGTGGCGCTGTTTATCGAAGAAGAAGGCGGCAAGAGCCTGCTCTATGCGCCGGGGCTCGGCGAGCCGGACGACGCCATTCTGCCGTGGCTTGAACGCGCCGATGTGTTGCTGATTGACGGCACGCTGTGGCGCGACAACGAGCTTGCCGCCACCGGCGTCGGCCACAACACCGGCAAAGCGATGGGCCACCTGGCGCTCTCGGAAGAACAGGGGCTCGCCGCGCTGCTGGCGCGCCTGCCGGCGGAGCGCAAAATTCTTATTCATATTAACAATACCAACCCGATCCTCAACGAGGAGTCCCCGGAGCGCCGGTTCCTGCACCAGCAGGGCATCGAGGTGAGCCACGACGGGATGGTAATCGCGCTGTAAGAGGCTTTATGACCGAGCAACGACTGCTGACGCCCGACGAATTCGAGGCGGCGCTGCGCGCGAAAGGCGCGTTCTATCATATTCACCACCCTTATCACATCGCCATGCATAACGGCGAGGCGACCCGCGAGCAGATCCAGGGCTGGGTGGCGAACCGGTTCTATTATCAGACCAGCATTCCCATCAAGGACGCCGCCATTATGGCGAACTGTCCGCACCCGGAAGTGCGCCGCCAGTGGGTGCAGCGCATTCTCGATCACGACGGCTATGACGGCAGCGAAGGCGGCATTGAAGCCTGGCTGCGGCTTGGCGAGGCGGTCGGGCTGTCGCGCGAGTCGCTGCTATCCGAAGAGCGCGTGCTGCCGGGCGTGCGCTTCGCGGTGGACGCCTATGTTAACTTCGCCCGCCGCGCCAGCTGGGAAGAAGCCGCGTGCAGTTCGCTCACCGAGCTGTTCGCCCCCCAGATCCATCAGGCGCGGCTCGACAGCTGGCCCCAGCACTACACCTGGATCGACGCGCAAGGCTATGACTATTTCCGCAGCCGCTTAAGCCAGGCGCGCCGCGACGTCGAGCACGGGCTGTCGCTCGCGCTGGAATACTGCAACACGGTGGAGCGCCAGCAGCGCATGCTGGAGATTTTACAGTTCAAGCTCGACATCCTCTGGAGCATGCTCGACGCCATGACGATGGCCTATGCGCTGGACAGAGCCCCTTATCACACCGTCACCCGCGAGCCGGTGTGGCACAAACGGAGACTGGTCTGATGCAGCCTGAACGCCATCATATTCCGCAATTTCGCCGCGGTTACCGCCTGCAATGGGAAGAGGCGCAGAACACGCATGTGATCCTCTACCCGGAGGGCATGGCGAAACTGAACGAGAGCGCGGCGGCCATTCTGCAACTCGTGGACGGCCAGCAGACCGCGGGCGCGATAATCGACGCGCTGGAGGCGCGATTCCCGGAGGCGGGCTCGCTGACCGACGACGTGCTGGGCTTTTTGGGCCTGGCGTATCAACAAAAGTGGGTGATTTTCCGTGAGTGACGCGAAACCCGTGAATCCGCCGCTGTGGCTGCTGGCGGAGCTGACCTACCGCTGCCCGCTGCAATGCCCCTATTGCTCGAACCCGCTCGACTTCGCCGCCCAGGAAAATGAGCTCACGACGGAGCAGTGGATTGACGTCTTTCGCCAGGCGCGCGCGATGGGCGCGGTACAGCTCGGGTTTTCGGGCGGCGAGCCGCTGGTGCGTAAGGATCTGCCGGAGCTTATCGCCGCCGCGCGCGGCATGGGCTTTTACACCAACCTCATCACCTCCGGCATCGGGCTTACCGAGAAAAAGCTCCAGACCTTCGCCGATGCCGGGCTCGATCATATTCAGATAAGCTTCCAGGCGAGCGACGAGACGCTGAACGCGGCGCTGGCGGGCAATGAGAAAGCGTTTCACCAGAAGCTCGCGATGGCGAAAGCGGTGAAAGCGCTCGGCTACCCGATGGTGCTGAACTTCGTGCTGCACCGCCATAACATCGACCAGATCGACCGCATCATTGAGCTTGCCATTCAGCTGGAGGCGGACGACGTGGAGCTTGCCACCTGCCAGTTTTACGGCTGGGCGCACCTCAACCGTGAAGGGCTGCTGCCGACCCGCGAGCAGATCGCCCGCGCCGAGGCGGTGGTGAAAGAGTACCGCGAGAAGATGGCCGACACCGGCAACCTCGCCAACCTGCTGTTTGTGACGCCCGATTACTACGAAGAGCGCCCGAAAGGCTGCATGGGCGGCTGGGGCGCGATTTTCCTCTCGGTGACGCCGGAAGGCACCGCGCTGCCGTGCCACAGCGCGCGCCAGCTGCCGGTGAAATTCCCCTCGGTGCTGGAGCAGTCGCTGTCGCATATCTGGTATGAGTCGTTCGGGTTTAACCGCTACCGCGGTAACGACTGGATGCCGGAGCCGTGCCGCTCGTGCCCGGAAAAAGAGCAGGATTTCGGCGGCTGCCGCTGCCAGGCGTTTATGCTGACCGGCGATGCGGCCAATGCCGACCCGGTGTGCAGCAAATCGCCGCACCACGGCACGATCCTCGCCGCGCGTGAAGCCGCGAACCAGACGCAGATGGGCATTGGCGACCTGCGTTTTCGCAACCGCGCTAACTCGCAACTCATCTTTAAAACGCCGCAATGACCCGCACGCTCCGGCTCGAAAACGGCGTAACGCTCACGCTTATCCACCAGCCGCAGGCCACGCAGGCGGCGGCACTGTGGCGCGTGAACGCCGGCAGCCTGCATGAGCCGGACGCCTGGCCCGGGCTCGCGCACCTGCTGGAGCATATGCTGTTTCGCGGCAGCGACGGTTACCCGGATGACGAGCGCCTGATGCGCTGGGTGCCAGACCAGGGCGGGCGGCTTAACGCCTCCACCCGGCTGTGCCAGACCGCGTTTTTCTTCGAAGCGCCTGCGCAGGCGCTTAAGCCCGGGCTTTCGCGCCTCACCGATATGCTGGTCGCCCCGCGCCTGGCGCCCGGGGCGCTGATGCAGGAGACAGCGGTGATTGACGCCGAGTACTGGCTGCTGGCGCAGGATGCCGCCACCCGGCGCGAGGCGGCGTTGCTGGCCTTAACGGCGGGCGATGCGCGGCTGACGCGCCTGCGCATCGGTCATAAGACAGCGTTCGGCGACGACGCCCTGCGGCTGCGTGCGGCGTTAAGCGCATTTCATCAGCAGCACTATCACGCCGCGAATCTGCACCTCTTTCTCTGCGGCCCGCAGCCGCTGAATGCGCTCGAAACGCTGGCCCGCGAGGCGGCCGCGCGTATCCCGCCAGGCGTGGCCGCGCCGCTGGCCATTAATGCCCGCACGGGCGGCTCGGGCGCGCTCGCCCAGCCAGGGTTTGCGCAGCTGGAACTGAGTTTTTTACTGCCGGCTGACGTGCGCCCTGCTCTGCGTCTGCTGGCGCATGCCCTTCACAGCGAAGCGCCCGGCGGGCTGATGGCGGCGCTGCGCGAGCAGGCGCTCGCCGATGACGCCGCGCTTGAAGCCGACGCGCTGGACGACGCCACGCTCTGGCTGCGTATCACCTTCACGCTCGCGGGCGAGACGATAAACCCGGCCCGCGTGGACGCGCTGTGTCACCGCTGGCTGGCCGCCCTCGCCGCGCTGCCGGAGGGGGCGCTGTCGCCGCTGCGACGGCTTGCCGATGAGGATTTCGCCGCGCTGGGGCCGATGGACGCCCTGCGCGCCCACGCGTTCGGCCTGCCGCCGGTGGAGGCAAAGGCGCTGCCTGCGCTGCTGGCCGCACTCCGGGCGCAGCGCCCGACGCGGCTGTGGCTCGCGCCTGCGGTTAACGGCGCGCCGGTCAAGACACAGGGGCTGACGCTGACGCTCGGGGCGTTTCCGGCAACGCCCGACGCCCTGCCTGTAAACACTGAATTTTCCCCCGCGCCGGTCTTCCCACCCGCGCTCGCCGTGGCGCTGCCGGGCGACTGCGCGCCGCTCGCGTGGCAGCCCGGCGCTGAAACGGTTTCCCTGACGCTTACGCCCGCGCCGGGCACCGTCGTCAGCGAGCGTCGCGGCATGGAGCTCCTCTCGCGCCTGCGCCCGCTGTGCGACCGGGCGCGCCTCGACGGCGGCACGCTGCAGGTGGGGCTGGCGGACGGGCGCTGGCGCATCGCGCTTTCCGGCAGCGAGCCGCTGGTTATCACCATCCTTACGGAGATGATGACGTACCTGTGGGAGCCGGATGAGCGCTACACCGCCGAAGCTGAACGGCTGGCGCAGCGCGCGCAGGCCCAGGAGAGCCAGGCCATCGCGGTGCGCCGCCTGCTGGCGCAACTACCCCGCGAACTGCTGATGGCCACGCATGTTCCGGGCGCGCAGGCGTGGCAGGCGACGCTTGAGGGCGGCGGCCCGCTCCTGCGCGACGCCCTCGCGCGCCGCTTAAGCGATTTCCCCTTCCCGCTCGTCACTCCGGCGCCGCCGCGCCCGCAGCCCACGCCGCGCCGCTTTACGCTGCCTGCCGCCGGGCCCGACAGCGCCCTGCTGCTGTTTGTACCGCTGCCATCTTCGCAGCGCACAGCCGCCGCCGCGCTCCACGCGCCGTTTTTTCAGCATATGCGCGTGGACCGGAACATCGGTTACGTGGCGCAGTGCCAGTGGCACGCCTGCGCGGGCTACGAAGGGCTGCTGGCGCTGTTACAGTCGCCGCACCTTACGCCCGATGCGCTGTTACGTGAGACCGCCGCGTTTTTTGAACGTCAGGGGGAAGTCTGGCGCGATGTGATGTCGCAGGCCTGGGTGGGAAGTGTGTCGGGAGAAGGTGCGGAGCGATAACTTAGCATAATTCTGAATAATATATTCCGCCCCCCCAAAAAAACACTTCACCGATGAGAATAAGTTAAACCTGTTTAATTATTCTTTGATAATTGATCTTTGTCATGAGCTTACTTAATAAAATAGCCAAAATAGATCCAGAAAGGTTGTAATTGAAATTAATATAATGAAAATATTATATAGAATGATACATTCATTCTCATTGTAAATATCATTATAAAATATAATCACCATATTTTAAGTAATTATTACATCATCCAGCCATTAGCTCAGGTGTAACGATAGGCCGAGGCTATGATATGAAAAAGAGAAGCGCAGGAGAAATATTATTTACTTTAAGACAGGCTGGGATTGAAGAATACAAATCGCAGATTTGTGCTAAAGCCTCCTTTTTATCTGGTAAAAAAGCCTCCTCTTTTATTGAGCTTTACGGGCCATTGGTCGGTGAGATAACACATCAACAACAAATACGGCTTTTTGAATTATCTTACAAGGAGAAAAAGGACTATGCAAAAAATATTTATGAACGTAGCGCTGCTGATATAAAAAATGCTCTTCGCTGGGAACAGATAGAGTTAAAGATTCGCGACGTATTTGTAGACACAATTTACCAGGGGAATAACACCGCAAAAGAAATGGCAATAATTATAGCTAAAGATCAAAGCAGAAATGGTATTATAGACTATCTTCGCAATGACATTTATCAGAAAAAAGACTCTCAAAGACTGGCCCTAAGGTTGAGGTATCTTCAGTGAAAAGATTCTTATTTTTAATCAGCTTATGCTCGCTATGTATAACAGCCGCTGCGACCCCTCTTTACCACCCGGCCGTTGAGCGCTGCATAAAACAGTATGGTGAAAACAGTGATGAATGCCTGGGTACGCTAAACGATCGTTCTCACCAAGCGTTAAAGAAAGCTTTTGAAGCAAAACTCAGCGAGATTAACGCGTTCGATTTTACCCGATGGTGGAGAGGCTCACAGGCGCAAAAAGACCAGATGATTGTCACGCTTAAGAAAAATCAGGCGGCATGGCTGTCGTACCGGGACGACTATTGCGGGCTGGTGACAACTGCCGATCAAGGAACCCATGCTTTCAGCGAGAATATGCTGAGTTGCATCATAAATATGAATAGCGAACGGGAAAAAGCGTTATCGGCCATTCAGCCAGCCCCGGCAGAATAAAGGGGCTCTGTTGATTGGGTAAATTTAAAAAGGAAGCGTGTTTAAGAAACGAATATGACAAATCGCCTCTTTATGGCCTTACTCTGGCCGCTGGTTTCACTGGCAGCCGCGAACGATGTACCGGCCCCCGTTACGGCCGCCGTACAGTTTAATCAGTGGTACATCGCGCAGATTGCACGCGGCAAAGCGCCGCTGACCGATTACGCCGGGCTAAGCCGCTATGTCACCGCCGGCACCCTTCAAAAACTTAAAGCGCAGGCAGCCTTAGATCCGAATGACTATGACGTCCCGGACGTGGACATGTTTATTAAGGCACAGGGCGTGGGCGATGACTGGCAGCAGATCACCGCCGTCGCCAGCGATGCGGATGCGGCATGCAATAACGTCTATATCGCGTTTGGCAAAAAACAGGATCACATCGTGATTGATTGCATGGTTAAAGAAGGGAATGCCTGGAAAGTGCAGTCGGTGGCGAATGTGGAATTCTCACGTAACCTCCCGCATCTTTAGCCGTTTTAAAACCGCCTCCGCAGAGGCGGTTTCCCGCCTTATTTTTTAAGATCAACCTGATAAAAAATGTGTTTGCCGAACGGATCGACTTCATAGCCGGTGAC
>Ga0157365_10000668_pt1 | contig 14707 bp, 16 predicted proteins | sample AttsexASBM3_FD_111478 | JGI IMG/M metagenome (GOLD analysis project Ga0157365, IMG submission 111478) | Fungus gardens microbial communities from leaf cutter ant in Ribeirão Preto, State of São Paulo, Brazil - Atta sexdens ASBM3 | ecosystem: Host-associated > Fungi > Mycelium > Unclassified ... | reverse complement strand
TATCCAGCTGAGCTACGGATGCAAAATGGCGGTGAGGCGGGGATTCGAACCCCGGATGCAGCTTTTGACCGCATACTCCCTTAGCAGGGGAGCGCCTTCAGCCTCTCGGCCACCTCACCACACGCCTCTTACGAGTGCTTCGAAGAGCTTGTTTCGTCTCATCGTCGCTGCGTGGCGCACATATTACTTTCTGGGACTTATAAGTCAAACAATTTTTCCCGACTCTGCATCGTTTGCACATTTACCGCCCAATCCGCCTGCTTTACCAACAAAAAGGCTGTTTTATCAACGTAAATGCGCAGGCATGACGATAAACAGATCATGATCAAAGAGAGGAAAAGCGCGTCGGGAAAAGCAGAAAAAAGCGTGCGGAGGGAAGAAAATCAAAAAGGGGGATGCGCCTCGCCTCAGTGAGCGAGACGCGACAACTCAGTAACTGGACTGTTGCGATTTTTCAGCCTGGATACGCTGGTAGATCTCTTCACGGTGTACAGATACCTCTTTGGGGGCGTTAACGCCAATACGTACCTGGTTGCCTTTTACCCCAAGAACTGTCACGGTCACCTCATCCCCAATCATGAGGGTTTCACCAACTCGACGAGTCAGAATCAGCATTCTTTGCTCCTTGAAAGATTAAAAGAGTCGGGTCTCTCTGTATCCCGGCATTATCCATCATATAACGCCAAAAAGTAAGCGATGACAAACACCTGAGGTGTAAGCAGTCACGGCATTACATTCTGTTAAACCTAAGTTTAGCCGATCCAGAAAAAATCAACCCGACTTTATCGTTATAGTTCCGGCACAGATAAAGACGCCATAACATCAAAGCGTTATGGCGTCTTTTGTACCGTTTCGGTTATTACAGCTTCGCGGCTACCCAGCTTTCAACGCCGCCAAGCGCTGCAGGCAGCGCCGCGGCATCGGTGCCGCCGGCTTGCGCCATATCCGGGCGTCCGCCGCCTTTGCCGCCGACCTGCTGAGCAATCATGCCCACCAGTTCGCCAGCCTTGACGCGATCCGTCACATCTTTCGACACACCCGCGATCAGAGAGACTTTACCCTCTGCCACGGTGGCCAGCACGATCACCGCAGAGCCGAGCTGATTCTTCAGATCGTCAACCATGGTGCGCAGCATTTTCGGCTCAACGCCGGCAAGCTCGCTTACCAGCAGCTTAACGCCTTTGATATCAACGGCTTTACTGCTAAGGCTCGCGCTCTCCTGCGCCGCCTGCTGTTCTTTCAGCTGTTGCAGCTCTTTCTCCAGCTGACGGGTACGCTCAACCATCGCGCGAACTTTATCGTTCAGCGTCTGGCTGTCGCTCTTCAGCAGATGAGAGAGTTCGTTCAGGCGGTCGTTCTGGGCATGAACCAGAGACAGCGCGCCTTCGCCGGTAACCGCTTCAATACGGCGCACGCCTGCGGCGGTGCCGGATTCAGAAACGATGCGGAACAGGCCGATATCGCCGGTGCGCGACGCGTGGATACCGCCACACAGTTCGGTGGAGAAATCGCCCATGCTCAGTACGCGCACGCGGTCTTCATATTTCTCGCCAAACAGCGCCATCGCGCCTTTCGCTTTCGCCGCTTCCAGGTCCATGACGTTCGTTTCAATCGGCAGGTTGCGACGGATCTGGGCATTCACCAGATCTTCCACCTTGCGGATCTCTTCCGGCTTCATCGCTTCGAAGTGGGAGAAGTCAAAACGCAGGCCTTTGTCGTTCACCAGCGAGCCTTTCTGCGCTACGTGAGTGCCGAGCACCTGGCGCAGCGCGGCATGCATCAGGTGCGTCGCCGAGTGGTTGAGACGAATACGATCGCGGCGCGCGTGGTCCACTTCCGCTTTAACGCCCTCGCCCACTTTCAGCACGCCGCTTGCAAGCTCGCCGATATGCCCAATCGCCTGGCCATATTTCTGGGTATCGTTCACAGAGAACGTGAAACCGTTGCCCTTCAGCTCGCCTTTATCGCCCACCTGGCCGCCGGATTCCGCATAGAACGGCGTCTCGTCCAGCACCACAACGGCCTGCTGGCCCGCAGTGACCTGGTCAACGGCTTTGCCGTCGATAAACAGCGCGGTGACTTTCGCGGTCAGTTCGGTCTGGTCATAGCCTTTAAATTCAGACGCGCCGTCAACGCGGATCATCGCGTTGTAATCTGCGCCAAAGCCGCTGGATTCGCGCGCGCGACGGCGCTGCTCTTCCATCGCCGCTTCGAAGCCCGCTTCGTCAACTTTGATATTGCGCTCGCGGCAGACGTCTGCGGTCAGGTCGACCGGGAAGCCGTAAGTGTCATACAGACGGAAGGCCGTTTCGCCATCGAGCGTATCGCCCTGAAGCTTCGCCAGCTCTTCATCAAGCAGCGCCAGGCCACGCTCCAGCGTGCGGGCGAACTGCTCTTCTTCGGTTTTCAGCATCTGCTCAACCTGCGCCTGCTGACGCTTCAGTTCTTCACCCGCAGAACCCATCACGTCCACCAGCGGTCCTACCAGCTTGTAGAAGAAGGTGTCTTTGGCGCCCAGCATATTGCCGTGGCGGATAGCGCGACGAATGATGCGGCGCAGCACATAACCGCGGTTTTCGTTAGACGGGATCACGCCATCGGCAATCAGGAAGGCGCAGGAACGAATGTGATCCGCGATAACGCGCAGGGATTTGTTGCTCAGATCGGACGCACCGGTCACGTTCGCGACCGCGTGGATCAGTTTCTGGAACAGATCGATTTCATAGTTGGAGTTAACGTGTTGCAGCACCGCGGCGATACGCTCAAGGCCCATACCGGTATCCACGGACGGCTTCGGCAGCGGTTCCATGGTGCCGTCAGCCTGACGGTTAAACTGCATAAACACGATATTCCAGATCTCAATATAGCGATCGCCGTCTTCTTCCGGGGTGCCCGGAGGACCGCCCCAGATGTGATCGCCATGATCGTAGAAAATTTCGGTGCACGGGCCGCACGGACCGGTATCGCCCATCTGCCAGAAGTTATCAGACGCGTAAGGCGCGCCCTTGTTATCGCCGATGCGAATAATACGCTCGCGCGGGATACCCACTTCTTTTTCCCAGATTTCGTAAGCTTCGTCATCGGTTTCGTAGACGGTCACCCACAGGCGCTCTTTCGGCAGGTTAAACCACTGCGCGCCGGTCAACAGCTCCCAGGCATACTGGATAGCGTCGTGTTTGAAGTAGTCACCGAAGCTGAAGTTGCCCAGCATTTCGAAGAAAGTGTGGTGGCGGGCGGTGTAACCGACGTTTTCCAGGTCGTTGTGCTTACCGCCGGCGCGCACGCAGCGCTGCGCGGTCGTCGCACGGGAATAATTACGCTTGTCGAGACCAAGGAACACGTCCTTGAACTGGTTCATCCCGGCGTTGGTAAACAGCAAAGTCGGGTCGTTGTTCGGGACCAGAGAGCTACTGGCGACTACCTGATGTCCCTTGCTATGGAAAAAGTCGAGAAACGCCTGACGGATCTCAGCGGTGCTCTTGCTCATAATTATCCTGAAATCAAGCTAACGAAATGTATCGCCCGGATGGCGCAGCAGGCTGCCGCCAGACAAGGCTAAACGGAAAAAAGTGGGAATAAGATAAGTTTTCTTTACAGGGAAGTAAAACCCCGCATGGGGTCATCACTCAAAATTTCGGTAGATCGCCTGGATATCTTCCATGTAATAGCCGCGATACAGTAAAAAGCGCTGCACTTTCGCTTTTTCGGGGAAGGTGCGCGGCAGCGGCGCGCCAAATTTGCGCTCGGCCTGCTCGCGAGCCTGGGTTTCCCAGTCAACGTCACAGGCGGCAAAGGCCGCGTCGCACGACGGTCGCGAAATGCCCTTTTGCTGCAACTCCTGGCGGATGCGCTGCGGACCGTAACCTTTGCGGCCCCGGCTCGCGATATAGCGTTCGGCAAAACGGTCGTCATCCAGATAGCGCTGCTCATGGCACCAGGCGATGACTTTTTCGATATCTTCGGGGGTGGCTTGCGCCTGCTCATCTTCGTTTTTGCCCGGCAGTACGGCGCCAAGCTTGCGTCTGAGCTCTTGTTCGCTGTGGTCACGCATGGCGAGAATACGCATCGCGCGGTCAAGGAGTCGGGAATAGGCAGAACGGCGGGGAGTAGCGTCAGTCATAGGCGTGAACAGTGGGGGCGACAGAAAAAGTAAGGGCTGCATCAGCAGCCCTTGAGATTAAAACTCTTCGTTGTTTTCTGCAACGCCGTCGTCATTGTCGTCGACGGTGAAGTCAGGCGTAGAGTCCTGGTTGTTGAGCAGCATTTCGCGCAGCTTCTTCTCAATTTCGTCAGCCATCGGCTTGTTCTCTTTGAGGAAGTTGGTCGCGTTCGCTTTACCCTGACCGATCTTCTCGCCGTTGTAGCTGTACCAGGCGCCCGCTTTTTCAATCAGCTTGTGCTTCACGCCCAGGTCAACCAGCTCGCCGTAGAAGTTGATGCCTTCACCGTAGAGGATCTGGAATTCAGCTTGTTTAAACGGCGCAGCGACTTTGTTTTTCACTACTTTCACGCGGGTTTCGCTACCCACCACCTCTTCGCCCTCTTTCACCGCGCCGATACGGCGGATGTCGAGACGCACGGAAGCGTAGAATTTCAGCGCGTTACCACCGGTGGTGGTTTCCGGGTTACCAAACATCACACCAATCTTCATACGGATCTGGTTGATGAAGATAAGGAGCGTGTTGGAGTTTTTCAGGTTACCGGCCAGCTTACGCATCGCCTGGCTCATCATACGCGCCGCGAGGCCCATGTGAGAGTCACCGATTTCGCCTTCGATTTCCGCTTTCGGCGTCAGGGCCGCTACGGAGTCGACAACCAGCACGTCTACCGCGCCAGAGCGCGCCAGCGCGTCACAGATTTCCAGCGCCTGCTCGCCGGTATCCGGCTGGGAGCAGAGCAGATTGTCGATGTCTACGCCAAGCTTACGGGCGTAAACCGGGTCGAGCGCGTGTTCTGCGTCGATAAACGCACAGGTTTTACCGGCGCGCTGTGCCGCGGCAATAACCTGCAGCGTCAGCGTGGTTTTACCTGAAGATTCCGGGCCGTAGATTTCCACGATACGCCCCATCGGCAGACCGCCCGCTCCCAGCGCGATGTCCAGGGAGAGAGAGCCGGTGGAGATCGTTTCCACATCCATGGTGCGATCTTCACCCAGACGCATGATGGAGCCTTTGCCGAATTGCTTCTCAATCTGGCCGAGTGCTGCCGCCAACGCCTTCTGCTTGTTTTCGTCGATAGCCATTTTTACTCCTGTCATGCAGGGTGAGCCCAATTGCGCCACGCTGCGAATATGTTTCGTTGGTGCAATTATACTGTATGAGCATACAGTATCAAGTCTTTTGTATAAAATGTTGCCACAGGGTTTGCAGTGCAAACGCGGTCGCCTGGCGGCGTACGGAATCCCGATTACCATCAAAGCGTTGCACTCGCGCTTCCACCCTTCCCTGGTTGTCGGCGAAGCCAAACCAAACGGTGCCGACGGGCTTATCTGCGCTGCCGCCATCCGGCCCTGCGATACCGCTGACGGAAACCGCGTAAGACGCCGCCGCCGCGTTCAGCGCGCCCTGCGCCATTTGCCTCACGACCGGTTCGCTGACCGCCCCGTGCGCGGCGAGCGTCGCGCCATCGACGCCGATAAGTTGTTCTTTGGCCTCATTACTGTAGGTCACGAAGCCGCGTTCAAACCAGGCGGAACTGCCGGCGATGTCGGTAATGACTTTCGCCACCCACCCGCCGGTGCAGGACTCCGCCGTCGTCACGGTCGCGCCCTGCGCCTTCAGCGCAGCGCCAAGCTGCTGACTTAACTGCATTAATTCGTTATCTGTCATGACGGCTCCGATTGTAAACGTAACCCCAGGCATCCCACAGCGATTTTTCAGCGTTGCAGGCAGTTACATCGGGTTTTACGAGGCGAATTCAAGGTTTGCGGCACGGTTTATTTCCCCGCCCGTGCAGGCGGGGAAACGACTTACTGAACCCTGGCGAGCGCGACCGCCTGGCCGAGCTGCCAGACCGCCATCGCGTAATGCGTGCTGTGGTTATAGCGCGTAATGGCGTAGAAGTTCGGCAGCCCGTACCAGTACTGGTAGCTGCTGCCGATATCGAGCCGCAGCAGGCTCGCTTCGGTGTGGTTGCCCAGCGGCTGCTGCGGCGTTAAGCCCGCCGCCGCCAGCTGGCCGACGCTGTATTTGGTTTTAAAACCGTTCTCCAGCTGCGGCGCCTGGCCGTTCGCCGGGACGGCCACGAGGTCGCCCTTCGTCCAGCCATGCTGCTGGAAGTAGTGCGCGACGCTGCCGATGGCGTCTTCCGGGTCCCACAGGTTGATATGCCCGTCGCCGTTGAAGTCCACCGCATATTCTTTATAGGAGGACGGCATAAACTGGCCGTAGCCCATCGCCCCTGCAAACGAGCCTTTCAGCGCCAGCGGATCGTCGCCTTCATCGCGCGACATCAGCAGGAACGTCTCCAGCTCGGCGGCGAAGTACTCCGCACGGCGCGGGTAGTTGAAGGCGAGCGTCGCCAGCGCGTCGATGATGCGGGTTTTGCCCATCACGCGGCCCCAGCGGGTCTCCACGCCGATAATCCCAACCACAATCTCCGGCGGCACGCCGTAGACCTGCCAGGCGCGGTTTAGCGCGTCCTGATACTGATTCCAGAACGCCACGCCGTTTTGCACGTTGTCCGGCGTAATGAATTTACTGCGATAACGCAGCCAGGCGCCGTTCGGCCCCGGCGCAGGCTGGGTGGTCGGCGCCTGCCGGTCCATCAGGCGCAGCACGTAATCGAGCCGTTTTGCCTGCGAGATAACTTCCTGCAGCTGCTGGCGGTTAAACCCGTGCTTGCTGACCATCATATTGATGAAGTTTTCCGCCGCCGGGTTACCGGTGAAATCACCAGCGGGCAGCAGCATGTCGTGCTGCGGCTGGAGCAGGAAACCGCCCTGGCTTGCGCCTGCGGTCTGGGTGGCGGCGGGTTGAGACTTGGGCTTGCTGCTGCAGGCGGCAAGCGCCATCATCAGCGGCAACAGGGCGACATAGCGACGCTTTAACATGAGATATCCATATGGCTGTTCAGAACGAATGGCAGTAATGGTAGATCATCCTGTGCCGGGCGAGGAAGCGCGACCGAGCGGCGCAGGCGAGAAATCTCGTCGCCTGCGCGCGTGCTCAGAGGACTTTGCTGAGAAAAGCCGCGGTGCGCGGGTTTTGCGGGGCGGTAAAAAGCTGTGCAGGCGGGCCTTCTTCCTGGATAACGCCGCCATCGATAAAAATCACGCGGTCGGCCACTTCGCGGGCGAACCCCATCTCATGCGTGACGATAACCATCGTCATGCCCTCTTCGGCGAGCGTTTTCATGACCGTCAGGACTTCGCCGACCAGTTCAGGATCCAGCGCCGAGGTTGGCTCATCAAACAGCATGACGGAAGGATTCATCGCCAGCGCGCGGGCAATCGCCACGCGCTGCTGCTGGCCGCCGGAGAGGCTCGCAGGCCACGCGTCGCGTTTATCGCTCAGGCCCACTTTGGCGAGCAGCCCTTCGGCGAGCGTCACCGCCTGCGCGCGCGTCAGGCCCTTGAGGCTCATCGGCGCCATAATGAGGTTTTCCAGCACCGTCATATGCGGGAAGAGATTAAAGCGCTGGAACACCATGCCGACGCCTGCGCGCAGCAGGTTGACGTTGGCGTTCCGGTCATGGACGGCGAAACCGTTGACGGTTATCTCGCCCGCTTCTGCGGTTTCCAGCGCGTTAAGGCAGCGCAGGAACGTGCTTTTCCCGGAGCCGGATGGCCCAATCACACAGACCACTTCCTCTGGTTTTATGTCGCAACTGATGCCGCGCAGAACGTGGCTTGCGCCGAAATGCTTGTGCAGATTATTAACGTGAATCACTTTTACCGAACCTCTTTTCCAGCCGCGCCACCAGTTGCGATAGCAGGAACGTAATCACCCAGTAGACCAGCGAGATGGTCAGGTAGGGCTCCCAGTAAGTCGCATACGCCCCGGATACGGTACGCGCCGCGTAGGCCAGATCGGCAAGCCCGATGGCGGACGCGAGCGAGGAATCTTTGACGATGGCGATAGCATTGTTGCCAAGCGGCGGCAGAATGCGGCGAAACGCCTGCGGCAGAATAACTTTGCGCATGGTTTTCCACCACGGCATGCCGAGCGCCCGCGAGGCCTCCATCTGTCCACGGTCGATGGACTGAATGCCCGCGCGGAAAATCTCAGACACATACGCGCCAGCGTTAAGCGTAATCGCCACAATGCACGAGAGAAACGCGCCGTAGTCGGAGCGCAGCATCCGGGCGAACTCGCTGGTCATCAGTCCGCTCTCCACCAGCCAGCCGTCGCGCGGGTTGATGAACAGCGGCACCAGCGCGAAGTGCACCACCATTATCTGTACGAACAGCGGCGTGCCGCGAAACGCGCTCACATAAAAGCGCACCGGAAATTGCACCAGATAGCGCAGCACATATTTCCACGGCCCGTGTTCCGCGTGCGCCATGCGCCCGAGACCGAGCGTCAGGCCCCACAGCGTGCCGAGTATCACGCAGATGATGGTGCATTTGATGGTCATCCAGGCGCCCTGCATAAAGAGCGGGCCATACTCCTGGATTATCTCCCAATGAAATCCTGCCATGTCCATTTCCGAAAAAGAGGCGGCTGACGCACTGGGTCAGCCGCTAAAAGAACAAACCGAAAGGCGTGATTACTGCGCAGGCAGCGTCGGTACGTTGTCGTCAAACCAGACCTTGTAGATTTTCGCGTAAGTGCCGTCAGCAACGATTTTCGCAAGCCCGGCGTTGATTTTATCGCGCAGTTCGTCATTGCCTTTGGCGACCGCGATGCCGAAATACTGGCGTTCAAATTTCGCGTCCGGCACCAGCTTAAACTGCTTTTCCGGGTGCTGTTTGATGTAGTACTTCACCACGCCCACATCGCCCACGGCGGCGCTGACGCCATCTTCAAACAGCTCCTGCAGCATCAGCGGCGTGTTGTCGAAGCGCTTGATGGCCGTGTTATTTTTGCCGAGCGTATCAGAAACCACGATATCGCCGGTGCTGGAGTTCACCACGCCGACTTTTTCATCTTTCAGCGCGGCGAGCGAGGTTACTTTCGAATCTGCCGGGACGACGATGGACTGCTCCGCCGGGAAATACGGTTTGGAGAAATCGACCATCTGCTTGCGTTTATCCGTGATGGTGATACCGGAGATAATAATGTCGCGATCGCCGGAGCCGAGCGTGGCGAAAATGCCTTCCCACGGCGTATTCACCAGCTTCACGTTAAAGTTTTCCGCTTTGGCGATGGCCTTAATAATGTCGATATCAAAGCCTTCCAGCTGCTTCTGGCTGTTTTCAAATTCAAAAGGACGATAGGTGCCGCCCGCGCCGACAACGTAGGTTTCCTGCGCCGCGAAAGCGCTGCCCGCAAGGGCTGCCATTAACACACCGGCTTTAAGCAAAGATTTGATCACGTCTGCAACCCTCATTTTTATGCACTCAATGTGAATAAAAATACATAGATTAATCAGGGTGCGCAACAAGAATATATTCTCAGCATGTCGCGTCGCCCCGCCACTTCTGGTAGTCAAGCGCAGCGGTAAAGCCGCCGATAACGGCTCAATGGCTTTAAAAGCAAGGGGCTGAAATGAAAAGACATCCAGTACAGTCGAGAACGTTCAAAAGCGCAGGTTACGATCCCACCTGTTCAATAATGGAAATTGAGTATGCCAACGGGCGCGTGGAGCAGTTTCTCGGCGTACCGGCGAAAACCTGGCAAACCTTTCTGATGAGCAACGAGAAAGAGAGCTGGTTTAACAACAACATCAAGAGCAGTTTTTTCAAAGTCTCGATCAGTTGATGTGAAAATAAAGGCATAAAAAAAGCGTGGCGAGCCACGCTTTTTTATTGTCGGCAACGCCGCTAATCAGAAGGTTTCCCAGTTATCGCTGCCTGCAGGCGCGGCAAGCGCGGGTTTCGCTGTCTCAACGCGGGCAAGCGGCGCGGCGCCACTCGTCTTCGGCGCGCTGACCAGGCCGCGCGAGACCTTAAAGGCCGCCACAGCCTGACGCAGCTGCTCCGCCTGATCTTCAAGCGCCGCCGCCGCCGCCGCCGATTCCTGCACCAGCGCGGCGTTCTGCTGCGTGACGCTGTCCATCTGCGATACCGCAAGGCTCACCTGCTCAATGCCACGGCTCTGTTCATCCGACGCCGAGGCGATTTCGCCCATGATATCGGTCACACGCGTAACCGCCTGGACAATCTCTTTCATGGTGTCGCCCGCTTCCTGCACCTGCCCGGAGCCGGTATCGACGCGATTAACGGAGTTTTCGATAAGCGCTTTGATCTCTTTCGCCGCGTTGGCGCTGCGGCTGGCGAGCGTGCGAACCTCACCCGCCACCACCGCGAAGCCGCGGCCCTGTTCGCCAGCCCGCGCCGCTTCCACGGCGGCGTTCAGCGCCAGGATGTTGGTCTGGAAGGCGATGCTGTCGATAACGCTGGTGATATGCGCAATCTGCTGCGAGCTTTCGGCGATGGATTTCATGGTTTGCACCACATTCTCCACCACGCGTCCGCCTTTATCGGCCGTTTCCGACGCGTTTTTCGCAAGCTGCGACGCCTGACGCGCGTTATCGCTGTTCTGTTTCACGGTCGCGGTCAACTGCTCCATGCTGGCGGCGGTTTCTTCCAGCGAGGCGGCCTGCTGTTCGGTGCGTGCGGAGAGATCGTTGCTGCCAGCGGAGATTTCGCCCGCACCGGTGTAGATAGATTCCGAACTGTCGCGCACGGCGGTCACGGTGCCTGCCAGCGCCTGCTGCATCTCCTGAAGCGAAGCGGCAAGTTGCCCCATTTCGTTGCGTCCTTCCGCCACGATCGGGCGCGTTAAATCGCCGCCTGCAATCGCGCGGATATGCTCCATCGCCTCACGCAGCGGCCCCAGCAGCAGATGGCGTAACCCCTGCCAGATGGTGGCAATGGCCAGCACGACGATGATGGCGATAACGCCGAGCGTCCAGAGCATGCCGGTAAAGCTCTGCTGGTTTTCCTGCGCGGCGTCCTGCAGCAGCGTGGTGTTCTGCGCACGCCACGTGGTGTAAACCTCTTCCATTTCGTCCTGCGCTTTCTGGGCGTCGAGATTGCCGTAAGCTTCGTAATTATTCGCGCCGAGATAGCCGATAGACGACTGCAGGATGTCGTGCAGCGCCTGATATTTTTCCGCTATCTGGTTGGCCGTGGCGTCGTTCTGGCCTGCCAGACGCGGCGAGGCTTTATAGAGCGCAAAATGCTTTTCCGCTTTGCCAAGCGAGGTGGACGCCGTCGCCAGCAGCTTGTTGATAGCGGCAAGCGACGCCGGATCGCGCTGGTTTTTCAGAAAGCGGATCGCCACCCGGTTTACCGTGACGCGGGTTTTTACCAGGGTCTGAAGACTGTCGCCGAGCTGTTCCTGCTGGTAGTTAAGTAAATTCGCATTCTGGAAATTATTACGGTCATTATTGACCGCCGAATAGAAAAGGCTGCCGGTAACCATCTGGAGCAGCGTAAAGGTCAGCAGGATAATAATAATCCCGCTAACCACTTTTATATTTTTAATCATCATTAACCATCCCGTAAACGAAGCGCTATTGTGAAGCGGTTATCGGAATGAAATGCGCAAACTTTATCCACCCTGCCGAAATATGCGAGCGCCGCCATGATTTAAAACAAAAAGATAAACGCTGGCGTTTTTTGGCCGATAGTAAAAGGTAACCCTTTCACCACGCGATGCGCCCCTGAACGTCCCCCACCGGGTTTTAAGGAGGCAATATGAAAGAGCTCAACAGTTTCGGTCAGTATGTCGGCCAGCCCGTGGCGGACTGGAAGCCGCGCGAACTGCCGCATAAAAAAATCTTCGCCGGCCACTTCTGCCATCTTGAGCCTGCGAGCGTGCGTCACGCGCTGGCGCTGTTCCATGCCTGGCACAGCATCGACGACACGCGCGACTGGACGTATCTCACCGACGAACGCCCCCCGACGCTAAAAGCCTGCGAAGACTATTTGCGCCGTCTGGAAGACTCGACCGACACCTGGTACTTCACGGTACTGGAGAATATCAGCGGCCAGCCGACCGGCACGCTGTGCCTGATGAACGTCGATAAAACCCACGGCGTTATCGAAATCGGTAACGTGAACTGGTCGCCGTCGATGAAAAGAACCAATTACGGCACCGAGGCGATTTATTTATTACTGACGCATCTTTTTGATGAATTAAAATACCGGCGCTGCGAATGGAAAACTGACGAGCTGAATACGCCGGCGATTCAGGCAGCGCAGCGTCTCGGGTTTATTTATGAAGGCACGTTCCGCGAATGTCAGGTACGTAAAGGGCGTAACAGTAATGTGAACTGGTATTCGATTGTCGAAGCCGAATGGCCGCATCACGCCAGAGCGCTGCGCGCCTGGCTGCGCCCTGAAAACTTTAATGAGCGCGGGCGACAGATTAAACATCTGGAGGAGTTTAAAGATAAATAACGTCAACCGGCGAGAACAGTAAATTCTCAGGCGTCTGCGTTATTACTATCAGATTAAACCGGCAGTGTTATTTTTATTCACGGATAACACTGCCTGTTAATACGCCTTATTCGCAGGCCGCAATCACCTTGCTGTGCTTGTCATAAGCGACAGAGCATTTTTTGGCGGTTGCCGGAACAACCAGCTCAACGGTCTGCTTCGTGTTCTTATAGCGGCATATAAAGTAGAGCGAGGTATTATGCTCTTTGGCCTCATCCTGATAATCAGGCAATGTCCACACTGTCTCCCGGTCGTTATCCGGCATCAGATCCACTAACTCTTTCGGCGGCCCGACGAACAGGCTGGCATCGTTTAAGGCATGGGTTTTATCCTGCGCCGTCGGGTAGGACGGGCACATCGTTGGCGTCGCCTGAGCGCCGCTCACGGATAAAAACAGCCCTGCGCTCAGCAGCAGCGTTTTACTCCACAACATAGTAGTTATCTCCGTTGTTTTCCGCGCGAGGCGCCTTGTGAAAACGGATGGTGCGTTTGCTGACCGTATGCGGCGTCGCGACACGTTCACCCGTAGGCAACGTTTTGTGCGTCATCCACTGGTCCAGCACCTGGATCCCGGAGGCGTCCTGGCCGAGATAAATCGCCGCGTGGGAACGCCCGTCGGTGTGGTTGCCGTAGCGACCATCCGCATCAAAGGTGGCAATCGCCGTACCAGGCGCAATCTCCGTATTGCCTTTTACCAACGCGCCCCGTTTCCATGCAACGGTACGCGGCATATTCGCCGCTTTTTGCGTGAACGCCACACACTGACCATTACCTACCGACTTGCCCACATACGCTGACGGCGTGCTTGCGATATATGCCATGAATTAACATCCATCCATAAAGTTAAGTGAGGCCATTCTGCCTCTAATGTAAAGTTATGCAAATGGAGGATTAGCGCTGCGCTTAAATTAAGATAATTCCTGGCGGTAGCCGTGATTTCTACCCGTTTATCAGCCGGTTAGCGGTAACGCGAGCGACGCTGATTGCGCTGCTTATCACCGCGCCGGGCAGGCTTACCGTGAGCGGCCCCGGCGTTCTTTTCTTCACTCGTCTCCTCCTTTCTTTCACTTTCAACCACGCGGGCCTTCCCTTTTGTTATCCTGCCAAAAAGAGTCCGTTATCATGCTCCCTGCGTTTTCGAAAAACGAAATGACGTTGGCGCTGTAACTATCCCGTCTGACAGGCAACTGACTGACAAGTAATCCGTTAACCTGCGTTTTACGCAGAATTTCATCCGCCGCAATGAGACAACGTGACACTCGACGATAATAACTAACATCACTAACTCATTAAAATTTAAGCAAATGGACATCACAAAACGATGAGCATAAGCGAAACCTTTGACGCCCACACGCCCATGATGCATTGGTGTGAACACACTGATTAATAAAGATTATTTTCCACTAGATTATAAAAGCTATATCTTAACCTACACTTATTTAAATGTCTGATTTTACGATTATTGTTTGCTGTACTCATCCAGCGTTATAATCCCTCTGTTTTTCCATCCTTCTAAAAACACAGGGCATCTCCGTGAGCCGATATTATGTATCCAGCAGTGAAGGCCAGTATGAGAAAGACTCTGGCGAGCAAGTTTTGGCTAACAAGCTGGGGATCGCTACTTCTGATGAGATGGATGAAGCTGAACTTGTCCTGTTAGAACAACTCTGGCAGTCCGTTTTTGAAGAGTAGTTTCCGCAACGACAGCTCAGCATAACCCTGCTAAAAAGCTGGCATCGCCGCTGATTAGGCAACATCTAAGAGTGGGTTGGACACGAAAGAACGGTCAATATCAGTAAGGGCGGCTTTATGTTTGCCCCCTCAGCGCAGTTGCCAAAACTGCTAAATGAATTCGACAACAAATATCTGGCTCAATACACACCGTGTAGCGGCATGGATGAAGAACAACTCATCACCGCTATCGCCATAACTCATGTCGAGTTGATACTCATCCACCCATTCAGAGAGGGAAATGGACGCCTGTCGCGACTGCTGGCCGACGTGATGGCCGTTCAGAGTGGATATAAACCGCTGGATTATCAAAGCTGAGAACAAAACATAACCCAGTATATATATGACCTGCCCCCAGGATTAGATACAACCTTCAGTTAGTAATGTCGGTTGGTTTTTCTTCATATTTCCTGTTTCGCCAGTCCG
>Ga0157365_10000666_pt1 | contig 14718 bp, 10 predicted proteins | sample AttsexASBM3_FD_111478 | JGI IMG/M metagenome (GOLD analysis project Ga0157365, IMG submission 111478) | Fungus gardens microbial communities from leaf cutter ant in Ribeirão Preto, State of São Paulo, Brazil - Atta sexdens ASBM3 | ecosystem: Host-associated > Fungi > Mycelium > Unclassified ... | reverse complement strand
GGGTTTCAGGCGGGAGGTGCCGCCTGGAGTTACGGTCATTTGTCCCGTATTCGGGATGCGACTGGGGTGCCGTGGGGTGGCTCAAGCGCAGACTCTCTCCCGTAAGAGTGTACCGGCCAGCGAGTTGGTCAGTCGCTGGGTTATCACAACCGGCACTGTCTGGCCGATGAGCTCATCCGAGCCTTCGACATGAACCGGTTGCAGATAGGGTGAACGCCCGGTGATCTGGCCCGGTTTGCGCCCGCGTCCCGTGAAAAGCACGGGGAGGGTACGACCGACCATATCGGCGTTGAACGCGTCCTGCTGTTCGCGCAGCAGTGCTTGCAGGCGCTGAAGACGGACGTCCTTGACGGCTTCGTCGACCTGGAAAGGCTGACCCGCAGCGGGTGTGCCGGGACGGGGCGAATACTTGAACGAGAATGCCTGCGCGAAGCCGATATCACGCACGAGTTGCATCGTCGCCTCGAAATCTTCTTCCGTCTCGCCGGGATGACCGACGATGAAATCCGAGGACAGCGCCAGATCGGGGCAGGCCTCACGCAGCCTTGCGATCAGGGCACGGTATTCATCGCCGGTATGGCCGCGGTTCATGGCCTTGAGGATTCGGTCGGAGCCCGACTGGACCGGCAGATGCAGGAAAGGCATCAATGCCGGATTATCGCGATGGGCGTCAATCAACGCTTGATCCATGTCCCGGGGATGCGAGGTCATGTATCGGATGCGTTCCAGCCCGGGCAGAGCCGCGAGAGCGGCGGCAAGTCGGGGCAGATCGGCTGTACCGCCATCGCCGTCATCGCCATGATAGGCATTCACGTTCTGGCCCAGAAGCGTAATTTCCCTCACGCCGCTCTCGACCATGCGGCGCGCCTCGCTCAGCACAGAGGGGAGGGAGCGACTGGTTTCGGCGCCACGCGTATAAGGCACGACACAGAACGAGCAGAACTTGTCGCAGCCTTCCTGAATGGTGAGAAACGCTGTGAGATTACCTTCTACCTGAGGCGCCGAGGCCTCTGGCAGGAAATCGAACTTCATCTCGACAGGGAAGTCCGTGTCGATCACAGCCCCGCCGGCGCGGGCAGCGCGGGCCACCATCTCGGGCAGGCGGTGATACGTTTGCGGGCCGAGAACGATATCCACATAGGGCGCTCGGGCGAGGATCTCCTCGCCTTCCGCCTGGGCCACGCAGCCTGCAACAGCGATGATCGAGCGATTGAGCCCGGCGGATTCGCGCTCTTCGCTGATCTTGCGCAGGCGCCCGAGCTCTGAAAAGACCTTTTCGGCTGCGCGCTCCCGGATATGGCATGTATTGAGAATGACCATTTCCGCCTGCTCAGGCGAAGTCACCGGCTTGTAGCCCAACGGCGCGAGAACGTCGGTCATACGCGCGCTGTCATAGACGTTCATCTGACAGCCCCAGGTGATGACATGCAGGCCGCGCGTATTGGCCATGTCTTTCTGGGAGGGGGCTTTGCTGCCTGTGATCGTCTCGACCGTCACGTGTCCTTACCTTTTGCCCGAGGGCGCTTGTCGAGGCTGCGAGAGGGGAAACCGCCCCCTGCAAGGCAGGATGGTTTCTGGCGCGGCAGCCCGTTTTGAAAATGCTCTGGTGTCATTGTAGCCGAACGGCCCGGTAAATGCATGGCTAATATTCAACCCGTGCCGTGTCGACTTGCGGCGGAATGCCGTTGCGGCAAGGGCCCGCCGCCGATCAGTGATGCGCCGCCTCAGGATGGTCGGGGTTGTGATGCAACTGTGCAACGCCCTCCGCCACGATCTGCTGAACGGCCAGAGAAAGCTCCTTGCGGCTCGGGAAATCAGCTGGATCGACCGGAGGATGGAGAATGGCCGTCGCGCCGAGCGAGCGCCATTGTGTGACCGACCAGATATGCGGAGCCAGATCCATGTCCCCATACCATGCGAGTGCTGTGCGACGTGCGCGACCGATGGGCAGGCCATCGAGCCGGTCATAGACGATCGACACGGGCTGAATCAGCACGGAAGGCGGGGCGGGCAGGGAGGTATCGACGCGGCTCGGCTTGGCGATAGCGAAGAAGGACGACATGAAGGGCAGCACATGGGTGCCATCCGTCGAGGTCCCTTCGGGGAAGAGGATGAGATTGTCGCCATTATTGAGGCGATCGGTCATGGCCTGCAGTTCGCGCCCCGTATTGTTGCGCTGTCGGCTGACGAAGATGGTCCGACCCAGACGTGCCAGCGTGCCGATGACGGGCCAGTCGGCGATCTGCTGCTTGGCGACGAAAACGGTAGGAAGCACCCCACCGGCAACGGCGATGTCCAGCCAGGAGGAATGATTGGCAACGAAAATGATCGGCCGTTCGCCGTTCCGAACGGCAGCGCTGTCACGGATCGTTCCCGCCGCCTCACCAACCACGCGTACCTGTAATCCGAGAATGCGGCAGATCGTTGCCCAGTAGAAACGGGCAAAACGGATTTTTGCAGCACCAGGGCGGCGCAGCAGAAGGCGCTGGGGTATGCTGGCGGCCAGCGTCCACAGGCAGGACAGGCTCATGCGCCGTATTGCACGCAGCCGACAAACAAGGCGGTGCCCCGGGGCTTGAACAAGCGGAGCGGTCCAGGATTCGGGGCCGGAAGCGTCACTGGCGGGACGGCGGCGCGTGATCGCGTCAGTCATTGCCCGATACCTAACGCGAAATCCACATGCTGGACAACCGCGTTACCGCGACGATTTCATGAAGATTGTTCCGAATCTGCCTTGTCGCAACATTCAGGTCACACCGCAGCTTTTCATGCCTGGCCGCCCGTGACATGATCCGGACACTCTTTTCATGCATCACGTGTCGGGATCGAAAAAACAGCGGGAGCCCCATTGCTGTCATTCAATCAAGCTTTTTCGCGGTCGTTTTTCCGATACGGCCGGTATTTGCAGAGTTCATTACCCCGCCATGCGCAGTACTTCCTCTCTGTTCTGACGCTTAGCGGCTCCTTTTCCTGTGCGGTCGCGGCCCAGGCCGCGCCATCTACGGGCGAGGCGGCTGCCGGGGTCGCATCCCCTGCTCAGGCCCCAGAAGGGGTAAGTCCGGCCGCATCGACTGCAGATGTCGCTCCCGGCAAGGGCGTTCAGAAAAAAGGCGGTAAAGGCAGGAAGTCGGATCACGATGATGGTTATGTCGTTGTCATCACACCGTCTTCCGATCCTGAACTTGACCCCATGGTGCAGGCTTCTTCCAGTCTTGTGACCCTGCAGAAGACCCATGCCGTTGATCCCTATGCGCTCGCAGGGCGAATAAGGGGGGACTATGAACGCGTGCAATCCGCGCTCGAAAGCCGGGGATTTTACACGGGCAAGGTCGTGATTACGGTCCAGTTGCCCGGTGGTAAGACCATAGACGGTCAGAATCCTTCGTTGCCGGATCGTCTCGCTACCGTCGCGCATGGCGAAAAGCTGCGTATCACCATCAAGCCTGTCACCGGACCGCAATTCCATCTCGGGACCGTCACGCTTGTCAGAGGGCCGCTTCAGAATGAGGCCGCGCCGTCGGTTGCCTCCGGGACCAAGCCACCGTCAGGGGAAAAGCCGGGCGCAACTGCGTCTTCCCCCGGTACGGTTGATAGCCCTGTGTCCCTCACCGCTGCGGAACTCAAGGCTTTTGGTCTTGCGAGTGGTCAGAAGGCGATCGCCGCCGATGTTCTCGCCGCTCAGTCCCGTTTGCAGAATTTCCTGCAGGAAGAGGGGCATGCCGAGGCCAATATAGGCACGCCCATCGCCTATCTGCAGCCCGCTACAAAGACACTCAATGTGGAAGTTGCGGTCGGTGTAGGGCCTGAGGTGGATATCGGCCCGATCAGCTTTGAGGGGCTCGGCCGGACACGCGAGACTTTCCTGCGGCGACGGCTGCTGATCCATGAGGGGCAGCTTTATCAACCGAGCAAGATCGAGGCTGCCCGTCAGGATCTTGCGGGTGTCGGTATCTTTTCTTCGGTGGGGGTTCATGATGCCCCGCCGCTGGTCGTACTGGCGCGCGGACGCGCAGGGACGGGCACCAGTCAGGCCATGCCCCTGCGTTTCACGGTTCAGGAGGGCAAGCGCCATACGGTTTCGGCGCAAATTGGCTATTCGACCGATCTTGGAGGCCGCGTGGGAGCAACCTGGACCCATCGTAATCTGCTGGGAGGGGCGGAGCAGCTCAAGTTGACAGCCCTTGTGACCGGTCTGGGCGGCTCCGCTCAACAGGGACTGGGTTATGACGTCTATGCCGACTTCCTCAAGCCTGACTTCATGCGGCGGAACCAGAATCTGAGCCTTCGTGTCGAGGGCATCAGGCAGCTTCTGTATTCCTATCATCAGACGGCGATCCTGATTCGTGGGGGGCTTATCCGCAAGCTGAACAAGTACTGGAGTGTTTCAGGTAGCCTTCTGGCAGAGCAGGAGAACATCAAGCAATTCGGTGTTTCGACGGATTATCTGATCATCCAGGCTCCGCTCGGCGCGACCTATGACAGTACCGAACTGTCCAACCCCATCGATCCGGCGACACATGGCATGCGGGCGAATGTGAACATTACCCCGTCTGAGTCTCTCGAGAACGGGAGCGCCTTCTTCACGATCATGAGTGCGGGCGCCTCGACCTATGTCGATCTGCATCGTATCGGGATCAGCGATCCGGGACGCTCCATCATCGCGATACGCGGTATCGTTGGATCGGTGCAGGGTGCCTCTACCTACCAGATTCCTCCCGATCAGCGTCTATACGCGGGCGGCCCCGCCACGGTACGCGGCTTTCGCTATCAGGGCGTCGGTCCGCAGAACGGCAAATACGGTATCGGCGGCACGTCGCTCGATGCAGGGTCGGTCGAGTATCGCCAGCGCATTCTCAAGAGTTTCGGCGCGGCGGCTTTTGTCGATGCCGGTCAGGTCGGGATGGGTAGCCGTCCGTTCCAAGGTAAGCTGCGCGTCGGTTACGGCGCGGGCGTCCGCTACTATACGCCTATCGGTCCGGTACGGCTGGACGTGGCGCTGCCCGCAAACCGGCCACCCCATGGCGATAAATGGGAGCTCTATATCGGCCTCGGAGAAACATTCTGATGACGAAGCGCCCGCAAGAGACGCAAGCCAGCTCTGCTTCTCCCGCCCCTGCGAAGTCCTCCCGGCTGCGGCGCCTCCTGAAATGGGCGTTTGGTCTGCTAGTGGTCTTTCCCGTGACGCTGATTGTCCTTGCGGTAGCTTGTGTGCTGGTTTTTGCCAATATTCCGTATGGGCAACGCACCATCGAAAGGCAGACTGCCTCCGTGACCGGGGGCATGGTGAAGATCGACGGGCTCGGAGGGACGTTTCCCTATCGTCTTCATCTGGCCCATCTGAGTGTTCAGGATCATCTTGGCCCTTATCTCACGATTGACGGGCTCGATCTGCACTGGTCCCCGCTGGCACTGCTGCATAAAACGGTCCGCGCCTCCCTGCTTTCGGCGCAGCAGCTTCGCTTTATGCGTCTTCCTGAAGCCGATCCAGCCGCCCCGCAGCAGCCCCCGACGCCTTCGACGCCGTCCACGCTCCACCTGCGTATCGCGCTTGGACAACTCGTTATCGACCATGGAGAGATCGGCAAGTCCCTGATCGGGATGCCCATGTCCCTGGCGGTGAGAGGGCATATGACCCTGTCCGATCTCGCTCCGGTCATCGATGGTCTGCAGCCTGGGCATCTGCCTGTCACGGATCTGGGTCTCGATGTGACCCGGCTCGACCGGCAGGGCCATGTGGCGCTGACGCTTGCGACGCCCCCGGGTATCGCCAATCTGCATATTGGCGTTGAGGAGCAGGATGGGGGTCTGATAACGCAGATGGCCGGGCTCAAGATGCTCGACCCTCTGACGCTCACGCTCGATACGACCGGTCCCGTCGTGGCCAGCAAGCTTGCCATGCGCTTCAAGGCAGGGGTGGTGAAGGCTGACGTCCATGGGACCATCAATCTCCCGGTGCATCGGGGGACGCTCGGGATCTCGGCGTCGACCCCGGCTATGAGCCCGATGGCGGGGGTGGCCTGGCAAAATTTTGCCCTTTCCGCATCGCTCAGAGGCGATCTTCTGGCGCCCTCGGGGGAAGGTGCGCTCGATCTCGATTCCCTCTCAGCCGCCGGGGCGGGCCTTACCCATCTTGCGCTTCGCTTTACCGGTGATGAGGGGAAGGGACCACGAGCCGATCGTCTCGCGCTGACTCTCAAGGCCGATGGCGTGCGGGTGCCGGGTGTGCCCAGCGCGCTTTTTGCCCAGGCCCCCATCGAGGCCTCATTATCAGCGCTCCCCAATGCGGAGGGACTACCGCTCACCCTTGCGCTGCGTCACCCGCTCTTTCAGCTCGATGCCTCGGCGAAGCTCAAGCCGAGTATTGCCGGGGTAGTCGATCTTGTGCTGCCAGATCTGAAGCCCCTGGCCGGGATCGGTCATGTGGAACTCGAAGGACACAACGTCGCTCATGCCGATTTTCTCTGGCAGGCGCACGGCGATTCCCGGCTGAAGCTTTCGGATACGCTTTCGCTCACTTCTGGTCTGCGTCAGGCCGTGGCGTTGGTTGGCAAGGACGCAAAGCTCACCCTCGATCTGCTGGCGTCTCCGGAGGATAAATCGGGCCGGACGATCCGCGTCAATGACCTGACTTTCGAGGGACAGGCCCTGCATCTGCACGATCAGGGTGTTGCTGTGCTCGGGGCGCAGAGCAGGCTCGATCATGACATGCTGCTCGTTCTGCCCGATTTGCAGCGCGTTGCCCCGCAGATACGCGGCAATCTTGCTCTGAGCGCCCATGCCGAGGGCCCGATGCAGGATCTCGCTGCAAGGGTACACATGAAGGGTGCGGTCGGGGCGCATGACGTCAGTGAGGGACCTCTCGCGGTCGATCTGGCTGTGCTGCATCTTCCTCGTGCGCCGGAGGGCACGCTGCGCGCTGAGGGCAAGCTCGACGGGCGTCCGCTTTCGCTCGATTCGGCCTTTGCGCGCCATGAGGATGGCAGCGCGGAGCTGCTGCTCAATGCCCTCGACTGGGCCAGCCTAACCGGCAAGGGCCATCTAACACTCCCCTCTGGCGCGGCACTTCCCCTTGGCACTCTGGCAGTAACGGCTGGAAACCTGAACGATTTCAGCGCTCTCGTTGGTCAGAGGCTCGGCGGCCATCTTGCCCTCGATTTGCGGACCTCTGACCCTCAGCCAGACCAGCCTCCGATCGTGACGCTCTCGCTCAAGGGGGGCGCGCAGGCGCCACAGGCCCGTATCGGGGCGCTGGATCTGAGCGGAACCATACGGGATCCGATCAATCACCCCGATATGTCGGTTGGTCTGAACATCCAGGGTATCGATGCGCAAGGGATCACGGGGGCGGCAAAGCTGCGCGCGCAGGGCCCGCTCGAGGCGCTCGCCCTCTCCCTTAATGGCGCCTTCCAGAATGTCCTGTCGGCACCGGCTTCGATCGATACGGCGCTTCTGCTCGATCTCACCCACAAGGCCGTCAGACTGGATCGTCTTTCGGCATCGGTCAAAGGGGAAAGCCTGCGCTTGCAGGGGCAAAGCCGGGCCAGCTTTGGCGAGACCCTTTCGGTCGATCGGTTGCAACTTGCCATTGCACCGCCTGGCGTTGCACCCGCGACGCTGGATGTCGCCGGAAGCCTCAAGCCGGACCTCAAACTGCGTCTGCGTGTCGCTCAGGTCACCCCAGCTCTCGCGAAGCCATTTATTCCAGGATTTGATGCGCAGGGTGCTCTGTCGCTTCAGGCTGATCTTGGCGGTCGTTTCGATAATCCCTCAGGGACGGCCTCGGTCGCATTGCGCGGGTTTCGTATGCGCTCAGGGGGAGGAGAATCCCTGCCCCCCCTTGATCTGCAGGCCAATACCACTCTGGCAGGGCAGACTGCCCAGCTCACGGCTCAGGCGAACGCCGGACCTCATCTCGCACTTCATGCTTCGGGCGTGGCACCGCTCTCAGCCTCTGGTACGCTCGGTCTCAAGCTAACCGGCGGAGTCGATCTGTCCATGCTGAATGCGATCATCGGCGCGCAGGGCATGGCTCTCTCGGGTAAATCGGCCATTGATCTCGCCGTCAGCGGGCCTGCTACGGCCCCCATGGCGAATGGTCGGATCACCCTGGAGAATATCAGCTTTGCCCATTACGGGCAGGGGGTCAGGCTCAGCGGGATCAACGGTGCGATCCTGGCCGCCAATGACACACTTACGCTCCAGAATATCCAGGCCCATGCGGGCAGAGGGTCCATCGCGCTCGCGGGCTCCATTGGCGCATTGCGCCCAGGTTTGCCGGTGGATCTGACCATCACAGCGCGCAAGGCGCAGCCTGTCACCAGCGATCTTCTGACTGCGGTGATCGACTCCGATCTCCATATTCATGGTCAGCTTTCCACACGGCTGGATGTCGGGGGCGAGGTGCGTCTGCCCTCGGTGATCGTCAACATCCCTAATTCAATGCCTGCATCCGTTCCTCAACTCACGGTCGTCCGTCCGGGGCAGAAGAAAGAGGTTTCAGGCGCTGCTTTGCTGATAGGGCTGGATATCTCCGTGATTTCCCCAGGCGAGTTCTTCGTGCGAGGGCACGGGCTCGACGCTGAGATGTCGGGGAAGCTCCATGTCGGCGGACTGAGCACGGCACCCGATATCTCCGGCGGGTTCGATCTGCGGCGTGGCTTCTTCAACCTCGCTGGGGTGAACCTCAACTTTACCAAGGGGCGTGTCGCTTTCGATGGATCCGGAGTAGATCACAAGCTTGATCCTTCACTCGATTTCAGGGCGGACCGCAATGTACAGGGGACGCTCGCCAGCCTCGTCGTCGGGGGATATGCCAGCGCCCCCAAGATCGACTTCACCTCCCAGCCATCGCTCCCCCGCGATCAGGTGCTGTCGATGCTGCTCTTTGGCAGTTCGACGGCCTCGCTCTCCCCCACCCAGCTTGCCAGCCTCGCTGCTGCGGTCGCCCAACTCAGCGGTGCCTCAAGTTTTGACCCGCTCAACACGGTGAGGGGTTTTCTGGGGCTGGATCGTCTCGCTGTCGGGGGCGGCAGCGGCGTCAATAATGGCGGAGCCAGTCTCGAGGCGGGGAAATACGTCATGAAAGGCGTCTATGTAGGGGCCAAGCAGGCGACCAGCGGTTCAGGAACGCAGGCTCAGGTTCAGGTTGACCTCACCAAACGCCTCAAGCTGAACACCACGGTCGGCACAGGCGGTCAGGTTACCGGCTTCACCACCCCGGAGAATGATCCGGGATCGAGCATCGGGCTAAGCTACGGCTTCGACTACTGAGGATCACGTGTCTCCCTCGGGACGCAAGGGATCGCGACCGATCGAAAGGGGACTTCGCGCGGGCTCGCTGGTTTGTCCGGGGGGGGTATCTTGCGCGGGGTACCTTGCCCGGGGAGTCCTGTCATCAGTAGGTGGCGAAGGACTTAGACCGAAGGGACGCAATCCGGGCGCTTCGGGATGGGCCTGTTCCCCGGTCTATCCCGCTGTCGGGATCGGTTCGGGGATATAAGACCAGTCTGCCTTGTCGCGTGTCTGCAGGATGATCTGGGCATTGGGCGCATCGGTAACGGCGATCCAGTGCCGCGCCTCCTCTATCGTGCGACCGAAATGCACGTGCCGTGCCTCAAGCCAGGCATTGCGCTGCACCTCGTCAGTGGCGACGAACCAACTCTCATCGAGATAGTGCCGTACCGGCGCCCAGGGGCCGTCGCAAAGCAGGTAGTTTCCCTCGACTATGATCAGCTTGCGCTCGGGCAACACCGGGATAGCACCCGCGATGGGCTCTTCGATCTCACGCGCGAAAAGCGGGGCGTAGACGATTTCCTGCGCCTGGTTGCGGATGCGCTGGAGCAGGGAGACGAAGCCCGGCGCGTCGAACGTATCTGGAGCGCCTTTTCTGCCAGCACGGTCGAGACGCTTCAGCTCGCAATTGGCCAGATGAAAGCCATCCATCGGCACGACGAGCGCCTGGCCGGGATAGTCCGTGGCAAGGCGCGCGGCGAGGGTTGATTTACCCCCGCCGGGCGCGCCGACGAGACCAAGAATGACGCGTCCGGGTCGTTGCAGCAGGCTGTCGATCCGGGCTCTTGCTGCGGCATAGGGCGAAGGGGTCATGAGCGTTTCCGTTTGGCTTCGTCGATAAGGCGGTCGCGCACGGAGGAGACGACGTCACTCCAGTCCCAGGCGCGCTGTTGCCGGTAGATGGTGAGGCTCGGGTACCATGGGCTGTCCTGCCGGTCCGTCAACCAACGCCAGCAGGGATTGACCCGGTCCATCAGGAGGACCGTTTTACCCATTGCCCCAGCGAGATGGACCATCGAGGTATCGACGGACACCACGACGTCGAGATTGTCGATCAGGGCCGCACTGTCATCCATGGTCTCGACATGTGGCATAAGGTCGGTGATGCCTGTGTCCAGCCCGTCACTGGGGCCGCCCCTGAGCCGACCTTCATCGAGTTGCCGCGCAGCATCGCCTTTCTGAAGGCTATAGAATGAGACATCGGCCAGGCCGAAAAGCGGACGAAGCGTCTCGAGCGCCATCGAGCGACGCTGATCGAGCATGAACGCCTCCGTCTGGTCGCGACGCGGCGCGCCTGACCAGACCAGACCGACGCGCAGGGATGGCTCCTTTTTCAGGAGTGCCGAGAAGCGGGCTGACTTGCCCTTGTCGGCGGAAATGTAGGGGACAGCCGCTCCGAACGGCGTTTCGCTGGCCGAAAAAACGCGGGGCAGGCTGATGAAAGGGCAGTGATAGTCATAGGGCGGCGTCTCACCGCCGAACTGCACCGCTTCCACACCCTCAACCCTGGCGCAAAGATCAGCCATGATGTCCGCCCCCCAGACGCGTATACGCGCACCATGGCGTGCAAGCAGGGGGAGGTAGCGCAGATACATGAACGTATCGCCATACCCCTCCTCCTGCGTGACGAGCACATGCTTGCCATTCAGATCGAGGCCGGGGGTCAGGGTGGGGAGGAGGCGTGACAGAGGCAGACTGGTATGGCCTGGAAGCTGGAAACGCCACTCATGCTCCGCCCAGCCCTGTTGATAAAAACCTGCCTTGAGCAAGGCGATCGAATAATTGAGCCGCATCTGCGGGTGATCGGGCCTCTGCATGATGGCCCGTCGATAGAGATTGAGCGCTGGAACCATGTCGCCCATCGCTGCGGTAAGATAGGCAATATTGGAAACCGAACTCGGATCGCCAGGATCGAGATCGTGAATTTTCTGCAGGACCTCGCGCGCCTCCGGAAAGCGGCCCGCCTGGGTGTAGGCGCTCGCAAGAACACCCATGGCGGGGAGATGGGCCGGGCGACGTGACAAGGCCTGTGTCAGCGCGTCGATCGCCTCGTCAAGACGGCCGATCTGGAGAAGCAGGCTTCCGCGTAGCTCAAGCAGACGGCAATCATAGGGGGCATGATCGGCGAGCGCCTCGACGAGGGCGAGGAGATCCGCTCGTCGATCAGCCGCCTCAGCGTGAGGCATGAGCTGTCCCAACGGATGAAGACCGCCGGAAGAGGCCCTATCCAGAAACCGTGCTGCCTCCAGGCAGCGCATCGTGTCGCCTGAGCGGAACGCGGCGTGAAGTTCTTCGTAAGACGCTTGCTGGAGACTGGGCATGACTTAACTCGCCGGGGCGAGTTCCTGAACGACGCCCAATATGGCATCGAGCTGGTAGGGCTTGGTCATCACCCTGTCGAGCGCCGAGGTCTTATCGACGGCCACGCCATGACCGGTGGTGTAGATAATCGGCAGCTCGGGACGCAATCTGCGACTCTCCTGCCCGAGCTCCGCGCCACTGCCATCGGGGAGCGATATGTCCATGATGAGCACGTCGAGCGGGCGGTCACTAAGGATGAGCGACCGCGCCGTGGCACAGTTATCGGCTTCCAGTACCGTGACGTCGCTCTCTTCCAGGAACTCGATCAGACAGGTCCGGATGAGAAAATCATCTTCGACGACGAGAACGGTAGGCGGGGTCGACATGGGGCGTAAATCTCGAATGATTCAGGACGACCAGTTCTGCTCGAAATCGGCATACAGGGTCAGGCCGCCATCGACGAACAGAGTCTGTCCGGTGATATAGCTCGATTCCTTCGAAGCAAGAAATGCTATCGCATCAGAGATCTCTCGACACTCACCCGGACGCTTCATCGGGATATGCTTCGCTGTCGCTTCGTATTTTTCGGGATCCTTGACCCAGGCATCGTTGATGGGGGTCACGATGGCACCGGGCGCGACCGCATTCACACGGATATCGAACCGGGCATATTCGAGCGCCAGGGTGCGGACGATATTCCCCACCGCGCCCTTGCTGGCGGAATAGCCGAGATAATGCGGCTTGGGGATCTGTTGATGCACTGAGCTATTGACGATGATGTTTCCCGGCAAATCCTTGCCGCGCCAGTATTTGAGCGCGGCGCGAGCGCACAGAACGACGCCCGTCACGTTGACGGCCATCACCATGTTGAAGTCTTTGAGGGAAATTTCGTCTGAGGGGCACTCGATTTGCATGCCCGCATTGCAGATCAGCACGTCGAGGCCATCAAAGCCGTCGAGCGTCTCCTTCATCACGCGATCGACGTCTTCCTCAACCGACATGTCGCCGGCCACGATCAGATGCTCGCCGCTGACGGGTTTGGGGAGCTTGTCGAGAAGCGGCTGCAGCTTTTCTGCCTTGCGCCCGTTGATCGCGACCTGTGCGCCTTCGCTGGCGAAATGCATGGCGACATCCTCGCCAATACCCTGCGAAGCGCCTGTCACCAGGACCTTCTTATGGGCGAAACGCTTACTCGTCTGTTCCGTCACGCGGCGTGTTCCTTCTGCTGAGATACTGTCAGCCCCTTGGGGAAGACAGCCCGGATCGCAAACGAAACGCTGACGGCGGAGAAAGGATGCGTCGAAAGGGAAGAGGTTGGATGAGGGATCAGCATCCCTGGCCGGAGGTTGCTCCTGCGGCGGGCATCCTCCGGGTATTTCCGGCGCCCGCAGGACGCCGGAGAAAGCCGGTCACGCCGCCTTCATGGTATCCGTTAGGGCCTGAAGCACTGCAGTCGGATCTTTGTTTTCCAGAACAGCGACTTCGCTCACAAAGCGCTCTTGGGCCGCTTCGAATAGTTTACGCTCGCTGAAGCTGCCATCGAGGCTGTCCACATTGCGGCGCAGGTCGCGAAGCACCTCAGCGATCTGAATCAGGTCGCCCGAGTTGATCTTTTCCTGATAGGCTACGGCGCGACGGGCCCACATACCCTTGCTGACATGCGGCTTGCCCTTGATGATCGACATCGCCTTTTCGACGATATCGCGCGTCACGATCTTGCGTAGGCCGGATTTGCGCGCCTTGGAGAGCGGGATACGCAAGGTCATCTGATTGCCAGGGAAGGAAATCTGGATGATTTCCAGCTTTGTTCCGGCGATTTCATCGATGCCGATGCGATCGACGCGGCCTACACCATGTGCGGCATAGACGATAGAATCCCCTTCCTGAAAGGGATCATCGTCTCCGGCATGAGTGTCGGCTTGAGTTGCGGTCAGCGCGGCGGCGCTACGCGCCATCGCGTCTGTCATGCCTCCCTTGGGAGGGGTTTTGAACGTGCTCATGCGACAAGCTCATATCAGAAATTCCACAGTTTGTCTCGCGCCGCGATGAGACCCGACGCAACACAGATGGCGTATCGCATAACAGGCGATTCAGGGTTGGACACCCCGGCTGGCGGCGATCGGTTTGCCCACCTCGTCGCCAATGGGCTGCAGCAGATCGATCTCGATGTTCCGCGACATGGTGAGCATGGGTAGAGCGTGCTTGCTGGGGACGAACGGTTCCTGCAGGTCACGTCCGCTCTTATCCAGCGCCTGGAACAGGAAGCCCACGAGACTGGACCCGAGAGGGGTGATCCAGCCCAGGGACTGTACCGCTGAAAGTGGCAGGACAATGCAGAACACATGCACGACCAGCAGCGGCAAAACCGAATACTGGATGGGCAGGGGCGTGTTCTTGATGCGCTCGAGGCCACCCTGGGCATTGGCAAGGTCGGACAGGATACGATCGACCGTGCCATGTACAGCGCCGTCGATGTTTTTCAGCGCGACCTCTTCTGCGACGCCAAGACCGATTTCATAGAGCAGGGCGTTGGGCTTGTTCGTTCGGCTCATGACACGCGCATACATCTCGGGTGTGAGCAGACGCTTGGCTTCTGGCCCCTGTTCAAGATTCGAAAGCGCTGTACGCAGCAAATAGGGGTAGGCCGCCATGGCGCGCGCCAGATCCGGACGGCCGCCCAGCAGGGTTGCGGCCTCTCGGGCGAAGGATCGGCAGTTATTGGTGATCAGGCCCCAAAGCGAACGCCCTTCCCACCAGCGCGCATAGGCGGCATTGTTTCTGACACCCAGAAACAAAGCGAGCGCCGAGCCCATCAGGGAGATGGGCAGGGCGGGCTGCTCCATCCACTCCTGATGATAGACCTGGTAGAGAATAACGACGACGAAATCCCACAGAGCAAGAATGCCGAGAGGGACGGCTGTTTCACGAAGCAGGATCCAAAGGCCGTAGTTCTTATCAACGATCAAGGTATCTTGGTCCCTAGATTGTTCATTGCGAGAGTCCGGGCATCATAGCCAAGAGTTTCGCGATAAAACTCGTTAAAACGCAGATGGTTATGTGACGTATCGTGAATAACCCAAATTCTGGAGAAGACTGATTATGGATGTCATCGCTGCCCTGGCGCTC
>Ga0157365_10000665_pt1 | contig 14720 bp, 21 predicted proteins | sample AttsexASBM3_FD_111478 | JGI IMG/M metagenome (GOLD analysis project Ga0157365, IMG submission 111478) | Fungus gardens microbial communities from leaf cutter ant in Ribeirão Preto, State of São Paulo, Brazil - Atta sexdens ASBM3 | ecosystem: Host-associated > Fungi > Mycelium > Unclassified ... | reverse complement strand
CTGATGAACTATAGCTGGACATGGGACACACCAGGAACGGCTTACAAGCAGGTCGCCGGACTAGCCGGAACATGCACCGTGCCGTCCATGTCCACTCCCATGAGCCTCTACTGTCACCAGTCCATTCTCGTTAATAACGGATATGGCGGCCCTATCAGTGCTGCCAGTAACGTCGTAGCGATTGTCCCGTCTATCACCGACACGCACGGGCCGCGATCTCAGACTGCGGCAGTCAACCTTGCCGTTATTGATCAGACCGGATTGCCATCATCCAAGGCTGGCGCGCTTGAGGGCGCAGAGATTGATCTCTATGCGACCGGCAAAGACGATACCGGCAATTTTCGCACGGGCCTGATGATTTTGGCGGGTCTGCCGCAAGGCGCTGCATCGGGTGCCACGATGGATGTCGGACAGGGTCTTCTTATGGCTTCCGGGGGCGACTCTTCCTTTCAGCGAGCGATCGCGTTTTCCGCAGGATTTTCGGTTGCCGGGATCGATTTGAGCGGGGGGTGGTCACTCAATGGTGCGCCCGCGATCCGCCTGCGAACCGGCATGGGTATAGACCTGACGGGAGACAGCAAAACACTCATCTCTGGCGACGCCTCTGGAAACCTGAATCTAACCGCAGGCGGCGCAGCAAAGCCAGTCCTTCAAGTCCAGCCTGCAGGGGACACGGTTGCGTCCGGTAATGTTCAGGTAGGTCCGGGAAAGTCTGTGGCGCTCCCCGATTCAGGCGGCGGACTGCTCTACGTTTATAATTCAGGATCAGGACTGGTAAAGCTGACAGGTTCTCTGTCTGCCTCCGGAACCATCACTGCGGCAGGAAGAATCACTTCCGCAGGATACAATCTGGACGCGGGGGGAAACGGAGCCATCGTTGAAGATGGGGCGGGTAACATCAACACTTACGCAGGTGGCACCGCAGGACTGAGCGTTAGCTCTGCCGGTAATGTCACGTCCCCCGGAAATATCCAGACAGGTCCCGGAAAGTCTGTGGTTCTTCCGTCTTCTAGCGGGAGTCAGACATACGTCTACAGTTCGGCCCCGGGTGTCGTGAGCGTTACCGGGTCGGTTCAGGTTGTCGGATCAGTATCGGCAACCCAGTTTATCGGCATTGCTGCGACATACGCCACTCTACCTACGGGAGTGGCTGGTATGCAGGTCTACTGCTCCGACTGCTACTCCACCACGCCATCACAGATTCTTAAGGGAATCCCTGTGTGGTGGAACGGAAGCACCTGGACGGACGCCTTAGGACAACCTGCAGGACACCCCTAAAACCCTTTGAAGGAGCCCTATGAGCGGCACCACAACCACGGCTACGCCTGTTCAAGTAGCCGGATCGTTTTTCTACGACAACACAGTCACTGTTGCTGCTGCCATGGACCTTCAAACGGCCCTTCAAACGGCCCTGCCACAGGCTCTAGCGGCCCAGCAGGCAGCTGCAGCGACCCTTCCACTGGCCCAGCAGGCCGTGAGCAACGCCAACTACTTCCTGAGCGGGAACCTGCAGGGGCTGCCGACTGTTCCCGGAGCCTCGGGGACCCTGTGGAACAATGGCGGGGAAATCTCCATTGTCAGCTAACTATCCCTCCCCCACCTTCGCTGGTGCAACCCTGCAAGGGGCCTTAACAGGCGGAAGGCTAAGCGCAACTGACGTAAGTCAGTCTCAAGTGGCTCTGGTCAACGGGTCTCAACTGCACCCGATGCTGACAAAGCTGCGCGAAACAATAAGCGTGAAAGATTACGGGGCTGTAGGCGACGGCTCTACAGACGACACAGCAGCACTGCAGGCGGCCTTTTCGTCGGGAAACTCTCATGTGTTCCTTCCTCGTGGCACCTATTATGTGACGGGCAATCTCGTCATTCCGCCTCAAACGTGTGTATACGGACTGGGACAGCCTCTACTTTCCAACCCGCCGTCCATGGGCGCGATAATCATGTGCCAGGCGTCTCTCACGGGGGCCGCTGTGACGCTTGGCTCCACGTCCGCCGCAGTTCACCTGCCAGCCTGCCTAGAGAACATTGCGGTGGTCCGCCAAGGCGGCGCAACATCCTCGATACCGGCAGGAACAATCGGGGTTCAGGTTGTGAACTCTCAGGCCGCCTACCTAAACGGCGTGACAAGCTACGGACATGACACCGGGTTTTACTTTCGGGGAAACTGTCCGGATGGCATCACCGGGTGGATGGAGAGATGCACGACGGGGAGAATCCAGAATACGCACCTCGTAATCGACTCCATGCCTGAAGTGCGTGTCTCTAATACGAGATTCGGCACTAATGGCGTCGGGGACATGGTGTGCCAAGAGTTCATCAGCGTCACAGGCGGATCGATGAACGTCGCTGGCGGCCCTAACACGCTCATCTTTACCAACTGCCAGTTCAACCAAGGGCAGAACTACGCCCACAGCTGGATGAACTTCAATAATCAGATGGCAGGCTCCCTTTCCGACACGGGCCTCCTGCAGTTCGTGAACTGCTACGTTGAGACAGTCCTTTCCGGTATTGTCTGTGACAGCACGTGGACAACCATTCGTAGAGTTCAGATAGCAAACTGCGAGCTAAGCGACGAAGGCATCCAGTGGTTCAACCTCTACCCTGGAACGCGACTGCAGGACTGGGCGATCTGCAATACCATATTTTATGGTAACATCACGATCAACGCCCTGTTCGATCACCTATTGATCGATAATGTTCTTGTAAGTGACAGCTTCAGCCTTACGTCCTCTGATTCGTCATCTACAGTCATGTTGGCGAACCTGTCAGTGCGCGGAAGTATGAACTTTGCGGGGCCTTGGGCGGACCTTATCGGGTCCTCTATTCACGGCACCTTCACGAACACGGCCACCGGAAACGTGCTGCTTTCCGACGCAGCAGGTATCACGCTAACAGCACCCTACGGCGTAGACGCGGAATCAAACTACACGATCAGCTACGGCCCTCAAGGGGCGCGCATTTCCACTGTCTGGCAGGCTGATGGGAACCTCGTGGTCTATAACACGGCGAAATCTCCTGTCTTCTCTATCAACGCCACCTTGGGGACCGTCAGTATTCCATCGGCATCTGTCGCAAAGCTACCCAGGGGAAGCACCACCCCGACAGGTTCCATGGTCTATGCAAACAACGGCTGCAAGCCGGGGGAAGCGTCCGGGTCCGGAACAGGTGTTCCCGTGTTCTGGAACGCCTCGACACAGACTTGGTATTCCTTCTGCTCCGGTGCAGCAGTTACCTCCTAAAGAAAGACTTGATGAACCATTTCAGACTGCTGTGCGCTGCCTCCGGGCTGTGCCTGCTGGCCGCTTGCGCCTCAACGCTTCAAGCGGACCTCTACCAGACTATTTACGCCTCTGAGGCTTCCCTAACAGCCGCTGAAACGGCCTCTGCAGAATACGCTAAGGGCTCCTTTGGGACCCCTTCAGCATCCGTTGTATCGGCCCTGAAAACCTATGACGCCGCTGCCTACAACGCCCTGCATCCTCTTGAACTAGACGCTGCTAGCGGTGCTTCGGTGGACGCCCTCAAGGTCCAGGCAGCGGAAGAGGCTGTGTCCGCATACGCCTCGTATGTGACCTCGCAACACCTCTCAGGGGCCTCTAAATGATCACTGCAATCCCTCTCATCACCTCGATCCTGTCCGCGCTGGTGGCTGACCTCCCGCTGATCCAGGAGCTTATTCAGCTCTTGGAAGGGCCTTTCAGCGGCAAGCGAGAGCCTACTGCTGATGAATGGGCGCAGCTTCAAGCTCTAGCCGACAAGGCTCACGCGGACCTTCAGGCTGTGTGATGCCTGAAACCGTTATCAACACATCCCCGGACACATCGCCGCTAATGCTGCTGATTGGCCGAATGGACGGCAAATTGGACGCGCTTCTGACCGCTGACAAGAAGCAGGACGCGCGTATCGACGCCCTGGACGTCCGCCTGTCGGCTCTCGAACGCTGGCGCGCCGCTCAGGTAGCCATCACCGGGCTTCTGTCGGGGGCTGCTTCTTTCGCTGTCGAACACTTTTGGAGATAAAATGAAGATTACCAAGACTGAGGGCGCGGCCCTTGCTGCTGCTGTCGCAACCGTTGCTGCGGCGGCTGGCGTTGCTATCAATGATGGCACCACGGCAGCCCTCATCCCGCTGGTCACGGCTATCATTGGCGCTGTGCTTAAGGCTGCATCCGCATTTCAGAGTGCAAAGGCGGCCTGATGCCTGACCCCATTGAGGGGGCGGCACAGCTTGTCGAAACCTTTGAGGGTTTCCGCTCAAGCCCCTACAGGGACGCTGTGGGCGTATGGACGATCGGCTACGGGTCAACCCACGGCCCTGACGGAGAGCCCGTCACAGCAGACACAGAGGCTCTGAGCGAGGCTCAGGCAGACGGACTTGTCAGGGGGTCCCTGAAAGCCATTCAGGACAAACTGAACAGTGCTCTGAAAGTGGTCCTCACGGATCATCAGAAGATCGCCCTGCTGTCATTCTGCTACAACGTTGGCACAGCGGCTTTCCTGCGCTCAACCATGTTCCGCCTTATCAACAGCCATTACATCACCAAGGCTGCCTCGCAGTTCCCTTTATGGGTCCATGCAGGGGGCCGCGTCTTGCCGGGGCTGGTGAGGCGGAGAGCGGCTGAACGGGCTGTTTATCTGACGCCTGATAAATGAAAAAAAAACAGTTCCCCTGAAGAGGACCTTTAAGGTCTTCCAAAGGGGAACTGTTTTTTTTTCAATTACGCCATGCTTGGATGATTATGGGAGCCCAACAGATTAGCAGTATGAGAACTGCCGTTGCGTCATCACTCACTATACGGTCTCCACCTTAAGGGCCTCTCCACGCTCCTTTCGCTCGACATCCTCAATCATGATATCGATATACCGCCGCGCCTTCTGAAGGTCCTGCAAACCGTCTTTAGCGTCGTGCCTCAGAACGTATTTGATGACGTTGCCGGGCAGGAAGCCAAGGCCGTTGGCCGTAATGAAGGTGATGGGCTCGATTGGGTATCGTGCGTAGTGGCTGGGACGGAACACTGCATCGGAACCTGCAGGAGCGATATGCCCCGAGAAATCAAGCTCTTCGGAAGGCTGCTCGATCAGTTCCCAGCGGCAGTCGTATAGAAGCACACCGTCCGGGCCTGTGAATGTGCCGCCGTTTTTACTTGAGCCCCTGATTACCGTCACCTCATCATCCGGATTGAATATAACATCATACCAATAGTCCTTCACGATGCATCGGACCCTATCACCTGCCTTAAACTTTCCCATTAACACTCTCCTTATTGACAACATCGTGCAGACTCAGCTTTCGGAAGGCCGCTCGATCAGTTCCCAGTGATCCTCGAATAGGTGCTTACCGTCAGGGCCTCTGAACATACCCTCAATCAGGCTTGGGTTATGACTAACCATCACCTCGTCACCGGGATTGAAATGCCTGCCCAGCACATAGTCACTTTCGATGCAGCGGACCTCGTCACCTGCCTTAAACTTTCCCATTAACACTCTCCTTGTTCACAACATCATGCAGGCTCAGCTTTTCGGACCCCCTAGGACCCCATAAAACCACCTGCCTGTTCTCTTTGTCGTAGTCCGCGCGCGTCAGTATCTTGGCCACTCGGGCCTGCACCAGCGCGTCTTTCTCAGTGAGTTTCTTGGCCTTGTAGGCACCGACCACGCGAGTCCAGCCCGCTGATAGGTCAGCACCGTCCCAGCCGCTTAGGACTGCCTCAGCACGCTTGGGACCTACTCCCGGACAGCCTGCGTAATTGTCTGTGCTGTCCCCTGTGAGGACCTGAGTGAACCACTTCACGTTCGCCTGCGAAGGCGTCACTAGAGTGGGTTTGCGGTCCTTAAGCGGGTTGAAGTGCATCCCAGGGACCGTTCTCAGGTCCTTGTCGAGGGTCACGACAACACTGTCTTCATAGCCCTGAGAGGTCGCCAGGATGCCCATGAGGTCATCCGCTTCCAGTCCGTCCACCTCATCACAGCGAAACCGCTCTTTAACGGCTCGCACAGTGGCCCAATAAGCCAGAGGCTTTCCGCCTTTGCGGTTCCCTTTATAGGTCTTGAGAACGGTTTTGCGGAAGTTATGCGGGCCTGTGAACAGCACCCTTACATCGTTGCATCGAGCCAGACTGGCCCATGCTTCTATTGTCTCTATGCAGGCCCGTTGAGCCTCTTCTTCGTCCGCGTGAAGGGTCGGATCACCGTCCCCAAAGTCGAAGGATTTCTGCACCGCTGCTGCGGCTCTGAAGGCGCAAATGTCACCGTCAATGAGTGCTAGTGTTACTCAGACCTCCCCACTGCTGCGCCATCGCAGCCGCTATGCCGGGATAAGTAGCGCTTCTGATCTTCCAGCGGTCTTCACTCGGAGGAAGAAGGTGAATCCTTTGCTCACGGCCTTCCACGATCTTAGAAGGAGTGAGCGGCGGCAGATTCTTCAGCCATAGGCATGTGGCCTTGGTTTCCCCATGCCCGTGCTGCCACGGCTGAATGGTGACATCCGGCTTTCTCCACAGCGATGACATGATGCACACCGGATTTTCTATCGCTATTCTCGGGATGTCAGCCTTAGACAGCCACATGAAAAACGACGCAGCCGCCTGCTGTCTTCCATCTACGCGCTTTGCGGCGAAGTGCCGCGCGCCGCTCACAGATAAGTGGGTGCAAGGAGGATGGAAAATTGCCATGTCCCACGGATAGTCGATAACGTCCCGGACATCACCTTGGTAATGGGGTCCGGGAGATTCAGTAGGAAGGAGATCGCAGGACATAGCGTCATGTCCTTGAGCAATGAAGGCGTCTCTCACTACGCCGCTGTATTCACAGCCTACAAGTATCTTTATGCTACTATCCTTTCATCTGGTCCCAGGAATGCATCTGCATCCGCCAGTTCAAACGCCATCTCCGGCATCCGGGCTCTGAATTTCTCGGCGCGCTTCAGACTCCGCTGCACACCCTCATAACTTTCCGCTCTGACAAGCGTGAATGTGCGGTTTCTGAGGTCCCTGTTTGCGTATTCCGTCATCCGGATCAGAAGTCCGTCATACGTGATCTGACACGCCCCGAAATCCATGCGGCGACGCACAAACTCTTCAAAGCTGGCCGTTGGATCGGGCAGAGTTATCTCGATGAGATTGATCGGCAGTTTTCTGAATCGTTCGAGCAGATAGGCGTCGCCGCACTCTGGCGAGGCTCCTGAATATGACAGGCTGCATCGCGACGAAGGGGAAGCGCCTAGAGCACGGCACAGGGGGCCGAGTTCGTCTGACACAGACCCTTCAGAGGTGTTGATGAAGATGTCGATATCTCGGGGCGGGATGCCCCATGCGAGGTCCCGGAGAAAGCGCCCTGCAAGGACCGCTGAAGGGAACAGGCCGTGGATTTGCTTAAGGTCCGCTACCTGTTCAAGAGGGATTTCCGGAAGGGACTGAAGAGGTTCTTCAGGCATCCGCCGCCACCCCCTTGAACTCACAGGAGACGGAGAAATTCAGATGGGTTTCTTCGCCCAACTCGCGGAGAAGTTCGCGCGGGGTGTAAATGTCGGGAAGCATTCCCGTTTCAGGATCGGCTTCAGCACACACCTTCCGAATGTAGGCCTTCAGAGCGGTCTTAAGGGTTTCCTTGTTGTATAGCACATCTTCAGGCCCCACCTCTCCATCGTATGAGCGAAGGGCGTCTTTGGATGTGACTTGAGTCCAGCGCATGTCTCCACCGTCGTCCACAAAATACGGGTAGACACCGGAATACGAGGTAACCCTATAGTGCTTTCCTGCTGTTATATTCGCATAACTCCGTGAGAATTTCACGGTCTTACCGATAAGTTCTGTCATCAGTGTGTCTCCTGCCAAGTGTTTCCTACAACCGCTTCTCCCTGCATGGGGCAGCGTGATCCAAGCCGTTCTCCGGCCTCTCTAATGGCCTCTGCAAAAGCCTTTCCAACGTCCTCAGCAATCTCTGGCCGGGCCTCTATCTGGACCTCATCATGGACGTTCGCACAAAATGCCAAGTCTACTCCGTTCTCCCAGCCGTTATCTGGGCACTTCTCAAAGTAGAATATAACAGCGGCCAGCTTCATGACTGAGGCTTCGAACGACTGCATTAGGAACACCAGCGCACTATGCTCCGATCTGCATTTGACGTGCATACCGCCAATGGCTTTCAGGTATCCTTTGCCACCTTTTTTAGGTGATCTAGCGCGCGCCTGAATGTCCTGCTGAAGTCTGTCAAAGCCTACGATGGCCTTGAACAGCTGCCTTCTCGCCAGCTTGCCTAGTTCATTGTCGGGAACCCTTGGGACAGATACCCCGGCCTCTCGGCACTCTTCCTTAATGGTCCGTCCTAGCTTCGGATCACCGCCCCCGAAAAGGACGCAATAGAGAGCGCGTTTAGCCCCTTCGCGGAGCCTTGCAGACAGCCTGGCAGCGTCCCCTGAATAACCTTCAGGAACCCGCATACCGCATGTTTCAAGGGCCTTCCGGTTCGCGCTGTGCGTGTCCGTGCCCTTGGTCTTGTCGCCGTTTATCTCTCGATCAACAGCAAGCCCATTGTCGTATCGGCTAAGGTAATGAGCGAGAGCACGGGCTTGTATCGATGCGCCGTCACAGCCGATCAGTTTCCAGCCCCGGCGTGCAGTCCACACGGAACGCATCCGCATGTCCTTTTTCGATACCTGCGCCATGTTCGGGGCGCTGTGACTGCACCGTCCGGGAGCACACCCAACAGAGTTTACACGTCCGTGGATGCGTCCATCATCCCCTACCACCTGCAGCCACCCATATTTGCCGTCTGACAACTGCCCTAGCTGCTTTGACACGGCGAAATAGCGCACCAGCTTCCGGGCCTGTGGATACGGCAGCCGAGCCAGGATTTCGTCATCCAGGGTCGGATTTCCGTCGTTGCCGTATGCTTTCGGTTTCCATCCCAGCTGCATAAGGCGTTCCCCGACCTGCTTGCGGCTGCCGGGATTGAACTCCTGAAGGCACACTTTGGTCATAGCCGCCCCGGCTGTGTAGCCGTTGCGAGCGGAAGACACCTTAGGAGTGAACAGCGCCACAGCCGCGTTCTTTCCATTGGGGACCCAACGGGGCGGAAACGCTTTCTGCGCCTCACTCAGAAGTCCGGAAAGTTCTCCGCGAAGTTCTGCTTCAAGGTCCTGAGCGGCTGTCACGTCCAACGTGAAGCCGTTCCGCTCCTGGAGGTGCATGATCCACGCGAACTTCAGTTCGGTGTCCAGACACCCCCAGTCCTCGACCTCCCTTACGTGATTATAAAGCGCCCTTGTCACGTGAATGTCTTGGGCAGCGTAGGCCATCATTTCCGGCGTCGCAGTTTCCCAAGGGCCGTCGAAGTCCCCTTTCGAAACTCCTAGTCGAACACCCCAATCGCGCAGACTGTGGGCTCTTTCTTCGGGCGCGAAGAGCCTTGCCATGACAAGCGTGTCAACCATCTGCCCAAGGCGGACTGTGCCGGGATGAAGGCGAGAAAGTAGAGGGAAATCATAGTTGAGAACGTTGTGTCCTATCAGCCTATCCGCTCTGGACAGGCGCGCCAGACCAGCGGCAACAGAATCAAAGCCGTGAAGGCTGTCACAATAAACTGTGCTGTCTGAGCCATCTAAGGTTCCTATCTGAATTGAGTGAAGTTTTGTGGCGGTGTCCAGAAGGCCGTCCGCCTCGCAGTCCCATATCAGGGTGCCCTCGGGCTCCTTGTCGTCTTCTATTGTCAAAGAGCGTCTCCTAGGGACGCCCTGAGCGTCCCGCTTAATTTTGGTGTTGAACGAGATAATCGGCGGCTTTGATCAGCACTGCAGGGTCATCTCTAAAGTGCCCTAAGCCCACGTTGCAGGCCGTGCAGAGAAGCCCTCTAACGGCCCCTGTCTGGTGGCTATGATCGACACTGAGTCGCAGTCCGCCAAAGTCAGTCCGCCCGCAAATGGCGCAGCCGTAGTGCTGGGATTTAAGTCTCTGGTGATAGTCCGGGATTGTCATCCCGTAGCGCCTTAAGGCGTCTTTAAGGGACTTTAGAGGGTCCCTTTTAGGCCGCTTCAAGCCAGTCAAACCAATCTACTTCGGTCTTCCCATCGTGACTCGAGTCCCACACCGCCCAGCAGAAGCACATGTTGCTGCTTGTGCGGCGACCTTCCCAATCACCCCGATGCATCATTGGCAGGCGGCGCGAAGACACCCATATGCGGGCCGGGGGTGTGGAGCGAAACAGAGGAAGCCGACGGACACTTTCGAGAACGTTTATCCGACAGAGCCAAGCGCTGTATGGGACGTCATTCAGGGCCTTCTCGATGAACTCGTTCAGGAGGTTGAAGGGCGGATTGGTGACTATCCCGCAGGCCCCTTCAGGGACCTTTGAAGTCAGATAGTCAGACAGGACGTAACCCCGCCCTCTGTCCACAATATCTGACGTTGACACCGTGAACCCGGCATCAGCCAGCGGGTCCGCTATTGCCCCGTCTCCGGCTGCAGGCTCCCATATGTGGTTCGGCAGGTGCCGCCTCTCAACTTTGATGAGGGCTTTTATTGCCTCTATAGGCGTAGGGTAGAAGTCGTGCCCCCTCACGGCCATGCTATGGCAGGAATTGAGCCTTATCGCAGTGTCCTCCTAGAACGGGCAGTCATCATCCTCTGCAAATGCCTCTGCCATTTCATGATAAGGGTTCAGACACCCCTTCGCGTGATCGAATGTGTATTTGAGCGTCGCTCCTGTAGAGCGCCCTGTGTAGCGATCCTTGAGGAATCTGAGCGTAGCTATTCCCTGCTCGTCCTTGTCATCCGCCTGCTGACGCCTCTCTAGGGCCATCATGCTGTGGGACCAGAATCCGATTGCACGGGAGCCTTTGAAGTGCCTTATCGCAACTCTGGCACCTTCCTCGTGGGAACCACTTTCGGGCGTTGAAAGGTGACTGACGATGTGGAAGACGATCTGCAGTTCATTAGCCAAGCCCGAAGCCTCAGCCATGATACGTTCCAGCGCCTTTCGCTCGTCGTCTTCAGCCGCCGCCAGCGCCGTCAGGTGGTCCAGGTAGATGATCTCACACCCAAGGGACTGCGCCATGAAGCGAATCTTACCCTTGATGTCGTCCCAGTTCATCGACCCGAAACTGTCGTAGAGATGTAGGTTTCCCCGCCTCTCCAAGTCATCCCAAGCCTGCTCTAGTTCGGCTCTGCTCCACGATCCGTCTGGAACATGGAACGACTTGCCAACCATGACGCCTGCTACCCGTCGGCCCGTCTCAGCGACTGTCTGCTCTAGGAACAGGCAGCCTACCTTACGCCCCTTGTCGAGATCGTGGCCGACCTGCTGAATGAGAAAGGTGGACTTCCCACAGCCCGTCCCTGCTCCAAGCATGTATATTTCGCCATGCCTGCGCCCGAACGTCAGATCAGTGATCCGGGGATCAAACCAATCCAGACCCATGGCCCTGTCAGCCATGACGGACGCCCGGATGTCAGATAACGCGACAATCCCGTCCGGCCTATATGTGCGCGCGCCGAATACTGCGGAGCAAAGCTGCTGCGTCTCTCCTGCAAGCAGCATTTCGTTGGGGTCTTTGCGGGGCAGTTCCGCGATCTTGCAGCGTCCCGGCGTGAATAGCTGGGCACACTCTGCCGCCGCCTGTCGCCCCGGCTCGTCCATATCAAACATAAGGACGACTTCATCGTAGCCTTCGAGCCACTCTATCTGTCCTGAAATGGCCTTTCGAGCCGCCTGCGCGCCATTCGGTAGGGACACGACAGGCCATGACAGATTGAACACCTGAGCCACTGAGAGAGCGTCAATTTCGCCTTCTGTGACGATTACGCGACGGCCTTTAGAGGGCCATGCGTGCTGTCCGAAAAGTGGTGCGGAAGACATTCCGATAGCAGAGAATTTCTTGTCCCTGCCACGCAGCTTCTGACCCACAATAGCCCCGGTCTTGTCCCGGTAGTCCGCTATCTGGACAGTGTTCCCGGCTTTGTCTACGCCGATCTTGTAGCCCATTTTACGACAGGTCTCGACCGTAATTCCCCTGGCGGGGACAGGTTGAAACTCGCCTTCAAGGAAGGCTGCGTTCGCTGTCATACGCGCCTCCATGTTCGATGTTACGCCTGATGCGGCGGTGTGGTGTCCACACGAAAAGCAGTAGCGGTGTCCGTCCGTGTAGAGTGCTGAGGCGTCCCTAGAACCACAGGACGCGCATGGACCTTTTGAGAGGTATTCAGAGGACTCCAAGGGTTTCCTTGAAGCGTTCGAGGGCGTGGTAGAGCCTTTTAGCCTCCGTTCGCGTAATCCAGACGGTCTCGGCTAGGCTACCTCTGCCCACGAAACTTGCCGGAACCTGAATGTCTCCGTTTTTCCTGTGCGCCTCATCAGCGTCAGCGCGCTCTGCACGCAGCATCTCTGCATAGTAGTTACTCAAGATACAGGCTCCCGCCATCTCGGGTGCCTTTCCGGATGTAATCGACGGACAGCGTTCCGCCTTCAATGCTGAACCTGACGCCGGAAGCATTCTCGGGGAGAGCCTGAATGTGGATGTTTCCCGGAAACCGCATCTTCAAGGCCGTGACGAGTTCCTGAACGGATACTTCAGCGTGCGTTGAAATGTCCCGACGGGTCATCATAGGCGCACCACCCACGACGGAGCCGGGCGAGATGTGCTGGGGATGGAGTAGCTTGAGCCACCCCGGCGAAGCGTTGCGGGGACATACGCAATACGATGTGCGGTCAATGCTTTGTCTCCGTGATAGCAAGCAGGATGAGGGCAGCGGCGCGCGCCTGCGCGAATGTCAGCGCGACTCCGGGGTCATCGTCTCCATCTGCCACAAATATTGTGGGCTCATCATCCCCATCTTCAGGGTCGGACAATCCTATCTGGACTTCATTGTCGCCCCCCACAACAAAGTATCCGCTCTCGGTTTCATCCTCATAAGGGACATACTCAACAACTACGCCGAGACGAAGGGTGTCTAACGATACTGGATTAGGCATCTGCCTTGTTCTCCAAGAAATAGCGGACATAGCGCTGGCCTGTAGGGTCCTTGCGCTGCTCTTTGATAATCGTGTGCCCGGCCTCTATGATGTCGAGGATGCGGCGCGGAAGGTGTCGGATGCGGTAGACCGCCGCCGCCTCTACGGACGACATCGATCCGTGACGTTTCAGGTGCATCAGCACCAGATTTGCTTGGGGGGTCATTTGGGTTCCCTTAGTGGGGGCTATGTTCGGCCAGCGCGCAGAAACAGGAAAATATTCCACGCCAGGAGGGCCAGAACACTCACAGACAAAGTGAGGAAATCAGGGGTAGACAGCGCGGGACTCAATCAATGATGACGCCAAGTGTTACCTTGACGCCCGCCGTCTCTCCTTCTCCTGCCCATCTCTTGTGGGCCGACAGGCTCACTATAGAGTCGTCGTCCTCATAGACCTTTGCTTGTGTGAGGGCGTCCTGAACGCCTTTGACGAGGTTATCAACATCCCCGTTAGGGCGGATGCGCTTGGTGGAGCGGGGTTTCGTGCAGATGATTTCTACAACGCCGAAAATGTCACCTGAAAGGGCCTTTGCAGGGCGCTGCTTGGACACCTGCTCAATGCAGCTCTGCAAGAACTCGTTGTAAAGTTTCCCCTTATAGACATACGCTCTTCCGCCCCTGACGGCGGCGCGTAGGCTCTCCGGGCGCGGCTCTGCCACGATTGTCAGAGAGAGTGTCGGGGACGTGTTGGCGTTGATCCAGGCTACTGACTCCGCGACAAGGGCGGACTGACGGGAATTAGAAATCGCCGTTGTCTCCGTCAGTCGTGTCATCTGCGCCGGAATAGTCTGAAGCATCCTCTTCGGACCCTTCGTAGCCATCCTCTTCACCGAACCCATAACCGGAGGCGTCGCGTGATCCGCCCGCTGACAGCTCGATGATCTGCACAGCTTCGAGCGACAGCGTTAGGCCACCAGCTGCAGTCCCTGGGATGAAGTATCCGAACTGTCCTGTCTTGAAGTCCCGGCGAACTTCGAAAGACACGCGTGCCACTGTTCCGCCCCATGCGTCAGGAACCGGGATGAGAGGCTTCTTCTTCGCGTCAAAGACAGGCAGAGACGCCTTCCAGGGTGTCCCGTCCTTGCGGGTTCCTGAGGCCTTCATCTTGAAGTTAAACTTGATCTCTCCGGTAGGCTCTTCGGTGTCCTTGTCATACACCTCCGAATACAGGGGGTTCATTGTCACCGAGCCGTGCTTCTTGCGGCTGGCAACTGGAAGAGCCGCGAACTGCTCCTCCGCAAATGTGCGCGCCTGCTCGTAATATGGCTCAAGCGTCGCCAGGAACTTCACAACATCAGGGTCATCCTGACGTAAGATGAGCGGGGCTTCAAAAGTCCCTTCCGGATTGAACTTTGTGTTTGGGGTCCGGAGTGAAGGGTATTGAAGAATGCCCTTCGGGGTGGTGAGAATTTTCTTCGGTGACTTTGCCATGTAGAGGCTCCTGAGATGTCCGTTCTAGGATGTAAGTTAAATGGTAATGTAGCTAATTAACTATCAGCGTGTGCCTCCATGACCATGCGGGTCAGGGTGTCGTTCTGTGCGTCCCTTGCGGCGTCCCATGCGGCGTCCCTTGCGGCGTCCCATGCGGCGTCCCTTGCGGCGTCCCATGCGGCGTCCCTTGCGGCGGCCCTTGCGGCGGCCCTTGCGGCGTCCCATGCGGCGGCCCATGCGGCGGCCCTTGCGGCGGCCCTTGCGGCGGCCCTTGCGGCGTCCCTTGCG
>Ga0157365_10000663_pt1 | contig 14734 bp, 13 predicted proteins | sample AttsexASBM3_FD_111478 | JGI IMG/M metagenome (GOLD analysis project Ga0157365, IMG submission 111478) | Fungus gardens microbial communities from leaf cutter ant in Ribeirão Preto, State of São Paulo, Brazil - Atta sexdens ASBM3 | ecosystem: Host-associated > Fungi > Mycelium > Unclassified ... | reverse complement strand
TTCAGATCGTGTCGATCATCATTCTACTTAACTGATGACATACCGCACGCTCTGCGTCGCGAATATCTCTTTTGAATGCCAAACCTCAATTGGTCACAACGGATACTCTCTTGTCTATCCTGTATTGCTTGACAAACTGGGACTGTCGTCGTGGCTCCGCCGTGCTGCAACTATCCAACAGGGCTTTCCTCCATGTCGTCAGGATGATTGCACCATCAAGTTCCAGAACAACACATCTCAAAATACTTCTTTGCGTAAGATTTCTTTGTGATCAGAACCCGATGATCGCATCCGCGCCGAACGTGAATTGACCGGTCGTGCGCAGGTCGTTGAAGGGCGCCGTGCCGTTGAGTGATCGGTCGAAGCGAATTTCCGGACGGATCTGGAAGACCTTGACATGGTGCCCCAGCGTCGGATGCCAGTTCACGCCCAGCGTCAGCGCGCCATAGGTCGTCGGCGGCGCGTTCTGCGTCCGGGCCGGATAGCCCAGGGTCGCGCGCATGTAGGCGTTGTCCGACAGGAACGACGTCACGAGCAGGCCCGTGTTGTCGCGGATGATCTCGCCGCGATAATTGAAGGTGAGCGACGGCGTGATCTGGTAACTGACGTAGGTCACGAAACTGTAGGCGTCCGCGCGTAGCCCGTTGTCATGGAGGTAGTTCACCTCTCCTATGACGGAGAGCCTGTCGTTGATCTTGTAGGTGGCGTTCGCGTCGTTCCAGAAGCGGCTGGCGCCGTCGGCCCTTGGTCCAATGGCGCGGACGGCGTCTTCCGGCCCGACGCGGCCGAGATACATGAAGGACAGCCGCCCGCGGGCGAAATTGCTGCCCGCCACGCCGAAATAGCCCGCCGCCGCGTTGTTCGGATCGCCCCGCCCGAAGGAGACCTGATTACCGGTGTCGATACCGAAGATGGCATCGATATTGTCCCGGACGTGCCACTGGAACATCGCCCCGACATGCTCAAAAGGTGTCAGATATTCCGTCGTATAGGACAGGGTGTAGAACGCGCGCTTGGAGGGGTCGAGATTTTCCGTTCCCATCGGCGAACCGAGGATGCCGGCCTGCATGTCGAGCCCGTGATGCGTAAGCCACGGCAGATGTACATCGAGATGGGCCTGCGGAATGATGAACTGATACCGCGAGGACGCCATCAGCCGGTCGGTGAGCCCGGCGATATTGAAGTATCGCCCGTCCGCGCCGTAGATCGTCTGGACCAAGAAGCCGATGTCGTACCCCGCGGACGCCGTGTCGACGGCGCGCGTCAGCGTAAGCGCGATCTGGTCGAGCTGCGCCTGGTTCGCGCGATCGCCGAAGAACTGGCCGTAATTGACGCCGTTCGCCGGCCGACCCGGGTTGGCGTTGATGCCGCCCTCGACCTGGGCGCCATAGGTGATGCCGTTCGCCCAGTCCGACACGCTCAGGCCCAAAAGCCCGGGAGATGCCGCGTCCGCAGCGCGGGCGGCGGGTGCGGACAGGCCGAACAGAAGAAGCGTCGGGACCATGGCGATGGGCGCAAGGCCGCGTGCACCGGAGAAACGAGACAAAGCAGACATAATCAACGGCCTCGGGGCGGCAGAGCTCGGGGCGGCAACGCCGGTTCCGACGCTCTGATACCGGAATTGACATGAAGGGAACGCCAGATCGGCGTGGTGGCACGCCGCGATGGTATAAGGCGCCCGGACGTCCGTTTCCTATCCGCCGGGGGCGATTTTCGTGCCGCTCCTATGACATTCCTATAAGATCGCGCCGTATCCTCTCTGTCTTTCCTATGCAGCCTCGCCGGATAATGCGGCCTGCAAACAAGGAAAGTCATGTCCATGCTCGACATTCTGTATCTCGCGCTCGGCGCGGCCGGTTTCGTGGTGTGCGTCCTCTATGTCGATGCCTGCACGAGGGTATGAACACCATGTCTCTCGATCTCGCCCTCGCGGCCGTCGTGACCATCGGATTGCTGGCCTACGTCACGGCGGTTCTCCTGCGTCCGGAAAGGTTCTGACGCCATGTCGCTCTCCGGATGGACGACCATTGCGATCTTCTTTCTCTGCATCCTCGTGCTGACGAAGCCGACCGGATACTGGCTCCAGCGAACGTTCGGTGGAGCCGGGCCGCTGCCCGGACCTTTCGGCGCCCTGGAGCGCGGGTTCTACAAGGCCGCGGGAATCCGTGCGCAGGACGAACAGAGCTGGTCGCAATACGCGGTGGCCGTGCTCGTCTTCAAGATCTTCTGTTTTCTCGCCGTCTACGCGATTTTACGGTTTCAGGCCGTCCTGCCCCTCAACCCGGACGGGCAGGGCCCGGTCGCGCCCGATCTCGCCTACAATACCGCCATAAGCTTTCTGACGAACACCAACTGGCAAAGCTACGGCGGCGAGACGACGATGAGCTATCTCGCCCAGATGCTCGCCCTGACGGTGCAGAACTTTCTTTCCGCCGCGGCGGGAATTGCGATCGCGGCCGCCGTGGTCAGGGGATTCGCGCGTCGCGACATGCGGACGATCGGCAATTTCTGGGCCGACCTCGTGCGCGTGACGCTCTACGTCCTTCTGCCCGCGAGCGTGGTGGTGGCCGTGTTCTTCATGTGGCAGGGCGTTCCGCAGACGCTGGGCGGCGCGGTGACGGCAACCACGATCGAAGGCGCGCACCAGAAGATCGCGCTCGGGCCCGTCGCGTCCCAGGAGGCGATCAAGATGCTCGGCACCAACGGCGGCGGCTTCTTCAACACCAACTCCGCGCATCCCTTCGAAAATCCGAACGCGCTGACGAATTTCATGCAGATGATCTGCATCTTTCTGTTCGGCGCGGGACTGACGAACATGTTCGGGCGGATGGTCGGCAATGCGCGCCAGGGCTGGGCCGTGTTCTCGGCGATGTCGCTCCTGTTTCTCGCGGGCGTCGTAACGCTCTACTGGGCCGAAGCGCACGCCAATCCGATATTCACGGCACTCGGCGTCGATCCGTCCGGGGGCAATATGGAAGGCAAGGAGACGCGGTTCGGCATCGCGGCGACCGCGCTGTTCGGAACGGTCACGACGGATGCTTCCTGCGGAGCGGTCAATGGCGCGCATGAAAGCTTCATGGCGCTGGGCGGCCTCGTTCCGCTCGTGAACATGATGCTGGGCGAAATCGTGTTCGGCGGCGTCGGATCCGGGCTCTACGGCTTCCTGCTCTTCGCCATCATCGCCGTGTTCATCGCGGGTCTCATGGTCGGGCGGACTCCGGAGTATCTCGGCAAGAAGATCGAGGCGCGCGAGATCAAGATGACGATGCTCGCCGTACTCTGTCTGCCCCTGGCGATGCTGGGTTTCACGGCGCTCGCGGTCGTCGTGAAGCCGGGACTGTCGGCGCTGTCGGCATCCGGGCCGCACGGGTTCTCCGAAGCGCTCTACGCCTATACCTCGGCGGCGGCGAACAATGGCAGCGCCTTCGCGGGGCTTACCGCGAACCCGTTCTGGAACGTGACCCTCGGGATCGCGATGATGATCGGGCGTTTCTTCGTGATCGTCCCCGCCCTCGCGATCGCGGGATCCGTCGCGGCCAAGAGAGCCGCGCCCCCCACGGCGGGCACGTTCCCGACCGATACCGGCCTGTTTATCGGCCTCGTCGCGGGCGTGATCCTCATCGTCGGCGGTCTTACGTTCCTCCCGGCACTCGCTCTGGGCCCGGTCGTCGAACATCTCTCGATGCTCCGTGGCACCCTGTACTGAAAGCGATCTCGCAATGACACGACAGTTTGTATCCGCGGACGCGGACAGCCTGCCCAAGGGCGGTTCGGGCGGCGGGGATGGCGGGCGCCGCCACGGGCGCGGCCTGTTCTCGGCCGAGTTGATCGGCCCCGCGATGCTGCGCAGCCTCACCAAGCTCGATCCGCGCGTGATGTGGCGCAATCCGGTCATGTTCGTCGTGGAGGTCGTGACGGTTCTGACGACCGCGCTCCTCGTGCGCGATCTCGCGACGGGCGCCCCCCACCCGGGCTTCGCGATCCAGGTCAATCTCTGGCTCTGGTTCACGCTGTTGTTCGCGAATTTCGCCGAAGCGCTCGCCGAGGGGCGCGGCAAGGCCCAGGCGGACAGCCTGCGGCGCACGCGGACCGAGACGTCCGGCCGTCGACTGGTCGCCGATGACGAGGGGCGTTATCGGCGCGACGGGCTTTATCAGGAAATTCCTGCGCCGGAGCTGGAGGTCGGCGATATCGTGCTGGTCAATGCCGGCGATTTCATTCCCAGCGACGGAGAGGTGATCGAGGGCGTCGCCTCGGTGGACGAATCGGCCATCACAGGGGAATCCGCGCCGGTGATCCGGGAGAGCGGCGGGGATCGCTCGGCCGTCACCGGCGGCACGCGCGTCCTGTCCGACTGGGTGATCGTGCGGATCACCGCCGCACAGGGCTCGACTTTTCTTGACCGCATGATCTCCCTCGTCGAGGGCGCGCAGCGGCAGAAGACACCCAACGAAATCGCGCTGACGATCCTGCTCGCCGGGTTGACGCTGATCTTCATCATCGCGGTGGCGACGATTCCGAGCTTCGCGGCCTATGCGGGCGGCAGCATCTCGGTGCTGGTTCTCGTCGCGCTGTTCGTGACGCTGATCCCGACGACGATCGGCGGCCTGCTGTCCTCGATCGGCATCGCGGGCATGGACCGGCTGGTGCGGTTCAACGTGCTGGCCATGTCGGGTCGCGCGGTCGAGGCGGCGGGAGACGTCGATACGCTCCTGCTCGACAAGACCGGGACGATCACGCTCGGCGACCGGCAGGCGTCTGATTTCTTGCCGGTTCCGGGCGTCTCGGTCGAGGAACTGGCCGATGCGGCGCAACTCGCCTCACTGGCGGACGAGACGCCGGAAGGTCGTTCGATCGTCGTGCTGGCGAAGGAACGGTTCGGCATGCGCGGGCGCGACATGACGACGCTCGACGCGCAGTTCGTGCCGTTCACGGCCCAGACGCGGATGAGCGGCGTGGATATCGGTGGCCGACGCATCCGCAAGGGCGCCTTGGACAGCGTGCTGGCCTGGGCCAGCGATGCGCCGGAGACGACGATCCGCGCGCTGCGCGACAGCGCGGATGCCGTCGGCAGGTCGGGCGGCACGCCGCTCGCGGTGCTCGACGCGGATCGGCTACTGGGCGTCGTGGCGCTCAGGGACGTGGTCAAGGGCGGGATCCGCGAGCGTTTCGCGGAACTGCGCCGGATGGGCATCCGCACCGTGATGATCACGGGCGACAATCCGCTGACGGCGGCCGCGATCGCGGCGGAGAGCGGGGTGGACGATTTCCTCGCCCAGGCGACGCCGGAGACCAAGCTCGCGTTCCTGCGCGGCGAACAGGCGCAGGGCAAGCTCGTCGCGATGTGCGGCGACGGCACGAACGACGCGCCGGCGCTCGCGCAGGCGGACGTGGGCGTCGCGATGAACACGGGCACGGTCGCCGCGCGCGAGGCGGGGAACATGGTCGATCTCGACAGCGATCCGACCAAGCTGATCGAGATCGTGGGGATCGGCAAGCAGCTCCTCATGACGCGGGGCGCGCTGACGACGTTCTCCATCGCCAACGACGTTGCGAAATATTTCGCGATCATTCCGGCGATGTTCCTCGGGTTCTACCCGCAGCTTTCCGCGCTGAACGTCATGCATCTGTCGACGCCGCAAAGCGCCGTGCTTTCGGCCGTCGTCTTCAACGCGCTCATCATCATCGCGCTCGTGCCCGTCGCGCTGAAGGGCGTGCGGTACCGGCCGGTCGGCGCGGCGGCGCTGTTGAGGCGCAACCTCCTCATCTACGGGCTCGGCGGCATCGTCACCCCGTTCATCGGCATCAAGCTGATCGACATGCTTCTGACCCATCTCGATCTCGTCTGAGGACTTGTCATGACCAATATCGCACGGCAGATCCGCCCCGCGCTGGTTCTTTTCCTTCTTCTCTCGGTGCTGACGGGGCTTTTGTATCCGTTGGCCATGACCGGGCTCGGCCAGGCTCTGTTTCCCCGACAGGCGGGGGGAAGCCTGCTGACCCACGAAGGAAAGATCATCGGCTCGACGCTGATCGGGCAGAATTTCACCAGGCCCGAGTATTTTCATGGACGTCTTTCCGCGACTTCGGGACCGGATGCGGCCGATCCGACGAAGACGGGGCCGCTGCCGTACAACGCGGCGGCCTCGGCGGCCTCCAATTTGGGCCCGACATCCAGAGCGCTGGCCGACCGGGCGAAAGCGAGCGTCGCCGCGCTGAAGGCGGACAATCCCGATGCCGTCGCCGCGGGCCTGCCCCTGCCGGTCGATCTCGTCACCGCGTCCGGCAGCGGGCTCGATCCGGAAATCTCGCCGGCCGCCGCCTCGTTCCAGGCCATGCGCGTGGCGAAGGCGCGGCATCTCTCGCTTCCCGTCGTCCAGGATCTCATCGCACGCGCGACGCGCCAGCCGCTGATGGGCTGGCTTGGCGAGAAACGGGTAAACGTGCTTGAATTGAATCTTGCGCTGGACGGGATGTCCGGTGGCCAGGCGCGGTGAACGGAGACGGGCTCCACGACATGGGATCGCGGTCGGGCGGTGATGGCGCATCCGCGTCGCAGGCGGTGCGCCCCGATCCGTCGCGCCCCGATCCGGACGCGCTGCTGCGGCAGACGGAAAAAGACGCCGCGACGCGTCGGCGCGGAAAGCTCAAGATCTTTCTCGGCGCGGCGCCGGGTGTCGGCAAGACGTTCGAGATGCTCACCACGGCACGTCAGCTCCGGCGCGAGGGGGTGGACGTCGTCGTCGGCGTCGTGGAGACGCATGGACGCCGGGAGACGGCGGCGCTGCTCGACGGCTTCGAATGCATCGCGCCTCGCACGGTGTCCTACCGCGGGCGCACGCTCGAAGAGATGGACCTTCCCGCCATTCTCGCCCGGCGGCCCGCCATGGTCCTCGTCGACGAACTCGCGCACACGAATGCCGCGGAATCGCGCCACACCAAACGCTGGATGGATGTCGGCGACCTGCTCGACGCGGGAATCGACGTGCTTACGACGGTCAACATCCAGCACCTCGAAAGCCTGAACGACATCATCGCGGGCATCACCCGCATCCGCGTGCGCGAAACGGTGCCCGACAGCGTGCTGGACGGAGCCGACGAGATCGAGCTCGTCGATCTCACGCCCGGCGATCTGCTCCAGCGGATGCGCGAAGGCAAGATCTATGGCACGCGCGGCGCCCAGCGGGCGATGCGCAATTACTTCACTCCGGGCAATCTCACCGCCCTGCGCGAACTCGCACTGCGTCAGACCGCGCAGCAGGTGGATGCGCAGTTGATCGATCATATGAAGGCGAACGCCATCGCCGGGCCATGGGCGGCGGGCGACCGGGTGATGGTGTGCCTGACGGTCCAGGATCGCGACGAGGGCCTGATCCGGTATGGCAAGCGTCTGGCCGACAAGCTCCGCGCGCCGTGGATCACGTTACATGTCGAGACCGGCAGCGATTTGTCCGACACCGTGCGCGCGCAGGTGGCGGCGGAGATGCAGCTTGCGACCACGCTGGGCGCGGAAACCGTGATGATACCGGGCCACGACGTCGCGCTCGATGCCCTTGCGTATGCACAGGCGCACAACGTCACGCATATCGTCGTGGGGCAGCCGGGCACGTCGCTCTTCGGCGAGCGCGCGCGCGATCTGTTTGGCTTCTCCATCACGCCACGCCTCATCCGCCATGCGGGGCGCTTTCCGGTCCATGTCGTGCCCAGATCTTCGGGCGTCGAGCAGAATGCGCCGCCCCGGCCCGCGCGGCCGAACGCGAACGCGCGACCCTATGTCGCCTCCAGTCTCGTCGTCGCGCTCGCGCTCTGTGTCGCGCTGGTCCTGCGGCGGGGGCTTGAGGTCAACAACGTATCGCTCGTCTTCCTGACCGGCATTCTCTGGGTCGCTGTCGCCTGGGGACTCTGGCCTTCGCTCTGGGCGTCGCTGATGGCGATGCTGTGTTTCAATTTCTTCTTTCTGCCGCCCCTCTACACGTTGACGATCGCCGAACCGGAAAACATGGTCGCGCTGTTCTTCTTCTTCCTGACCGGCGTGATCGCGAGCCATCTTGGCGCGCGCGTGCGGGGCCAGGCGGTGGTGGCGCGGAGACGCGCGGACGTGACGCAGTCGCTCTACCAGTTCAGCCGCGCGCTGGCCGGGATCATCGTTCTCGACGACCTCATGCTGGCCGTGTCGGCGCGGATCGCCGAACTGCTCGGCATGGACGTGGCGCTTCTGCTACCGGACGGCGAGCGGGTCGCGGTGCGCGCGTCGTCCTGCGGGCCGGAACAACTGGGACCGGCCGATCTGGCGGCCGCGAACTGGGCGTGGCGCAACGACCGACTGGCGGGACGCGGGGCGGACAGCCTGCCGGGCGCGCGATGGCTGTTCGTGCCGATCAGGGCGGGGCGCGGGCCGGTTGCGGTCATCGGGCTGGCATCCGAACGGCCGGGGCCGTTGCTGGATGCGGAACAGACCCGCCTGCTCGACGCGCTGGGGGATCAGACGGCGCTGGCGATCGAACGCATCACGGTAGCGGAGGATCTCGACCGCGCGCGCCTGAGCATGGAGACGGAAAAGCTGCGCGGCGCGCTGCTGACGTCGATCTCGCACGATCTCCGCACGCCGCTTTCCGTCATTCTCGGCGCGGCATCGAGCCTTGACGGGTACGACGCGGTGCTCTCGTCGGAGGATCGAGCGGTCATGGTCACGACGATTCGCGAGGAAGCGGAACGGCTCAACCGGTTCGTCGCGAACCTTCTCGACATGACGCGGCTCGAATCCGGGGGGCTGCGTCCCCGGCATGAGCCGGTCGATATCACGGAAGTGGCCGGAAGCGCGCTGGCGCGGGCGGCTGCCGTCCTGCATGCGCATCGCGTCTCCCTGCATGTCGCCGACGACGTTCCGCAGCTGCCGCTCGACGATGTGCTGCTCGAACAGGCCCTGTTCAATCTTCTGGACAACGCAAGCAAACACACTCCGTCCGGAACGGCCGTGGCGCTGGATGTCTCGGCCGGGAACGGTCAGGTCGCGATCCGGATTCGCGATGCCGGGCCCGGGCTTTCGGTGAAGGATCCGGAACGCGTTTTCGACAAGTTCACGCGCTTTCACTCCGGAGATCGCTCTCGGTCGGGTACGGGCCTGGGGCTTGCCATCGCGCGCGGATTTGTCGAAGCCATGGGCGGAACGCTGGTGGCGGCGAACCGGATCGACGGATCCGGGGCGGTCTTCACGATGCGTTTTCCCATTGAAGGAGCGCACCGGCCATGAGCGAACCGACCGTTCTCGTCGTCGACGACGAGCCTGCGATCCGCCGTCTGCTTCGGACGACGCTGCACGCGCGGGACTGGCGCGTGATCGAGGCGGAAAACGGGGAAAGTGCGCTTGCCATGGCCGTGGAGCAGCGCCCCGATATCGTCCTTCTCGATCTTGGGCTGCCCGACATCGACGGACAGGAGGTTCTGCGGCGCCTGCGTGCGCGCTGCGCGGATTTGCCGGTGGTGATTCTTTCCGTGCGCGACGACGAGCGCGGCAAGGTCACGGCGCTCGAGGCCGGGGCCAGCGATTACGTGACCAAGCCGTTCGGCATGGCGGAACTGGTCGCCCGACTGCGCAACGCGATCAGACATGCGTTGCTCAAGGAGGGCACGACGCCCGTCTTCGTCGCGGGCGATCTGCGGATCGACCTCGTGCGGCGGCAGGTATTCGTGGGCGAGGCGGAGATCCACCTGTCGCCCAAGGAGTGGGACATTCTGAAGATGCTGGTCCGGTACGCCGGCCGCGTGCTGACGCATCGGATCATCATGGGGCAGCTGTGGGGCGCGCACGGCGATGTCCAGCAGCTGCGCGTCTATATCCGCCAGATCCGCCAGAAGATCGAGGCCGATCCCGAGCGACCTCGATATATCCTCACCGAAACAGGCGTCGGTTACAGATTGGCCGGGTCGGATGCCGACGTAATCTAATCATGCTAGCCTCAATCGTTCACTTAGCGTCATGTTTATGCTATTCTGGAGCCATGAGGGAAGGGGGATGGAATGGCGCGAGCGGTCGCGGACTTACCTGATGGGTCCCGAATTACGGATCACATCAGCCTCGGTGTGATCGCGCGGACATTTCCGATCGCGGCGGTGCGGGCGGCGCTGGAGGCCCATGGGAAGACGAGCCAGCGGCAGCGAGACCTGCCGGCTCATGTTGTCGTCTATTATGTGATCGCGCTTGGCCTCTACATGCAGAGTTCGTATCGCGAAGTTCTCCGGTGCCTGCTCGAAGGGCTCCAGTGGCTGATGGGTGATGTCACGTTAACTGGCAGGTGGTTGCGAAGGCTTCTGACGGAATTTTCAGGCAGCGAGAGTGGTCACGTTTTTCCATTGGGCGAGTGCCCGGACACGGTATGCGTGACGGGAGATCGAGTTGTTGATGGAGGCAGGCGGGACGAAGAGATTGTGGATGGCGGAGAACACGGAGACGAAGCGCTGACAGCCACCGGGCGAGCGGAACTTCTGCATGAGGCGCTCGCGTTTTCGCAGTGGCAGATGAGAGTTCTCCGCCCGGTTGTTCAACCCCTTGTGGGACAGATGCCGGATCGATGACTTCAGTTTCCGCCTGGCCGCACCGTAGGAAGCCAGCTTGTCCGTGACCATGCGCCTGGGGCGTGCGCCCTGCCTTGCCAGCAGTCGGGTCAGCAGGCGCCTCGCGGCTTTCGTCTTCCGTCGTGTCTGCAGGATTTCATCCAGGACGTAGCCGTCCTGATCGACGGCACGCCACAGCCAATGCGGCTGGCCATGGATCACGATCCGCACCTCGTCGAGATGCCAGATATCGCCCGGCTTTGCGGGCTTGCGGCGCAGGGAGCGCGCATAGGCAGCGCCGAACTTCCGGCTCCAGCGACGGATCGTCTCATACGAGACGATGATGCCGCGTTCGAGCAGCATCTCCTCGATCAGGCGAAAGCTCAGCGGGAACCGGAAATACAGCCACACCGCATGCGCGATCAGCTCACCCGGGAAACGATGCCGTTTGGAGCTCACACACGCCTTGCTCATCGCCAGCATCTACCACGCTTCAGTTAACGTGACATCACCCAGCCGGCAGGCCCGTCGTTGTGAATAGTCCTTTTCCCGGATCGCCCAGGTCACGGCATTCCGCCGCAAACCAGGCGTCACGAGTTTTTTACCAGGAGTTCTTTCAGCGTCGAGACATCCATCACGCTCTCAGCCAGAAGCCGCTTCAGCTTCGCGTTCTCGTCTTCCAAAGCCTTGAGCCGCCGGGCTTCCGACACGTCCATGCCGCCGTATTTCGAGCGCCATGTGTAGAATGTCGCATCACTGATCCCATGCTTGCGGCACAGATCGCCCGCTGGCGCGCCCGCCTGATGCTCTTTCAGGATCCCGATGATCTGATCCTGCGTGAAACGTGATCTCTTCATTGCCTGTCTCCAGTTGGACAGACCTTACTTAAAAACGAGGGTGTTCATCGGGGCAGGGTCAGCAACAATCTCCTCATCCCACGCGTGGCTGATGGCGGAAAATCAATCAAACCGCTTTCTGATTCAGGCTCTGAGTGTCCGTTCGGGAAGATTTTGAACCAATTGAGTTAGTTATTTGGTTTTGGTTGAAGTCATTGATGCTGTTATGATTCCCTATACGGCACTGGATTTGCTGAGGTGCTTCCATGTGGACGACCGAAAACCGCGCTCGCTACAACCGTGACCACCTGCGTTACCCGAGTGATCTGACGGACAAGGAATGGCAGTTGATCAGGCCGGTCATACGGCCTGCCAAGCGCGGCGGGCGCAAGCGTCATGTGGATGAGCGCGAAGTCGTCAACGGGATCATGTATATTCTCGGCACCGGCTGCCAATGGCGCGCGATCCCAAAAGATCTGCCGCCCCGTAGCACGATCTACGACTATCTCTGCGGCGCGACAATCAGGATGAGTCTCTCACCCAGATTGTCGCGCTACAATGCGCGGGTCCGCGACGCTGAACACGCCGTTTCCGGGCAGGCTGCGACCGGCGACAACGCCGGAAGGCTCACCCCAGGGGACGACCCCGAGCGGACCGCCGCGCCATGCCGTGCCCGGCATCAGCGCATAGTCGCGGAGCATGCCATTTTCGACCACCAGCCGTTGCAGCGACCGCCAGTCCTTCCCGGCCTCGACGAAAGCCAGACGCACCCAGGTCTGCCAGTGCAGGCGCGGCACACGGTGCATCGGCCCCGCCGTTTCGTCGCCGGGCAGTTTCATCCGTCCCAGTACGTCTCCGACGCCGTGCAGTCGCCGCTTCGGCGGCTCCCAGAGGAATGGCCGCACTTTCTGCATGTGGCGGGCGACCAAAAGGAAACGCTTGCGTGACTGCGCGAGGCCGCCCAGAACCCCGCAATCATGCGTGGTTTCCGCCACGGCGTAGCCGTAGGCGCGCAGCAATGCGCCGATCTCGTCAAGAAGATGGCGACCGCGCGAAGCGATACGGGGCACATTCTCGAAGACGATGAACTCGATCGGGTCATCGGCGTAGGCCTCGAGCGTGAGCCAGATGCCGCGCAGCGTCAGGCGGTTCAGCGCCTGGTATTTGCTCGTGCGGCTCTGCGTTTCCGACAGCAGACCCGAGAACCCTTTGCAGGGCGCGAAGGGAAACAGGACATGCGGGCGGCGTCCGTTGAATGCCGCATGGATGTTGGCGGTCGTGGCTTCCCGCCAGGAATCAGGTGGCTCGACGCCGTGGAAGTCGCGATACTGCGCTCGATCGAACAGATCGAGGACGGTGCCGGGCACACCGCTCAGGCGATTGAAGTCCCGGATCGCGCTCGCATCGACGTCGATGCCACCAAGGCATTCGAAGTCGGCGGTCAGCATCCCATGCCGTGCTTTGGCGGCGTTGAAACCCTTGGCCCCGCCCCCGAGCCCGCAGAAGAGATGACCGTGAAGGATGGTATGATGTGTCGCGGTCCCGTTCATGTTGCCGCACTCCTTTCCTGATCCTCTTTCGAGGACAGGGCGGAGCGGTCGGGCCAAGCGCGGCGCCTTTCGGCGCCGGCACCGAAAGCCACGCGCAGACGGCGAAGCCGGCGAGCATGGCGCGGAGCCACCGCTTGGGGCGGCCGGGCCGGTCTGTCAGCGACGTTCTTGTCCGACTACCTTTTTTCTCTTTCTCTTCGGGAATTTCGGCTGGTGCGTCGGCCGGTCGTGTCCAGCGCGGCATGACCAAGGGGGCGGATGCCGACAAGCACACGCCCCCTTGAAAATCGTAGCCGAAACGTCCACTCTCAGACCCGGACCGAGGGGCATCCGGGAAAGAACACCCCTCGGCCAGTGGTTGGAAGTGGACTATTCCGCGAGGCTCTTCAGGACGGCAGCCACCGCCTGGAGAGCCTTCTTCGTTTTGCGAAGAAGCGTTTTCACCCACTTCCGATCCACCACGACCAGAATGATCATGGTTTCTCCTGAAGTTGGACGTGACGCCACGGCCCCCGAGGCATCACATCCGGCTACGATATGGGGGCCGCGACGGACGCGCCGTAGCCTGCGTGCCCGTTTCGTCGTCACCGACTCTTCAGGCGACCCCGGATGGCCTCTCTATCGCGCGGATCGGGACGCGTCTCAACCCGATACCCCCGAACCTGCGTTTATGCGCCGACAAGCTCCTGGAGCTGGGCGGCAAGCTGATGGCAGGCCGCGGCCTGTGTTTCGGTCATCCGCCCGGCTGGAATGCGGCTCAACATCGCCAGAACGTGCCGACAGTCCGTGCGACTGAGGCGTAACCTGCGGGAGGCACCGAAGCAGCCCAGAACGCCACCCGCAGGATGGTCACGCACCTCGGCGATGATGTCGCAATCGCCGACCTCTTCGGGCTCCAGCACGCCGCACTGGCCATCCGGCAGGGAGACGGCGCGCTCGCCATTCGTGTCTGTGTCCGCGGCGACACTGGCCAAGGCGATACGCGCGGCCGCTTCCGGACTTTTCGCCTCAACGAAAACGTCGGTCGTATCCAGCAACGTCTGATATTCGATCAGCGTGATGCAATAGCGTGGCATAGGCCAAGCCCTCCGGACATAAATAGGGTTATGGAATTGAGCCATCAGTGCTCGAAAGGCTGCGAACGGACGATCGTCACGCGGAAAACCGGGATGCTGTGTCCATTTCGGACACACGGATTGTATCTGCTGATCTCGACGTGACGACACGGCATGCCGAACCGGGCACACATGCCGCGGGACAGCGGCACGATCAGCCACGCGCGGATCGCGTGTCGGGCGCGTATGGCGATATCTCATCTTTCGCGACGGGCTGCTGCTATAGTAGCCTATCGTCTCTTTGAGCACGCAGACGCTCTGCGCTCGTCCTGCGAAAGAGCGCCTTTATTCTCATTTGGTCAGCGAGGCCGGAACCGGAACGCCCCGGGAGCGTGTGCCTAGACCGATGTCACGGCATGTTCGCCGTTGACGCTGGAGCGTCTTTTCAAGGGCGGATCCCGATCGTTGGCAGCGTCAAGGTATGCCGTGACCACCGCGATCATACAGGACAATGGCTGGAGCCAGGCATACTGGCCCAAGCCAAAATAGAACGTGAAGTTCCATTGATGCGTAAAACTCAGTAAAAACAACACTATTTCAAACATTCTGAACAGCATCTCCCTAGCAACCTGTCGGGTTGGGGTACCCTGTGAAGGGATGAGGTTGTAAGGTGGTGAGATGAGCAGCTTCATCCCGTTTGACCGGTCCCAGCCGTATCTTCTGCCGCCTGATCTGAAGTCGT
>Ga0157365_10000662_pt1 | contig 14748 bp, 9 predicted proteins | sample AttsexASBM3_FD_111478 | JGI IMG/M metagenome (GOLD analysis project Ga0157365, IMG submission 111478) | Fungus gardens microbial communities from leaf cutter ant in Ribeirão Preto, State of São Paulo, Brazil - Atta sexdens ASBM3 | ecosystem: Host-associated > Fungi > Mycelium > Unclassified ... | reverse complement strand
GTGCGCGTAGTGACGGATCGCCGAGTCGTACTCAACGTGGGAGGTGTTGATGGTGATACCGCGAGCCTTTTCTTCCGGCGCGTTATCGATCTGGTCGAAACCACGAGCGGAACCGCCCCAGGTGTCGGCACAGACTTTGGTCAGCGCTGCGGTCAGAGTGGTCTTGCCATGGTCAACGTGACCGATGGTGCCCACGTTCAGGTGCGGTTTGTTACGTTCGAATTTTTCTTTAGCCACGAGATAAAACCTCTAGTCAAAGCGCTGATTAAGCTTGTTTCTTGATGATGGCTTCGGCGATGTTCGACGGAGCTTCGGCGTACTTGGAAAACTCCATGGAGTAGCTTGCGCGACCCTGAGACATGGAGCGGACATCCGTAGCGTAGCCAAACATCTCGCCCAGCGGAACCTCGGCACGGATGACCTTGCCGGTCACGGTGTCTTCCATACCCTGGATCAGGCCACGACGACGGTTCAGGTCGCCCATGACGTCGCCCATGTAGTCTTCCGGGGTCACGACCTCGACCTTCATGATCGGCTCGAGCAGCACGGCACCACCCTTCTGGGTGAGCTGCTTGGTCGCCATGGAGGCAGCGATCTTGAACGCCATCTCGTTGGAGTCGACGTCGTGGTAGGAACCGTCGAACACAGCGGCCTTCAGGCCAAGCAGCGGATAGCCGGCAACGATACCGTTCTTCATCTGCTCTTCGATGCCCTTCTGGATCGCCGGGATGTATTCCTTCGGAATCACACCGCCCACGACTTCGCTGACGAACTCCAGACCTTCCTGACCTTCGTCGGCCGGTGCGAAGCGAATCCAGCAGTGACCGAACTGGCCACGACCACCCGACTGACGAACGAACTTGCCTTCGATCTCGCAGGTGTTGCGGATGGTTTCGCGGTAGGCGACCTGAGGCTTACCGATGTTCGCTTCCACGCCGAATTCGCGCTTCATGCGGTCCACCAGGATGTCCAGGTGCAGCTCGCCCATGCCGGAGATGATGGTCTGACCGGACTCTTCGTCGGTCTTGACGCGGAACGAGGGGTCTTCCTGGGCCAGCTTGCCCAGTGCGATGCCCATCTTTTCCTGGTCGGCCTTGGTCTTCGGCTCGACGGCGACCGAGATCACCGGCTCCGGGAAGTCCATGCGCTCGAGGATGATCGGCTTTTCGATCGAGCACAGGGTGTCACCGGTGGTGACGTCCTTCATGCCGATCAGGGCGGCGATGTCGCCAGCGCGAACTTCCTTGATCTCTTCACGGGTGTTGGCGTGCATCTGCACCATACGGCCGACGCGCTCCTTCTTGCCCTTCACCGAGTTGATGACGGAGTCACCGGAGCTCAGTACACCCGAGTAGACGCGGGCGAAGGTCAGGGTACCCACGAAGGGGTCGGTAGCGATCTTGAACGCCAGAGCCGAGAAGGGCTCGTTGTCGTCTGCATGACGCTCGTCGGTGATTTCCTCGTTGTCCGGGTTGGTACCCTTGATCGCGGGAATCTCGATGGGCGCCGGCAGGAAGTCGATCACGGCGTCCAGAACCAGGGGCACGCCCTTGTTCTTGAAGGACGAACCGCAGACGGCCGGGACGATTTCGCAGGCGATGGTACGCTGACGCAGGCCGGCCTTGATCTCGTCGATCGACAGCTCGCCCTCTTCCAGGTACTTGTTCATCAGCTCTTCGTTGGCTTCGGCAGCAGCCTCGACCATGTTGGAGCGCCACTGCTCGGCATCGGCCAGCATGTCCGCAGGAATCTCTTCCTCGCGATAGGTCATGCCCTGGTCGTCATCGTTCCAGAAGATGGCCTTCATCTTCAGCAGGTCGATCTGGCCCTGGAAGTTCTCTTCCGCGCCAATGGCCAGCTGAACCGGGACCGGAGTGTGGCCCAGGCGCTTCTTGATCTGCTCGACGACGCGCAGGAAGTTGGCGCCGGCACGGTCCATCTTGTTGACGTAGACGATGCGCGGTACGCCGTACTTGTTGGCCTGACGCCATACGGTTTCGGACTGAGGCTCGACACCGGAGGTGCCGCAGAACACCACGACCGCACCGTCCAGCACGCGCAGGGAACGCTCCACCTCAATGGTGAAGTCCACGTGGCCGGGGGTATCGATGATGTTTACGCGGTACTTGTCGTACTGCTTGGTCGAACCGGACCAGAACGCGGTGGTGGCAGCGGAGGTGATGGTGATACCACGCTCCTGCTCCTGCACCATCCAGTCCATGGTCGCAGCGCCGTCGTGAACCTCACCCATTTTGTGGTTCACGCCGGTGTAGAACAGAATCCGCTCGGTAGTAGTCGTCTTACCTGCGTCCACGTGGGCGCAGATACCGATGTTCCGATAGCGGTTAATAGCGGTTGTACGAGCCATAAGGTCCTCGCTTGATTGGAAGCGCTAGGCTTAGAAGCGGTAGTGCGAGAAGGCCTTGTTGGCTTCTGCCATGCGATGCACGTCTTCGCGCTTCTTGACTGCGGCACCCTTGCCTTCAAAAGCGTCCATGAGTTCACCCGCCAGGCGCAGAGCCATGGACTTCTCACCACGCTTGCGCGCGGAGTCCACCAGCCAGCGCATGGCCAGGGCATTACGACGGGAAGGACGAACCTCAACCGGCACCTGGTAGGTAGCACCGCCGACACGGCGGGACTTCACTTCGACCAGCGGAGCGATGGCGTCGAGCGCTTTTTCGAAAACTTCCAGGGGTTCGGCATTCTTGGAACGCTCTTTGACCTTGTCCAGAGCACCATAAACGATACGCTCGGCAACGGCTTTCTTGCCGCTCTCCATCACGTGGTTCATGAACTTGGCCAGGATCTGGCTTCCGTATTTCGGATCGTCAAGTATTTCGCGCTTGGCCGCTACACGACGTCTTGGCATTGATAAGCCCTCAAAACGGTCTTCAGGTTAGCTCGGGACTCGTTGCCCGACCTTACTCTTATCGACTCGAACAAAAAGAAAGGTGGTTACTTCGGACGCTTGGTGCCGTACTTGGAACGGCCCTGCTTGCGGTCCTTCACACCGGTGGTGTCCAGCGAGCCGCGCACGGTGTGATAACGCACACCCGGCAGATCCTTGACCCGGCCACCGCGGATCAGCACGACGCTGTGTTCCTGCAGGTTGTGACCTTCACCGCCGATGTAGGAGGTGACTTCGAAGCCGTTGGTCAGACGCACACGGCAGACCTTCCGCAGTGCGGAGTTGGGCTTCTTGGGAGTGGTGGTGTACACGCGGGTGCACACGCCACGACGTTGCGGGCAGTTTTGCAGCGCAGGTACGTCGGATTTCTCGACGATACGCTTGCGTGCACTACGCACCAGCTGGTTGATAGTTGCCATCTATAGCTCCACTGATTGTCTTGCGACATAAACGAAATAGCAGAACGTCAGTCCTGCCCATTTTCGGGGAACGAAAGTCTAAAGAGCTTCGGCGCCCCAGTCAAGACAAAGCCCCCGGACGCCTGGGGCGCCGGGGGCTTTGTCAAGCGAGACCTGCTACCGAACTCAGCTGGCGCTGGAGTTCAGCGCTTCGGTCAGGGCGGCTTCGGCCTCGCTGGCGCTCACGCGCTGCGGCTTGCCGAGTTCGCGCTGGCGCTTGCGCTCGCTGTGGTAGGCCAGACCGGTACCGGCCGGGATCAGACGACCCACCACCACGTTTTCCTTCAGGCCGCGCAGGAAGTCGCGCTTGCCAGTCACGGCGGCCTCGGTCAGGACACGGGTGGTCTCCTGGAAGGAAGCGGCCGAGATGAAGGACTCGGTGGACAGCGAAGCCTTGGTGATACCCAGCAGCACGCGCTCGTACTTGGCGACGAAGCGATCATTGCCGACCAGCTGCTCGTTCTCTTCCAGGACGTGGGTCAGTTCGACCTGATCGCCCTTGATGAAGCTCGAATCGCCGGTATCGCTCACCTCGACCTTGCGCAGCATCTGGCGCAGGATGGTCTCGATGTGCTTGTCGTTGATCTTCACGCCCTGCAGGCGGTACACGTCCTGGATCTCGTTGACGATGTACTTGGCCAGCGCGCTGACACCCAGCAGACGCAGGATGTCGTGCGGGTTGCTCGGACCGTCGGAGATGACTTCGCCGCGGCTTACCTGTTCGCCTTCGAAGACGTTCAGGTGGCGCCACTTCGGAATCAGCTCCTCGTAGGGATCGGTGCCATCGGTCGGGGTGATGACCAGACGACGCTTGCCCTTGGTTTCCTTGCCGAAGGAGATGGTACCGCTGATCTCCGCCAGGATTGCCGGCTCCTTGGGACGACGCGCTTCGAAGAGGTCGGCCACGCGGGGCAGACCACCGGTGATGTCGCGGGTCTTGGAGGTTTCCTGGGGGATACGGGCGATAACGTCACCCACATGCACCTTGGCACCGTCGCTCAGGTTGACCAGCGCGTTCGGCGGCAGGAAGTACTGGGCCGGTACGTCGGTACCCGGCAGCAGCAGGTCCTTGCCGTTGGCGTCGATCAGCTTGACCGCCGGACGGATGTCCTTGCCGGAAGTCGGGCGATCCTTGGCGTCGAGCACCTCGATGTTGGTCAGACCGGTCAGTTCGTCGGTCTGGCGCTTGATGGTGATGCCCTCCTCCATGCCGACGAAGGCCACGGTACCGTCCATCTCGGTGACGATAGGGTGGGTGTGCGGGTCCCACTTGGCGACGATGGCGCCAGCGTCGACCTTGTCGCCTTCCTTGACCGAGATCACCGCACCGTAGGGCAGCTTGTAGCGCTCGCGCTCACGACCGAAGTCGTCGGCGATCGCCAGCTCACCGGAACGGGACACGGCAACCAGGGCACCGTCGGCACGTTCGACGTGCTTCAGGTTGTGCAGGCGGATGGCACCGCCGTTCTTGACCTGGACGCTGTCGGCCGCGGAGGTCCGGCTGGCCGCACCACCGATGTGGAAGGTACGCATGGTCAGCTGGGTACCCGGCTCACCGATGGACTGGGCGGCGATGACGCCGACCGCTTCACCGATGTTGACCTGGTGACCACGGGCCAGATCGCGACCGTAGCACTTGGCGCAGATGCCATGACGGGTTTCGCAGGTGATCGGCGAACGCACCACGACTTCGTCGACGCTGTTGAGCTCGAGGAACTCGACCCAGCGCTCGTCGACCAGGGTGCCAGCCGGCACGATGATCTCTTCGGTACCCGGCTTGGGCACGTCGCGGGCGATGACCCGACCCAAAACGCGCTCACCCAGGGGCTCGACCACGTCGCCGCCTTCGATGTGCGGGGTCATGATCAGGCCGCGCTCGGTACCGCAGTCGACCTCGGTCACCACCAGATCCTGGGCCACGTCGACGAGACGACGGGTCAGGTAACCGGAGTTCGCGGTCTTCAGAGCGGTATCCGCCAGACCCTTACGGGCACCGTGGGTGGAGATGAAGTACTGGAGTACGTTCAGGCCTTCACGGAAGTTGGCGGTGATGGGCGTCTCGATGATAGAGCCGTCCGGCTTGGCCATCAGGCCACGCATGCCGGCGAGCTGACGAATCTGGGCCGCGGAACCCCGGGCGCCGGAATCGGCCATCATGTACATGGAGTTGAAGGACTCCTGGTCGACTTCCTTGCCCTCGCGGTCGATGACCTTCTCTTTCGAGAGGTTGGTCATCATCGCCTTGGACACTTCGTCGTTGGCCTTCGACCAGAGGTCGATCACCTTGTTGTACTTCTCGCCCTGGGTCACCAGGCCGGAGGCGTACTGGCTCTCGATCTCCTTCACCTCGGCGGTGGCGGCATCGATGATGCGTGCCTTCTCGTCCGGGATGACGAAGTCGTTGACGCCGATGGAGACGCCGGACAGGGTCGAATAGGCGAAACCGGTGTACATCAGCTGGTCGGCGAAGATGACGGTGTCCTTCAGACCCACCACGCGGTAGCAGTGGTTGATCAGCTTGGAGATGGCCTTCTTCTTCATCGACTGGTTGACCACGTCGTACGGCAGACCGGCGGGCACGACCTGGAACAGCAGCGCGCGGCCGACAGTGGTGTCGACGATGCGGGTGTTCTTGGTCAGGCTGCCGTCCTTGTGACGGATGGTCTCGTTGATGCGCACCTTGACCTTGGCGTGCAGCGCGGCTTCGCCGGCACGGAAGACGCGATCGACTTCCTGCAGGTCGGCGAACACGCGGCCTTCGCCCTTGGCGTTGATGGCTTCACGGGTCATGTAGTACAGACCCAGAACCACGTCCTGCGACGGCACGATGATCGGCTCGCCGTTAGCGGGCGACAGAATGTTGTTGGTCGACATCATCAGGGCGCGCGCTTCCAGCTGGGCTTCCAGCGTCAGCGGCACGTGCACGGCCATCTGGTCACCGTCGAAGTCGGCGTTGTACGCGGCGCAGACCAGCGGGTGCAGCTGGATCGCCTTGCCTTCGATGAGGACCGGCTCGAACGCCTGGATGCCCAGACGGTGCAGGGTCGGGGCGCGGTTGAGCAGCACGGGGTGTTCGCGGATGACTTCGGCGAGAACGTCCCAGACCTCGGGCAGTTCGCGCTCGACCATCTTCTTGGCGGCCTTGATGGTGGTCGCCATGCCACGGGCTTCCAGCTTGCCGAAGATGAACGGCTTGAACAGCTCCAGCGCCATCTTCTTGGGCAGACCGCACTGGTGCAGACGCAGGGTCGGGCCCACGGTGATCACGGAACGACCCGAGTAGTCGACGCGCTTGCCCAGCAGGTTCTGACGGAAACGACCCTGCTTGCCCTTGATCATGTCAGCCAGGGACTTCAGCGGGCGCTTGTTGGAACCGGTGATGGCACGACCGCGACGGCCGTTATCCAGCAGGGCGTCAACAGCTTCCTGCAGCATGCGCTTCTCGTTGCGCACGATGATGTCGGGCGCAGCCAGGTCGAGCAGCCGCTTGAGGCGGTTGTTCCGGTTGATGACGCGACGATAGAGATCGTTCAGGTCGGAGGTCGCGAAGCGGCCGCCATCCAGCGGTACCAGCGGACGCAGGTCCGGCGGCAGCACGGGCAGCACGGTCATGACCATCCACTCCGGCTTGTTGCCGGAGCCCTGGAAGGCTTCCATCAGCTTCAGGCGCTTGGACAGCTTCTTGATCTTGGTCTCGGAGTTGGTCTGCGGAATCTCTTCGCGCAGGCGGCCGATCTCGTGCTCCAGATCAATGGCGCCGAGCAGTTGGAACACGGCTTCCGCACCCATGCGGGCATCGAAGTCGTCGCCGAACTCTTCCAGGGCCTCGAAGTACTGCTCGTCGTTGAGCAGCTGGTACTTCTCGAGGGTGGTCATGCCCGGGTCGATCACCACGTAGCTCTCGAAGTAGAGCACGCGCTCGATGTCACGCAGGGTCATGTCCAGCAGCAGGCCGATACGGGACGGCAGCGACTTCAGGAACCAGATGTGGGCTACGGGCGAAGCCAGTTCGATGTGGCCCATGCGCTCGCGGCGCACCTTGGCCAGGGCGACTTCCACGCCGCACTTCTCGCAGATCACGCCGCGGTGCTTGAGGCGCTTGTACTTTCCGCACAGGCACTCGTAGTCCTTGACCGGGCCAAAGATCTTGGCGCAGAACAGACCATCGCGCTCGGGCTTGAAGGTACGGTAGTTGATGGTCTCCGGCTTCTTCACTTCACCGAACGACCAGGAACGAATCATCTCGGGCGAGGCCAGACCGATACGGATGGCATCGAACTCTTCGAGTTGACCCTGGTTTTTCAACAGATTGAGCAAGTCTTTCAAGGCCTTTCCTCCTCACGGACCGGAGACGACCGCCGCGCGGCCGTCTCCTCTAGGGTCTCGTGTTATTCGGTTTCCAGTTCGATATCGATGCCGAGCGAGCGGATTTCCTTGATCAGTACGTTGAAGGACTCGGGCATGCCGGCCTCCATGCGGTGATCCCCGTCCACGATGTTCTTGTACATCTTGGTCCGGCCGTTCACATCGTCCGACTTCACCGTGAGCATTTCCTGCAGGGTGTAAGCCGCGCCATAGGCCTCCAGTGCCCAGACCTCCATCTCCCCGAAACGCTGACCACCGAACTGCGCCTTACCACCCAGCGGCTGCTGGGTAACCAGGCTGTAGGAGCCGGTGGAACGGGCGTGCATCTTGTCGTCCACCAGGTGGTTCAGCTTGAGCATGTACATGTAGCCAACGGTGGTGGTGCGCTCGAAGGCGTTGCCGGTGCGACCGTCATACAGACGCATCTGGCCGCTCTCGGGCAGATCGGCCAGCTTCAGCATAGCCTTGATCTCGCGCTCCTTGGCACCGTCGAATACCGGCGTGGCCATGGGAACACCGCCACGCAGGTTCTTCGCCAGGTCGAGGATTTCCTGATCGCTCAGGTCGTCCAGCTTCTCCTGACGGCCACCGATCTCGTTGTAGATCTCGTGCAGGAAGCTGCGCAGTTCGGCGACCTTGCGCTGCTCTTCGATCATCACGTTGATCTTCTCGCCCAGGCCCTTGGCCGCGAGGCCCAGGTGGGTTTCGAGGATCTGACCGACGTTCATCCGCGAAGGTACGCCCAGCGGGTTCAGCACGATGTCCACCGGCGTGCCGTTGGCGTCGTAGGGCATGTCTTCGACCGGCATGATCACCGAGACCACACCCTTGTTACCGTGGCGACCGGCCATCTTGTCGCCCGGCTGGATGCGGCGCTTGATGGCGAGGTAGACCTTGACGATCTTCAGTACGCCCGGCGCCAGGTCATCGCCCTGCTGCAGCTTGCGCTTCTTGTCTTCGAACTTGTCGTCCAGCAGCTGGCGACGGTCGGACAGGTAGGCCTGGGCCTTTTCCAGCTGCTCGTTGTGAGCATCTTCCGCCATGCGCAGCTTGAACCACTGACCGCGCTCGAGCCCGTTCAGGTACTCGTCGGTGATGACGGCACCCTTCTTGACCGCCGGACCGCCTTCGGCGACCTGACCGACCAGAGCCTGACGCAGACGCTCGAAGGTCGCGCCTTCGACGATGCGGAACTCTTCGTTCAGATCCTTGCGGATCTCGTCGAGCTGGGACTTCTCGATGGCCAGGGCGCGGGAGTCGCGCTCGACGCCGTCACGGGTGAAGACCTGGACGTCGATGACGGTACCCTTGGTGCCGGTGGGCACGCGCAGGGAGGTGTCCTTAACATCGCTGGCCTTCTCGCCGAAGATGGCGCGCAGCAGCTTCTCTTCCGGGGTCAGCTGGGTTTCGCCCTTGGGCGTGACCTTGCCGACCAGGATGTCACCGGCACCGACTTCGGCACCGACGTAGACGATACCGGCCTCGTCCAGCTTGTTCAGCGCAGCCTCACCCACGTTCGGGATGTCGGAGGTGATCTCCTCCGGGCCGAGCTTGGTGTCACGGGCCACACAGGTCAGTTCCTGGATGTGGATGGTGGTGAAGCGGTCTTCCTGGACCACGCGCTCCGACAGACAGATGGAGTCTTCGAAGTTGAAGCCGTTCCAAGGCATGAAGGCCACGCGCATGTTCTGACCCAGTGCCAGCTCGCCCATATCGGTCGAGGGGCCATCGGCCAGGATGTCGAACTTGGCCACCTGATCACCCTTGCTCACCAGCGGACGCTGGTTGATGCAGGTGTTCTGGTTGGAACGGGTGTACTTGGTCAGGTTGTAGATGTCGACGCCGGCTTCACCGGTCTCGACTTCGTCATCGTTGACCCGCACCACGATACGGCTGGCATCGACGGAGTCGATCACGCCACCCCGACGGGCCACGACGCAGACACCGGAGTCACGGGCGACGTTGCGCTCCATGCCGGTACCTACCAGCGGCTTGTCCGAACGCAGGGTCGGTACGGCCTGACGCTGCATGTTCGAACCCATCAACGCGCGGTTGGCGTCGTCGTGCTCGAGGAACGGAATCAGCGAGGCGGCGACGGAGACGACCTGCTTGGGCGAAACGTCCATCAGGGTGACGTCTTCGGGCGCCTTGACGGTGAATTCGTTCAGGTGACGCACGGCCACCAGCTCGTCGATCAGCCGGTTGTTCTCGTCCAGCCCGGCGGAGGCCTGGGCGATCACGTGGTTGGCTTCTTCGATGGCCGACAGGAAGACGATCTCGTCGGTGGCCACGCCGTCCTTGACCATGCGGTACGGGCTTTCGAGGAAGCCGTACTGGTTGGTGCGGGCATAGGCAGCCAGGGAGTTGATCAGGCCGATGTTCGGACCTTCCGGCGTTTCGATCGGGCAGACCCGGCCGTAGTGCGTCGGGTGTACGTCACGGACTTCGAAGCCGGCGCGCTCACGGGTCAGACCGCCCGGGCCGAGTGCGGAGACACGGCGCTTGTGGGTGATCTCCGACAGCGGGTTGTTCTGGTCCATGAACTGGGACAGCTGGCTGGAACCGAAGAATTCCTTGATCGCGGCGGCCACCGGCTTGGCGTTGATCAGGTCCTGCGGCATCAGGCCTTCGCTTTCGGCCATGGACAGGCGTTCCTTGACGGCACGCTCTACCCGCACCAGGCCCACGCGGAACTGGTTCTCGGCCATTTCACCGACGCAACGGACGCGACGGTTGCCCAGGTGATCGATGTCGTCGACGATGCCCTTGCCGTTACGGATGTCGACCAGGGTCTTGAGCACGTCGACGATGTCTTCGCGGCTCAGGACGCCCGAGCCTTCGATGGCGTCGCGACCGATACGGCGGTTGAACTTCATGCGGCCGACGGCGGACAGGTCGTAACGCTCGGCGCTGAAGAACAGGTTGTTGAACAGGGTCTCGGCAGCTTCCTTGGTCGGCGGCTCGCCAGGACGCATCATCCGATAGATCTCGACCAGGGCTTCCAGCTGATTGCCGGTGGAATCGATCTTCAGGGTATCGGAGATGAACGGACCACAGTCGATGTCGTTGGTGTACAGCGTCTCGAGCCGTACGACATTGGCCTTGGCCATCTTGGCCAGCATGTCCAGGGTCAGCTCGGTGTTGCACTCGGCGATGATCTCGCCGGTGGACGGGTGCACGATGGCCTTGGCGGTGGTACGGCCAATGACGTAATCGAAGGGCACTTCCAGCTCGGTGATGCCGGACTTCTCCAGCTGGTTGATGTGGCGGGCGGTCACGCGACGGCCCTGCTCCACGATCACCTTGCCGGTTTCGTCCTTGATGTCGAAGCTGGCGATGTCACCACGCAGGCGCTGGGGCACCAGTTCCAGATTCAGGGTCTCGCCCTTGATGTGGAAGACGTTGGTGTCATAGAAGGCATCCAGCACTTCTTCGGTGCTGTAGCCGAGCGCGCGCAGCAGTACCGAGGCCGGCAGCTTGCGGCGACGGTCGATACGCACGAACACGGCGTCCTTGGGGTCGAACTCGAAGTCCAGCCAGGAGCCGCGGTAGGGAATGATGCGCGCCGAGTAGAGCAGCTTGCCCGAGCTGTGGGTCTTGCCGCGGTCGTGATCGAAGAACACGCCCGGGCTGCGGTGCAGCTGGGACACGATGACACGCTCGGTACCGTTGATGATGAAGGTACCGTTCTCGGTCATCAGGGGGATTTCCCCCATGTAGACTTCCTGCTCCTTGATGTCCTTGATCGCCTTGTTCGACGACTCGCGGTCGAAAATGATCAGGCGAACCTTGACCCGCAGCGGGACGGCGAAGGTCACGCCGCGCAGGACGCATTCCTTCACATCGAAAGCCGGCTCGCCCAGGCGATAGCCGACGTATTCCAGGGCCGCATTGCCGGAATAGCTGATAATCGGGAAAACGGACTTGAAGGCCGCATGCAGGCCGATATCGCGGAACTGGTCTTTGCCTGCGCCCGCCTGCAGGAATTCGCGGTACGAATCCAGTTGGATAGCCAGCAAATAGGGCACGTCCATGACGTGCGGCAACTTGCTAAAGTCCTTGCGGATACGTTTTTTCTCAGTGTATGAGTAAGCCATCAGCGTTCCCCAGCTTGGTCACCAGCTTGTTTGGCCTCTCCGACGGGAGCAGCCGGAAAATCGTGCAAACCCTTGGTTTGCCGCACCCCGAGAGCGAGGTGGATACAGCGCGTTTTGCCAGGCGGATATGCTCGCCCTGCACAAAACGGCAAAAGGCCGGTGGCGTTCGCCACCAGCCATCAGCCGAACGTGAGACGTTCTGGCTGTAGACGCAAGAACCGAACTTACTTGAGCTCGACCTTGGCGCCTGCTTCTTCCAGAGACTTCTTGGCAGCCTCGGCTTCCTCTTTGGAAACGCCTTCCTTGACCACGCCCGGGGCGCCGTCAACGACAGCCTTGGCTTCTTTCAGGCCCAGACCGGTCAGTTCACGAACGACCTTGATGACGTTCACTTTCTTGTCGCCGGCTTCGGTCAACATGATGGTGAATTCGGTCTGCTCTTCGACGACGGCAGCGGCAGCAGCCGGGCCAGCGGCAACGGCGGCAGCGGCGGTCACGCCGAACTTCTCTTCCATCGCCTTGATCAGTTCCACCACTTGCATGACGGACATTTCGGATACGGCGTTGATGATGTCTTCGTTGGTCAGAGCCATGACTCTATATTCCTATAACAGGGTGCGGCTTCAGGCCGCAAATAATAAGAAAGACTTGCAGGAAACGCAGCACGCCTGATCAGGCGGCGGCAGCTTCCTTTTGGTCGCGAATGGCGGCGAGGGTACGAGCCAGCTTGCTGGTAGCGCCCTGGATGACGCTCATCAGCTGGGACACAGCTTCGTCGTAGGTCGGCAGCGATGCCAGTACGTCGATCTGGTTAGCCGGAATGAGCTTGCCTTCGAACGCGGCGGCCTTGATCTCGAACTTGTCCTGACCCTTGGCGAAATCCTTGAAGATACGGGCGGCAGCGCCCGGATGCTCCTGGGAGAACGCGATCAGGGTCGGGCCCTTGAAGGTGTCGTTGAGGACGTCGAAAGACGTACCTTCAACGGCACGACGCAGCAGGGTGTTACGTACGACACGTACATAGACACCGGCCGCGCGGGCCTCTTTACGGAGTCCGGTCATGGCACCCACAGTCACGCCACGGGCATCGGCCACGACAGCGGACAGGGCACCTTGGGCAGCCTCGTTGACTTCAGCGACGATAGCCTTCTTGTCTTCGAGTTTGATTGCCACGGGTTTAACTCCTGGATGTTACCGTTTCGCCCGATGGACTGGGCGGCGTTTTGGTGTCTGACTCGGTAACCGAATCGGGAGCACCATCTGCGTAGGCTAGGGTTTCCCCGGTTTAAGACCTGCGTCCCCTACGGTCTTGGACAGCCCCCGCCAGGCAGGGACCCCAATCTTGGCGCCGTGCCCGAGGGCACGGCGACTTGCAACTTGCTTAGGCTTCCAGGGAAGCCTGGTCGATCTGCAGACCCGGGCCCATGGTGGAGCTCAGGGTGATGCGCTTGACGTAGATGCCCTTGGAGGTCGAGGGCTTCAGGCGCTTCAGGTCGGCCAGCAGAGCTTCAACGTTCTGCTTCAGCTTCACGGGCTCGAAATCGATCTTGCCAACGGAAGCGTGGATGATGCCGTTCTTGTCGGTACGGAAGCGCACCTGACCAGCCTTGGCATTCTTGACGGCGGTAGCGACGTCCGGGGTCACGGTGCCAACCTTGGGGTTGGGCATCAGACCGCGCGGGCCGAGCAGCTGACCCAGCTGGCCAACAACACGCATGGCGTCCGGCGAGGCGATGACGACGTCGTAGTTCAGGTCGCCGGCCTTCATTTCGGCAGCCAGTTCGTCCATGCCGACTTTCTCGGCACCAGCGGCCAGTGCAGCTTCGGCATTGGCACCCTGGGTGAACACGGCAACGCGAACCGACTTGCCAGTGCCGTTGGGCAGCACGGTGGCGCCACGGACGACCTGGTCGGATTTACGCGGATCCACGCCCAGGTTCACGGAGACGTCGATGGACTCCTTGAACTTGATGGTGGACAGCTCGGCCAGCAGGGCTGCAGCTTCTTCGAAGCCGTACTGCTTGCCAGCCTGGATTTTTTCGGCGATAGCCTTTTGACGCTTAGTGAGCTTGGCCATTACACGCCCTCCACATTCAGACCCATGCTACGAGCGGAACCGGCGATGGTACGCACGGCGGCGTCCATATCGGCGGCGGTGAGATCGGCATTCTTGGTCTTGGCGATCTCTTCCAGCTGGGCGCGGGTGACGGTACCGACCTTCTGGCTGTTGGGACGAGCGGAACCGCTCTGAATGCCAGCAGCCTTCTTGAGCAGCACGGAAGCCGGGGTGCTCTTGATTTCGAAGGTGAAGCTGCGGTCGCTGTACACGGTGATGATCACCGGGGTGGGCAGACCAGGCTCCATGCCCTGGGTGCGGGCGTTGAACGCCTTGCAGAATTCCATGATGTTGACGCCGTGCTGACCCAGCGCCGGACCGACCGGCGGGCTCGGGTTGGCTTGAGCGGCCTTAACCTGCAGCTTGATGTAAGCCTGAATCTTCTTAGCCATGTGCTACTCCAATGATGGGTTCAACGCCCCGCGGGGCTCCCCAATTACTTGCTATATCCCAGTGACGACAAAACCCCGCAGCCTGAGCTACGGGGTGAGGGATGCGGACAACCTAGACCTTTTCGACCTGGCTGAACTCGAGCTCCACAGGGGTGGACCGACCAAAGATCAGTACCGCCACGTGGATGCGGCTCTTCTCGTAATTCACTTCTTCGACGACGCCATTGAAGTCGGCGAACGGACCATCTACCACTCGAACCGTCTCGCCAGCCTCGAACAGGGTCTTCGGCTTGGGCTTGTCGCTGCTGTCGGAGACACGACGCAGAATGGCGTCCGCTTCACGATCAGTGATGGGTGCCGGCTTGTCGGCGGTACCGCCGATGAAGCCCATGACCCGAGGGGTATCCTT
>Ga0157365_10000661_pt1 | contig 14757 bp, 14 predicted proteins | sample AttsexASBM3_FD_111478 | JGI IMG/M metagenome (GOLD analysis project Ga0157365, IMG submission 111478) | Fungus gardens microbial communities from leaf cutter ant in Ribeirão Preto, State of São Paulo, Brazil - Atta sexdens ASBM3 | ecosystem: Host-associated > Fungi > Mycelium > Unclassified ... | reverse complement strand
CCCGACGCATCCGATGGAATGGCCCCATTATCCGACACAGCTGCTTTTCCCGTTCAATTTCGGCGATTTCTTTTCTCACCTCGAACTGCTTCTGCCGATTACGCTCTATTTCCTCATCAGCGACTTCTTCGATGCCACGGGCACGATGTACAGCGTGGCCAATCGGGCAGGACTGACAAAACCCGATGGCTCGACACTGCTCGGTCGCGCTGCCTTTGCCGCAGACGGATCGGCCAGCATGATCGGTGCAGCACTCGGCACCAGTACCGTCTCTGCCTATGTCGAAAGCCTCGTCGGGGTCGAGGCGGGCGGACGTACGGGCCTGACAGCCCTTGTCGTTGCGCTGCTTTTTGCTGCCTCGTCCATTTTCTGGCCCCTGATCGTCATGATCCCTTCCGAGGCAACGGCTCCGATCCTGATTCTGGTCGGCCTGTCCATGCTCTCAGCTCTCGGACAGGCGGCCAACCAGTCGAAAGAAGCGCTTCTCACGCCTGCACTGATGCTGCTTATTGCCGTGCTGACCGGTAATTTCATGATCAGTCTGGCGCTCGGTCTCCTGTTCTACTCCCTGATGCTGCTGGTCACGCGTCAGTTCGTGCGTCTCACCCCTATGGTCCTGGGTCTCGATGCCGTTTTCCTGTTCTATCTGGTGCTGATCAGCCGAACCGGCCTTGGCCAAGGCTAGGGAAGCACTTCTCCGGACCTCGCTTTTCCGGTCCTGTTGCCTCGATTTTTCCGGACGTCGGTTTCCGGGGCATCGGTTTAGAGAGCATCGGGTCCGGTTGCACACCGATACCGACGCGCTGCTCCTCGTCTTGTGAACCCGGATCCACACCAACCAACCACCTCCCCAGATCGTTGACCGAGTCAAGTAGGCCCCGCTGCCAAGGGGCCACATCAACGAAAAAGGGCATCTGTCATGTCTTCCCTTCTCGACGCACTCGCTCCACTCAAAAGCGAATTCGTCGCCCTTCGGCACGATCTGCACACCCATCCTGAACTCGGCTTCGAAGAGAAACGCACGAGCGATATCGTGGCCGACAAACTGCAATCCTGGGGGTATGAGATCGAGCGCGGGTTCGCCGGTACCGGGTTAGTTGCCACCTTGCGCAATGGCAGGAGCAAAAAAACCATCGGGTTACGGGCCGAGATGGATGCGCTTCCTATCCTCGAAAAAACCGGCCTGCCCTGGCAGAGCGCACAAACCGGCGTCTCGCATATGTGCGGTCATGACGGGCACACCACCATGCTGCTCTGCGCCGCCAGATATCTCGCCGACAAACGCCCTTTCGATGGCACCCTGCATCTGATTTTCCAGCCAGCGGAAGAACTTCTCTGTGGCGGAAGCCGCATGATCGATGACGGGCTTTTCGACAGATATCCCTGCGATATTCTCTTCGCCCAGCACAACATGCCCGGCTATCCGAGCGGCAATTTCTACTTTCACAAAGATGCCAGCATGGCGTCGTCGGATACGGTGCGCATCACCCTGAATGGCATGGGCGGCCACGGCGCCTTTCCGCAGAAATCGCATGATCCTGTCGTGGCTTCCGCCCAGCTCGTCCTGGCCCTTCAAAGCATCGTGTCACGCAATATCGACCCGTTCGCTCCGGCAGTGGTAACGATAGGCGCACTCAATTCGGGTAGCGCCGCCAATGTCATTCCTGACAAGGCCGAGCTGCTTCTGAGCATACGCACGATGACCGACGCGACACGCCAGCTGGTTCTCAAACGGGTAAGCGACCTCGCCGCGGCCATCGCGAAAGCGCATGAATGCGAGGCCATAGTCGATCATCTCAATGGCAGCCCGGTTCTGGTGAACAGCAGCACAGCCATCGATTTCGCCCGTGAGGTCGCATCCGGGATCGTCGGAGCGGATCACTGCCATGAAAGCCCTCCCTTCATGGGGAGCGAGGATTTCGCGTTCATGCTGCAAGCCCATCCGAATGGCTGCTACTGGTTCGTTGGCAATGGTACCGAGGGCTGCAACGGCACACCGCTACATAATGGCGGCTTCGATTTCAACGATGACAACATCGTCCCCGGTGCAGCGCTGTTCGTCGGACTGGTCGAGAAATATCTGGCCCCTTCCGACAATGCGTGACCGTGTCTCCCACGGACGAGAGCAGATGCGGGGGCAAAAAACCAAGCATCCACACTGCGATAACTTGAACAAAGTTTGCTTGTGACAATCGAGATAAAAAATTTTGCTTATACAAATAGGACAAAATAAACATTTCTGCCCATTTTCGGCCACAGTCATATCGTTAAACAGATTGGTGATACCGGGAGCGTGATGCAAAACTTCCTCGGTATCACCACCATTCCACCGATAGTCCGATAATCCTGTTGAGCTTCATGGGGTAACGTGACCCTTGATATCGGTCAGGTATTTTCGTCCATCCGCCAGGCCTCAGTCTTTTCGTCACCGGACTGACCTGTCTGGACGATGTTCAGGGCAGTGTGGAGAGAAAACGTCCCATGGCGTCGCGTGCCAACGAGGCATCGCGCCCCAAGGCCATCAGTGCAGGGATCTGTCCTGGCTGGCGTACCAGGCTTGCTGCCAGCTTGAGCGGAGAAATACCCCCATCGGCCAGAACGTCGTGCGCTGCGGGCGGCAGATCGCGGCGTGCGTCGTCACAGACGACGCGCAATACCGCAAACGGCAATCCGGTCCGCGCCACGAAACCACTCTCCATATCGACGGCCAGACAGCCGGTACGGGCATAGAGCATCGCCTTCTCGGCCCCCGTTGCCACAAGGGTATCGCTATGAAGCATACCGCCATGCAGGACACCGGCCTCTCCCACGCCAAACCGTCGTGACAGGCCCGCATCCGTCTTCAGGCGCTGCCCCTCTGCAATCACCCATTGCGGAACGATAATCGCACCGGGTTCGAGATCGGGCGCAAGGCCGGCTGCACAACCGAATGACAGCAGCGAGGTAACGCCGCTTTCAAGCAGGCGCGCAACCGCACGTTGCGCGCCCTCTTTCGTTGCCCCGCTAAGAGCGATGGGAAGCCCGGGCACATGAGGCCTGATCAGACGCGCCTCAGCCTTGAGCCCGACAAGTATACCGAGCATCTCAGAACCCGTGCTCCACACGACCCGAATTGCTCAGCCCAAGATTGCGGAAACGCGACAGGGCCATAAGCGGAAAGAACTGCTTGTAACCATGGTAGCGCAGGTAGAACACCTTGGGGAAACCGACCGCGTTATAGGGCTTTTCTTCCCATTCGCCCTTCCTGTTCTGCTGCGATACGAGATACGAAATGCCGCGCTTGACAGCAGCGGTTTCGCGACGCCCTACCGCCATGAGGCCAAGAATAGCCCAGGCCGTCTGGGTCGGCAGGCTCATATCGTATTCCCCGGGTGTGGCGCCCTCGTACGAGGCACAATCCTCACCCCAGCCACCATCCTCGCGCTGAACGCTCTCCAGCCACGCCACGGCACGCTCGACCGCAGGATCGTCATGCGAAACACCTGCGATATTGAAGGCGCAGAGCACAGACCAGGTGCCATAGATATAGTTGGTGCCCCAGCGCCCGAACCAGCATCCTTCAGGCTCCTGCTCTCGACGCAGATAGTCCAGGCCACGCTCGATCACCGGGCGGTCTTCTGCAAAACCGAGCTCGCACAGGAAGGAAACACAGCGTGCCGAGACGTCGGCAGTCGGCGGGTCGAGCAGCGCGCCATGATCGGCAAACGGAATATGGTTCAGCGCATCCAGATCATTGTCGATATCGAAAGCACCCCAACCGCCATTGGTGCTCTGCATGCCGATAATCCACTCGCGGGCACGGGCAATCGCTTCCTTGTTGCCTTCCGGATCCTCGCGATTGAGCAGCATGCCGACGACAGCCGTATCGTCCACATCGGGGTAGTAGTCGTTTTCGTACTGGAAGGCCCAGCCGCCCGGACGCACATCGGGGCAGTTGATGGCCCAATCGCCCTTCACATTCAGGATCTGACGCTTGCGCAGCCAGTCCATGCTGCGTCTAAGTTTCTCGCGCGTCTCTTTGGGCCGTGTCGCATCCGGACCCGACGCGGCCTCCGCCATGGCAAGACCGGAAAGCCCCGTATCCCACACAGGCGAGACGCAGGGCTGGCAATAGGTTTCATCCTCGTTGGTGACCAGAAGGTCCTGGATTCCCTTCCAGGCCAGTTCCACACGAGGATCGGTGTCGGGCACACCCATGCCGCGATACATCATCACCACATTGGCCATGGCGGGATAGATCGCACCCAGCCCGCCTTCGCCCAGTCGCGGCTCGATGAAATCGATCGCCGCCTTGATCGCCTTCTTGCGCAGCGCTGCAGGAAAACGCGGTTCGATGGGCCGGAGCACCGTATCCACCTTCTTGAACACGTGACCCCAGATCGAGCGATACGGGCCGCGAATCCAGTCCTTGACCTCCTCGGGCGGCGTAACGAACAGTTCCTGGATATGGATATTGCGCGGGTTGATCGCACGCGGCTCCAGCGTGCGCAGCACCAGAAGCGGCGCGACCACGCTGCGCGACCAGTATGACATGTTCCACAGCGAGAACAGGGCAGCCTTGGGCATGAGCATCAGCTCGACCGGCATGACCGGCGTCGCGCGCCAGGGGACTTCTCCGAACAGCGCCATCTGGATGCGCGTGAACACATTGGTACGCGCTGCCCCACCACGATCGAGAATGGCCTCACGGGCACGCTTCATGTGAGGCGCATCGATATCGTCACCGATCGCCTTGAGCGCGAAATAGGCCTTCACCGAGGCCGAGAGGTCGAACCCGCCATCGTGATAGAGCGCCCAGCCGCCATGCGTCCCCTGCGTCCGGCGAAGATACACACCGATACGGGCCTGCTTCGCGTCGTCGATGCGATCGAGATAGTGCTCAAGCAGCACGTATTCCGCGGGGATCGTCGCATCGGCTTCAAGCTCGAACACCCAATGTCCGTCTTCGTTCTGCCGGTCTGACAGCGCCGCATGAGCAGAATCGATAGCCTGACGCACCTGGCCCATATCCGCCTCAGCCGGGATGTCGGCCTCGTGACGCTCCAGAACGTCGGAATAGATCAACATTGCCCGCGCATGTCCTTTATTCAGTTCAGTATCAATGTGAGAGACCCAGAGCCCTGATGGCCTCTGTGCCGGAACCGATCGCCCCTTCGATGGTCGAGGGGAATCCCGTCTGCGTCCAGTCTCCGGCCAGAGCCAGGTTGGACAGGGCCGTGCGGGCCTGAGGCCGCAGACGATCCTGTGCCGGGGTCGCGGCAAAAGTCGCACGCTTCTCACAGACCAGACGCACAGGCGGAATGGCCTCAGGCAAAGCCTCGACAAGCACCGGCCCGACAGCCTGACGGATTTCCGACCAGATCGTGGCGATCAGTTCATCGTTATCCCGCGCAGCATAGCGATTGGCCGCACTGACAGTCACGGAAAGAATTTCGCCCTTGAGATAGACCCATTCCGCCACCCCGCCCACGAGACCGACAAATCCGGTCCTGCCCAGCATGCCACGCGCCGTCACCGGGGCAGGCAGGCGATAATGAACGTTGATAATACTCTCATAGGCATCAGGGGCCGTGAAATCCGGCAGATGCTCTGCAAGGAGGTTTCTTGCGACCGGAGAAGGAGCCGCGAACACGACACTGTCCTCAGGGCCGAGCATGATCGTTTCCTGACCGAGCTTCAGGGCGCTCACGCGCCCATCACGCACCTCAAGACCGGAAATACGGGCGCCGCAGCGGACCTCACCCTGTAGACGTCTCAGATGCGCAACAGCCGGATCGACAAAACTCTCCGAAAGTCCCTCAGACGGATACCAGGGGCAGCATGCCGTACCCCCCAGTGCCAGCGTCTCGCGTATGATCGCCGCCAGAAGCGTCGCGCTCGCCGTATCGAGAGGCGTGTTGAGCGCCGAGATGGCGAAAGGCTCCAGCAGTCGCGTCGTGAGCATGCCATCGCCCAGAAACATGCTGACCGTGTCGTCCGGTCCGGCCTTGAGCAGACGCGTCAGCATGCCAAGCTCGCGCAGCTTCATTCCAGGGACACGCCGCCCCTTGAAGAATGCCCAGAACGGCACGCGCCCTCTGGACAGTTTCAGCGTCCAGCCCAGATTGGCAGAGAGATCGAACCAGGGAAAAACCGGCTCGCCCGGACCTGTCAGGGTCTTCTCGGCGCCAATCAGTCCAAGATACCGGAAACTGGCCTTGTTGGCCGAGAGAAGCAGATGATTCCCGTTATCGATACGCGCATCGAGCGCCTTGTCGTAATAGGAACGCGCCCGACCGCCACAGGCCGGCCCTGCTTCATAAACGGTGACCCCTGCACGTCCGATGACGTCGACCGCAGCGGAAAGACCGGCCAGCCCACCACCTATGATATGCACATGTGTCATGGGTCAGCGATAATAAGCGAGGAGCGAGCGCAGGATACGGCCTGGCTTGCTCACCTTTACCGGGCGTTCCGGATGCTGCCAGCCCCGGCGCAGCAGCGCTGTCAGAATCGGACGATAAGAAGCCGCCATGATCCGGGCAGGACGCATGGCCACAGTATCGCACTGCTTCATGGCACGACGGGCTTCACGGAAATGATCTGCAGCACGCACCGCCACAATGCGCGCCAGCGGATCAAGCCCTCGTGCATAAACCGCTTCCTGCGGATCGAGCGGCACATCGTAGCGCACAAGCAGTTCACGCGGCAGATAGAGACGTCCCTTGTCAGCATCTTCCTGTATGTCGCGCAGAATATTGGTCAGCTGCAGCGCTCTGCCCAGATGAAAGGCCACCTTGTCGGCAGCGGGTGAGGAATCGCCGAAAACACGTACCGAAAGACGGCCGACTGCTGAAGCCACGCGGTCGCAATACAGATCGAGTGTCGCCTCGTCAGGCGCAATGACCGGACCGTTGGCATCCATCGCCATCCCGTCGATCACTGCTGCGAAATCCTGCTTGCGCAGGCCGAAACGGGAGATTGTCGCGACAAGCACCCTGTCCAGCGCATCGCGTGTCTCACCTTCGTACAGGCGCTCTATCCTCGCGTGCCAGTCCTGCAGCGCGCTGTTGCAATCGGCTACCTGCACATCGCCATCGGCAATATCGTCAACTTCACGGCAGAAAGCATAGACGGCAAACATGCCGTAACGGCGTTCGGCAGGCAGGATCTTCATGCCCTTGGCAAAAGACGTTCCGGCGCGGGTCACGATCGTTCGGACATGATCGAGATCGGCCGTGGAACAGCCCAGCACCGCTTCCTGTTGAAACCCGCTCACCGCTTCATCCCTGTATCATCCAAGAGCCGCGCCTTTTACCCGCAAAAGGATCAAACAGCAAAATCCTCCTTGGCCTGTCTGCGTTCAACCATCGTCATCCGTCATTCCGTTCCTTTTTCCCGTTCCTTTTTCAAGGAGACTCCTCATGCGCCTCTTTCCGCTCCCCCTCATGGCTCTTGCCCTGACATTCGTCAGTTTCCCGGCGTCTCCGGCCAGAGCGCAGAACACCGCTTCCGCTCATGCCGATCACCTGCTCAAGGCCGACCATTCCTGGAACGGCAAGCCCTATACGGCCTATCCTCCCGGACCGCCCATGCTGACCACAATCCGCCTGACCATTCCACCTCGCACAGCCCTGCCCTGGCATACCCACCCCGTACCCAATGCAGGCTATGTGCTTGAGGGTCAGCTGACCATCCAGGACAAGGAAAGCGGCGCGAGCCACGTATTTCATCAGGGAGAGGCCTTCGCCGAGAGCGTGAACGACGCCCATCGCGGAGTCTCAGGCGATACGAGAACGGTGTTGCTCCTGACCTATGCCGGCGGCAATAATCTTCCGACATCGATCCCCCTCAAGGGTCAGAAGAACGAATACTGACGAAAAGGGCGCAATTCCGTTACGAAAATGATTTGACAACCGTAACGAATCCCTCTCTCCTTGACGTCATCTGATCACCGGAGAAACGCTCATGACCGCGCCCCTTACCCAGGAAGCCAAGGAAGATTTGCTCGAACGTGGCTATTCACGTCGCCATTTCGGCCGCCTGACCAGCCTGCTCGGTATGAGCGCCGCCCTGACCCAGTTCGGTTCTTCCGCTTTCGCTGCAATCAAGGCACCGGGCGACGATCCGTTCGTGGGTCATCCGGATATGGTGCGCATCGGTAGCAACGAATGCTGGACCGGCCCTTTCCCGACCGCAGTGACGGCCGGCCAGGCCCAGGTGCCTTTCGGCAACCGCTACGAGCCCGACCATCTGCGTTCCACATTGCTGCGCACGGCCTCTTCCGTCGAGAACATCTCTGAAGAGCATATCCTGCCCTGGCCCGGCTCAAGCGACCCGCTCTGTCGATCGGTCGTGACCTTCTGCTCACCCGGACGCGGACTGGTCACGGCCAACCCGACCTATGAAGCCGCCTGGCGCACCGCAGACTGGATGAAAATCAAGCTGACCCGTGTGCCGCTCTCGGCCCATAACGGCTATGCGACCGATGTACGCGCCATGCTCAAGGCCGACCCGAATGCGGGCGCCTATTACATCTGCTCGCCCAACAACCCGACAGGCACCGTCACCCCGCTGGAAGACATCGCCTGGCTGGCCGACAACAAGCCCGCTGGCTCGGTCATTATCGTCGATGAGGCCTATATCCATTTCTCGGGCGCTCCCAGTGCCATCTCTCTGGTCAAGCAGGGCAAGGATGTGATCGTCCTGCGCACCTTCTCCAAGATGTTCGCCATGGCCGGTCTGCGCCTTGGCCTGTCCTTTGCCCGTCCGGACCTGCACAAGCGCATGATGCGCTATGACGGCCCGAACATGATCTCGATGCTCAATATCGTGGCGCTTGCCGCCGGTGCCGTCAGCCTGACCCAGGCCGATGCCATCAAGGCCCAACGCGACGAGATGATCGCCGCACGCAGCATGACCTTCGATCATCTTGCCAAGCGCAACATCCGCATCGTACCCGGCAGCCAGGCCAATATGTTCCTGGTCGACTGGAAAAAACCTGCAAGCCAGATGAAAACGGCGTTTGCTGCCAAAAAGGTCGAGATCGGCCGTAACTGGGATATCTGGCCCACAATGTCGCGGGTCAGCGTCGGCTCGATGAAGGATATGGAAGCATTCTGCGCGGCCCTAGATCAGATCCTGGCCTGATCGGTCGGCATCAACCCGATCCGCAGAAAGGGGGCGCCATTCCCGGATGGCGCCCCCTTTTTTATTCTAGCGTCTGACCAGTGCGATCAGCCCCTTGCACAAGGCAAACACAGCATCGACACGTCCGAGTTTTACACGATCTGCAACCGGGTCTTCACGGCGCAAACGGGCTGCCAACCGGTGCGAAAGCGCAACCACGACCGCGCAGTAGGCGCGCATACGGCGATCCCTGACCATAGCCGGCAGATCTGCCGCCTGTCTGTTCAGACGATCAACCTCATCAAGCAGGCGATCGAAAACGCGACGCAGGCCGGGCTTGCTGCGCGCAAGCAGAACATCCTCTACCTGCGCGTTTTCCGCATCCAGCATATCCTGAGGAAGATAGGACCGATCGAGCGTCCTGAGATCCGAGGTCACATCCTGCAGATGGTTGATGACCTGCAGGGCACTGCACAGCGCGTCGGACAAAGGCAGGGTCCTGGCATCCTCACCGTGAAGCAGCAGCAGGAAACGCCCGACGGGATTGGCCGAGAAGCGGCAATAATCCAGCAGCGCATCCCAGGTCTCGTAGCGGTTCTTGACGGCATCCTGACAGAACGCCGTGATCAGATCCGAAGCCGTCTCGAACGGAACACCGGTCTCGACAAGATGTCGACGCAAGATCGCAGCCGTCTGGGCATCTGCACGCTGGGGGGCTTCACGTTCGCCACGCAAAACCTCCTCCATCCCGCGCAGCCGGGCAATTTTGGCTTCGGGCGTGAGCGTCGCGTTATCGACCATGTCATCGATGACACGCGCGAAATTATAGTAGGCGACAATATGCTCCCTGTTGGCCTTCGCAAAAAGCAGCGAGCCCACGGGAAAATTCTCGTTATCCGCCCCTTTGGCCGATGTCACATCGGCCTCACCCCAGACAGGGTCGGGCATTCTGGCTGCGGCATGCATCAGGCGTGGGTCTCCTCGGTATAAAAGCGGCTCTTCCACTGGACCCCACGGCCACGATGATGATCGAATGCCGACCCCAGAGTCGCTGCCATGTAAAAAGCCGCAATCACGGGAAGAAACAGCGCCCGTACAGGCGAGAGCCTGAAACGCGACAGCGTGGGCAGGAACGAGATCACCGCGAGAAAGAGCGACGCCCCACCCATCGCTCTGGCACGCCCACGCCCGAACAGGGCGAAATAGACCGGCGCCAGCCAGACAAGCCCCATACCCAGCACGGTACATAAGAGAATAAGGGGCGAATAGCGCAGCTGCACATAGGCGGTGCGGGCGATCATGCGCCAGATATCTCCCGCCCCCTGATACGGCCTGATCGACCACGCCAGCATGCTATGCCCAAGATAGAGCTTGCCGCCTGCCTTCTTGATATCGCTGGCCAGAGAGCAATCGTCGATCAGCGCGCCCCGGACCGATTCGACGCCTCCGATACGATCGAGCATCGCACGGCGCACAAGGATCGTCCCGCCTGCGGCACCGGCGACCGGCGAGGCCGGATCGTTCACCTTCTCGAACGGGTAGAGCATGGCGAAGAAATAGACGAAGGCAGGAACCAGCATACGTTCGGCAGCACTTTCGCAGTTCAGCACAACCATTTCGGACACCATGTCCAGCCCGTCGCGCTGCGCCTTTTCCACCAGCGTTTCCAGATGCAGGGCCGAATGCAGGATATCGGCATCAGTCAGCAACACGAAGCCATCCGCATCGATCTTTTCGCGCGCCAGACACTCGCCCTGATGCACCGCCCAGAGCTTTCCGCTCCAGCCTTCCGGTCGCGGCTTACCTGTCAGGACCGTCAGACGCCCCTGCGGATCGGCCACCTGTCGCGCCAGCGCCCCCGTGCCGTCCGTGCTGCCATCATCGACAAGTATGACACTCAACCGGCCCCTGTAATCCTGCTGCACGAGGGTCGCGAGACAGGACTGGATCGACTCCGCTTCGTCACGGGCCGGTACGACAATGGCCACATCGGGCCATCCGGCCATTTTCCCCTGAGACGCCGGCACCGTGCCGGGTGCGAGACGCTCACCTGTCTGCCAGAAGCGCCCATGCGCAAAAAGCAGCTTTCCCCACGCAACCAGCGCGGAGGCTGCCATCACATTACCAATCATCTGGTCGCAATCCGCCCGTGCTCTCGAAACCATGTCACGGCATCGGCCACAGCCTCACGCGCAGGGCGCGGGGCATAGCCCAGCTGTTCCTGCGCCTTCAATGAGGTGAAGAACATCATTTTCTTCGACATCGCCAGGGTCTCGCGCGTCACGCGCGGTTCGATCCCGAAACCGCGTGCCATCCATTCCGACACGACAGCCACAGGCTGCAGCCAGGACTGCTTCAGCTTGATGCGTGGCGGCTTGACACAGGCCACTTCGCTGATCAGCGAGAAGAAATCGCCGAGCATGTAATTCTCGCCACCGAGGATATATTTCTCCCCGATCGTTCCTTTCTCGAGTGCCAGCGCATGACCCTCGGCCACATCGTCCACATGCACGATGTTCAGGCCGCTATCCACATAGGCAGGCATGTTGCCCGAAGCGACATCCACGATCATCTGCCCTGTCGGGGTCGGTTTGATGTCGCGCGGTCCGACCGGCGTAGAGGGGTTGACGATCACGGCAGGCAGACCGCGCTCGCGTACCAGCCGGAGCACTTCCTGTTCCGCACGGTATTTGGAGAGTTTGTAGACGCCGATCACGTCGTGTTCGGTGACTGGCGTCAGCTCATTGGCCGGACTGCCGTCCTTGGTGAGCCCAAGAGCTGCCACGGAGGAGCAATACACCACACGCTCCACACCGGCATCGAGTGCCGCCATCATGAGCCGCCTCGTCCCCTCGACATTGGCCCGCATCATGACAGCCGGATCGGGCACCCAGAGACGATAATCGGCGGCGACATGAAACAGATAACGGCAGTTCTCAAGAGCAGGCGCAAAACTCTCCGGCGCAGTCAGATCGCCCGTCACCAGATCGGCATCGAGCCCTTCGAGATTCGAGAGATCGGCCCCCGCACGCACCAGTAATCTGATCTTGTGCCCGCGCTGCCTGAGAATACGCGCCACTGCAGAGCCAACGAAACCGGTCGCGCCGGTAATCAGTGTGTATTCACCCATGCCAGGCCCTGATGCTCTCATTTATTGCAAATCGTTCCCGCACCATACCGTCCGTGCAAGGACAAGCAACTGGCCCGTGATGGCTTTTTCGTCATATTCCGCCCCGGAGTAGCGGAAGCTGACTGTCTGGTGTAGACAGCCGCGAGCACTCGACAGCGCGACATATTTTCAGATTGCCGCAGAAGCATTGCCCGACCTCCAGCATTACCCGACCCTTCTCCGGCCGGATGGTGCGCCACCGAAACCCTGCGTCGTTCGGAACTGACTGGCCTTGAAGACTCTCACTCTCATCCTTGCCCTTCTGGGCCTTGCCCTTCTCACGGGAATCATGGCCTGGCTCGGCATCGGGCATGTGTTCAGTGCGATGCAGCGTGTCGGTATCGGGGGCTTTGCCGCCATCGTCGGCAGCCAGGCACTTGTCGATGTCGGTCTCGGCCTTGCCTGGTTCTGCGCCTGTCCCGAACTGGGACTCTTTCGCGCCATTGCCTCGCGCGCGGTGCGCGATGCCGCTGGAAATTGCCTGCCGTTCTCCCAGCTTGGCGGCATGGTGATCGGCATTCGTGCCACATGCAGCATTCCGACCCTCACCCGCAGGCTCGGCCCGTTGCAATGGCCCGCCGCCGTCGCCACCAATATCGTAGACATCACCACCGAAGTTCTGGGCCAAATCGTTTTCGTGATTATCGCGATTGCCTGCCTGTTCGATCATACAGGTGCCAACAAGTTTACCTGGCCCGTACTGGGCGGAATGGCCCTGCTGGCTGTGGGCATTGCCGGCTTCATCTGGACACAGCAGCGCGGCGGAGCAGCCATCCGCCATGTGGCGCGTTTTCTGGGGGATCATATCGCCGATGGGTGGCGCGCATCGCTGATCGACAACATGGACGTTTTCCAGTCCGAACTCGATCAGCTCTGGGCGCGTCCTGGCCGCATCGCCCTGGGGGCTACGATCCACCTCCTGTGCTGGATCGGTGGCGCAGGGATCACCTGGCTTTCTCTGGAACTGCTCGGTGCCCATATCAGCCTCATAGGGGCCATCGCGATCGAAGGCGTCGTCTGCGGGCTTATGTCCGCCTCGTTCCTTGTTCCTGCGGCTCTCGGCGTGCAGGAAGCCGCCTATGTCGCACTTGGCTACTTCTTCGGAATCGATGCCGGAATTTCCCTCGGTCTTTCTCTTCTGAGGCGCGGCCGCGACATCGCCATCGGCATTCCGGTCATGGCACTCTGGCAGCTTTCCGAAATGCGTCGCCTGCGTCAGCCCAAGTCGCTTCAGACCTCCACGCCCTCAATGGATTACGCCGAGACCTCTCCCCGGAGCGAAGCTTCGTGACCGCCCCCCTGTTCAACACGCTTTGCGTCATCGGCCCCGGACTGATCGGCTCATCCGTTCTGCGCCGCCTTCGCGCCCAGCCCGGTCTGGTTAGCAGGCTCGTCATCGCCGATCGCGATCCTGCCGTGCTCGACCGGGTTCGCTGTCTCAACCTCGGCGACGAGATTACTGACAATCTTGCCAAGGCCGTTTCCGGCGCGGATTGTGTCATGCTCTGCGTGCCGGTCGGTGCGATTGCCCCCGTGGCACGCGCCATCATGCCCCATCTCAAATCCGGTGCAATCCTGACCGATGTCGGATCGACCCGTCGCAGCGTGGTCGATGCCCTGCTTCCCACCCTGCGCGACGATATCGCCTATGTTCCCGCCCATCCTATGGCAGGCACCGAGCATTCAGGCCCCGATGCCGGTCTCGCCGATCTGTTCGAGGATCGCTGGTGCCTGCTCACACCCGATGCGAACGCACCTCAGGATGCCATCGACCGCATGAGTGCTTTCTGGCGCGCCATGGGGGCACGCATCCGGATCATGGATATCGACCATCACGACACGATCTGTGCCATGGTCAGCCATCTGCCGCATCTGATTGCCTTTACCATCTGCGGCACCGCTGACACTCTGGCAGAGGATATGCGCTCCGAGGTTCTGGACTTCGCCGCATCCGGCTTTCGGGATTTCACCCGTATTGCCGCCTCAGACCCCACCATGTGGCGCGACATTTTCCTGAACAACAGCGACGCCCTGCTCAGCGTTCTCGATCGCTTCAGCCAGGACGCCGCGTCAATGGCCAAGGCCATTCGCGAGGGCGATGAAAAAACAATCGTCGAAACGATTTCCCGTGGCCGACGCATTCGCCGCAGCTTGCTGGAAAACCGTCAGGCCTGACCTCAAATCCCCAGCGTCGCCTGGTATAACGGCGTCGAGACGAGAGCCTGTTTCAACGGAAATAGCTCGAAATCCGTCGGGACGGTCATGGGGCTTTGCCCCATACCCTGCCAAAGGACAGTCGTTCTCTGGAAACCTGCTCGATTGAATCGAGATAAGCGGGGCGACCCCCCTTCCCGGAAGTTAAGGGCGGGGCCGTGACCCCGCACCTTCCTTCAATCAGATCGTGACAACACGCAATGTGTTGGTCGATCCCTGCTGACCGAACGGCAGACCGACGAGCAGAACCAGCTTGTCACCCTTTT
>Ga0157365_10000660_pt1 | contig 14760 bp, 15 predicted proteins | sample AttsexASBM3_FD_111478 | JGI IMG/M metagenome (GOLD analysis project Ga0157365, IMG submission 111478) | Fungus gardens microbial communities from leaf cutter ant in Ribeirão Preto, State of São Paulo, Brazil - Atta sexdens ASBM3 | ecosystem: Host-associated > Fungi > Mycelium > Unclassified ... | reverse complement strand
GGTGATTCCTACGTGATCGCAACGCTGACGGCGATCAACCATCCCGACCCCGCCACGCAGAAGCCGCTCTATGATCGCGTGCGCGCCGGGCTGGCGCAGTCGATGGGCGATGATATTGAAATGACCTACGGCACGGCGCTTGAGGGCATCGTAAAGCCCAAGCCGAACAATTCCGCCATCCGCGCGGTCATGACCGAGGTTACGGGTAGCCAGAACACGGGAACAGGACAGTGACAGCAGACGCATCGCGCATACGCCCTTCCTTCCGGCAGCCGGATGCTGCCATGCGTGCGGCGGCACTCGCCGCGCTGCGCAAGGGTGATGCCACGGTTACATGGCGCGTCGAGCCTGCCGACCTGCTGACACCTGTGGCGGCGTTCCTGCGGCTGTCGCATCTTGCGCGCAGCCATGGCGGGGCCAATGGCGGCCATAATGCGTTCCTGCTGGAAAGTGTGGAAGGCGGGACGTCACGCGGGCGCTATTCCGTAATCGGTCTGCTGCCTGACCTGATCTGGCGCTGTCACGATGGTCAGGCCAGTATCTGCCATGACCCGGCGGCAGGCGTGCATGAATTCGTGCCGGAGGCGGACGCCCCGCTGGTGTCCCTGCGCCGGATGCTGCACGAAAGCCGGATGACCCTGCCCGAAGAGCTGCCCCCCATGACGGGTGGCGTCTTCGGTTATCTCGGTTACGACATGATCCGGCAGGTCGAACACCTGCCCGATATGCCTGTCGATGATCTGAACCTGCCTGAAGGGATACTGATCCGTCCCGGCCTGTTCGCGATATTCGATACGGTGCGCGACGAACTGCTGCTGGCCGCGCCGCTGCGGCCGCAGGCGGGTGTCGCGCCCGAAGCGGTATGGGATGATGCGCAGGCCCGGCTGCAGCAGGCCCGCGCCGCGCTGTCCACCCCCGTCGAACTGCCGGAAGGGAACGAGGGCGAGATCGCGCCCCCCGTGCCGGAATCAAACATGACGCGGCAGGCATTCTGCGACATCGTGCGCCGCTTGCAGGATTACATCGCGGCGGGCGATGCGTTCCAGATCGTGCCGAGCCAGCGTTTCAGCGCGGCGTTCAGCCTGCCGCCGTTCGCGCTGTACCGCGCGCTGCGCCGGATCAATCCAGCACCCTTCCTGTTCTATCTCGACCTTGACGGGTTCAGCCTTGTCGGCTCATCGCCGGAGATACTGGTCCGCCTGCGTGAAGGCACCATGACCGTCCGCCCGCTGGCCGGAACCCGCCCGCGTGGGCGCACGACGGAAGAGGATCTGGCGCTGGAAGCCGAACTGCTGGCCGACCCGAAGGAGCGCGCCGAACACCTGATGCTGATCGATCTCGGTCGCAACGATGTCGGGCGGGTGTGCGAACTGGGTTCGGTCAAGGTGACGGAACAGTTCGTGATCGAACGCTTCAGCCATGTCATGCATATCTCGTCCAACGTGGAAGGGCGGCTGCGTCCCGATCTGGAGGCGCTGGACGCCCTCATGTCGGGCTTTCCCGCAGGCACGCTGACTGGCGCGCCCAAGATCCGCGCCATGGAAATCATTGATGAGGTCGAACCGACCCGGCGCGCGACCTATGCGGGGTGCATCGGCTATTTCGGCCCTGATGGCGACATGGATACCTGCATCGGCCTGCGCATGGCGGTGGTGAAGGATGGCCGGATGTATGTGCAGGCCGGCTGCGGCGTGGTGGCGGACAGTGTTCCCGATGCGGAATACGAGGAAACCCGCCAGAAAGCCCGCGCCCTGTTCCGCGCGGCGGAGGAAGCGGTCCGCTTCGCTACGGGCGACGCCGGATAAGGCGATTTTATAACATCCGCGAACGTGATATGATGTCTTGAGACATGCCGGGTCAGGCCCGAAGGTTTGACCCGGCCCAGCGGAAAAGCCATGATACGACCATGCTCCTTCTGATCGATAATTATGACAGCTTTACCTTCAACCTCGTCCACTATCTGGGGGATCTGGGGGAAAAGTGCGCCGTCTACCGCAATGATGCGATCAGCGTGGCGGACGCGCTTGCGCTCCGCCCGGAAGCCATTGTCATCTCCCCCGGTCCGTGTTCCCCAAACGAGGCCGGGATATGCTGCGACCTGATCGCGCAGGCCGCGGGGAAGGTGCCCATATTTGGCGTCTGTCTGGGGCATCAGGCCATAGGGCAGGTTTTCGGCGGCAAGGTCGTGCGTGCGCCAGTGCCCATGCACGGCAAGGTCTCGCCCGTCTATCATGACGGGACGGATATCTTCGCCGGTGTGCCCGACCCGTTCAACGCGACCCGCTATCACAGCCTGACCATCGATCCCGACAGCCTGCCCGATACGCTGGTGGCCACTGCCCGGTCATCCGACGGGGTTATCATGGGACTGCGGCACGCCACCCTGCCGATATTCGGCGTGCAGTTCCATCCCGAAAGCATCGCTTCCGAACATGGCCACGACATCATGGCCAATTTCCTGTCGCTTGCGCGGGGCAGGAACACACCGCGCAAGGCTGCCTGACCGTATGTCCGGCATGACGGACGCGGCACAGGGCCAGCAGGCGGAGTTCAGGGATATTCTGGCGGTCCTGCTTGCGCAGCGGGACCTTTCCCCTGCCATGGCGGGGGTAGCGTTTGAACAGATCATGGATGGCGCGGTGGGCGAAATACCGCTGGCCGCCTTCCTGACCGCGCTGCATATCCGTGGGGAAACCGTAACCGAACTGCATGCCGCTGTCCGCGCGGCGCGCGCGCATGCTCGCGGTGCCGGGCATGCCTGCTGGTGCGCTGGATGTGTGCGGCACGGGCGGGGATGGTCTGGGCACGCTCAATGTGTCAACCGCCGTGGCGTTCGTGCTGGCGGCCCTTGGGGTGCCGGTGGCCAAGCATGGCAACCGGGCGCTGTCGTCGCGGTCCGGGGCAACGGATGTGCTGCTGGAACTCGGCGTGCCGCTGCCCGTCGGCAATGCGCCGATAGGCCGGATGATGGATGCCTGTGGTGTCACGTTTCTCGCGGCCACCAATCACCATCCCGCCATGCGCCACTTCGCGGCAGTAAGGCGCGGGCTGGGCTTTCGCACCATTTTCAATCTGATCGGTCCGCTGTGTAATCCCGCGGGTGTTACGCGCCAGCTTGTGGGGGTGTTTTCCCCCCAGTGGCTGGACGTGATGGTCAAAACGCTGCACGAGGCCGGGTCCGATCGTGTATGGGCCGTAAGTGGCGCCTGTGGCGATAGCCGGTTTGTGGACGAACTGACGCTTGCCGGTCCCACGCGGGCCTGCGTGCTGGAAGATGGCCAGATCCACAACCTGACCGTCTGGCCGGAGCAGACGGGGCTTGAGCCCGCGCCCATCGACGCCATAGCCGGTGGCACGCCCGCGCATAATGCGCGTGTAATGCGGGAACTGGCGCAGGGCGCGCGCGGTGCCTACCGCGATACCGTGCTGCTCAATGCCGCAGTGGCATTGCATGTGGCGCAGCGGGGCGACAATATCATTCATGGCGGCGCGATTGACTATGCCGCCTTGCGTGGGAACATCGCCATGGCTGCTGATGTTCTCGATCGTGGCGCGGTTCTGGCCGTGCTGGACGCTGTCCGGAGTTTCCGGGTGGATGAGCCTAACAGAGTAACAGGGTAGAAAATGAACGACACGCCAATGACCTCCCCCCAGACAGGTAGTGTCCAGCCAGCGGATGTGGACAACATCCCCGATGTTCTGGAGCGTATCTGTGCACGGACACGGGTGGACGTGGCGCAGCGGTCAAAGGTCATGACGCTGAAGGAAATTACGTCCCGTGCGCGTGAAGTGACAACGCCACCACGCGGTTTCGGGCAGGCGCTGAAGCAGAAGACCGCCGATCACCAGATCGGCCTGATCGCGGAAATAAAGAAGGCGTCGCCTTCCGCCGGTATCCTGCGTCCCGACTACGAACCGACGCTGATCGCGCAGGAATATGAAAAGGCGGGGGCCGCCTGTATCTCGGTGCTGACCGAAGGGTCATGCTTCCATGGCAGCGCAGAGGATCTGAGCCGGGTGCGCGAAGCATGCAAGCTGCCGCTGCTGCGCAAGGACTTCATCGTCGATCCGTGGCAGGTTCATGAAAGCCGCCTGATCGGGGCGGACTGCATCCTGCTCATCATGGCGATCCTGACCGATGCGGAAGCGGCCGAACTGCTGGACATTGCGCGCGGACTGGACATGGACGTGCTGGTTGAGGTGCATGACGAACAGGAACTCAATCGCGCACTGGCGCTTGATACATCCCTGATCGGCATCAACAACCGCAATCTCAAGACCCTGCAGACCGATATCGAAACCACCCTCCAGCTTGCCCCGCTGGTGCCGCCTGACCGGATCATCGTGTCCGAAAGCGGCATCCGCACGCATGCGGATGTCATGAAGCTGAACGCGGTTGGGGCATCGGGTTTTCTGGTGGGGGAAAGCCTGCTGCGGCATGAAGATGTGGGGGCCGCCGTCCACGCCCTGCTTGGCACGCAGCCGGACGGGGCCGGCGCATGACATCGGGTGGCCTGTCGCATCTGGATGCGGCGGGGCATGCGGTCATGGTCGATGTATCGGCCAAGCCCGATACCCGGCGCGAGGCCGTGGCCCATGGTCTGATAAAGATGCGCCCGGAAACGCTGGCCATGATCCTGTCGGGACAGATGCCCAAGGGGGACGTGCTGGCGACCGCGCGTATCGCGGGTATCATGGCGGCGAAGAAAACATCGGATCTGATTCCGTTATGCCATCCGCTGGCCATTTCCTCCGTCACGGTGGATCTGGGCCCGGATGCGGCGGGGCAGGGGGTCGAGATCACGGCGCGCGTCCGTACCACCGGGCCGACCGGCGTGGAAATGGAAGCCCTGACTGCGGCCTCCGTCGCCGCCCTTACACTGTATGACATGTGCAAGGCCGTGGAGCGGGACATGGAAATCTGTCAGATACACGTGATCCATAAATCCGGCGGGGCTTCCGGAACTTATAACCGTGCGACAGGTGCATGACGAAAGGCGGTTACGCCCGGCAGTCGTGACGGTCGTGCTGCGGCATGGCTAGGCAACAGCGCTGGCAACATGAACCAAGGACATTCGATGAGTAACGAGACAGATCCCGGCCTGTCGGGTGGGCACAACAGCCGGACCATGACGGAAGCCGACCTGAAGCACGCCTATTACCAGATGGTGCTGATCCGAAGGTTTGAGGAACGTACCGGCCAGTTGTACGGCATGGGGCTGATCGGTGGTTTCTGCCACCTGTATATCGGTCAGGAAGCGGTCGTGGTCGGGATCCAGATGGAGCTGAAGCAGGGGGACAAGATCATCACCTCCTACCGCGATCATGGACAGATGCTGGCAGCCGGCATGGACCCGCGCGGCGTGATGGCGGAACTGACCGGTCGTGAGGGGGGCTATTCCCACGGCAAGGGCGGTTCGATGCACATGTTCTCCAGCGAAAAGCATTTCTATGGCGGCCATGGCATCGTGGGCGCACAGGTCTCGCTGGGTATCGGGCTGGCGTTTGCCAACAGGTATCGTGGCACGGATGAAGTCTCCGTCACCTATTATGGCGAAGGCGCATCCAATCAGGGGCAGGTGTACGAAAGCTTCAATCTTGCCGCGCTCCACAAGCTGCCCTGCCTGTTCGTGCTGGAAAACAACCACTATGGCATGGGCACCAGCGTCGAACGGGCTTCCGCATCGAAGGAGCTGTGGCGCAATGGTGAGCCGTGGGGCATTCCGGGCATGCATGTGGATGGCATGGATGTGGGTGCGGTGCGTGCCGCGGCACAGGAAGCTGTAGCCCATTGCCGTGCGGGCAAGGGACCGGTGCTGCTGGAAGTCGATACCTACCGTTATCGCGGCCATTCCATGTCGGATCCGGCGAAATACCGCCAGCGCACCGAAGTGGACGAAATGCGCAGGAACCACGATCCCATTGATCGCGCCCGTCGTGAACTACTGGATATGGGCGTGGCCGAAAGCGAACTGAAATCCATGGATGACCAGATCAAGTCGATCGTGGCTGATGCAGCATCTTTTGCCCAGACCAGCCCTGAACCCGATCCTTCGGAGCTGTGGACAGACGTGCTGGTGGAAAGCTGATTAGAAATGGCAACAGAAATACTCATGCCCGCCCTCTCTCCCACCATGACGGAGGGGAAGATGGCCCGCTGGCTGCGCAAACCGGGGGAAGCCGTCGCCGCAGGTGACGTGATTGCCGAAATCGAGACCGACAAGGCCACGATGGAAGTGGAAGCGGTGGATGAAGGCATAATGGGCGACATCCTGATCCCCGAAGGGACGGAAAACGTCGCAGTCAACACGCCCATCGCCATCCTGCTGGCGGAAGGGGAAGATGCGAAGGCCCGGCCCAGCGCCGCCCCCGCGCAGCAGCCTGCCGCAGCTACGTCCTCGGCCCCGGCCCCGGCTTCGTGTGGGCCGACGCCCGCTGCCCCCAGCACGCCGCCCGCCAGCGCCCAGCCTGAAAAGGACTGGGGCGAATGCAGCGAAATCACCGTGCGCGAAGCCCTGCGCGATGCGATGGCCGCCGAGCTGCGCCGTGATGGGGATGTGTTCCTGATCGGTGAGGAAGTGGCCCAGTATCAGGGGGCTTACAAGGTTTCCCAGGGGCTGCTGGACGAGTTCGGTGAAAAGCGGGTGATTGATACCCCCATTACCGAACAGGGCTTTGCCGGCATGGCCATCGGTGCCGCGCTGACCGGGCTGAAGCCGATTGTGGAGTTCATGACCATGAACTTCGCCATGCAGGCCATTGACCAGATCATCAATTCCGCCGCCAAGACGCGCTACATGTCCGGTGGCCAGATGTCGTGCCCCATCGTATTCCGTGGCCCTAATGGTGCCGCTGCCCGCGTAGGCGCGCAGCATTCGCAGTGTTATGCAAGCTGGTATGGCCATGTGCCGGGCCTGAAGGTCGTGGCGCCGTGGTCGGCAGCCGATGCAAAGGGCCTGCTGCGCGCCGCCATCCGCGATCCGAACCCGGTCATCTTCCTTGAAAACGAAATCCTGTACGGACAGCGTTTTCCCTGCCCGGTGGATGAGGATTTCATCCTGCCCATTGGCAAGGCGAAGGTCGAGCGCGAGGGACGCGACGTAACCATCGTCGCCTTCTCCATCATGGTTGGCGTGGCGCAGGAAGCCGCGGCCAAGCTGGCGGAGCAGGGGATCGAGGCCGAGGTCATCAACCTGCGCACCATCCGCCCGCTGGATACCCGGACGGTGGTGGACAGCGTGAAGAAGACCAGCCGACTGGTCACGGTGGAAGAAGGCTGGCCGTTCGCCGGTATCGGTGCCGAAATATCCATGCAGGTGATCGAACATGCGTTCGACTACCTCGATGCGCCGCCGGTGCGCGTGGCGGGGGCCGATGTGCCCATGCCGTTCGCCGCCAACCTTGAAAAGCTTGCCCTGCCCAATCCGGACTGGATCATCAATGCCGTCCGGCAGGTTGTGTGAAGGGGAAACGCACGATGTCCATCAACATCCTGATGCCCGCGCTTTCGCCCACCATGAAGGAAGGCAAGCTGGCCCGCTGGCTCAAGACGGAAGGCGACACCATCGCATCCGGTGACGTGATTGCCGAAATCGAGACGGACAAGGCCACGATGGAAGTCGAGGCCGTGGATGAAGGCGTGCTGGGCCGTATCCTGACCCCGGAAGGGACGGAAGGCATCGCGGTCAATACGCCCATCGCCATTCTGGTGGCCGAGGGTGAAAGCGTGCCGGACATCTCGGCCGCTTCTGCCACGCCCCCGGCAGCGCAGGCACCTGTGGTCGCCCCGGCTGCGGCTCCGGCTCCGGCTCCGGCCCCTGCGGTGGTTCCGTCTGCTGCCCCCGCTGCGTCCAGTGGAAAGCGTGTTTTCGCCTCCCCGCTGGCCCGCCGTATCGCGGCGCAGAAAGGGGTTGATCTGTCCACCCTGAAGGGAAGCGGCCCCAACGGCCGCATCGTGCGCCGTGATGTGGAGCAGGCCGGGCAGGCCCCGGCCGCGACACCGAAAGCCGCACCCCCTGCCGCCGTGGCGGAAGCCGCGGGCACGGGTTACGCGAAGGTGCCTCATTCCACCATGCGCAAGGTGATCGCCCGCCGTCTGACGGAAGCGAAATCCACTATTCCGCATTTCTATGTGGAAATGGATGTGCAGCTTGATGCGCTCATGGCGCTGCGCAGCCAGATGAACGCGGCATCCCCTGCGGAGGGACCGGGTGCGTACAAGATTTCCGTCAATGATATGCTCATCAAGGCAGTCGCCGTTACGCTGCGGCGGGTGCCGAAGGTCAATGTATCGTACACGGACGATGCGGTTCTGGTTTATGACGACGTGGATATTTCCGTGGCCGTCTCCATTCCCGATGGGCTGATTACCCCTATCGTGCGTAAGGCCGATACCAAGAGCCTGCGGCAGATCAGCACCGAAACGCGCGATCTTGTCGCCCGCGCGCGGGCGGGCAAGCTGAAGCCGGAGGAATTTCAGGGGGGCACCTTCTCCATCTCCAATATGGGGATGTACGGGGTCAAGGCGTTCTCGGCCATCATCAACCCGCCGCAGGCCGCCATACTGGCCATTGCTGCAGCCGAACGCAGGGCGGTGGTGAAGGGCGACCAGATTACGATCGCTACGGTCATGACGGTTACCCTGTCGGTCGATCACCGGGTGGTGGATGGCGCGCTGGCGGCGGAATGGGTTTCGGCCTTCCGCGCCGTGGTGGAAAACCCCATGAGCCTTGTGGTCTGAGGAAGCGGTCCAATGAGCACCACGCAATTTGATGTCATTGTTATTGGCGGTGGTCCCGGCGGTTATGTCGCGGCCATCCGCGCCGCCCAGCTTGGGCTGAAGGCTGCTGTGGTCGAAACCGCGCAGCTTGGCGGCATCTGTCTGAACTGGGGCTGCATTCCGACCAAGGCGCTGCTGCGCGCGTCGGAAATCAATCACCTGCTGCATAATCTGGATGAATTCGGCTTTGCCGCCGATAACGTGCGCTTTGACTTTACCAAGGTGGTCAAGCGTTCGCGCAAGGTTTCGGCGCAGCTTTCCGCCGGTGTCAGCCATCTGCTGAAAAAGAATGGCGTGACCGTCGTCAACGGCTTCGGTCGGCTTGCAGGCACGCAGGGCACATTGCGCAAGGTTTCCGTCACCAGTGATGGCGGGGAAACCATTCTGACCGCCCCGAACGTGATTCTGGCTACGGGCGCGCGGGCGCGCGTGCTGACCGGACTGGAACCTGATGGCAGGCTTGTCTGGTCCTACCGCGAGGCCATGGTGCCCACCGAACTGCCGCGCAGCCTGCTGGTGATCGGGTCGGGGGCAATCGGGGTGGAATTCGCGTCCTTTTACCGGAACATGGGGGCGGAGGTCACGATTGTGGAAGTGGTCGACCGCATCCTGCCGGTGGAAGATGCCGAAATCAGCACCTTCGCCCGCAAGGCCCTGGAAAAGCAGGGCATGAAAATCCTGACCGGTGCGAAACTGGGCCGGATTGGCAAGGATGGGGACAGCGTGACGGTGGAGGTCACCGCCGGGGGAAAAACGCAGTCCGTTGTGGTGGAGCGCGTGATCTCGGCTGTGGGCATTGTCGGCAATGTCGAGAATATCGGGCTTGAGGGCACGGCGATCGAAGTCGACCGGACCCACATCAAGGTCGATCCCTACTGCCGCACGGGTGAAAAGGGTGTTTACGCCATCGGTGATATCGCATCCCCGCCATGGCTTGCCCACAAGGCCAGCCATGAAGGCGTGATGGTGGCCGAACAGATCGCGGGCCGCACGGTCCACCCGATCAGCCCGCTGAACATTCCCGGCTGCACCTACTGCCGTCCGCAGGTGGCGTCGGTCGGGATGACGGAAGAACGCGCAAAGGCGGCTGGTCACAAGATCCGTGTCGGGCGCTTCCCCTTCATTGGTAACGGCAAGGCCATTGCGATGGGCGAGCCGGAAGGGCTGGTGAAGACCATTTTCGATGAGGCGACGGGCGAACTGCTGGGTGCCCATATGGTCGGGCCGGAAGTGACCGAGATGATTCAGGGATACGTGATCGCCCGCACGGGGGAACTGACGGATGCCGAACTCAAGGAAACCGTATTCCCGCATCCCACCATATCGGAAACCATGCACGAAGCCGTGCTGGCGGCGTATGACGGGGCGCTGCATATCTAACGCTGCCTGCGGCGGGGCAGGATCACGCGGTACCTGATCGTGCGGTTGTGATCCCGTCACGCGGGGAAGCGGGCAAGAACGCTTGACGCGGTGGGGCTGGCGTTACACTTGTGCTTATCTGCCTGTTTGCGGGGACCTGGTACATGTCTGTGCGTGTGATGATCGACCACCGGAAGAAGGGGGACACGCCCCTTCGCCATCCAGAAAAGGCGCACAAGCCCGACAATCCCATCGCGCGCAAGCCCGACTGGATACGGGTGCGCGCGCCCAATCACCCCACCTATCATGAAACGCGCAAGCTCATGCGTGACAACAAGCTTGTCACGGTATGCGAGGAAGCGGCATGCCCCAATATCGGGGAATGCTGGTCCCAGCGTCATGCAACCATGATGATCATGGGGGAAATCTGCACGCGGGCCTGCGCATTCTGCAATGTCACGACCGGCATGCCCAATGCGCTTGATGCCGATGAACCCGAGCGCGTGGCGGATGCGGTGGCCCGTCTGGGGCTGCGGCATGTCGTTATCACTTCCGTTGACCGCGATGATCTGGCCGATGGTGGCGCGCATCATTTCGCACGGGTGATTGGTGCCCTGCGTGCCAGCGCGCCGGATACGACGGTCGAGATCCTGACGCCCGATTTCCTGCGCAAGCCCGGCGCGCTGGAGGTTGTGGTCCGTGCGCGACCCGATGTGTTCAACCATAATCTGGAAACCGTGCCCCGGCTGTATCCCACGATCCGCCCTGGTGCACGCTATTACCAGTCGCTGCGCCTTCTGGACGATGTGAAGCGGATGGACCCGTCCATCTTCACGAAGTCAGGACTGATGCTCGGCTTGGGCGAAGAACGGACCGAAATCACGCAGGTCATGGATGATCTGCGTATTGCGGACGTTGATTTCATCACTCTGGGGCAATATCTCCAGCCTACGGTCAAGCATGCCGCGGTGGCCCGGTTCGTTACGCCGGATGAATTCTCCGATTACGCGACGATCGCGCGCGTAAAGGGCTTTCTTCAGGTCAGTGCCTCGCCACTGACCCGGTCATCGTATCATGCGGATTCTGATTTTGCGGAACTGCGCGCCGCACGTGAACACCGCCTGCGGACAGAGCGTGGCGCGATGGAGAGTAACTGATGCCCACCCATGCCGAACGTCGGCTTATTGCCTATTCCCCCGATCAGCTTTTTGATCTGGTGGCCGACGTCGGGAAATACCCCCAGTTTCTGCCGTGGTGTACCAACGCGCGGGTTCGTACGCGCACCAGCACCGAACTGGTTGCGGACCTGACCATAGGGTTTGGTCCGTTTCGGGAGACATTTACCAGCCGCGTCCTGCTTGAAGCACCCAGCACGATACGGGTCAGCTACGAAAAAGGGCCTTTCCGCTATCTGAACAACGTATGGACGTTCACGCCCGATGCGCGTGGATGTCTGGTTGATTTCTTTGTGGATTTCGAATTCCGTTCCCGCCTGTTGCAGGCGGCGATCGGCGTTGTCTTCAATGAAGCCGTGCGTCTTATGGTTTCGGCCTTTATCCGCCGTGCGCGGGATATTTACGGCCAGCCCGCAACGCCGGCTCCGCCGCCGATCGGCACGGCAAAAGCCGGTAATGCCTGATCCCCTCAAACCGTCAGTCCGGATTGGGAAACCTCATCATGAAAAAATTCATTTCCGCCATGGCAGGCTGCATGCTGCTGGGCATGACATCGCTTGCCAGCGCTGCACCGGCAGCCCATCATCCCGCCCCCGGCAGTGATGCCGAAACGGCGGACCTGAATGCACAGAGCCTGCAGAAAGCCCGCGCCTCACTTCCCCCGCAGGCCGCGTCTGCTGCCCCGCCGGTAGCCGCCCCCGGCCATCCGGTACAGGCGGCGGGAACAGGCGAAACCGCCAGCCCCATCCGTGTGCCGGAAACAGGTAGCACGGTTTCCGGATACTGATCGTCCCATCCGTGGCAGGGAGGCGGCTCTTCCTGCCACTATTGCGGCAGCGCGCCTAAAGCTTTCCTGCAATGCAGTGCTGCCGTTTATCCCGCATTCAGCCGGTCCGCATGGTCAAGCAGTAGCGAAAGGGCGATGCGGACGGCCTGCGCGCGGATTTCGGTGCGGGTGCCTGCAAATACATGGGAAACCGTGTCCACCTGTCCCCCGCACGCCGTACCAAACCAGACCAGTCCCACCGGTTTGTCCGGCACGGCGCCACCCGGTCCGGCAATGCCGGTGATGGACACGGCCATATTGGCATCGGGCGCATGCGCAAGGGCGCCCTGTGCCATGGCGGCGGCGACCTCCCGGCTTACGGCGCCGTGGCGTTCCAGCAGGCTGAGGGATACGCCCAGCGTATGGTGTTTCATGCTGTTGGAATAGGTGACGAAACCGCCCGCCACCACATCGGACGATCCGGCGGCATGGGTCAGCGATGCGGCCAGCAGTCCGCCCGTGCAGCTTTCCGCCGTGACAATGCGGCGGCCCGCAGTGCGCAGCCGCATCAGGGCATCGGGCATACGGGCAAGAAATGTATCAGGTAACATCCGTCACATTCTCCTTCGCTGTGGCGGTAACGCGTCAGGCCAGATAACGGATGCCTGTCAGGATGATGGCGGCCATGATCCCGGCCACGACATCATCCCCCATGATGCCGAGCGCATCATGCCGCCGGTCGAACCAACCTACGGGACCGGGCTTGGTGATATCGAACAGGCGGAACAGGGCGAAGGCCAGCAGCAGCCACAGCACATCCACCCAGCGCAGGGCGGAAACGGGCAGGGGCGCCAGCGGGAACATCGCCAGCCACATGCCCGCGACCTCATCAATCACGATCCAGCCGTGATCTTCCCCGTTGGATACCAGTGCCGTGGCCCGGTAGCCGATCAGGGTGCAGGCAATGATGGCCAGCGCCATCCATGTCCATTGTCCCAGCAGGGGGACACCCACAACCATGGCCGCGAATGATCCCACCGTGCCCGGCGCACGCGGGGCAAAGCCGCAGCCCCCGAAGCTGGCAATCAGGCGGGCAGGGGACACCGCCATCAGTCCTGCGCCAGTGCGGGGTCGGTTGCCTGATAAATGGCCATGTTCTCCTCCACCCTTTCAACGTAATTGCGTGTTTCCCCGAAAGGAATGCTTTCGATCCAGTCCAGCAGGGCATCGGGCACAGGCGTATCGCGCGCCGGGTTGCCCAGTGTCAGCAGCCAGTTGTCCGTGCGGTGCGGCCCGGCATTATAGGCCGCCGCAACGTAAGGAACGGCTCCCCCCACGCGCTGGGCTATATCCGCCAGATAGGCGGCACCCAGCCGCATGTTCAGTTGCGGATCGGTCAGGGTGGCAGCACTGACCGGCACATCCGTCATGCCGACCTTGCGCGCAACGTCGCGTGCCGTGGACACCAGAAGCTGCATGAGGCCGATAGCATGGGCCGGGCTGACCACCGCAGGGTCAAACCCGCTTTCCTGCCGCGCCACGGCCAGTTCCACATCCGCAGGCAGGATGCTTGTAGGCGGGGTGTAGGGGCGGGGCCAGCCTTCGCGTATCAGCGTCAGCCCGTCGCGTCCGGCCAGACGGGCGATCATGACCGCGGCATCCGGCACGTTCAGCCGTGTCGCCATGCGTGCGGCCAGCACATGCGTCATCGCATCCGTGCCCTGCGCATCAAGGGCCAGGATGAAATCACGCGCATGATGCCCGTCACCCCATGCCGCCAGAATTTCCGCCGCGCGCGCCAGTTCCGTCGTATCGAACCGCACGGCATCGGCTACGGTGGGGCTGGGTTCCTTTTCGCGCAGCAGGTGCGCGCGGATCTGGCGGCCCGCCTGATCGGGAACCAGCAACTGGTTCATCCGGTTGCCCGCCAGCCATTCAATCGCCATCTGCCCGTAGAAGGTATTGGCAAGTTCCGCCGCGTGCGTCCATTGGGTCCGCGCGGGTTCATGCCGGCCACAGGCCCATAACGCGCGTCCCAGCCAGAACTGCCCCCGGCTGCGGGTAATGACGGGAACCGCCTGCGCCAGCGGGGTGAAGTCAGCCTGTGCGTGTTCGGCGTCATGCAGGTATTCGAGCCTGATCCAGCCGGTCAGGAACAGGGCGTCAAAATGGTTGGCCGCGCCGATATCCGCCGTGTCGTTGGCGATGAGCAGGGCGTCCTGTGGCCTGCGGGCCTGAAGCAGGTCGCGGGCCAGCCCGTCACGTTCGCGCCAGAATGCGGCTGCGGCGCCGCCGGTTGCATGCTGTTCCGTCTCGATGCCCCGTGCGCGCCACAGGGCCAGCGCATCATCCAGCCGCTGTGCATGGTGCAGCCAGCGCAGGCGGTCCAGCAATAATGCCGCATCAGCCTGCTGTTCAGGCGGTAGCAGGGCCAGTGTCGTTTCCGCCTGCGGATCATTGCGGCGGAAGGCGATGCGCGCGCGGGCAATGGGTTGCTGCGCCGGGTTCAGCAGGGGGGCCTGCCGGGTCGCGGCTTCGACCTGTCCCGCGCGTTCCTGCCGGTCGAAGCGCTGCCAGTGGTCCTCCGGCGTGAAAGCGCTGCCGAAGGCCGCCAGCATCGCCTGCGCGTCGGTCGGGCTGTCGGCGCGGTGTATCCATGTATCACGCGCCCAGTCATCCAG
>Ga0157365_10000659_pt1 | contig 14770 bp, 30 predicted proteins | sample AttsexASBM3_FD_111478 | JGI IMG/M metagenome (GOLD analysis project Ga0157365, IMG submission 111478) | Fungus gardens microbial communities from leaf cutter ant in Ribeirão Preto, State of São Paulo, Brazil - Atta sexdens ASBM3 | ecosystem: Host-associated > Fungi > Mycelium > Unclassified ... | reverse complement strand
TCCCACGGCTGGCGATCTGTGAACGAGTGAGTGTTGGGTAAACATAGTGTGGCATGGGGCATCTAGCAGCAACTTGACATAGTCTGCTGTGTGATCAATAGTGCTCTTGGATTCTATCAAACAATGTATTTGGCAATAAGGTGGGGGGCATACTTATTAACCTGATTAGAACCTGATTAGAGCTAGTTTTCAATAAAATGAAAAAAGGATCAGTATTTCCTGGTGTATCCTGTTTTATTGGCAAAACACGCTCAAAACTGGGTATAGATGCCTCTTTGACCAAATAGGCATCAGTGCTGAAGACACATGTGACGGAAACAGTTGAATACATGGTCTAGTCCTGCAGTAGATATCTTGGGAAAATCCAAGCAGAGAGCTAGAGCTCAATCATCGTAGTTGTCCTCAGTGATGTCGTCGAAAAGTTTGCCGTAGGCATTCCAGTATCTTGATCATCAACGTCTCAACAGTGGTCATGGCTGCACTCTATTTGGTGTCCTGAGAAAGCTAAGATAAGATCTTGGATGGCCCTCGATCTCAATGGTGAAAGTCATGGTAAAGCTAAAGGCATGTGCCTTGTTGGTTGAACCATTGTTTATTTTCATTGTTATTACCAGGAGAAAAAGTATACTGGACCTGGTCATTTCCACACCACCATGTTCCCCGACAGATTCCACCGTGCTCTTTCAACCACTCCACCCGTCGCTGGGCAACCATACCTTTGCACAGTGTGCTAGGCCCACGTATCTTGGAACGTCGATGCCCTTCGAACGCTGCAAACTCATCCTCAATAACATCCTCAAGGGACCCAAGTCTCCCAACATCATCTTTCTCCAAGAAGTTACTTCCGACGTCTGAGATTCTCTTCTCAGCGATGCCAGAGTGCGCTCTGACTTCCTGGCGACTGACGCTGAGGACAACGCTTTTTTCAGCGACGTGAGCTTCTCAACAATGGCGTTGTTGTCCAACAAGCGCTTTTCCTCCGACCCGGATCCGCAGTGGGGAGGTGAGGGGATTGAGGAAGGGGGAAAGCTAACGCTCTAGAACGTCTTCCGCATGAAGCTCCCGAGCAGGTACGCGAGGGATGCACTCTGCGTGGGTCTCGCTAGCCCAGTTGAGCTGGGAACAGTCCTGTGTTTCCTCAACGTACACCTCGACTCTCTCGAATCATTTTCCTAGCGCTCCCTGCAGATAGAGGTGCCGGCTGGTGTCCTGCGCGAGCCCGGATGCACTGGCGGCATCATCGTGGGCGACTTCATCGCAATCAGCCCCGAACACCATGCGCTTCTTGACAAGCACGAGCTGGTCGATGCATGGGTCGCACTGTACGGGAGGCCAGGGTCTGGTGGAGCTACATGGGGAGTTGGCGTGGAGCTATGGAACGGACTGGAGCCGGGCAGGTTGTACAAGTTTGCGATGTTGAGCTTGAAGGCTGAGAGCATGTAAGTCCTCCAGCCTGGTCTCATCAAGATACCCCGGCCTAGCGAGCCACCTCTCTACAGCCCTTGGAGCGACCATTGTGGGTTGTGGTGCTCCGTCGTCATTGACAAGGGAAGCAGATCTGGGTTGGCTTGGTCGACGACCCCCTAACCACCTAGTTTCACGCAGATGTGTAGCGAACATGTCTGAGCCATCGTGTTTCTTTCCTTTCCAAAGCCAAACTGATGAACATCGTTTCGCAGTTCATAGTCGAGAGCTTTCAGGACAAAATGTAAGCATACGAGACTGATAAGTGTCCCGAGCAATGGAAAATTAAATGACTTATACTATGTCTAGTTTAGCTTGGTGCTGACATGATTATGTTAGGTTAGGTCCTCCGATCTTGTCGCCTCGGTTTACATTAAGGAACCTTTCTATCTCCTGCCGCCCAGAGCTTGCATCCCCGGCGTCCAGCTGTCGCTGATGTATCAGCATTATATTGAACGGAAGGATCTCCAGGCTTATACCGAGAGAAGTATAGACGGAAAACTAGGTCACATTCAGCGATGTTTTATGTCCACATCAAGATTGAGTCCAGAGGACCAGAGTACACTTCTATCCCGCTTCTCTCGCAGAGTCTCAAAGTTGTTGCCGTAACTTAGAACGAGGATAGATTACCACTTCAGAACCTCATTCTAATGCGGAGTCATTGCGAGGGTTTCGTATATCTCATGGCCACAATTCGACAAAAATGTATAAATACCTGGCCTTCTGGAGGTTGTTCACTCAGCTCCTCATCCTGCTTTCAATCAGGTCAGTATACCAGCCTTTATCTCCTTGTATGAATTAAATCTTACCCAGTCTTTTTGGCTGCTCTAGAAGCTACTAACTAATCGAAATGCAATTCAAGGTCGCATTCCTCACCAGCGCTCTCGTAGCCGCTGCCCCGGCACTTGCAGCCGATTTCGTTTGGTTTGCTGGTGCAAGCTGCACTGGCTCTGTCATCGCTCGCAGTCCCGGCGTAAATCCAGGCATATGCGTCTTCCTCACCAACGGCGGCTCCGCAAAATCAATCAGCTACTCTGGTGTTCCCAACCACGCCAACTTCTTCATCTCTGGCGGCGGACACGATATCTGCTCTAATGGTCCGACTATCGTCACTGGAGGCGGCTCTGGATGTGCCACCGCGCCCGCTGGGTAAGTCCTCTGGATCAGCGAGTATTGAGCAAGTAGTGAACTTATGATGGATCAATGTAGAGTTAACCTTGAGAGTTTCAACATCTCTTAGATTGCGGGCCCAAACAAGTCAAGATAGCCATCGGGTGTCCCAAGTCCTGACGAAGCGACATATGTTATATTGAACTGTTGAATTGAAACCTTTGTAAAATTTGAATACATATTTTCTGAGCCTATATGAGTGACATACCAACCCACTTTCTTAGGGCTGGGCATGATACTGAATTACAGGAGGAGAAAAGCGTGAAGATAAGAGAAATGATTCTTCGGTAGCGGACTTATATGTTGCTGAACTATTGATTCGATAATCCATTATCAACTAATTATCGAGATATGATGTCATGTTCTGCGCCGTGGTTCTGACTCCAGTTGAATACCTCCTCTTGTAAACAATCCAAATGCCGTTCAGAAATTTGCAAAATTGTTGGTTTGTGAAGCACTAGAGTTGTAGAGAGGATCTAGTTTGTTGGTAAGGCACGACGTCGCGAGACAAAGTTGTGTTTTTTTATTGTTATTTATCTTTTTTCAAAATTAGCCTTCGTATTCCGGCTGGGTCCTGGCCTACATTCTGGAACAAGTCTTTGCAACATGCCAAGGGTCTTTTCTCATTACAACTATACATACAGTTTATATTGTCCCTCCCACTTAATAAAAACAGGACGATCCTTCAGTTGTTATACCAAATGCAAGTGCTGAGTGTATTTTTCCAATATAATCGGATTGAGAATCCCGTCGTACTCCAAAAATGGCTTTGCAATTCGCGACTTTGGTCCGTGAGAGGCTTGCAACCCGACAATCCAGGAAACTGTCTTGCCTCCGGATGCAACTTTGTTCCTTATGATCCGTGTCTGAGCACTGCTCTTCCATCCTCTGGTTGTCGAGTGCATGGCTGTCACCATGTGGTTTATTTCTCAGACGACGTTATAAGCAAGATTAGCAGCTCGTCGCAGAAACGTAGTCGCACGTTGGTTTGACTTGGAATAAGGCGTATTCCGTTGCAAACCAATGAGTAGATACAGTGAATTACAAACTTATGTACTAAAGAAATATTCCAGAAGGTTCCTGAAAATTCGGCCAGATCACAGCGTCGGCTTGATTTCCCAACACTCGTTCTATCAGCAATTCAATATCGACACCAAGACCTCATGCTTTTATCACACAGCGGTTTTGAACTTTCTTAGTCCGTCGTTGGTAAAACCTCATTTTTTAAAAAATTTTGTGAGGACTTGCTTATCGTTCGGGCTCTTTATCTCCTCAATGCGAATACAGAAGCTTGAGACAAGCTCAGTGCAGATGTTGCATCTGTATCAGAGGTTGATTCTAGACTCAGATAACAACATGTACGTACACACAACTGTTCATGAATTTGACAATAAGATTCAAAGTCTGTCCCTTTTTTTACTAGTTCTCATGGCTTCCAGAATGGAGGTAATGTGGGGCATCCATGAGGCACAATATTTTTTTCCATTCTAGCCCCACAGCTTCAGCGCCCGATTCTAATGGACAACAACGCCAAGATTTTCTTTCTTTTCTTCGCCTTCCAGTGCTATCACCGCTCTTGTCGTTATCCCTTGACAGCGGTAGGTTATTTGAAGCAGCTTTTGATATAGATCTCAGAAGTGTAACAGCATCCCGTTGATGTACCGGCTCACAACATTCTTTAACTCATTTTTTCATCTAACCTGGCTAGGAAAAAAATTATCGCTTCCGGATTCACGTGACTCCTGTTGCTCGGCCTTCATTATGCTCTCTCAGAAACTTACTGTTGTAGCCTCCGGGTCACGTCGTAATCCTCCATCACTGCAGCTGCCGATAACTCATTCACCAAACATCACGCGCATGACATCGGTCCTAATTTTTCACTCGACGACTGAAGATCAGTAGTCGCCTCGTCCATGATCAATTGTATTTATTCGATTGGACCAACAGAACACCATTGCCAAAATGAGTCTTTCAATGCCAGGATTAGATTCCAGGCTCATCAGTTTTCCTTGTTTATTGCTCTGAGGCAACTGTTACTGTTCAGCCACTAAAATTTTCTCAATAGAGATGACACTGCATGGGCATTATATAAAGATGTAAGGGCTACATCAAATGTAGAAGAGTTTATATTCCCCCAATCATTTCAATCATTGGTAGAATTATATGGCAGGGGGGGGGTAGAATGACATAGTCTACACTTGCAACAGCTCCCATATCTGAGAGCGAGTGTACAGGCGTGTGAGAAAAGGCCTGACTACAGCGCTGGCCACGCCGTTCTGCAAGTATTGCTTCACCATCAATATCCAGCCACCCTCATTACAGTCCAATATGATGTCCGATGTTCACAAGATCGTGAAGGAAAGGTCAATATCGCTCGAGTTCTTGTGAGACTAGTTTTTTTTTAAAAAAAAACATCGATCTTTGAGAATTAAGTTGCTGATGACTTTTTAACTACAGGTTCCTGTATCCAAATAAAAAAGTACCTGAATCTCACATGAACACGGCATTTACCGAATGCTGTATGTTGTCTAGTTCTTATATGGTCTGGGCTCTCGTGATATCCATACCTACATTCCTCTTCTTTTGGCACTTCCATTCCCGTCCTCCTTCTCCAAAATCCACATCTCAATCAGAATCAATTATGCAACCTGCACGAACAGATCTGGCGCCTCCTAAGGATGATCCATTTACTACTGCTGAATTGGCCCAGTACGATGGAAGTGACGCATCGAAACCGATCTATGTTGCAATCAAGGGTGCGTACAATTCTGCTTTTTTTGAGATATCGAGGTATTGAATGCATTTCTGCAAGGTGATATCTTTGATGTGACGCATAAAGCCGATTCCTATGGCCCAGGAAAATCTTACAATATTTTCGCTGGAAAAGACGGTTCATGTGGTCTTGGAAAGTCAAGCCTGAAGGTGGAGGACGCCGTTGCAGATTATAGTACTCTAGGTGCCCCAGAAAAGAAAGTGTTAGACGACTGGCACTCATTCTTTTCGTGCGTGTATTTTCTATCTGATTGTCCGTTCTTTCTTCTGAGTTTTTTCTTTTCTCTCTTCTTCTTTCAGAAAACGCTACAATATTGTCGGAAAAGTTTCTGATGGTCCAAATATTGAGTCATAGGCGTCAAATGTAATTGCTTGGGTTTCCTCGGCTTTTGGGCGGGGTTGTTGTGTTCACCACACTTTTTGTTACGAATGCAAGTCCCTATCTCAAGTTCTAGTTCCCTAATCAGGCATTCTTTGAAGGATATGAGAATCCCTTCGATATGAGAATCCTGTGAGGTTTTGCATATGGTTTTACGTAGCACTGCCAGATGTGATTGCCATTCGCTGACTTTACCGAAGAATTCAGGAGACCTCGAGCAAGATAACTTGTCATTACATTGATCGTAGATTATCAGCTCTACCCAACTCTACCGAAAGCGTTGACATTCTACCTCTATAAATATAGGTTCAAAAGAATGAATTCGAGAGCACAATCAAATCCCCAAGAATTCTTTCCTAGCCATAATTTCATCCCTCAGCATATTCACCCGCGTATCTAGTCTTGAACTCAAATCTGTCGAATTTGTCGCAAGTTGCATCGTTCGATCCAAATTCTCTATCGCACTCTGAATCGCCCGTCTCCACTTGTCCTTGACACCTTGTTGTATTATAGTACCATTTTGGCCAGGACGAGGAATGGGTTCAAGAGCTTCTATTTCTTTCAATTCAAGAACAGCTAATTCAAACATGGTTACCCCTCCGATCCAAGTCGAATTTTCAATTTTGGATTGGTATGAGTATGCATCGTTGAGGAAAGCTCGAGCTACGGAGTATGATTTAATCGTCCGATGAACAACGCCCAATAGTAACGATCGAAGTGCAAGTTCATCTGGAGTATCAAGGGTGGCAGTGCATGGATTTTTGGAGCTAGCTGTTGATGGAGTCGGAAGAGAAAAATGTGGAGATGCGATAGTTGGTGCGGGCAATGATGACGACCATTCACGGATATGAAGAAGGACGACGTCTGCGGAAATGCGACTGTGAGTGTTCCAGACTACAGACAGGTCAGCTTTAATGTATGACGGCTATATATATGCCTACATATGGCCATTTCTAATTACATATATGATCAGTCATACCTATATTCAATAAAATTTCCGCGTACCTTCAGCAGGGCTGATGGTAATCGCCGCTACAAGAGATTCCTCGCTTTTCCCTAGCCGCCTCTGCTTCTCCTTATAGAAAGCAACTACTGCAACCTCAGTCGAGATTCCTCGGCATTATATGGGCCACGTACTCTTTTTCTTCAAAAATACTTCAGTCGGTAAATCTTTCCCGCCAATCTTTTTATCTATCAATCCAGGAATCGAGTCAAGTAGCCTTTGAGCCTCATCACGATTGCCAAGTGACCAGTGGCATCCTGCTGCAATAAAGTAGTATGTTGCATGGCTCCTACAAAAACATCAGTCGTAGGACTTGATTGAAGATAGTAACTTGCCAGGTGTTGAGTTGAGTAATGCGGATAAACATTTCGGCTGCTTCTGCGTACTGCCGTTGACTAAGCAGCGTCCACGCAAGCTCGAACACGAGCTATGAAAAGGTCAATGTAAGCCTCGTTAGCCAATTTGGGCTCACTAGACTGTCTGCTTGAGCAAAACCAAAAGGCCTTCCGGGTTTCAGACCATCTTGAATCGCTTGAATTGCAGCCTCCGGATTATTGCTCATACGTAGAATTTTAGCCTACATTATGAGCAACCAAAATTTCGACTGAGGATAGGAAGAACCTTGTTGAGAATCCATAATGCGCCATTGGAAAATCGATTATAAAGTCTATCGACGAGATCTTGATATTCGTCAAATATTTTGGATTCGTTAGCTTGATAGCCTGAGAGCAAAAGAACAACGCCGTGATAGGTCATCAAAACAAGCCTGATTTGAGTGAGACCTGGATCCAAAAAAGAGAAACACTGTTGACAGACCCAGCAAAGACGGAGTGGGTATCATTGCGAGCAGCGGCAACAGCAAGAGCCTTGAGGGCAAGCTTTCTATCATGCTTGAAACCGAAGAAGCCCACTACGTTCCTAGAGATGTATCAGCATGTCATCGAGATGATAGCAGCTTGACTTGCTGTATACGTTTAGGAAGGAGAGAAAATACCAAGTTAAAAAGACCATATCCAAAAGCCGTACCAGCAATGACCAAATCATCGACAGGGCCATCTGGCTTCCTTGGATGGAGATGTGGGCGGTGATGGGTTGCGGTCAATGCTGGTGTGGAAGCATTGGAGCCCGAGGTGAGGCGACTGAAAAGACTTCGTTTTTGACTGATGGGTAATTTGAGGTCGGGCTCGGATTCAGGAACGGCAGGAAGTGTGCTTGTAGACGAGGCGGCAGAGGAGGCAGAGGAGTATGAAACTGAGCCAGCAAAACTACTTTGGCGGCTGGCGAGGCCGAGCATGGGAGGAGGTGAGGGAAGGTAAGCGTCGATGCCATTAGGAAAGACTGTCTTGTAAAGCTTTGAGAATTTTGAGTGTGCACTAGAAAACAATGGTATTAAGTGTGATGGGATGAGACAGAGACACACGAGTTGAGTGAATATCTGAAAGTAATGGATCAGGGGGGATACAGGAGCGGGTGAAACAAGACATACAGGCACTGAAGATAGCCCATGTAGGATTCACTGAGGGTGGTGAGCGACAATAGAGGTGCTGCAATAAAGCAAGACATACCTGAGTGCATGAAGGAGACCAAGAAGGATGACTGTGTCAGCATTCAGGATTTCCCATTCGACGCCTGGGTGGAAGCGGTGGTTTTCGACATGCTTTCTCAGTTTTGTAAACTTTCGAGTGCCAGCCTCTGCAAGCGTCAAGCAGCGGTTAGCCTCCTCGATGGCATGTGCCTTTGGCAAACAAGGTCAGGAAATGAATGGGTGAAAATGAAAATGGAGACTGACCTCCATGCCTAGAGCGGCCTCGAGAAAAGCACAGACACCGAGGCCGAGCTGGTGGAAAGGATCGTTGCGGCCATTAAATAGGACTCGTGCGTTGGCAATGTCGTTCTCAAAGAGCTTGTTGAAGCCGTTTGTTGCGTTTCTCAGGAAATCCGCTTCGAGAATGGGGTCCATGACGAGTGCAAGTTCGCACGATAATTCTGGGATGATCTGTTTCCAAATGAGGACCATCATTCTCACGGTATGCGTCTTGTTAGAGCTGGCTTCTTTGTCCTCCTTGACATATGGCTTCTCTGGCTCGCGCGCGTATTCTTTTTCGTGCTGTATGTTTTTTGTTTTTTTATTATTCCTGTTGTGTTCTGACATTTCACCAGCCCCGGCTCTGTCTGCGCTCCATCCAGACTTCTGCCGACACTACCCAGCTCAAAAACTCCCCTTCCGACCCATCCCAACCCTTCACTGTTCGTCTTCATGAGGACTCTTTCCACGCCTACAAGTGCGAAGCGCCCGACCTCGAGGTACAGGTCACCCGCCATGACCTCTTGACCATGTACGAGCAGATGCAGACCATGCGTCGCATGGAAATGGCTGCAGACGCCCTCTACAAGTCTAAGCTCATCCGTGGTTTCTGCCATTTGGCCATCGGCCAGGTACGTCAATCATTCCATGTCGATATAGTTGAGCCTGTAATTTCTTGACAGGAAGCCGTGTCCGTTGGTCTTGAACACGGCATCAAACCAGACGACAGAGTTATCACTGCCTATCGTTGCCATCCTTTCGCCGTCATGCGTGGTGGTTCCATCACTGGTGTTCTCAGTGAGCTTCTCGGCCGTCAAGGGGGCATGTCTCACGGAAAGGGTGGTTCCATGCACATTTTTACTCCTTCATTCTTTGGAGGAAATGGAATCGTTGGCGCCCAAGTCCCTGTCGGCGCTGGTATTGCATTTGCTCAAAAGTATATGGGCCACAAAAATTGCACATTTGCTCTGTATGGTGATGGGGCTAGTAACCAGGGTCAAGTGTTCGAAGCATTCAATATGGTGCATTCCCTCTTGCCTGTTTTAGCCTGCCTCACTGACCACATCTTCAGGCTAAGCTCTGGAATCTCCCTGCCGTTTTTGTCTGTGAAAACAACAAGTATGGTATGGGTACCTCCGCTGAGCGATCGTCTTCCAACACCGAGTACTTCACTCGTGGTGACAAGATCCCTGGCCTTCAGGTTTGGACTATTCTCATCTCGGCCGTGGATCAATTGTCATGTCGTGTCGTCTCTAGGTTAATGGGATGGACATCATTGCAACTCGCCAAGCTGTACAGTATGCCCGTCGATGGGCTGTTGAGGAAGAGAAAGGTCCTCTTCTCCTAGAATTCGTCACTTATCGTTATGGCGGTCACTCGTGTGTATAACAATCTCTCGCTACTAGACTCATGATTACCTTCCTCTTGCAGTATGTCCGACCCAGGAACCACCTACCGCACACGGGAAGAAGTTCAACACATGCGCTCTACCCAAGACCCCATCCGTGGCCTTCAACGTTACATTGAACAATGGGGACTTGCATCCGAGCAGGATCTCAAGGCGCTCGACAAAGCAGCCAAAGCCACAGTCGATGCTGCAGTTGAAAATGCTAAGGCGTCACCAGAACCTGACAATGAAGACCTTTGGACTGATATATACTACAAGGGTACTGAACCACCCTTCATGAGGGGCCGTGAGCGCGAGGAGGTTCACTATTATTAGATGTTTACATTCTTTTCATCTTTCCTAATTTCTTTTTGACGATTTTGTTGGATAAACGAGTGACTAAGAGCTTTGGACAATATCTCAAGATGACTGGGTTTGCACATCATTGAATTACGTGCACCTCGATGGATATGGGAATCAAAGAGTTATCAGTAATATATACCACCAGCTGCCCTTTGAACGCAGAAATCATGAAAACTAGTGCCTTCTTGATGTCAAATAGTGGCCATAAGTTATCTACACTTTTCCAATGAATCTTCCTAGCATTATAAACCTACAAATGAGCATCAATGCGAACCCGACCATCAGTGCACTCCCTACACACAGTCAATGACATTTTGAGCACACGAAAACATCACATACATTACTTACCGGCAAACACACCCACACTCTCGAACCCGTTCGTTCTTTTGTTGATAGCGCCAGAGGTGGGCGGGCCCGCCAACGCACCGAAAGCTATAACTGTCAAAAACATACCGACGCGTCTCCCAACATCACCTTCACCGCCAATATTCATCACGGGTTTGGGCAAAATGGAAACAAACGCGCCACAGGTAAAACCGTAGATAATGCTGATGATGACCAAAGGAGCTGTTGAATGAGCGAATGGCCAGGCATAGGTTGTAACACCAATTATGAATGTTGCAGGTGCCAAGACATTGAGAGGACCTTTGGGAATAATTGTAAACAAGGGACACAGGTAAGAGGCGGAGCATTACCAATAACATCGGCAAGCACCCCGGCTAACGATCGTCCAAAAATGGAAGTGCCATTCACGATAGCGACAAAGTAAAATGCCAATTCCGGGGTAACTGTGCTAACTTGAGTCGCGCTGACGCTAATATATGTCATGACTAGGCAGCGATTATCAAAACCTGGGGTGATCGTGAAGTGCTGGGTATATCTCACTTGTGTAAAGTCCAAGGTATGAGAGGAAAATAGATGAGGTATACAACGTGTAGGGTACGTTTCGAAATACAGCGAAATTGAACAAACCACCCTTAACATTGACAGGGGCAAGTCGTGTCTTCATGGTCTATTGGGCCATTCAGGGCTGATAATAGTATAGTAAGGTTATTGAACTCACCAAATTACACACACAAACCATGAACAGGGAAATGAACCCGAGAATCCTCATCGTCCAGCGAAAACTAGAGCATTTTAGTTATTAGTTCCACATAGCAAATTGGACTACAAACCCAACAATGGGAAGCAAATTCTTCACCATGATTGGAATCACGGTACCGGCAAGTGCAGATCCTATGGCCATATATCCGAGCGCACTCCCCCGCTTTTCCTTGAACCAGTGCGCAAGGACGGAGTTATTGCATGTAAAAAGTCCACCACAGCCAATCTTGTCAAAAAAATCAATTCATATACTACGAAACTAGTGCTGTAACAAGGAACAAGACTCACGCCGGCCATGATACCTTGACTGAGAAGGAACTGCCAATATTCTGTGCATTGGGCTGCGAGAAATGTTGCGACGACAAGCAGGAGACCAGAGGTCATAAACAGTGCGCGAAAATAGCCAAGGTCAAAAAGACGTCCGACGATCAGCCCAGGGAAGAGGACGAGGGAGTACTGTCATTAATGAATTCACCAGAAACTGCTGACACGATTCGACAACCGAACCTGTATTGAACCAATCCAAGAACTGAATTCGGTTGCATGAGTCAATATAGAACAGGACTAGAACCACGAGAGATCAATTCACATTGTCGAAGGTGATTGTTTTTGCAACAAGGTCTGCTGATAATATGCTTGGAAGACCTACTATTTAAATAAGCGCATGATACCACCTATACTTTGGACAGTTGCAACATACACCCCATGAGTTGACAAAACCGAAGCTGAAGAAAGATGCTGAATAGATATCCAAAAGTCTATCACGTGTGACTTACGTCGCGTAACTGGAACACGCTGCCTAATGTCTCTTCGTTTTGAGCAATGTCAGCGGATTGTAGGAGAAAAAACAACACGCACACCAATAACCACAATCCATGCCCTTGTACCACCATCTGGGAACTCTTCTGTGACATTCACGCCATTCTGTGATTCTTGAGACGATTGCTCTTCGTGCTTTGAGTCCTGACTTATACTCTTTCTGTGCGGGTTGCCAACAGAATAGGACATACTAAGGGCAATCGAAACACAAGGGGACCTAGTTAAGAAAGGGGTCTTCACACGCCATCACCATCACCACGAGATCATAGTCTCCTGATTTGATTATTCGATTCGAAATCAGCAAATACATTGTGTTGATAGAATCCAGGAACACTATTGATCACACAGCAGACTATGTCAAGTTGCTGCTAGATGCCCCATGCCACACTATGTTTACCCAACACTCACTCGTTCACAGATCGCCAGCCGTGGGAACCATTCTCATGAGTTGATATTTTGATGCAGAACGTTAGCTTCGACTGAGGAATATCTGGATCACGAGTCGCCCGGAAAGCAAAGCATCTTCTCAAATCAGGAATCCAGAAGGTCCTAGATTCCTTCTACAGAATACTGATAAGCATTTTTCACGATATAAAGTGATCACAAAAGCCGCCGATGCCTTTCCATCCCTATTGCTTGCAAGAATCTTCAACCTGCGTGAGATGGGCCGTTTATTTCTCTCGAGTCTTCTTTCTACTGTGGCACTTTGTGTGGCGCAACAGAGCACTCTTGTTGATTTGGGTTATGCACGATACCAAGGAAGTATCAACAATGAAAGCGGGAATATCGAATTCCTGGGGATTCGATATGCCGCACCTCCTACAGGTAAGCTCGCTGTTCGAGACCAGCCGGAGCTTCATTGATATCGTCGCTTCCCCAGGTCGTTTCCGGTGGAGAGAGCCACAACAGCCTGGAAAAGTGACTGGAATACAACAAGCAGACAACGAGCCAAACATGTGTTGGCAAGCAGGGACTGGGAGCGCACCCGTCACTCCTTTTCCTACTCACAATGAGCATCCTCAGAGACGTGCTTCGCCTCCTTCCTCAGAAGATTGTTTATTCCTCAAGTTTGTACTCCACAGACGCTGAAGATTAGCTATGAGTTGACGCGACACACTAGCATTGCCACCCCTGTTGGTGGGAACGGTAGCCTTCCCGTCGTCGTTTGGATTCACGGGTTTGTGATTTCATATTTTAATCATAGATAAATCTGAGAAATGATCTTCAGGGGAGGTTATATGGCGGGAAGCGCTTTTGGCTTCCCTCCTGATGACCTGATTCATGATGCTGGCGGAGGGGTTGTGGCTCTGGCTATACAGTATCGATTGGGTGTCTTTGGATTTCTGTCGAGTCAAAAAGTCCATGACAGTGGTGCTCTGAATGCTGGGCTGCGTGAGTCTACTTTGATAGAATTGGAGATACTCAATTTTGTGGATAGTTGACCAACGTTTCGCTCTTCAATGGGTACAACAACATGTGAACACTTCCTGCCATCCTTTCACGATGGTATTCTGACAATAGTACTAGATTAGGAAATTCGGTGGGGACCCAACCAAGGTGACCATCTGGGGAGAGTCGGCTGGTAAGTCAGCTGTGTCACAACACCGCTTGGAGTAGATCTTGACGCACTTTAATAGGAGCTGGATCAGTGCTTCAACATATTGTTGCAGACAATGGAAATACACAACCTCCCCTTTTTCGTGGGGCAATCACTAGCTCTACATTCCTCCCATCACAATATGCGTTCAATGACCCATTCATGGAGGTGACATTCTACTTGCGTTCTTTTGGCACATGTTGATATGATTTTCTCTCAGCAATTGTATTCTGAAGTGGTCAATGGAACGGGGTAACATACTAGATTGATGCCTGAGGCTCGATTAATGAACTCGACAGATGCTTGTCGGCAAAAGATTCACTTGAATGCCTTCGACAAGTGGATGTGGACGTTCTTCAACAAATCAACACGAATGCCGCATTGAGTGCATTTTTTGGAACATTCATCTTCGTTCCGGTTGTTGATGGACGTTTGATTTCAAGAAGGCCAAGTGAGATCCTTCGGGAGGGAAGAGGTAATGGAGTACGTGGTTTGAGGCGCTTTTTGCTGTTGGGACTGACCTGGAGTGTATGATTGCAGGAGGCCGTCTTGGCAGTCACAAACACATTCGAGGGGACCATTTTCGTGAATTTGAGCACTGCGTCGACTGTTCAGATTCCCGAATATCTTGTCAACTTATTCCCTAAACTTGGTGAAGCAAATGTTCGAGAAGGTACTGCTCAATATGCAAATTTGGGTTCGTCTATCGAACAAGTGATTGGTATTATGGGAGAATGTGAGTGGAATGACACCAGAAGGCCTTTTATCTTCTCTAAATCTCCAGATCAGCCATTTTCATTTGTCCAACGTACTTCCTGCTACGTGCGTTTACGGGACGTGGATTCAAGGTACATGGGTCAAAGTCAAATGTGATGTAGAGAAACGAGCTGATGGGTTGGATATGAATA
>Ga0157365_10000658_pt1 | contig 14787 bp, 19 predicted proteins | sample AttsexASBM3_FD_111478 | JGI IMG/M metagenome (GOLD analysis project Ga0157365, IMG submission 111478) | Fungus gardens microbial communities from leaf cutter ant in Ribeirão Preto, State of São Paulo, Brazil - Atta sexdens ASBM3 | ecosystem: Host-associated > Fungi > Mycelium > Unclassified ... | reverse complement strand
CGCACAGTCGCCGCAAGACAGTTGCAGCGTGCCGAACCTCGAAAGGGACGAGGTAGTGGATGAGCGATGGAAGCGCCGTTTTGTCTGGCAACTTCATGTTTTCACAAAAGAAATTGGATTCTGCGAGTCATTTTTACACGTATGTCGGCTGAACCCCGGAGTGCGCTTCGGCCACCCCCTACCCTCACCAGCTAGCAGATCACCCACGCCGTGCAGCTGGTGGCCTGGAAATATCCTAAGAACATTAAAGAAATATTCATTTGGAGTTGGCGCAACTTGTGTGTATACCGTATCATAGGTATAGGTTTTTAATATTCAAAGCGGCGTGCAAAGTGATTATTGCAATCGGTAATACAAAGGGGGGCGTAGGTAAAACGACCCTCGCCGTCCAACTGGCAGTAACCCGCGCCCTCGCAGGGCGCGACGTGTGGCTGATCGACGGCGACCGCCAGGGCACCGCAGCGGCAGCCATCGCAGCGGCAGCCATCGCAGCCCGCTGCGAAGCAGGACGGACCCCCGGTCTCGCCTGCGCGCAGTACCCGGACGGTCCCACCCTTCGCGCCCAGGTGCAGCAGCAGCGGCACAAGTGGGATGACATCGTGATCGACGTAGGCGGCCGGGATTCGACCGCACTGCGCGCCGCGCTTGTGCTGGCCGATGTCCTGATCGTGCCCTTCGCCCCTCGCTCCTACGACGTGTGGGCGCTGGACGACATGGCCGCATTGATCGAGGAAGCCCGCAGCGTTCGCGACGGCCTGCGGGCCTTCGCCGTGATGAACCTCGCCGACCCTGGCGAGCAGTCCGCCGACAACGCTGAAGCCGCAGCCGCCGTGGCCGAGGTGAAGGCGTTCGAGTACCTCGCAACCCCGATCCGTCGTCGCAAAGCATTCAGCAATGCCGGCGGCGCCGGCTTGTCTGTGGCCGAGCTGTCCCCGCGCGACCCGAAGGCAATCAGCGAAATCGAAGCCCTCGCATCGTATTTTTTTAATATCCAATAAAAGTACATTTAGGATCTAATGAAATGGCAATTCAGCTTAAACCCGCCACCGGCAAGAAGTCCGATGCCGACGCTGCGGCGTTCGTGGAAGGCGCACCCGACGCCCGCACCGAGACGGCCGCCCAGGCGAAGCCCGGCACCTACGAGAAAGGCATCCCGAAGGGGAATAAGCGGCAGATCAGCCTGACCATTTCGCCGGACTTGCTGCGGAAGGTAGACGAAGTGGCGAAGCGCAGCGGGCAGGCCCGCGCGGCCGTCATCAACATGGCCCTATATCGGGCATTGGAGGGAGACATCTTCAAGTGATCGGATGTGTAAGGAATATTCTTTTAAAATTCATATAAACGTGCAAACCAATGAAAACCAACAAGGGAAAGGAGCGGTTCTGGGTTGTAAGTCGGAACGACGCAAGCACGGCGATGAAGGAGTGCCAGCGCACGCCCGGCCCCAGCGGTGCTTGCGCTGTGGCAGGCCGCTCAGGACGCCGCCAATGACGCACTGCGTGCCGCCCAGGCTGGCTGGGAAGCCGAGCGTCCCAAGCTCGTGTGCGGATTGCTCGTAATCGCCGCGACATACAGCCTGACGGTGCGCGCCGAAGCAGACTACGACGGGCAATACGCCCGGAACATCGGCATCACCTATCAAGTGGGCGGGAACAACTCCGTTGTCGGGCAAATCACCAACAACACGCATCGCACTGTTTATGTCTCGGCTGCATTTAAGTGTTATGCGGCAGACGGCCACGTGAGTCAGGGTGGGCAACCGTGATCTTCGACCACCTTGACCCCGGCGAGACTGCGCGCTTTAAAAGTGGCGTTTTTTTCGAGGCGATCAAGTCGGCCACGCTGACCACGCTGACCACGCTGCGCACGGTTCCTTGAGTCGAATCTAGCTCTGGCGCGTGTGATAACCCTCGGAAAATTGCCAGAGCCTTTAAGCCGGCCGCAGCGATGCGCGCCGGCGTTTTTTTAATACCTCAGTCGCTCGGTAGGCGATACAGGACCTTGTACTGATGGTCGCTGGCGGTATGGTAGTCGCTCAGCGCCTCGAAGCCCTGATTGATATTGCGTTCGTAGGCTGACATGCCGATCGTGCTCTCGGCAACTTGGTGCAGGTTGTTCGGCCGCTCGCTGTCACACTTGATGATTTCCCAAGTCGATTCACCAACGTGCTTGAGGATCAAGCGGTTGATCGTCGGGTATGTCTGGAAAATTTCGCCGATGCTGGCGAGAGAGGTAATGCGACCAAGAGGTTCGCTCATTTGCAACTCCTTGCAAGGCAATTGGCCGCGACTCCTCGCGGCCTAGGTGACAGTCGTCCGACCAGCAAGCGCATGATACCCGTTTTTATTCGGCATCGGCCTCGCGCATCGCCCACACGCGTTTGACCTGGCTAACACTGCACGCGGCCAGCTCGGCCGTCTTGGTGATGTTATGGGCTGGAAGCGGCCATGCAGCAGGCCGTCACGGCAGCGGCCACCCACCAGGCCGCCATCGATCAGGTGCGCACCGAGCTGGTTGACCTACAGCATCGGGCCAGCACAGCTGAGGCCCGCGCCAGCGAGCTACGCACCGAGCTGGATCGGGCGCACCTGGTCGCCGCCGAGCAGCGTTCCGCTGCCGGCCAGGCCCGTGAGGGGGTTCAGCCGACATGCGTGTAAAAATGACTCGCAAAATCCGATTTCTTTTGTGAAAACATGAAGTTGCCAGATAAAACGGCGCTTCCATCGGCTCATCCACTACCTCGTCCCTTCCGAGGTCCGGCACGCTGCAACTGTCTTGCGGCGAGTGTATGCAGCAACGCACCTCTCGAAGTGGTCGAGTTGTGCAGCGTCGGGATGTTCTGTTTGAGGGTCTCAGTGATGTTGCGCACGCAGATTGGGCATTGCGCACGCGCCAACTCACGCTGAGACAGCGCCCGGTAGCCACGGCAACGAAAAACGCCCGGGCGTCAGTTGCTTTCGGTAAAGGTGATGGAAGGCGAGGCACCACCAGACGCGGTGCATTTGCCTAGCGTGAGGTTGTTCTGTTGCCCCGAATAACCGGCGTTGGGACCCAGGCACCTCGGAGCATTGGAGGTTCCATCTTTGACGGCCACGTTCACGGTGACATGCGAGCCCGAATTGAACAACACCAGCGGGTGGTCACTGCCGTTGCCGAATATATTGAACTCGGAGCGCCGCCAAATCCTGTTGATGTTCAGAGTGTTGGCGCTTTGACTGACGCTGTAGGCCCTGCCGTCGATCGAGAACGTCACGGTGTCCACGCCGCCCGCGGTCGCCGAAGCGCTCATCTTGATGCTGCCGATCTGCGAGATTGGAACCAGCGGCACAATCACCCCATTGCTGTTGCTATAGCACGCGTTGTAATCGCTGGTGGAGTAGGAATTCCAACCAGACGGGCAGCCCTTTGCCTCAAATTCCTCGGCATTGCTGGCATAGAACCAGTTCTCGATAAAGATGACCGGCGTGCGGCCGTTGATCGGGTCGCTGTCGTAGTCGGTGGAGTAGAAGAACTGCTGCCAGGTCCAGCACGAGGAATATCCGAACTGTGCGCAGGTCACAGCGTTCCTATCGAGATTGGTGTTGATCTGTAGCGAATAGTCGGCCACGCCAGTGGCCACGCCAGTCACGCTCGGGAATGTTCCCAACGTCGATTGGATAAGCTGGCGTGTGCCTGCAACGTAGTCGACACCGTTACCGGCGGTCAGCGCCGCATCGGTGCGCGCGGTGATGGCGCCATCCTTGTGGACAGTGATGGCCGGCGGCCTCGAGAGCAGCTTTGGCGAGGGCACGCAGGCGGTTGCCTGCCAGCCATTGTTGGGGAACGACGAACGGAAGCATCCCTCCATCGTGGGAGCTTCCTGCCGGATCGTCGTTTCCCAGGACGAGATCGCCGCAGTGCGGCCCGCCGATGCGGTCGCCGCAGTTTGCCCGGTTTCCGCTGCATTGGCCGTGCTTGCGATAATGCAAGTGGCAAGCAAGAGCTTGGCTCCGATATTCATCATTTGCGTCCCTGGTGATGGGTGGAGCGCTGGATCATGCTCGTCAGCGACGCAGCACGACGGCCAAGCCGGAAGCGATCTGCGCGTTGGCGAAGGCGCCGATAAGGCGGTATGTACAAGTCGGCTCCCATCACAAGCGTGCCGCGATGCAGTGCAATCTGCGACCCGCTGGGTCCGGACTGCGGCACCGATATCGGAGCGATGCGGCTATCGACGGCGATAAAGGGGGGGTAAGCCGGAACCGCCGAAATTTCCGTCACCCCAGCTCCAGTCCGGCCACGAGTGCATCCACGTTGAGCATCCTGCCCTGCCAGGATGCTGGTTTTGTTTGGGTATCCCCTTGTCGAACCATCAAAGGCCGGTACTCTGTTGCCAACCGTGCGACCCTAAACAAACCGGTTCACCCAATCGACCCTAACCGTACCGATGACCATCTTTGTCCGCGCCTACCTGCGCGCCTCCACAGACGAACAGGATGCCCAGCGTGCTCGCAGCGGCTTGGATCAGTTTGCGCGCGATCGGGGCGTTCGCATCTGCAACTACTACGCTGAGAACGCATCCGGCGCACGCTTGGACCGAGCCGAGCTGTTTCGGTTGCTGGCCGACAGCCGGCCGCATGACGTGTTGCTGGTCGAGGACGTGGATCGTCTGTCACGTCTTGGCAGGGCCGAGTGGGAGAAGCTGAAAACGCTGATCCGCGAGCGCGCAGTGCGCGTTGTCGCGGTCAATGTACCGACGACGTGGCAGCACTTGGCCCCCCTGCAAAACGAGTTCGACGCTCGCATGTTCGGTGCGATCAATGACATGCTCCTGGACATGCTGGCCGCCATCGCTCGGCGCGACTATGAACAGCGTCGGCAGCGGCAGGCCCAAGGCATCGCGAAAGCCAAGGTCGCAGGCAAATATCGAGGCCGCCAAGTCGACCGGGCGCGCTACGGTGCGATCAATCGGCTGCTGGCCAGCGGCAGCTCGTGGAGCGTGGTGCAAAAGACGGTGGGATGCAGCCGCAGCACCATCAGCCAGGCCGTCAAACACGCAAAGCTCAGCGCACCGGCACCGAGCACCGAACTCATGGCGGCGGCATCGGTTGCCGTGATTCTCTGGCTCCATGTCGAAAACGGGAGCAAGTTCACCCGAGGCAAAAAGCGGGTTCGGGAGGACATCGACGACCTGATCGCCACCTCGCACAAGAGCACAAAGCTCAGTGATACCGAATACCGACTGGTGATTCGTTACGCCGACGATGCGGATTTGAAGCAGCAGATCGACGATCTACTGCACGAAATCTTGCATTTGGCCGACCTGCGCAACTGCGTGGTCGATGACATGAGTGTCAAGCACGAGGCAACCGGTTCGTTCTGGGACGAATGCGATGGCGGCTGGAAATGAGAGACGGATTTTTCTGGGGTTCCGGCTTACAACCCCGCGATGCAGCCTTGCATCGTGGTCGCGTTGTGACTACAATTTCGGTGCTTGAAACGATCTCGGAGAACTACCATGAGCACTACCGCCGATACCTACGTCCGCGCCCGCATCGACACCGCCACCAAGGAACGTGCCGCTAGTGCGCTCGAAGCAATGGGGCTGTCGATCTCTGATGCTATCCGCCTGCTGATGCTACGCATTGCCGACGAACACCGCCTGCCCTTCGATGTGAAGGTACCAAACACCACCACGAAAAAGGCGATTGCCGAACTGGAATCAGGCAAGGGTAAGAAGTTCGCCAATGTGGACGACCTGATGGCGGATTTGCATGCGGACGATTGACCGTTCATCCGCTTTCAAGCGCGACTACAAGCGGGAAGCCAAGGGGCAGCATCGCGCCATGCTTGATGACGCGATCAAGCCGGTGTTGGTCGCACTGGCGACCGATCAGCCTCCCGATGCACGCTATCGCGATCACGATCTTTCCGGCGATTGGGCGGGCTATCGGGAATGTCACATCAAGCCCGACTTGCTGCTGATCTACCGCAAGTCCGACCCCGACACCCTGCGACTGGCACGGCTTGGCTCGCACAGCGAGCTTTTCGGCTGAGGCCCGCCCGTTGTCCGTCAAACGATTGATTGACGCTGTTCTGCACATGGAACGCGCCAAAAAAAATAGCTCCCACAGGCAGTGCAGCCGACTCCTGATATTCCGCGCAGTCGTCTTCTGAAAATGAAACCGGCGTATCACATCCCGGCCAGCTTGGCCCCAACGAAGCCGCCCACCACGCCGGCGACAAATGCGAACCCAGCCAGCAGCAGCACGAACCGCCGCGCCTTGCTCTCAAGGGCCGCATGCGCGGCGACGAGCTGCGCCGCGCCGCTGTTGAGCTGATTCCCGATCTGCGCGGCCGCGTGTCGGCCAGCTTCGGTCAGCTTTTCGGCGTTCTTGTCGATGACCGACTCGAAAGTGAGCTTGGCGGCCAGGAACGCCTTGCCGGCCGCGTCCGTTGTTGCCTTCTCGATCTTTCCGGCCAGCGCCTGATCTGCTTGCTCGAAGCGACGCACGATGGCGTCGGCATCTTGCAGCAGCTCGGCCATGAGCGCTTCGCGGGCCGTGGATACGTGACTCCCCATGACGCCTCCTCACTTGAACAACGCCTTGTAGGCATCATCGAGGTTCTTGTTAGCGGACTTGGCGAGCCACTTCGCCGAGATCATGTTGATCGCGTGCGCCTTGGCGTCCTCGTCCTTGGCTTCACGAAGCATTGCCCGATAGTCCGTTTCATCGGCCACGATGTCCGAGACGGTCTTTTTCAGCGTCCGCAGCCGGTCGAAAATCTCGTTCTTGAACACCACGGCTTCCGGCCGCAGCGTGAAGCGTTTCTCGGCCTCGTGGAAGCCGAAGATCATCGCGAAGAGGCGCGGCACGTCGTTCGCGTCTTCCAATTCGACCTTGTTGAACACCACACGGATTTTCTTCGCCGGTACGCTCAGGTCTGCCAGCGTCCGGATGGTATTCAGCGTGTCGATTTGCTGCTTTTTCTCACTGACAGCCGGCACAACGAAGTAGTCGAATTCCTCATGGGAGCCATCGAACTGGCCCATCTGCTTGATGAACTCTTCGACGTTGGATGCACCCACGTCCACGATGGCCGAGTCGAGCGTCATCAGGTCCTCTTGCAGCCCGCCGTAGTTCTTTCCCTTGAGACGCTGTGCGTCACTGTCGGCTGATGATCCTGCATTGATGGTCTCAATCTCGAATTTCGATGCGTTCATGCGCGGTGCAAGCAGGTGATCGACCAACGTGGTCTTCCCCGGGTTTCCACTGAAACTAATGACGGCGACTTTCATTTGTGCTTTCTCCATTTCTCTTTGGCCAAGCGCTCGTAACGGGCGATATCCTTGGCCTGTTCTTCCGGGTCGGGTTTCATCACGCGGTCAAGCTCTTGCATCGAGATCGGACCGCGAGATGGTGGTGTTTCGGCTGAATCTGTTTCGTGCGATACAGATTCGGATTCGCCAGGTTGAGGTGGTGCCGGCATGCCGACCGTCCGCGAGGCCGATTGCTGCCCTTTGGTCTTTGCTTGATGCTTCTTTCGGTATCGATACAGATAGCTCTTTAGTGTGGCTTCGGTCAGATCAATCCCGCTGTCTTTCAGGGTCTTGAGAATGTCCGCGATACGCACACCTGCCGCGATCCTTTGTTCAATCACCGGCATCACTTCGCGCACCTTAGCCGCCTTGGTTTTCGGCTCTATAGCCGTCAAGGCCTGTGTCAGGTCAGATTTAGGCATTTATGCATCCTGTCAGCAGTCTTTACGCACTCTATATGCATGATGTGTGCATTCTTGATGGTGCCAGATTGCACGCGCTTTGCAACCTACATGCATCCTGGCTGCCTACGCCCTTCGGGCTTGATGGTTTGTACGCCCTTAACCCCTAGAGATTCCGGTCCTTAACAGGCCCGAAATCTCAATACACATCACGCACCCCCTCCGGGGGTACAAAAGGCTTTTGAAATATGGCTTCAGGCCAGATTCTCACCGCATTGAAGTCAATATTGTTTCATTAGGAATTTGCCGGAATGCCTTATCAAAGCTAGGCTAAGCTCTATTGAAGAATCAATAGAGTAAAAACACCGATGAGTACCGCAAAATCTGTGTCCGTTTGGTACACGGAGGACGAGCGCATCAGGGTGGAACAAGCGGCCGCGCTGGCCGGCTACAAGCACTTGTCGAAGTACATCCGCGACAAGTCTCTCGACCGTGGCAGCCATCGCGAGTCGGGCCGCGACAGCATGGAAGCATGGGCCGACCGACAGGAACTTGTCGGCCGTTTGGCCGAGATCGAGCGCAGCCAGAAAGGCGCGCATGCGCTTCTGGCGATGCTGCTTTTTCTGGTGCGCAAGAAGGCGACCACGGGCGAGGTCAACGAGCTGGTTCTCGCATGCGAGAAATCCGGCGTGCCGGCCGACGTGCCGGCCGACGTGCCGGCCGACGTGCTGGCCGCCTCCCTGCCCGAGCTGGCCGCACTGCTAACCCGCTTTACGGAGGATTCGTAATGTCACAGACCACCGGCCAGGTCGAGGCGGAAATCAATGCCGTGATCGCGGCACCGACGACGAGCCGCTGGCTTAAGGCCGCGCTCGCCGATGCGCTGCACCGCGATTGCGTTGATGCGGCCCACGATGCCGAGCTGCTGGCCGACCTATGGGGTCGCCGCTGCGATTCCATTCTCGGGAGGGTGTAAGCGATGCAGAAGCATGAAGCCGAGGATGCCACGCTGTTCTTTGGCGTTAGTTTGCCGATTGCTGGCTGGCTCGCCGGCACGTATGCAGCGAATGTACCGCTTCGACCGCTCCCGGAAGCTCTCACCGCTGCGCTGCATGTGACGCCGAACAATCCGCTCATTGCGGGCGGGGTCGTGCTCGGCCTTGGACTCGCCGCGACCACCGGGTATCTGTTCCACGAGTACGGCGACGATGGGTTCCGGGGCGCACCGTATCGCCGCTGGATGCGCGGCTCGCAGATGGCGAACTGGCACAGCGTAAAGAGCAAGGTCAACGCGGCCAATCGCCGGGAGAATCGCCGGCGACGGGCCGAACACAGGGGCGCGAAGGATTTGCCCCCCATCATGATCGGCCCCATGCCGATGCCGCTGCACCTTGAGAACCGTAACACGCTGATTTGCGCGTCCATCGGCGCGGGCAAATCGGTTGCGGTGGAAAGCATGATCTCGTCGGCCGTGAAACGTCGCGACAAGATGGCCGTGATCGACCCGAACGGGACGTTCTACTCGAAATTCAGCTTTCCCGGCGACACGATTCTCAACCCGTTTGACCGTCGCTCGTCGGGCTGGACGCTGTTCAACGAAATCAAGGGCGTGCATGACTTCGACCGGATGGCGAAAAGTGTCATCCCGCCGCAGACCGATCCAAGCGATGAACAGTGGTGCGCCTATGCGCGTGACGTGCTGGCCGACACCATGCGCAAGCTGGTCGAGACGAACAACCCGGATCAAGACACGCTAGTCAACCTGTTGGTGCGCGAGGATGGTGAAGTCATCCGCGCGTTTCTCGCCAACACCGATTCGCAGGGCTACTTCCGCGAGAACGCCGAGAAGGCCATCGCGTCGATCCAGTTCATGATGAACAAGTACGTGCGGCCGCTGCGCTTCATGAGCAAGGGCGATTTCTCGCTGCACAAGTGGGTGCATGACCCCAACGCCGGCAATCTGTTCATCACGTGGCGCGAGGACATGCGGGCCGCGCAGCGCCCGCTTGTGGCGACATGGATCGACACGATTTGCGCGACGATTCTCAGTATCTCCGACGACGCGCAACACCTCTCCCGGCGTCTGTGGCTGTTCCTCGATGAGCTGGAATCGCTCGGCAAGCTCGAATCGTTCGTGCCGGCCGCCACGAAGGGCCGTAAGCACGGGCTGCGCATGGCGGCCTCGATACAGGATTGGGCGCAGCTCGATGAGACCTACGGCAAGGATGCGGCCAAGACCTTGCTCGGCTGCTTCCGTAATTACCTCATCTTTGGCGCGTCGAACGCGCTCAATGCCGACAAGGCGAGCGAGATTCTTGGCAAGCAGCACGTCGAGCGCATCCAGATGACGACCAACGCAGGGGGAAGCGGTGGAGGCGGCCGCAGCCGCCATGTTGTCGCCAGTCCACCGGAGCCGGTGGTATTGGACTCGGAAATCTCAAACCTCAAGGACCTGGAGGGCTACGTCATGTTTGCTGAGGACTTCCCCATCGCGAAGATCAAGCTGCCCTACGTGAAGTATCCGCATCGCGCGGCCGCCATCGACATCAAGTGACGGGGGCCGGGCCATGCTCAATGTGACGCCGATTCGCGGCAACAACCAGTACGCGGCCGCGCATTACTTCTCGGCGGCCGACGACTACTACGCCAAGGAGCACCCCGGCGAGTGGCAAGGCCAAGGCGCACAGGCGCTTGGCCTGACGGGGCCGGTGGAACAGGCGCAGCTCTCGCGGCTGCTGGACGGCCAACTCCCGAACGGCGAGCGCATCCAGACGACCTTTGACCCGACCGACAACAAGAAGCGCATGGGGCTGGACCTGACGTTTTCCGCCCCGAAGTCGGTTTCCATGCAGGCGCTTGTTGCTGGCGACAAGGACGTCACCGCTGCGCACGACCGCGCCGTGACGCGCGCACTGGAGCAGGTCGAGCGGCTGGCCGAGGCCCGGAAGAAGGTCAAGGGAAAGAGCTACCGCGAGCGCACCGCAAACATGGTCATCGGCAAGTTTCGGCACGAGATGAGCCGGGCCAAAGACCCGCAGCTACACACGCATGCGGTCGTGCTCAACATGACGCAGCGCGCAGACGGCGCTTGGCGCGCCCTGTCGAACGAGGACATATTCCGCGTGCAGCACGAGGTAGACGCGCTCTACAAGGCCGAGCTGGCGAGGGGCTTGCAAGCGCTTGGCTACGCGATACGCCTGGTCGATGACCAGGGCAATTTCGAGCTGGACCACATCAGCCGCGACCAGATCGAGGCGTTTTCGGCGCGTAGTCGCGTCATCGAGGAAGCGCTTGCCAACGAGGGCAAGACGCGAGCGACGGCGACAACGCTTGAAAAGCAGATCATTTCGCTTGCCACGCGGCCGCGCAAAGACGAGTCCGACCGCGAGCTGGTCAAGCAGTATTGGGTCGAAAAAAGCCGCGAGCTTGGGATCGACTACGGCCTGCGCTCGCAGCTCGATGGCCGCACCTACGAGGCAGGCGACAGCTTCGGCACCCGTGGCCGTGAGCGGGGCGACGCCGGCGACCGCATCGCAGCCACGAGCCTGCCGGCGAGCCTCACGCCGGCACAAGCCGTCGTGCAGTACGCCATCAACCACCTGACCGAGCGTGAGGCTGTTGTTCGCGAAACCGCGCTCACGGCCACGGCGTTGCGTCGCGCGGTCGGGCTGGCAGGACCGGACGAGGTTCGCGCCGAAATCAAGCGGCTCGCCGGCCAAGGCGCGTTGATCGAAGCCGTGCCGGCGTATCGCATGGCCGACCGCAAGGACGGGCCGGCGCTCTCGTCGGCCGGCTGGAAAAGCTATCTGCAAGAGCTGAAAGGCTGGTCCGACAAACAGGCGCAGCAGTACGTCGGCAACGCGATCAAGCAGGGTTCGCTCGTGCCGGCCGAGAAGCGTTACACGACACAGAAGGCGCTCGCCCGCGAGAAAGCGATTCTCGCCATCGAGCGCACCGGGCGCGGAGCCATCGAGCCGATCATGACGGCGGCCGCGGTCAAAACGGCGTTGGAAGGCACCGCGTTGAGCGCCGGCCAGCGTTCGGCCGTGGAAACCATCGTGAGCACCAAGAATCGGTTCGTCGGCATCCAGGGCGACGCCGGCACCGGGAAAACCTACACCGTGAATCAGGCGGTCGCGCTCATCAAGCAGGCGTCGGCCGTGAGCGAGGGCTACCGCATCGTCGCGCTCGCGCCCTACGGCAATCAGGTCAAGGCGCTCAAGAATGAAGGGCTGGAAGCGCACACGCTGGCCAGCTTTCTGCGCACCAAGGACAAGCCCATCGACGGCAAGACGATCATCGTTCTGGACGAATCGGGCGTCGTCGGCGCTCGCCAGATGGAACAGGTCATGCGGGTTGTCGAGAAAGCCGGCGCTCGCATGGTCTTGCTTGGCGACACCAAGCAGACCGAGGCCATCGAGGCCGGCAAGCCGTTCGCGCAGCTCCAGCAGGACGGCATGCAGACCGCGCGAATCAGCGAGATTCAGCGCCAGAAAGACCACGAGCTGAAAACCGCTGTCGAGCACGCGGCCGAGGGCCGTGTGACGCCATCGCTTGCGCACATCAAGCACGTTGAGGAGTTGAAAGAGCCGATCGAGCGGCACCGGGCCATCGTGAACGACTACATCCAGCTCACCGAACCCGAGCGCCGCGAAACGCTGATCGTTGCGGGCACCAATGAAGCCCGCCGCGAGATCAACCGCATGGTGCGCCAGTCGCTGGACCTGACCGGCAAGGGGCGGGAATTCGAGACGCTGACCCGCGTGGACATGACGCAGGCACAGCGCCGCTTTGCGCCGAGCTATCAGCCGGGCATGGTGATCCAGCCCGAGAAGGACGACCAGAAAGCCGGCCTGACGCGAGGCGAGACCTACCGCGTCAAGGACGCATTGCCCGGCAATGCGCTGGTCTTGCAGCGGCAAGACGGCACCACCACCACGATCAACCCGCGCAAGGCGACGCAGCTCAGCGTCTACCGCCTTGAGCGCGCCGAGCTGTCGGTCGGGGATACCGTGCGGATCAACCGCAACGATCCCGGCCGCGACCTCACGAACGGCGACCGCATGCGCGTGGCCGGCGTGATCGGCGGCGTCGTCAAGCTCGAATCGGTCGAGCAGCGCGACGGCAGGCCGGCACGCGCGCTCGAGCTGCCGACGAATCGACCGCTCCACCTTGAGCACGCCTATGCGTCCACCGTCCACAGCGCGCAGGGCTTGACCAACGACCGCGCCCTCATCGCGCTCGATACCAACAGCCGCACCACGTCGATGAATTTGTATTACGTTGCCATCAGCCGGGCCTGCCACGAGGCGCGCGTCTACACGAACTCGGTCAAGGAGCTGCCGGGCGCCATCGCGCGGCGCTTCGACAAGACGACGGCCCTAGCGATCCAGCGCGAACGCCAATTGCAGCGCCGCGCCGCCGGTATGCAACCCAAGGGCGCAGCCGACGGCAAGCAGGCGTTGCAGCGGCAGCAGTTCCAACAGCAGCGCAAGCAGCCGGCGAGCGGCAAGAAACCGTCCGAGTACGGACGCTTTGGCTAGGAGAATAGTCGCCCGGTGCTGGCCGGATCGGCAGTCGTGGCCGCCTGGACTACTCTCGGACGGGCGGCCATTGGCGGGACGTATGGACCACGTTCAACACACGCACCAAGTCACCGGCCACGTCATAGATCAGTAAGTAACTACGGTGCGCGACCAGTTCGCACGTGCCCGCTACGCGGCCAACCCGGCCTAGACTCGGATGATCGACCAGCAGCGCCGCTTTCTCCTCGAACAGCTCATCAAGGTCCAGCGCGGCAACCGGGTTGTCAGCCTCAATGTAGTCGTAAATGTCGTCGCGATCTTGTATCGCCTCCGGCGTCCAGAACAACTCCATCACTTCGACGCTTCAAGCCGGCGACGTGTCGCAGCTCGACGCGCTGCGAATTTGGCTTCGACCTCTGCGGTCGGCACCAGATGACCGGCGTTGGCTGAGGCCCGTGAGCGCTCGACCTTGGCGCGTAGCCATGCGTTGTATTCTGCCGCTTCCTGTTGCTGCTTCACATAGTCCCGCATGAAGTCGCGCAAGAGCTGCGCGCCCGTGCGGTCGTGGGCCTTCGCGGCCGTGGAAAACTCACTTTTCAGGGCCTCATCGACTCGGAATGTAAAGGTTGCTTCGCTCATGGCGCCACCTTATGTGTTACATCGAGAGTGCATCGTAGTACATTGCCGAATGAGTTGAAACTATCTCGCCAAAAACGGCAAAGGCGCATGAAGCGCCTTTGGGGTAGTGCGACAACCGCTCTCAGAGGGGCTTACTCCGGCTCGACCTCAATTCGCGCGGCAGCCTGCCATCCGAGGATCAACTTGAGATTCTTCGTCGCTTCCGTGGTGTCATTCCCGATGCGCCGGATAACGTCCATCACGGCATCAAGGACGCCCGGCGAAGGCGATCCGACAGGCAGCATCAATTGTCCGAGCACGTAGCGAATCTTATGCAGCTGCATGACCGCGAGCCGGCAGTTTTCAATTACCTCATCCGTCACCGGTGTTTCACCGCGCACAACCGACTTCACGAGCGTGTCCGCCTCCCTCCACCGCTCACCCTCCTTGCGCCAGTAGTCCCGAAAAGCAACGGCGGCTTCCGACGTTTCACGATTCAGAGCCTCGAACATAGCGCGTCGTTCTGCGATTTCGTTGTTTGTCACTTCCATTCTTGCCACTCCTACGCTACTCATTGGATTGATACGGCTGGCCCTGCCCCCAACGGCTTTGCCAGTGCGCAATGTACTGGCCGGCTACCGCCGCGTTGTTCCATACCACAAGCACGTTCTCGCTGTTACGGCGAGCGGCGGCCATCGTGTAATTGAAGCTCCCGGTTTCGACGTGCAGGCCGTCGGCCACGATGTATTTGTCGTGGTGGATCGGGTAGACGCTGACCGTACGAGTCGGGATGCCGGCATGCACCATCAGGTTGAGCGCTTGCCGCGATGTGTTCGAGCGACTTTCCACGAGATTGTTCTTGTAGTCCACCACGACAGCCACATCGACACCGCGCTTCTTGGCATCGGTCAGGGCGCGCACGACGGCCGGCGACGTGAAGGTG
>Ga0157365_10000657_pt1 | contig 14792 bp, 17 predicted proteins | sample AttsexASBM3_FD_111478 | JGI IMG/M metagenome (GOLD analysis project Ga0157365, IMG submission 111478) | Fungus gardens microbial communities from leaf cutter ant in Ribeirão Preto, State of São Paulo, Brazil - Atta sexdens ASBM3 | ecosystem: Host-associated > Fungi > Mycelium > Unclassified ... | reverse complement strand
ATTAGCTAAGTGTTTATTCTCATTGTATATTTTTATAGTATCATCATCTAAATTATAATTTTTAATGATATCTTCATCCATTGTTATATTCCTTTTAATATAAGGGAACGTCAGCGAACGTCCCCTTGTATCTCATTAAACCAACTTTGTTAATTCTGGATAACTTGTTTTACCTGTACCAAGCAATGGAATTTTTTCAATATGCTTGATCGTTTTTGGAATAGCAAGTTCAGTAATACCTTCTGTTTTTACAGCATTTGTAATCTTTGCAATCATTTCCTTTTCATTGTCAAAGCTTAATGTTGTAAACCAGATAAGTTTTTCACCCTTCTTATCATCTGGAATAGAAATTACAGCATTGCCACATGTTCCTGCACGTGCAGGTCCAACATTATTCTTTTGTGCTTCAACTTCTGCTATAAAGGTTTTATCTATAATGGATTCAACCAACGGCAAGGAAACCATTTCACCCGCAATTTTAGCGAAACGTTTGGCACGAGCAAGGATTTCAATAAACCCTTCATTATCAATAGAGACAATATCACCTGTATCGTAGTATTCTTCAGCAGGTAAAAGCTTCCCAGGATTTTTAGCCAAGATGTATCCCTTCATAACATTTGGTCCAGCAACTAATAATTTACCACCGTTATCAATACCTGGGACTGATTCAAGTTTTGCCTTCATTCCTGGAAGAAGTTTACCAACACTTCCTGCCTTAGAATGAATAAATGTATTCAATGCAATGACAGGTGCTGTTTCGGTTGCACCATATCCTTCGAGAATACGAACACCGAATTTTTCAGCATACATTCTTTTTGTTGTATCCTTAACTTTTTCTGCTCCAGCAACAATTGCTCTGATTTTATAGAAACTATAAGAGTCAGCATTCCTTGCCCAGATATTCAGGAAGGTATCTGTTGCGAATGCAATAGTAATGTTCCTGTCATAAGATAATGCAGGGATGACACGACCATGTAATGGTGATGGATATTGGAAAGACCAAGCCCCCTTAATAAGAGGAAGGAGAACACCACCCATAAGACCGAAACTATGGAAAATAGGCATAGCGTTCAAAAATCTATCTTGACCAGAGACATCAATGACTCTGAGAACCTGTTCGATATCACTCAACATATTTGTATGTGTTAAGCAGACACCTTTAGGGTCTCCCTCAGAACCTGATGTCGCAAGGATTGTCATAATCTCGTCAGGAGATGTCTTATATCCCTTAAGAAATTGTGGGAACTTTGTAAAGATAATAGCTTTAATTTTAGAAGACAATCCTAATTCTTTTTTCATATCTTCTGCATAGATGATATTAATATCCAAAGCCTTCATTGCTTCAACAAGGGGTTCCAGCTTGCCTTTTTCGATAAATCCTTTAGCTGTAATAACATTCTTAATGCGAAGTGTCTTACAGATAGAAGAAATTCCATTTGGTCCAATAGAGAAATTCATAGGATGGAAACTTTTTCCAAAGAAACTAATTCCTAGCATAACAGCAATAGATGCGCCAGCATTAGGAAGAAGAACACCAATAGGTGCATCTACACAGCCTTCTTCTTTATTCTCGATTGTGTGTTTGGTAATATAATCACCCAGAGCCACAGACATTCTTGCAAGCCCAGTATAAGAAAGTTTACAGCTACGAATATCATCAACGATTTCTGTGTCTTGTCCATTACGATTCATGGCATCAAAGAAAGTTTGTGTCAGATTCATCTGAGTTGGATGTTCTTCTTCACTCTGGAGGCCAACATTCAACAAAATATGCTCAACCTGATTCGTAGCAATATTCCTTTGCTGTTTAGGCATCAGATCAGCGTCAATATTTTCGATACTACAAGGCTTACCTACTGTAATAGTAATTTTAGGACGCATTAATTTATGAACTTTACCTTGAAGTCTATTCAACTTAAGATGCTCAACACCTTTGAGGTTCATAGGAACGATAAGAACATCTGTCTTTAAGGCAATCATACCAGCACCAGATTGAATTTTCATCATACCACCAGTTGTGGATAAACGACCTTCTGGATAAATTGCAATTTTTCTTGGTCCATTTGGGTCTGTTAAGACCTTAACCATTGTTTTAACGGCATATGGTGACGCACTATCAACAGAAATGGGAGTAGGTCCAAACATCAAAAGTAGCTTTGCCCACCATGTATTCATAGTTCCACTAAAGACAACGAAAGGTACATCCTTGGGTAGAATAACACTCATAAAAAGAGCATCTAGCCAAGAAACATGATTCGCAATATACATAATTGGTTTATCTGTTTTTGGATGAAGATTTTCTTCTCCAATAACATCAACTTTAAACCAAAGCTTGATAAAAAATCCGACAATAGCAATAACAATTTTATAAAGCATTTTTTTCTCCTTTTTTCTTTATAGCAACAAATACAAATATAGGCAAGCAAAAAAGCATCCCAACAAAGAGTAGTAATCTTGGATTAGAATGAGATAGTGGAATAAGCAATACTGAGGAAATTAACATAATTAATGAATTGCAAATATTATTGGTAGCAAGGATAGACGCAGTATGATTTTCTGTATTCTCCATCATGTCTGCATAGAACACTGAAGATAGAACACCACCGAAGAAACACATAAAGAATGTTAGAATTGCGAAAATAATAAAAACAGCATGATGAACAGGAATGCATATAATTCCGCAAAGAACAGCCATAACAATAGAAGATAGTAAAATGTTTTTAAAGCCGGTTAATGCAGTAAAGAAGGAACCCATCCCAATTCCAATAGACATAATAGGAACAATATAACGAACAATAGAAGGGTGTAATCCAATAGAAACAGCTATAGGCTCCGCTTCAGAAATCATAATTGAAGCAATACCCCAAAAGAAAGATGTTGCCCAAATTTCTTTCCACCTTGTGTACTCTGAAACGTGAGATGACATTCTTCTAAATGTCTTCATCCAAGAATATGTAATAGGTTCTTCACAATGAATTTCTCCAGGATGTTGTTTAAATAATGTTAAGGATGACCAAATCCCAATGACGTACATTGCTATAGCAACAACTGTAATAACAGTCATACTATGATGAATGCCATCATTTCCACCTATAGGTCTCAATAAACCCAAACCTGTGCCTAACAGAACAGCCATAAATGTTGTGCCATCCATCCAACTGCTTAATTTTAAAATATTCCCCTTAGCTAAAGACGGAATTAAACCTAATCTGGCTGGAGATATAAAGCTCGACTGAATACCAGTTAATAATGTTGCAAAAAGCATTAAATATGGACTATCAATATGCATGGCTATAATACATAAAGCGACCATAATAATCTCAGAAATTTTCAACCATAAAATCATTTTGGTTTTAGAAAATCTATCTCCTAATTCTCCCGCGAATGGAGAAAAAACAATATACGGAAGGCAAAATGCAATTGTTGCATATAATCCACCTTGAAGACCAATACTAAGCATCATTATCATAGCCAAGGCATGGATAATATTATCTGTTATTGTAGAAGTAACCTGAGATATAATTAAATACTTTGCAACTTTCATTATGCACTCCAATCCTTATTCGGCAAATGATTAATATTCGTGATATGTGATCCACCAGAAATCATGTAAACCATATTACCAATAAACTCTATAATTTTACATAAAAAATTAAACATGTCAATATTACTCCATAAAAGTAGGTCGGAGTTTTTCCTTCCTACCGATAGGTAGTATATCATAAAGACGTGAAGATAATATAAGAATATTATTAATTTTTTGTAATTTTAATTAAAGTTCTTACTTTCTAATATTGTATATATAATATTCCAGATTATATCTTTGTATTCTAAAATAGAAGAATTTAGGCGACCAAACATAATGCCTACAGATTGTTGAATAATAATACCAGCAATGGAAAGTGTAATAACATCAATATCTTTTTCTTGAATATTAATGTTTTTATTTTGAACGCCAGCTAGAATCTTATTCGCAAGCAATGCGATAATATTGTTGTCATCTATAACATTAGAATATTGGATTTGTGTATATTGGTTAATAACCAGAAATCGAAACATATAGATGTCTTTATCGTGCAATTCAAGAATGGCAAAGACCATATTCTTTAATGATTGGTAGTAATCATTAAATGCTTTATGTTCGGCATCTAACATTGCATCATAATAAATCTGAAGGCTATGTTTATAGCATGCATTAATAATATCTTCACGTGATTTATAATGTGTATAAAGAGATGCTTTTCGAATATTGCATGCTGAAGCAATATCATTCATAGAAATATTTTCAACTCCTTTTTGTCCAAAGAGTTGAATAGAAATATCAATAATATCTTGTTTGGTTGTTTTACTGCGAATAGTAGTCATACAAGTATTATATATGACTACCTACCGTTAGTCAAGATTAATTTTAAAGTCTATTTTTTTATCCTTTTTATCGGTATTTATCTGATTTAATGTTGAAGATAATGTAAGATTCTCACCTGAGATTTCTTCATTCATTTCTTCTAGGACATGTTTATAAATATTTCCAATATTTTCTTCAAACTCTTCACGGCTTTCTTTACTAATCATCAGATTGCTTTCTGCCATATCGAGAATACAAGATGCCATGTTATTAATAGAAATTTTAGCGGGATTAATCAAAACAGTTAATTGATCTGTCTGCTTATCAAAGAAGCTTTTTATAGCAACGTCATCTGAATCTGTTAATATTCCTATGATTGGTTCTTTTTCCACTATTCTATCAGATATTTCATTTACACAATTCACTACACTTTTTAGAGTAATTAAATATGCTCCATTCATCAGTTTACTATTGTTCGTTTTATATGTGATACTGTTTGGTAAGCTTCTATTTCTATCATCCTTGACAACTTTAATTTCTTTTCTTGCGATATGGGATTCAAATAGACATCCATTAATTTCACTAAGAGGAGAACTTTCTGGAGCTGAATCCATAATAAGAAAGGACTCTTTTAATTGTTTTGCCGCTGTCGTATAAAAACCATAAATATTTCTTAATGCATCTAATGAATAGAATGTATTATCACTATTAGAAAGAACATGGATAGTGATACCATTAATATCTGGATTAGACTCTAATTCTTTAATCATGATACCGTTATGAGTAATACAACAAGTATCGGTTGTATTTGGTCTGATAACAATATCTCCATGAATATCTTTAGGAGATAGGATTTTTAGAGAATAACGATTGAAATTTTCTTCTTCCTCTATTTCTTCTAAAAGTGGAATCTTATAATCATTTAACATAAACTTAGAATTACTAGAAAATGAGTTGCTTGAAAAATTATTAAGAAAATCATTGAGATCATTTTCATTTATATCACCATATATATGATATTCACTATGTTCTAAATTAGAATTAGAGACCTGTATTTCTATTCCTGCATATCGTTTTTGAACATTAATAGAATAGAGTCCCATATCTTCTAGTGTATCATGCTTCTGAATAATATTAATTAATGTCTGCCATAATTTATTTTTAGTATAATCACGCATAATGTTATTTTCATCTTTATTATTTATGATAAAATTACTAACATTGTTTCTTATAAAGTAATCAACTACTAAAGTTTCAATTTTCTCTTTTTCCATACCAAGTTCAGATAAAAATATTTTATATCCAGAAACCTTATTATCTTCTTTAATTGGTAAAGTTGTTATCTTTTGTTTACCAAAAATTTCTTTTATAATAATACTCTCTTGCTCTTTCATTTCTGCATATGATGTATTTTTAAGACTAAAAGATAATTCACCTTCATGAATATGAATCTCGGGGTTCACATCTTTCTCAAAACAATAACGCATATAACCAGATAAGGCAGTATTAACGATTTTTAATTCGGTCATATTTATTCTCCATTTCATATAATTATATATCAATATTTTGCAATGGATATTTCTCATATGCTTTTAAATTATATAATATAGTTATACAGACATAAATTAAAGGAAAACATAATGAATTACTCAGCCGAAATGGATATTTTAAAGAGATTAATCAAAGGTGAAAAGATTGTAAAAAATAATAGAGATTTCTTGATTAATCATATTAATTTCACTCAAGAAATTAAAGAAATGTTAGTTCATAAAACATTGCACATAGATGGGAATAAAAATATCATCCCAACAGAACTTGGATCACAGTTATATGATGAATATACTGAAGATATGGCAAAAGTTCAGAAAGAATATTCTGGTATTATGCGATTAATGGCAGAAAAAAGCATTAATGATAGGGAAACAACAAAAAGACCAGCGTATCTTAAAAGACAACTAGCTTATCAAACTCAAATGATTAGCGATATGAAAAGAGAACTTGATTCTGAACCATCGTCATTTATCAGAGGTCCAATAGAAGGACGTATGCAGGAGAGAATGGATGCTGTATTTAATCAACTTTTAACAAATAGAGATAAACAAATATTAACGCAACTAATGTATGCCAAAAATGTAGAATTTATTGTCAAAGAAAGAGATACAGAATCAGCCAGCAGTCCTTGGAAAAATAAAACAGCCTCAAGGACAAAAGGTGGAAGTGATATAAGTTATATCTTTGAACAATCTGTAAGAAGTATGGAAACTCACAATATATCTCCAGATAAAATGATTAATATCTATAACATGGATCAGTCTGCTACCCAAAGTGTAAAAGCATTGGAAGCTGTTGGATTGATTAATATTCAAACAATTGAGTCCAGAGAATCAGATAAAGATATTTATACACTTATCAATACTAATCAAATGGCTTTAACTCAAAATGGAGAATTAATAGCAGAAATGATATCCGCTCGTATCCCATTTCAAGAAAAAAGTAAAGTTCAAAACTTAGACATATAATTTTCTTGACTTTTAGATATTCCATCTATATATTTAAAAATGGTAGCTCTCTGGCTACCATTTTTATTATAAGGATACTGATAATGAGTATTAAAGAACATATTGCGGGAGAAGTTAAATTTAAGGACTACCATAATGGAACTGAAATTGTTCAGTTTGCACATAAAGAGCCTGTTGTCTTTTCACGCTATAGAAAAGGATATCTCTATTTCTTAACCGCAGACAATAAAGAAATCTTCATTGAAGTTCCTCATGACGTTGGACATTTAGTTTATACCACTTCAACGGGTATTGATTTCCAGGTTCCATTGTCAGATACTGGTGACGCAGATTTCTATGCCAAAGATAAAGGTATTATGTTTATGCGTTATATCCGGAAGGTTGTATAGATTTATCTTTGAAGAAAAGGCCATATTGCAGGATTTTATTTTTGGCTTCCTCAATATCCTTTTCTTCAAATGATGTTAATTGTTTATTATAATTATTTTCACTATCTATATAAATTGAGAGTTCCTTCTCTGAATAACAATAATCAGTTTCATATATGTCACACATAAAACGATTCTCTATGTTATCTCTCATTTCCTGAATGGGAATAGATCCAAATACATCATATAACATATCTGTTTTATCGTCCCATGCATAAACATGGATAATGTCATATTGTTCATTCTCTTCTTCACTTCCATCAAAAATATTATCTGAAAAAGCGATGATAAACTTTGTGCCATATAATCTATGCATTGCTATCGCAAATTCATGACAACTTCCTTGAGAATAATATTCTTTGTCATTTTCAGAAAAATCATGGCTCATAAGAACAATTCCTGTCCCATTTAATAGAATTTACAATGGAACGTCCTTTTTCTATCCATTCGGTTTCCAATGAATCTAAAACAGCCGTCATAAGATCATCTTTATTTTGGATTCCAAAATCTTTAAAATCTGCTTGAGTAGGAATAATAAAAACACCTGATACTTCTTTTTCATTTACATCATGAAAAATATTAGTTGCTTTAAATAAAGTTATCCCTTCAATATTTGGAAGTTGGACAGCAAAATTTGTTTGGTCTAATCTAATTCCTTCCCACTCATTGATAAAAGAAAAATAACTGTAATCGATATGTTTAAAAAACAGATGAACCATTTCATCATATTCTGGGTCAATTAATGAAACTATTAGTATCTTATCATTATCATGTGAAAAAGTTGCCATTTTCTATCCTTTACAATGAGTGTTGCATTCTATATTAATATATGATATATGTATTTTTACATAAAAGGAATAAAACATGGATAAACGTCTTTATATCGTTGTTAGAAATGAGCTTGCATCTATGACAACTGGTCGTATTGCAGCACAAGCATCACATGCTTCTACGAAAGCGATGCAAGACATTCTTGCTGGCAAATTTGGATCAGAACATGCAGAAATGTTCAAAGAATGGCTTAAGGAAGCAAATGGTTTTGGAACAACAATTGTTCTACAGCCAAAGAACACTAAGAATCAGACAGAAGAAATCTATACTCTGGTTGAACATGGCCGTAAAAATGGACTTAGTGCAGATGTCATTGTTGACCCAGAGTATTTCATTAAGGATGGTGAACATGTCTTTATCCTACCAGATGTTTTGACATGTGCTTATTTTTTTGGTGACACTGAACTCATCCGTAAAACTGTAGATGGGTTGGATTTACTTTAATATAAGTTAATTGGTATAAAAAAGAGGCTTCAGAAGCCTCTTTTTTTTGTACCTAATTTATTAATTTGATGACGCATTGGAATTTGTAGATAAATCATCACTGTCTGTAGATGATCCATTAGGCCCACCTTGCATATCAGGACCACCATGTCCCCTCATTCCTCCAGGAGGTGGTCCTGATGGTCTTTTAAATCCTTTGGCAGACATACAAGCTTCCATTTTAGACATATCAGCTTGACTTGGACGTTGGCCCTGACCTGGTTGTGATAATCCCAAACTACTTGCACAAGATTGTAATGCACTATCTACCGCAGGGTTTCTTCCTGGACCACCATGATGCTGACTTCCACTTGGTATTCCTTGTGCCATACTAACTGTGGACAAAGATGCAGTCATACACATTATTAATAAACTCTTTTTCATAGATATTCCTCCCTATGTTTATCAATATTATACTCTATATTATATTTCTATATTGAAACAATATAATACAAATATTAAGCAATAAAAAAAGCTACTGATAGCGTTATCAGTAGCTTTTCATAGTATTGGTTGATTACTGACTTAATTAAGTCAGCTTAAATCCGAGGGATGCAGGAGAAACTGGAACACCTGCAAAGATTTCAATGCGAGCATTTCCATCGTTATCTGTCATCTGACGAACAAGGAGGTTTTCCTTCTGGGCAAAAGAGGAACCAAATCCCGTGGAACGTTCATATTCACACTCTGCATAGGATTTAGTTTCTTTACCATCCTTGGTTGTAATAACTTCCTTAATATCTGCTGGAGCCATACGATTTACAGAGTCAGAGAAAAGGCTCCTAGACCATGTAACATTGTCCTTGGTCATAAAGGACGCACTTCCAAGCATACCAGATGTATCGTTCATCCATTCATCCCATTCACCTTCATTACTTGAGAAAACGACATCAATCAATGAATAGAAGATAGCATCTTCGATAGAGGTTCCATTGACACCAAGGCGGAAGAAATCAATATCTTCATCGCCATATGCGGTAAAGACATCAACACTATCCTTCTTTGCACTCTCACCAATAGCAACAATTGTCATCTTTCCTGTAGATGCAGGTTCAAAGTGCAGAGCTTTATCTTCAGATGCAGATGGATCATTCATCACATCAATTGGAGACAGAGAAATAGAGTTACCAATCATTAGATTTGGCATGTTTTTATTCCCATGAACATCACTCATCTTGTTGTCCTTTTTTTCTGTCATTTCATCAAAGAGATCAGAACCACTATGTCCTGTAAGCGTCTGCTTCTTTTTTAGGAACCAAAGGCCACCAGCAATACCACCACCCAGAATTAGAAGAACAACAAGAAACATAAACCAATGAGAATGATGTTCCTCATTATTATAAACAACAGGCGGATGCTGAACAACCGTTGAAGTTGGGACACTAGGAACAACAGGAGCAACAGGCTGAACCGCAGGAGCATTATTAATGACAACCTGAGGAGCTTCACGCTCATGATTCATATTCGACATGATAGCACCAGCAACAACGCCTTGCGTATAACTATCACTATTATCGTTGTGATAATGGTTTACAGTAATGTTACGGGTTGGAACACTTGGTGTTGGGACGGGAACAGGAACAACGGTTCGTGTTGATGGATACTGGTACGCAGGTTGCGTGTATGTGCGATGTGTTGCAACATCTGGAGTTGACACATTAGGCTGAGAATTTGATGCGGAAGATGAAGTATTCGTGGTAGAAGCATCTGCTTTATGAGTTGCATATGCAACGGCACCTGCTCCAGCAACCGCTGCTGCAGCAGTACGCTGAGAACGAGACATTCCCCAGAATCCACCAGAAGTAGAGGGAGAACGACTCACTGAAGACGATGCACCATATCCTCCAGAACTTTTTGTATAAGACGGAGTAGAAGTACGACTTCCATAGCTGGTGGAAGAAGATGTAGAACGAGCATAAGACTTAGATGGTCGTGCGACTGCATTATCAATGCTACTTGATGCGACAGACAGTGCAATCAGAGACACAAAAAAATATGAAATCTTCATTAAAATATTTCCTTTTCGTGTTTCTATATATACTACTTAAAAAATAAAATCAACCCCCTAAGAAGAGATTTTTCTCCACATATCTATGTTTTGTGGTGTCCGATATATTTTTTCTTCTTTGTTTAATAAATTTTGTAATACAGTGATAGTCTCATCTTCCCATAAAATTTTTGAATGTCCTGTATCTTGGATAAGTGTTAATGATTTATAAGATTCAGGAATGCATTCTTTATGTGTTACGATTGCATCTCCTATCTCTTTTGAGAGAAGGCTTCTGTTTAATCCTTTATTGAGAAATACTCCTAAAATCAAATCAGGGGATACAGTTGGTATATTCTTATCTTGTATATCTCTTATTGCTGGTCCTGAAATATATTTTGGTAGAACATAAGAGACAACACGAGCTGCCTTTGCACCATTAAATGGAGTTGCAATCGTAATATAATCATGGAAATCTATTTGATATTTTTGCAGATGCTTTAATGCTTCTGAGATGACAATACCACCCATGCTATGGCCAATGAAAGAGAGTCTATATGGTGTATTATAATCAAGATTCCTTAATACATCTAATGTGTAAACAAACAACTCCATTGCACATTCCTGTATATTCATATGTCTGGCGGGATATTCAAAATTATATAAATTTCTATTTGGTTTAGCAAGTTTATCATTAATTTTAAGAAATAGTTTTTCACCTTGATAAACGCCATGGACACAGATAATTATATGATTATATGGTTCATGTTTAATAGGTGTTTCTTGACTTTTGTACAGACTTGGTTTTCTTCTTATTACACCTTTTAAAAAGGAATATAGGTAATTTGGATAATAATATGGCATCTTGTAATCCTTGTTTGACTATGGTAGTATAGATCAAACCAGAGGAAAAATCAATGTTCTTAAAATCAGACATAGACAATTCGGTAAATTTCGTAAAAAATAAAGATAATGGATATTTTGAAGCTAGATATGTAAGAAGAAATAATGATTATTTTATTGCTTATATATCCTCACAGAATGGATGTAAACAAGCGTGTAGATTTTGTCATTTAACAGCTAGTAAGCAGACTATGGATGAAATGGCTACGACAGAAGATATTTTAACACAAGCTCGTGAAGTCTTAGATTATCATAGTCATCAGGATATTAAACCGCCACTTGTACACTTTAATTTTATGGCACGAGGAGAACCTCTTGTTAATCCTTATATATTGAATAATTTTGATGAAATCTATAATGGCTTAAAGAGTTTAAGTGAAGAATATGGCTTAGCTTTTAAAATTAAAATATCAACTATTATTCCTGAATCTGTCACTGATTTAGGATTTTTAAACAAACCTCATGTTGATGTTTACTATTCCCTGTATTCTTTGAAAGATTCTTTTAGAAAAAGATGGATTCCAAAAGGATTAAACCCTGAAAAAACAGGAAAACTTCTACAAAAAATAGATTCTCTCATTTTACATCATACTTATATTAAAGGAGAAAATGATAACCTTACAGATGTATATGATATATTATCATGGCTGGAAAGGTATAATTTGAATGCTAATTTAAATATTGTGAGATATAATCCATTTGATGATAAAAGAGGCTGTGAATCTGATGAGTCAGTGATTCATAATCTTGTTTCTGAAATGTCTAAAAGCTCTTATATTAAAAAGCATAAGATTGTACAAAGAGTTGGCTTTGATGTATTTGCATCCTGTGGGATGTTTATTGTATGATATAAGGGAAAACAAATGTTGAAGAAGTTATTTATTTTTAAAGACAAGAATGAAATGATTCAGACTTCGGCAATGATTATGGACAATCATTGCCATCGCGTTGGGCTTCTTCTAGAAAAATTTGGATTTTATGGAGGGTTTCTTCGGAATGAGAATCTCTATGAGATCGGAGTACTCCACGATATTGGTAAATTAATGATACCAGAAATTATTCTAAATGGTAAAGGAGAACTTACAGAATCTAATCGAGAACTACTACAGGAACACCCAGAAATGGGACGTAATATTCTTATGGAGAATGGATATTCTATAGATTCGTTAGAGGTTCAAGGAGCTTTATATCATCATGAGAAATGGGATGGAAGCGGATATCCATATAATAAGCAAAAAGAAGATATTCCGTTTATAGCTCGTGCCATAGCTTTATGTGATATTACAGATGCAATGATGTCTAATCGTAGTTATCAAAAAGGTCAAAATGATATAGAGATTAAATTAAAACTCCAAGAGGTATCGGATAGTTTTGATCCAAATTTAAAAAATATTTACTTTAAATATTATGATAATATTGTTCTTCCTATCCGCCGACAATATGAAAAAACGCATATACAAAATCATTTTAACTATTGACTTATTTGCATAATATGCTATTGTGATATTCAGATCAAAAAAAAGGATAAAGATCATGATTGAACATAAGGATATGGATGTATTTAATGCTGGATTTTCTGGCCGTGCATTTGTATATGCTGGGTTCGATCCTACCGCAGATGGTCTTCATCTTGGTTCCATGAGTATTCTTGCCGTTCTGAAGGATATGGCAGATGCTGGTCATCATATTTGTGCGGTTGTTGGTACAGGAACAGGTAAAATTGGCGATCCAACTGGAAAGTCTTCTGCACGTTCATTTATTGAACCTGAACAACTTAAAAAAAATGTAGAAGGATTAAAGCGGGATATTCATCGTGTTCTTCCTGAAGCCGAGATTATTGAGAATAATTGGTTTTCAGATATTACAATTGATGAATTTATGGTTGAAGTTATGAAGCATATCCCTCTTACTAAGCTTTTGGGGCTATCTATCGTTAAGGATCGTTTGGACTCTGGGAGTGGCATAAGTTTGATGGAAGCTATTTACCCTGTTTTTCAGGGATGGGACATGGTAATGCTGTCTGATCGAGCAACTGCACTTGGATTGGATATGGTTATTCAGGTAGGTGGTCAAGATCAAACAGGCAATATGTCTATGGGCCTCCATCTTCTTAATCGTGTCAGGGAAGACCGAAAAGCTGATATGTTGAGTGTTCCTTTGATTACGACTGCCAACGGAGAAAAGATGGGTAAGAGTGCAGGTAATGCTTTGTGGCTTGCTCCAGAAAAGCTGGATGATGTCCAGTTTTTTGATGGTATCCTTTCTATCCCTGATGAGATTCTTGAAGACAGTTCTAATATTCTGACACATAATCATGTCTTTGTTGGAGATATTCTTCAAAAGAAACAGGAGTTTGCCAAAACTGTCTTTATTAAGGTCCGAGGTCAGGAGGCATTTGACAGAATGCTTCTTGTTAAGAACGGGACAGATTTGTCTTCGATGCCAAAAGTTGAACTTGCTAAGGATTTCCAGCAAACTTTTGTTGATTCTGGCCTATGTTCTTCTCGTGGGGAAGTTATGAGGATGATTAAGAATAGTGGTCTAAAAGTTAATGGCAATAAGGTTTCTGATATCATGGAGCTTAATATTGGTGATATTATCTCTTGCGGAAAACGTAAAGTATGTGTAGTATAAGGAATGCTATATATATAAAGAAAGGAAATATATGAAAAAAATCTATTTAGCAGGTCCAGATGTATTTAGGGAAGATGCTATTGAGCATGGAAGGCTTCTCGTTAAAAAATGTGCTAACATAGGATGTAAGGGATTATATCCTATGGATAACGTTATTACAGGTAATTCTGCATTAGAAATTGCTATTGCTATTCGTAAAGCCAATATTCAGATGTTAAAAGATTGTGATGCAGTCATAGCTAATATTGAACCGTTTCGTGGTCCAGGAGCAGATAATGGCACAACCTATGAAATTGGTTTTGCTGATGCCTTAAATAAGCCTGTCATTTTATATTCTAATAATGCTTTACAATATAAAGATCGGATTCATGAAAAAATTCTCATAGATAACAAGTATGTGGATATGGATGACCTTATTATTGAAGATTTTGGGCTATCTGACAATTTAATGTTTGGAACACATCCTGTATATCCAAGTTTTGATACTGCATTAGATGCAATGAGATTAATTTTAGGAGAATAAAAATGACAATATATAAACAGGCAAGTGATTTATTAATTTATGGTGAAAGACAGAAGAATGAAGAAGCAACTACTGACCTCGTAGTTACGAATATAGCGAACAACCAATTCTTTGAAAAGAATGGAGAATACTTCCAATT
>Ga0157365_10000656_pt1 | contig 14803 bp, 15 predicted proteins | sample AttsexASBM3_FD_111478 | JGI IMG/M metagenome (GOLD analysis project Ga0157365, IMG submission 111478) | Fungus gardens microbial communities from leaf cutter ant in Ribeirão Preto, State of São Paulo, Brazil - Atta sexdens ASBM3 | ecosystem: Host-associated > Fungi > Mycelium > Unclassified ... | reverse complement strand
TTGATGAAAAAAATGGAGTCCTTAAAAGGTCTCAATGGTAGCAAATCAAAAGGTTATTGCAAGGAATGCTCAAGAAGTATAAAAAGACCGCTTCGGAAAATCAGCAAACTCAGTTACTCGGTATTCAATATCTTGTACTAGCAATAATCGGACTGGAGAGTGTTCTAATGGTGATTTTGTAAATTGGTTCAAAAAATAGGTCAAGAGAACTTTGAATCAGAATGTCATTTTTCACAAATTTGTTTACGCAGCCACAATCAGTACTCTATGCCCATTCGAACAATTCAATATACGTCTCGTCACTCTCCCGTTGCCTTACCTGATTCGAGTATCAACAATGCTTGTACAACTTGATCAGGCTTCTCCTGCTGAACCCAATGACCCGCGCCATCGACAATGATAAAGTCTTGATCCCTCATCCCTCCTGTTACGACGCTCTCACTTCTCATGCCTTCGACTATTCCAGGCAATTGCCATGTGCCCCAATCCATTGCTCCAGCAATATACCTCATTGGTACCTGCATCTTCTTCCCACCCATTGCCTTCACGCTCGCTTCTTTATTCCATGTTTCGTCTGTCATTACCCTATATCTGTTCAGGCCGCCTTGAAATCCTGTCTTCCCATAGACATCGGTGTACACTTGGAGTTCTTCTGTTGTCAACCACGTACATGCAGCCTCGTGTTCTGCCCCGGGGTGGTAAGGACGAACTGCCTCGGGCATAGTGGCATCAGCCGGCATGATATAATAGTGTGGTAGTGCTTCCATGGCCAATGCGACTCCTTGTGCTGACTTCGTTCGTGGTACTTGATGTAAATCATCAACGTGGTCCCAATTTTTTGTCAGTGGACCCGGAAGCGGTGAACGGTTTCCTTCCCAATCGGCACTCTTCACATGATAATACGCTCTAAAAAATGCCTCTAAGCCTTCAGGCGCATTCATTATATCTGCATTCGCCTCAGCCGTTGCGAAATACACAGTATAATGCTTTCGAGGCTTCGAGAGCTCCCTTAAGCAAGCGTCAATCAGGTATGCCTTCGACTCTTCTTTTTTCTGGACAATCTCTGCCTCCAAAGGATTGGGTGGTCCACCAAATGGTGTGCTCATCAGCACCACACGTTCAAACATGTCAGGTCTAATGAGAGCTGCCCAGGCGGCAACGGACGACCCATAATCATGACCAACAACTGCGTGTACTTTCTCGTAGCCCAAGGCTAAAGCTAGATTCACGACATCCGCAACAATGTTGAGAATATGATATGGTCGCAGATCATCATTGTAGGTCACTCGCTTTGTATCATTGTTATCGTAAGACGGTGAGATGGGAACGGTGAGTCCAAAACCTCGCTGGTCGGGTGCGACGACGTGGTATCCAGCGTTTGCAAGGGGTACAAATATTTTGCGCCAGGAATATGCAAGTTCTGGAAAGCCATGGAGGAGTATCACGAGAGGTGGCTTTGACTTTTGGGAAGCTGGAATAGATATTTGAGAAGAACTGAGAGGATACTCAGCAAGAGGCAGGCACTCAAGAAGATGCAAGTTGAGGTCGCCTATGACTAATTGACGTGATATGACTTCCGTTGGGAGACCTGACCAGTCTTGAGAGTTCATGAGGCCTGTTATTCGCTTTCTATTGCAAGGTCTAATGCGGTGAATCGAGTTCGAGTTCGAGTTGGATGTCTCAGAGGGAAAATCCCATGTGTCCTATCTGGCTGATGTACGGCAGAATCAGTCCTAAGAATCTATCCAATCGGCTGTTTTTTATTTATTGAACACTACCGTTGAGATACTTCATTCGGAAATTTGTTGCCACCTGACAGGCCCCATTCCTGTTCCAGCAAAGGGTAGATGATCAGATAGGTGTTACGCACATTTCTCCCTTGAACATCTCCCTATTTCGTGGCAGTGGTAGTAGGCGTAGTCAGTATGTTTAGTCATCCAAATGATTTATACCTTAGCTAGTTCTCACTGAATTTTGTCGACATCGATATAGCAATACTATATACCTGTCATGGCATGTACTATAGGGTGTCTCTACGTATTACCATTCCATCGGTAGTGTACAACGGTAAATACTATGAAGCCCTCACACTTGCATCACTAGTATGATCTACTTTTCGGCAAAGTCCATTTCTATTCACTGAGTGTGTATATCTGCACGCTACACGATTTCTTATACGTTTCTATAGGTGAGCAGCCCACTTGCTACTGCCCCTTGCTACTCAGGTAGCTCCTTGAGGATCGGTGTCGTTTCTTATTGGTTATAGATGAGCACCGAGAGAGAGGTGCTTGTCACCTATCGCATTTAGTCAGCAGGTGAAGAATTGTCCAGCGGGTTGTTCTGATCTCATATTCTCCTCTCATATTCTGCTACATAGCTCTGAATGGCCTTCACCGAGGATCCTTCTCAAAAAGCAAAAGCATAGTGACCAGTGTGCGTCAACATTCTGAATCTAGTTCTGATCCTTGAATACTTTGAAGTGTTGGACATCAAAGATGATCAGTACAACTGAGTCAAAGAACTCTTGAGTGTCGAAATGAAATAAATCCATCCTTTCCTGATTGAATTTACCTGCTGTTCGCTGGTGAGTACTCCCAAAGAAGAACCTGTTATCGGTTATGATTAAACAACAAGATAGAATAACATACTTTATAACTCCGGTTATAGTGAAGCAGCCACGATAAATAATCACACTCGTTCAGATCGCTACATTCTAGCCCAGCACCAAGAATTTGACGGCAACGGTAACAAAGTGACCCTGTTTCCTTACAAAAGCTTGGACGAATTGCGTTTGTCAAGCCTCGCCTAGAACGGAGGATCTCGACCTTGTCCTACGACACATAGATCTTCACGCAACGGCCACTGACCCCAAAAATGCAATATGGGCGGCTATTCATAGAGTGAAGGATAGAGGATGTGAAGTTGAGGAAGGCGAATACATACACTTCACCATACTTACAGAAAACGTGCTAGGATATTTAAATCTCCGCCATCCGAAGCATTGATGGAGTAGGGCAGTGTGATAGGTATCTTAGGTCCAGACCAAGAAGATGACTTGCTGCAGCTCGTCTACATGAAACGCCAGCGTTTATGCATTCTGGTTTTGATCAATTATACAACAAGCAAACCAGTGCCAAGACGCGGTAGAAGGCAGAAGGCAGATAGCAAAAGGGAGAAAATGTAGGTGAAGTTATTCAGCAGATGGGTTGGGTAGGGTAGAGACATAACCAATGCCTTTGGGAAAGACAGGCTAGTCAGCCCTCAACCAAGCGGCACTTGAAATCAATAGTGCTCCTGAGGATCTTGATGAAGGGTTAGTGCTGCTGCGGTGAAGTAGCACCATTTCTATGTTTGGGTCTTATTTAGAGCTAAGATACAGTGCATCAGCCGAGCACTGGGAATAATTTTTTTGATTGAATAGCGCTCCTCTGTTTAAGGTCAATTCAGTCCCACAAAGAAAAGACCATTAACTCCAGCATAAATTGTTCAATATCTCAAAAAAAATCCAAATGCGTCGACGACATCTCGAAGTACGATTGGACGCCGACACCAACAACTGGCAACGACTGGCTTGTATATGGACCACTTCACTCGGACAAATAGCCGTCAATTGATTAGTCTTCGCGGCTGCTGTCGCTTGGAGTAGCGAATCACTTGACAGGTACGCTGGGACCATCTTTTTTTGGTTCATATATTATTGTCCGTCATGTAAAACATACCACAACTCTAGTTATTACCGTCGATGCAAAGTTTGGGGTCTCAAGGACTCAAAACGTCTGTAAAAGATGACAATTAACCATTGCCACCCTCTCAGCCCTCATCGAAGTCGATCCGATCACCAACATTCTACAAATTATCATCTATCTCCTTATCCTTCTGTTTTTTTTTCCTTTCATCTATATTATAGAATCCAGATGGATATCCAGTACCAAGTTCAAACGTCCTTGATGCCAAATTTATTCTGATCCCTGCACGAGGATCATCTTGAGCGGTGTAACTGTTCGAAGTCAGTACCTATTTGTAGAGTGGATCTACTTAGTTTTTCCACCTTTGAATCTGCCATAAGTCCAGTGCGTGTATCTGTTCTTTGATCGTGTGCTTTTCATCCTCGTCAGCTCCGATTTCTTCACACATATTACATTCTGTCCCTATTTGTCCTTCCAGTGATTTGTGCCTGCCACCAAAACTATAATCAACTTTTTTCCTAACTTAATCCGAGTGACATGAAATGCCATGTACTGGAAACTTTGATCGAAACCATGTCAGTCGGACTTGTGTTCATTCCAGGACGGGAGTTTGAAAGGGGGGAACCTTTCTTTGTTCAATTAGTCTGTCAGGAGCGTGATCTGCCAATGATACCATCAGCATTGTGTTACGTGCCTTTATGTACTGCTCGTCACTCCCTTCTCCTGGAATCGAGCCAGTGCACAAGCAGCACTTCACATTCGTGTAGCAGAGCCTATCACTTGTCCAGTAGTTATCGCCTGGCTGTGATAGTCATCAAGTGCCAGAAGCTATGACGTCGCAGGCCTTGCCTACAATGCCTTATAACTCTCCTCGGCTCAACGCCTGGATTCTCTTTGCCTAGTAGGACAAAAATGTCATCTGAAAATCGCTACCACTGGCTATCATCTGATATAGCTTTGAAGGCTGTATCATTTATGACATATTGGTTTTCGCCTCCATCTTCTGATCCGTCACAAGTCTCGTTCACGACCTCTTCTTTGTCCTCACCTACGACCTCTTCATCGTTTTCACCTACATCAGCTCTTGCATCTCGAAAATCCTCCTATGATTCAGGCCATTCCTTACCCCGAAGTGCTTCCTCTGCTTCGAGTTCGCCGTCGTCGGTGCATATGAATGAAGGAATTATAACGTCTCGCGGAGGGATGTTCCCGAACGCAAGAGGCTTGACATTCAATAATTGTATATTCCAAGACATAACATCCGTGCAGCCTTGTCCGAACCACGGTATGGTCTGATCCCTTCGTGCTTATCGATGAACTAACTTGCCTCAAAGTATTGGAAAGCCTAGCTGAACAGACGCTATCCGGATCGCCTTTCGATATCATCGACGAAGGGTCACCCCCATGTCATCCCGACACCCGTCATTACATCATTGAGGTTGCCCAGAAATTTTATAATATCTCTCAATCAAAGAAGATCCTCTGGCTTTCCGGTCCTGCAGGCGTAGGGAAAACTGCGATCATGCGGAGCATCATTCAATCAGGAAAATCGCGGATTGGTGCAGCCCTTTTCTTCTCGAGGCCCAATAAACGCACTGACCCGAGACGTCTTGTGCAAACAATTGCGTATCAGCTAGCGAAAAATGTTCCTGGGTATCAGCAATGCGTAAGGGATCAACTTTGTGCTGATCCTATGCTGTTGCAGAGCGGGACAAAACATCTTTTCGAAAGGCTCGTAGAGGTGCCATTCTGCAATCTACCCTATCACAAAAAGGATGAACCTTGGTTGATCCTTATTGATGGGTTGGATGAATGCGAAGGAGAAGAAGCACAATGTGAAATTGTCGAAATCATAGGAGCTTTCGCCTGCCGATGCCCTACCTCTCCCCTCGTATGGATTGTTGCCAGTCGTGCAGAATATTGGCTACGGGCGGCCTTCAACCAAAAGAATTTTCAGCACTGTTTCCGTCAGGAGCACGTTGAAATCAATTCTCAAGATGCTCGCCGAGACGTCGAGACATATCTCAGTGCTGAGTTTGAGAAAACACGCAGAGTCTTTGCCCATCATCTGTCCGGAAATGATTGGCCCCTCGAACGCGAGTTCTCTGAACTCAGCCAAGCGGCCTCTGGCATGTTTCTCTTTGCTTCTACTGCCTCCAGGTTCATTGCAGACCCGACTGCATGTAACCCAGTCAACCAGCTATCGACTTTACTCTCTATAATTGACAAGGGCAGTGATCCAAGCCCTGAACAAGGAAATCCCCTTCTACCTCTCCATAATCTCTATACTCAAATTCTTGGTTCTATTCCCCTGAAAACATACGTCCACGTCACCAGACGCATCCTCGGGTGTTGCAGACTTCTTCCTCGAAATACAATGCAATCAACTCCCTTTGCACTCTCATGCAACTTTTTGGGAATCACTCAGCATGATGCTTATGGATCCCTTGAGCGGCTTCACTCGGTTCTTGATGTACCGCTGCCTGAAGGTGCTGCAACCAAAGAGATGAAAATTCTTCATTATTCCTTTTCTGAGTACCTAGAAAATCGCCCTGTCTCAAAATGTTATAATGTTGACAGGCATGAGGCAGGGGTTGATCTTGTCCATTGTAGTTTCAGGATATTACAGGAAGCCAATAAGCACAGTAAGTCGGTTACCGTGTTTATATGAAATGTGTTGACTCGGTTGCAAGCTGGGCCATTTCCCCGAGCATCTGAGATAACACTCACATGGTGTCATCCTCAGCTAAGCAACGCACGCGAGATGCTGTTAAAAACAGCATACGATGGCTTCCGGTTTTTACCCATAGTTCACGACATACCCAATCAACTCTCTTCGCTGCTCTTGAAGGCTGATTTCAGCAAACTTGATTGCTATATGGATCCTTCAGTCAAGACATCCAAGACTCGGGTCAGCCATTTAAATATGTTTGAATGGCTGATTGAGGAATCGAAGGTACTCAGATTTTGTAGTGTAAGAGGGTCCTTACAGAGTTAAAGTGGCAGGCAAAACCGGATATCTTCAAGGGGACTGTAAAAGAAATGTCTCTGCGGGGAGTCCAAACGCGTCTCATAAGGAATGATCGTACAATCATCCATTTTCGATTTGTGATGGAGGGGAAGAATGTAGTGGCACGACCTAGGGTGTACTCTGATTTGGAGGTACGATGCTATCCATCATGGTTATTATTGTCATTTGACTGTCACAGGTGGTACGGAAGAAGTATAGCGGCGAAGGGTTGGAGGCTTTTAAACAAATACTACGAGATCACCGCCTCGTGTCTCCAGCTGCGAAGGTTCAGGTTTGGGGGAGGAATCCTATGAAATGTTGTCTATTGTTTCAGGTCGACAGGACACCGGCATCGTACAGGTCGACTGTGAAAGAAATCTTTTTCGTACCTTATCGCCCACCTTGTACCCTCTGATCTCTGAAAAATTGAATTACTAATCTAAGTCTTTTGATATCATGATTCCGAGGAGTCGTCTCTTTAATAACCAGTACCACGTTACTCTGAAACTTGTTTCTGTCTGCTATTGTGCCATCAGGTAGGAATTTCCGAAGTGCACAGAATGTGAAAACGTGCGTGGCTTTTAGCGAGTAGATTGTGTTGTATAAAGAGGGAGGGTTTCACAAACGAGATTGATGCCATCAAATGTAGCCTTTGATCGAGACAAAATGAAAGTTGATATTTAGAGCCACAATGAGATCAAATTACCAGGATACTTTATCTGCAGTATATCATATCTAATACCTTGCTATCTTTTTGCTTTCTCAAGCGCATAGGTACTGATGTCACGTGCTTCAATTTAGTCCGAATACGCGTTCTTCAAATTTCTTTCCGTTACCACAATGCCGCACAAGGATAAAGGAAAAGATGCTACGAAACAGAAAAGCTTGATGTCATTCTTCCAAAAAACACAGGCGGGAACATCGAGCTCCCAGCCACCAAAACAAGTTGCCCGAAAATCTTCTGCCATGTGTATTACTCAAGACGCGTCTAGTCCGCCATTTGAGCCTCATACTCCTGAGAATAAACGATCCAATGCTCGCGCACCTGATTTGTTACTGGCTGCTAGCTCTGCGTCTTCCCGTGGCGCGAGCACGCCTCCAACAAGCGATCCAATCGATGTGGACATGGTCTCTGATGGCGAAGAGGATTATCATAGGAGTGTGGTGAGTTGCACGATATATTATATAGAAACGATCTCAGAATGAATGATGGATTCCAGCAAGTTCAAAAGAAGCGGAAAATAATTGCCGATTCCGATGAAGAAGCTAAATCACTAAAGCAGGAACATAGAGCGTCATATTCTTCCCCTATGCCTACGAAAGGCACGTGCCAACCTGTACCCTCGGTGTGTGCCTGACAATCATACAGACCGTGGCAAGAGGCAGCGTCTTGTACAAGCCATCAGTGAGGCTGAAGACGAGGAGGGTGGCGACGATGCATCGAGCGTTTTTTCTCAACAAATAAGTCGTTTCAAGAAATCTCCGATGAAGAAAGGTGATTCTTGCTGATTGATGACTTCCCATCTTTGCTGACTTTGCTGAATCTTGATGATGTAGGCAAGGGGAATGGGAAAGGTAAAAAAGCAACTTCAGATGATGATGACTTTTTTGTGCATACGGATTCCGGCTCAGAAGCAGACAGCAAGTCGGTAAAATCTTCATCTAGTCGCTCGTCTGCATCTTCTCGTCAGTCAATTCTTCGTGATGATGATGATGTAATGGAGGAATCGGATTATGACAAGCCCAAAAAACCGAAGGTAAAGAGCTCAAAGGGGAAGGTCGAGAAATCTACCAAACCTTTGGCAGCTACCTCTCAGGCAAGCTCTGGTTTCCTGACGTCGGCGGAACGGCGGGAGCAAGGGAAGAAGGATGAGAAGAAGTCGAATGAAGATCCATATTCATTCTTACAAAACGTGAAGGACGTGCGTTTTTGTTCTCAATCTCAGCAGTCTGAGTGCTTACTTTGTGTTTCAGAAAGATGGCAAGAGACCTGGAGAACCTGGTTACGATCCGAGAACACTGTATATTCCAGCTTCTGCGTGGAAAGAATTCACTCCATTCGAAAAACAGGTAATTTTTTTTAGGTTTGAGATGTTGTCATTTGTATTGAAGGCACGAAATGTTTGCAGTTTTGGGAGGTGCGTTGTGTAAAGTTTCTGTTGGCATAATTCACGTTGACTCAATGGATTAGATCAAACAAAACCATTATGATACAGTATGTAAAATCCTCTCATCTTCCCAGAGTCGATATCCATGATGCTATACCAGATTTTATTCTTCCAGAAAGGGTGCGTTCGGCGAAAACCTTGTTTTTCAGCAGCGAAACTCAATCTACTCCCTGACTAAAGAAAATTCTTCGAAGTATGTGGCACTCAGGATGATGATAGATACATCTATTCATAATTTCGAATCAGCTCTATGAGGATGATGCTAGAATTGGACATCAAGAGTTCGACTTGAAGTTGACTTCTCGTGTCAAGATGTCAATGGTAGGTAGACCTTCTTTCTCATTGAATATTATGCTCCAATCATTTCACAGGTCGGCGTCCCCGAGATGTCCTTCAGTTTCTGGGCAGCGTGAGTCACAGTCATTACTTGGTCAACATAGCTGATTCAAGTGCCGCACATGCAGGAAATTCCTGGGAAAAGGTCAGATTCTTGATGTTGAAACTTTCTAGATTACTTATTGAGCGACTCATCAGGCTACAAGGTCGGTCGCGTTGACCAGTCCGAGACTGCGTTAGGTGCAGAAATGCGTGTTGTTGCCAGTAAATCCAAGGGCAAAGCTGGTGATGATAAGGCGAAGGATAAGATCGTCAGGCGGTATGTCATATTGCTGTCAGTGTGAAGAGACTTTTCCTGACATTAAAGATAGGGAGCTCAATAAAGTATTTACCAATGGTACCTTGGTAGATCCTGAGCTACTGACAGACGAACAAGCTGGTCATTGTGTTGCAATTTCCGAACAGCCTTCAGAAGACGGAAAAGATACAAAGAACAATTTTGGAATTTGTGTCTTAGATTCTTCAACCTCGCAATTCAACCTCAGTGCCTTTGAAGATGATATTTGTCGAACAAAATTGGAGACTCTAATGCGCCAAATTCGCCCAAAAGAGTTGCTTTTCACGAAGGTATGTCATATTTTACCTCTCTGTGTGCTTCTGTTTAACCGCTTTTCAGGGAAACTTATCTGTGTCGACAACGCGAATGCTCAAGAATATTCTACCGTCTAATTGTCTATGGACAAGTCTCCGCTCGGTCGAAGGATTCAGCTGTGATCAAACAATTGAGCAGTTAATAGCGTTATTTCCCCCGGGCGAAGATGAAGATATGGATGATAACATTTTGCCGTCTTCGGTCCCAGAGTCTATTAGGGAGATGGTCCCATATCCAAAAGCCATGGAAGCTCTAGGCAACATGATTTGGTGAGGGAAATGGTAGTCGTTAGGTGATAACTGCCAATTCGGCCACGACAGGTACCTACGCCAGCTTAACATCGATAAAGACATTATCAGCATGAAGAACTTCAATGTGTATGATCCCATGAAGCGTGGTCAGGGCTTGACGCTTGAAGGCCAGAGCTTGGCCCACCTCGAGGTGCTAATCACTCATTGCTCATGGATTTGCACGACTCACAAGCTCCTGACCAGATACTTCTTAACAATGAAGGCACCGAAGATGGATCTTTAATCAAACTCTTGAGTCGTTGTATTACTCCTTTTGGTGCGTATTTTTAGGTACTCACAGCTATTACTTGATTTGAAAAAAATAGGGAAGCGTTTATTTCGCATCTGGTTGTGCATGCCCCTTCGAAATGTTTCTGATATCAATGCCAGGCTCGATGCCGTGCAAGACATCATGGACCATCCCACGTTCGAAGCAGATTTTGCTGACGTCGCCAAAGGTTTGCCTGATCTCGAGCGGATCGTGTCAAGGATCCATGCGAAGAGCTGCAAGGTGAAGGATTTCCTTACGGTCCTTACGGTGGGTCGAATGAGTTCCGAGCACTGAAAACTGAAAATAATCTCGTTTCAAAGTCGTTTAGAAAATTGAGTCGTGGGTTGACCAAACTTGCAGATGAATCAGCGAGTTTCAAGTCCAAAACCATCATGGGTTTACTACGCGGAGCCCCTGATCTGATTTCCCATGTGAAGCAAATTGAAGATATGTTTCAAAGGCCAAATGCGGGAGAAAAGAGTAGGTCTTGTACGAGTTACGTCACGGTGCCTTTTGACTGTGAGCAATCCAGATTTGGACGAACTCCTGCCTCAAAAAGGGCAAGACGTTGAATACGACAAGATCATCGTTGAGATTGCCGATCTTGAGGAACAGCTGCAAGGTCTGCTAGAAGAGCTACAAAAGCAAGTTGGGTGAGCTAAGAGTGTTTAGAGCTATCTGAGAAATATGACTGATCTGAAGAAGCCCAAAACTTGCATATTGGCACAGTGCAATCGGTAACAAAGTACGTTCCATTGATACGGGGCTTGTGTTGATATTAACATCGTTTTCTAGGACATCTATCTTGTTGAAACAAATGTAGGACAGAAAGTTCCATCGACGTGGACGAAGAATAGCGGGACCAAGGTTGATTTATTTCGCTTATAGTAACCGGTGTACGTCTCAATCAACTTGTTCAGGCTAAAAACCGCTACATAGTCCCCTCTTTGCAATCTACCATCCGCCAACTCAAAGAAGCACGGGAAAATCGAACGACAGCGGCGAAGAATTTCAAGTTCCGTGTTTTTGTGGAATTTGATCAGGATCGTAGTGTCTGGCTGCGCGCAATTCGAGTTTTTGCCGAGCTTGATTGCCTGTTTTCATTAGCCAAGTCTTCGACGGTTATTGGGTCTCCATCCTGCAGACCTGAATTCGTGGATGAGGAACAAAGCACTTCATTCATCGAGTTCGAGGAGCTGAGGCACCCGATCTTGTGTCTGAATGGAAATTTGGGAAACTTCATTGCTAATGATGTGAAGCTCGGTGGAGAAACTGGAAAGGTTGTATTACTGACTGGTCCGAATATGGCGTGAGTGATACTCACATTGTGAATCTACTTCATTCTCTGACTTTCAATCATGCACAGTGGAAAGTCTACTGTAAGGAGATGTTCGTTTCGGAGACTGGTCTAGAGCTAATTTTGCTTGTTCACAGTTGATGCGGATGACAGCGATCGGTGTGGTAGGTCGATGATCCGATCAAGGTCTAAATTTGACATGGTCTTTTTAGATTATGGCACAGTTAGGCATGTTTGTGCCAGCCGCAAAGGCCAGGTAATTACCCTCTATGGATCATGTGGGGTCATGAGCTGACGTGTTGTCAGACTGAAGCCAGTGGACGCGATCATCACCCGCATGGGAGCATATGATAATATGTTCTCTCATGCGAGTACCTTCAAAGTTGAACTTGATGAATGGTAAGTTGGATGTGTTTGAAATACTGCACATTGTGAATCACTAGTGCATCTATAGTTGTAAAATTCTTCGGGAAGCTACTCCAAGGTCCCTTGTTATTCTTGACGGTTCGTGGCCACGCTTCTCGGCGGCTTTTGTTATTGACCCACCAAACCAGAGCTGGGACGCGGAACTTCGACCTATGTAAGAAATTGTTCTCTTTTAGCTCTTCTGCAAGTTCATTGTTTTTGTAAGGATGGAATGGCGATTGCTGGGGCTGTCTTACACCAACTAGCGACTCACACTCTCCCATTGACATTTTTCGCTACTCATTATGCTTCTCTTACGGATGACTTTGCATACCATCCAAATGTTCAGAGCATGCATATGTCAACACTTGTCGATGATGGAAAAAAAGAGGTGCGGGTGTTTCGATACTATGGCGCGAAAGTGTGCTGACATCGGCACATCCAGCTCGTATTCCTGTACAAACTAGTCGAAGGTGTTGCGGAGTCCTCATTCGGTACGCATGTCGCAAACCTTGCCGGTGTGCCGTTTGAAGTCGTTGAACGCGCGGATGTCGTCTCTAAACAATTTGCCAAACAATTTAAGGAGCGAATGACGTTGAAGCAGAAAGCAAATGCGTCCTCGAGATTGCCTTTAAATATACAGGCCGATTGGGTGTACTTGGCTAGACTCGCTCTTGGGCACGAGAAGCTCGATAGCGGTGCAAAGGGTAGAGAAGTGTTGGAACGGATGAAAGAAACAGTGAAAAGTTTTTTTAGTAGGAGGCCGATGCAGGAGAGCCTGTGACCACCCTTTTGTGTGCGCCCGTTGCTTGGTAATGTTGATAGTGTTTTATCAGAATCCATTCTGACGATCTTTGCAGATACCTGTCGCGTGTTTTGTGACATGATACCGCTTGGCGTCTGATCCGCTAGCTCGAAATGCTGCTTATATACGATTGATCATATGAAACGATATCTGACGCAGAAATAATCATAACGTACAATGTGGTTCCCTCTTGTTTCAAAATAAATTATGTAGGAGACCATCACGGTAGGTACTTATCTGGTATAGGTTTGTTCTTGCCAGAAGCGACTTGTCATTGGCCAACGTTATCTGAACATGAAGAATGGAGAGAATGGAGGTTTGTCCTTGGTCGTGTGACAGAAATACTCAGCGACGGAGACGCAACTCTGATGTCAAAGTTCAGCACACGGCATGACCACATGCTCTTCGTTGCATTACTGGGGAACTGCAAGGTAGATGCAAGGTAAATTTTGATACTCGTAGTCTGTTCCTGGGTTGTATTAGCTGGCTATCTCCATTTCTATGATAGATAAAACCAGCTCGAAATCAAAGGAATCAGCTAACTAAAGACTGCGAAAGAATCTTATCAAGGTGGGAATGTGGCTGATCATTCTTGTAATGGAAAGAATGGAAAGGGTTTCCAAGCTAAAACACAAGTTGAGAGAGCCCCATTAAGGGGCATGACTACCTTGGCTTGAGCAGTGGATGCCATGGGGGAAGTCGACTTGCGATTTCCTCTGATCCTGGTTTTTTATTGGTGGCGCAACTGACAAACGTTTGCAAGCCCAAACGGAACCACATGGAATCGCCGTCAATCATTTAGAAATCCAAAGGGGGAGAAAAGAATGCTCTTCCGGGAGAGATCGGCTATGCCCTGTGAAAAAAATTGATTTGCCGGTAAGTTTTTAACTTATAAACGGGCCGCTTCTAGGGCTGGGAGAAAAGTCCATATCAGGACGTTCCTTGACACTTGAGCGGCGATGGACGCCTTCTTCGACCTCGACCACCACGACCACGAGCCTCAGAAGGATATCTTCTCGTCGTTGTTTCCCTCCGCGTCTTCCAGTTCAGAGCAGGGCAATATGCAGCAACAAACACCTATCTCCATGTCTTTTCATCGCCCAGCTTCAGGTACTCAGACCACCGATGCACCACCATCGCCTGCAACGAATTTTCAAAATCAACTCAACATGAACATGTTCAATAACATGATGCAGATACAATCTGTTGGAGATACCCTCATCGGCATGGCTGGGCAGAATCCCCAAGGTGCAGGGCCTTCGAATCCCCAGTTTAACGCGCAAACAGTGTTTGAGCAATTTAAAATACATCAGCTTCAGCAGCTTCAGCAACTCCAAAATCAGATTTTCCAGCAGCAAGTATGTGTTACATCTAGTTGTTCGCCATCATTATGATGCTCACTTGGAATGGCTTAGATTGCATTGATCTCTGGACAACCTTCCTTCCTTCCCACTTCTCCAAGTCGATCAGACGTCCTCTCCAATACGTTGTCTATGTCTCCCGTCAAAGGCTCTTCCCAGACTCATGCCGTGTCATCCTATGTTGGCCTCCCTACCCCAGGTGCGTAGTACTCTTCAAGTTGAATCATGTAGCTCAAGTCAACCCAAGGCCCTTCATCTGAGCTACGGGCACGAGATAGTGCTATGGATTTTGTTTCACCTATGATTCTCAACACAAATTCTTTCATCGACTCTCCTGTATCCTCCCAATCCTCCAAGTCCAATGATCATTCCTTTTCGCAATCTCACCGATCAACAGATTCTCATAACCAGCCGCAACACTATAACAGCGCCCCGCCGCAAATAGCTTTTCAAATACAATCAACCCTAAGCTCTCATCCCACAAGCCCCGTTTTCAGCGGCGATGATCGGTCTCATTCCAGT
>Ga0157365_10000655_pt1 | contig 14823 bp, 12 predicted proteins | sample AttsexASBM3_FD_111478 | JGI IMG/M metagenome (GOLD analysis project Ga0157365, IMG submission 111478) | Fungus gardens microbial communities from leaf cutter ant in Ribeirão Preto, State of São Paulo, Brazil - Atta sexdens ASBM3 | ecosystem: Host-associated > Fungi > Mycelium > Unclassified ... | reverse complement strand
GCCTCCTTCGCCAGTCTTCATCTTGAATCACATCAGACGCCCTTTGGGAATCCTATGATTCAAGCTATTCGCAGTGCGCTCTAATCTGGTGTAATCGGGTCGGTTCTCAACCACAGGCACCCATACACAGGCTGCCAGCAGGTGATAAAGGCGATCGGATCATGGAAAAAATAACACTGAACATAAGCGGCATGACCTGTGACGGATGTGCATCCAAGGTCGTGCATGCACTCGAAGGCGTGGATGGCGTCGCGATGGTTGAAGTCTCGCTGGAACAGGGCAAGGCCTTCGTCACGTATGACAGCCGCACCACCAACCCCGATGACCTGTTCGCCGCTGTTGACGATGCAGGCTTTGACGCGGGTTACTGACCTGCATGGGCAGGCATGACCGCCTGCCCCGGTCCTTCCCCGTTACCTGGGGAAGGCCGTTTTTGGTAAAATGTTCCGAAACACCGCCTTTTTGAAAAAAGGCGGTCCCGGAAACCTGTCTGCCTGTCAACCGCCCATGCCGGCGGCGGCCTTGCGTATGGCCTGCGCCATGGCTTCCACCCCGTTGCCCCGGTTGGTGGACAGTGCCTGCACCAGTCCAAGATCACGCAGGAATTTGGGGTCCGTATTCAGGATCTCGTCCCGGCTGCGCCCCGAATAGACCCGCAGCAGCAGCGCAACCAGCCCCGATACAATGGCCGCATCCGACGCACCAGCCAGATACAGCAGCCCGTCACGCGGCTGCACTTCCATCCAGACCTGGCTCTGGCATCCCGGCACACGGTGGGCATCGTCCTGCCATTCGGGGGGGAATGGCGGCAGCTTGCGCCCCAGTTCGATGATGTACTGGTAGCGCTGCATCCAGTCATCGAACAGGGCCAGTTCCTCACCAATCTCCGCAATGGCATCAGCGGCGGTATCGTCCTCGGGCTTTACGAAAGGATCGGTCATCATCTTTCCTGTTACGCGGGGGCCATGGCGGCCCGGAAAACGGAGCAGAACGCAAAAGGCCGCACCCTGCGGCGCGGCCCCTGCAGCGGGCAGGTACTGCCCTACAGGATAAAGCGGCTCAGATCACCCTTGCGGGCCAGGGGGGCCACACGGTTCTGGACATCCTCAGCCGTGATCACCACGTCTTCCCCGCTCCGGTCGGCGGCGGTGAAGGATACATCCTCCAGCAGGCGTTCCAGAACGGTGGCCAGACGCCGCGCGCCAATATTCTCCACCCGCTCATTAATGTCGGCCGCCAGTTCCGCCAGCGCATCAATCGCGCCATCGGTAAAGGACAGCGTCACCTTTTCCGTGCCCAGCAGGGCGACGTACTGCTGCAGCAGCGAATGTTCCGGCTCGGTCAGTATCCGGCGCAGGTCATCACGCGTCAGCGACGCCAGTTCCACGCGGATGGGCAGGCGTCCCTGCAGTTCAGGCAGCAGGTCGGACGGCTTGGCGATATGAAACGCGCCCGATGCGATGAACAGGATATGGTCCGTGCGCACGGGGCCGTATTTGGTGGAAACGGTCGTCCCTTCGATCAGGGGCAACAGGTCGCGCTGCACCCCTTCGCGCGAGACATCGCCCCCACGCGATCCCCCTTCGGACGCGCGTGCGCAGACCTTGTCGATTTCATCAAGGAAGACGATGCCGTGGTCCTGCGCGTGGGCCACGGCTTCACGCGTCAGGGTTTCGGTATCCAGCATCTTGTCTGCTTCCTGCCGGATCAGGGCGGCACGGGCCGCAGCCACCGTCATGCGCTTCTGCTGCGGCATGCGGTTCATGAAGCCCTTCATCATGTCGGAAAAGTTGATGACGGCGCCGGGTGTCATGTTCGGCATGTCGGATGGTGATGGATTGCCCCCTTCGGCAATCGAGATCTCGACTTCCTTGTTTTCCAGTTCACCCGCGCGCAGCATCCGGCGGAACTTGTTGCGGGTTTCCGACGATGCGCCCTCGCCCACCAGCGCATTGAGCAGGATGTCCTCAGCGGCCTGTTCGGCGTTCTTTTCCACGTCCTTGCGCCGCAGGTCGCGCAGCATGTTGATCGATGCCTCGACCAGGTCACGCACGATACTTTCCACGTCGCGGCCGACATAACCGACCTCGGTGAACTTGGTCGCCTCGACCTTCAGGAACGGCGCCTGCGCCAGCTTGGCCAGACGGCGCGCGATCTCGGTCTTGCCGCAGCCGGTCGGCCCGATCATCAGGATGTTCTTGGGCACGACCTCGTCGCGCATCGCATCGGTCAGCTGCGCGCGCCGCCAGCGGTTGCGCAGCGCAATGGCCACGGCACGCTTCGCATCGGCCTGACCGATGATGTAGCGATCGAGTTCGGCCACGATCTCCCGCGGGGAATGATTGGGGATTTCCATTACGCCGCTCCGTCCTGCGTATCCGCGCCCAGTGTTTCCACAATGACGGAATGATTGGTGTAAACACAGATGTCACCGGCGATCTTCATCGAGCGCCGCGCGATATCCACCGCTGACAGCCCCTCGATCCCCAGCAGCGCGCGGGCGGCCGACAGCGCGTAATTCCCGCCTGATCCGATGGCGATGATGCCGTCCTCGGGCTCCAGCACGTCGCCATTGCCCGTCAGGGTGAAGGACCGTTCCGCGTCCGCCACGGCCATCATCGCCTCCAGCCTGCGCAGGTAGCGGTCCGTGCGCCAGTCCTTCGCCAGTTCCACGCAGGCGCGTTCCAGCTGGTTGGGATAGCGTTCCAGCTTGTTTTCCAGCCGCTCCAGCAGGGTGAAGGCATCCGCCGTGGCCCCGGCGAAACCGGCCAGTATCTGTCCGGTCGGGCCGATGCGGCGCACCTTGCGGGCATTTCCCTTGATCACGGTGGCGCCCAGCGTCACCTGCCCATCGCCCGCCATGGCCACCTGGCCGTCGCGGCGGACACATAAAATGGTCGTTCCATGCCACCCGACAGGGTCATGGGGAGATGAATGATATTCTTGCATATCAATAGAAATAAAACGTTCTCACGCCAGCACAAGGGGCAAGGCCACACGCCCTGCCCCGCGCGGTCATGTCGCCTGCGGGGCGCGGTTCATGATCCGGTCGATATGGGCGGCCAGATCCGCGCGGGTAAAGGGTTTGTGCATGACGTTGGCGCTGCCCGCCGGCAGTGCGCCGGCATTGGCGTAGCCGGTCAGGTACAGCACCCGCAGCCCCGGCCGCAGCGCCTGCAGGTGATGGACGGTCTCCATCCCCCCCATGCCGGGCATCATCACATCCATGATGACAAGGTCGATCGGTCCCAGCCCCTGTTCCATGGCCTGCACGGCGGCGGCGCCACTGGCATATTCATGCACGTCATGTCCACGCGCGCGCAGGAAGCCCGCCGTCACCGCGCGCACGCCCGGTTCATCATCCACCACCATGACATGCAGCGCATGCTGGCCCGTCCCCTGCCCCGGGGTTGCCGCCGTGGCCGCAACCGGGCCGTCGATGGCTCTCCCGTCCCCCTGCACCGGCAGGCACAGGTCAACGCGCGTACCCTCGCCCGGCCTGCTGCGTACCTGCACCTCGCCGCCAACATGGCGGATGAAGCCATAGATCATGGACAGGCCCAGCCCGGTGCCGCGACCGACATCCTTGGTAGTGAAAAAGGGCTCGAACACACGGGCCAGCGTCTCGGGCGACATGCCGACACCCTGGTCGGTTACCGAAACCATGACATATTCCCCCGGCACGAGATTCGTCCCAGGCACGATTTCCCTGACCCGCTTCAGCGCGGTGGACACCTTGATCAGTCCCCCTTCGGGCATGGCGTCAACGGCGTTGATGCACAGGTTGAGCACCGCGAGTTCCAGTTGCCCCGCATCGGTGCAGACCGGCGGCAGCATGCCGTCTGACGCCGCCGTGTCCACCACGATGGCGCATGGCGCGCCGCCGCTTTTTCCCTGCCGGGACACCACCGTCTGCGCCAGCAGGTCGTTCATGCCATGCAGCAGGGCGTTCACGTCCACCGGTTCAAGGCTGAGATCGCGCGGACGGCTGAAATTGAGCAGCCTGCGTGTCAGCGACGCACCACGCTGTGCTGCCGCGGATGCATTGTCCAGCAGCCGCGCCATCGGCCCCGTTTCCGGCCCCATGTCACGCGCCAGCTCCAGCGACCCCAGCACCGCAGTCAGCAGGTTGTTGAAGTCATGCGCGATGCCACCGGCCAGCGTGCCCAGCGCCTGCATCTTTTCCGCCTGGCGCAGGCGGGCGGCCATTTCCTGCTGGCGGGTAATGTCACGGTTGATCACGACGGAACAGGCCGACCCGTCACCCAGCGCACCCAGCACGACGCGCGTGATCTCGCGCCACCGTCCCTGCACGCCGCCACGGATATGGGCGGGCAGTTCGACAACTTCCTCGTCGCGCCCTTCATCATGCAGCCGTTCATGCGCGGCGCGGATCAGGGGCAGCAGGTCCGCATCGCACAGTTCCTGTTCCGTGCGGCCAAGGCAGCCCGCAATGTTGCGGCCATAGAAATCCGCGGCCTGCTGGTTGATGCGGATAAAGCGGCCCTGCGCATCCATGAACCCCAGCCCCGATCGCAGGTTGTCCAGCAGGCCATGCAGCAGCATGCGTTCCGTGCGCAGTTCACGTTCCAGCCTGTGGTAATCGGCCGCCTGCACGATCATGGCGCGCAGGGCGTCGGGATCCCACGGCTTGTGGGAATAGAACGAAATACGCCCCTGATTCAGCGCGGCCGCGACCGCGCCGATATCGGCATATCCCGTCAGCAGGATGGCCTGCGCGTCGCTATGTTCGCGCGCGCGCGCCAGCATGACATCGCCCCCCATTTCGGGCATGCGCTGGTCGGATACGATCACATCCACATCGTTGCGGGCTGACAGGATGTTCAGCGCTTCACCCGGCGATGTGGTGGACAGGACGGTAAAGGTATCCTCCAGCAGGTCCGTAAGGGCCACAAGGATCTCGGCTTCGTCATCCACCAGCAGGACAACAGGGCGCGGTGGCGTCGCGGGGACGGTATTCATTGGGCTGCAACTCCCTGCGCTGGGGTTATGGCACGCTCACTCGGCGCGCGTGATGGATGAAGGATGGACAGACGGGGACGGCCCGCCCTCGCCCGCCGGCCCGGCGTTCCAGGGCACGGAAATGGTGAAACGCGCGCCCCCCTGCGGCGCACGGCCGACCGACAGGCTGCCATGGTGGGCCTGCACCACGCTGTAGGCGATCGCAAGCCCCAGCCCGGTTCCGGCACCCACCGGCTTGGTGGTGAAAAACGGCTCGAAAATGCGCTCCTGCACGTCGGGCGCGATACCGGGGCCGCTATCGGTAATGACAAAGACATAACTGTCCTGTCCCTCCCCATTATGGGAGAGGAAGGTATGGATCTCGATTTCCCCTTCCGCGATCCCGCCACGGACAGACATATCATCAGGCTGGGCGGCAAGAATTGCATCCGCCGCATTGCTGATAATATTCATGATGACCTGATTGAGCAGCGCCGCCTGGCAGTACAGCCGGTCCGGGGCTTCGTAGCGACGTCTGACCACGATGCCGCTGCCCAGCTTCTGCGTCAGCAGCGCCATGACGGTTTCCAGCGCCTCGGGCACATCAATCAGCTGGAACAGCCCTTCATCCAGCCGCGAGAATTTGCGCAGGTTCAGCACAAGGTTCTGGATGCGCCGCAGCCCCATGTTCATGGACCCTACCCGGTCGCGGCATTTGTTCAGGATCGCGGCCCTGCTGTCATGATCGGGGTCCGCGCAGTCGGCTTCCATGCCGATCACGCGGTCCAGTCCGCGCGCCACCGTGTCCTTGTGCGCCAGAATGAAGGCCAGCGGATTGTTGATTTCATGCGCGATGCCCGCCACCAGTTCACCCAGTGACGCCATCTTGGCCGTCTGCACCAGCTTGCCCTGTGTCTCGATCAGCTTGCGGTTGGCGTCGGCCAGTTCACGGTTGGCCTGTTCCAGCGCTTCGGCCAGGGACGCTTTCGAAGCAATGGCCGCAGCTTCCGCCCGCGCGCTCTTGACCGCGATTTCACGCGCCTGCCGCTCGACCTCGATCCGGCGCACGTCATCCTGCAAAAGCTTGCGGCGCACCAGCACGCGAATACGCAGCGCCAGCGCCGCAGGCCCCACATCGCGCGAGACAAGGTCATCTATCCCCGCCTCGAACACCCGCGCCGAAAATTCCTTTGCGTCGGGGCGCGGGGCGCCGTCCACCCCCAGGATGCGCGGCGGCACGTTGCCCGACAGCAGGTCTTCCTGCCGCCATTCATCCAGCCTGCGGCAGACTTCCAGCCCGTCGAACTCCCGGCACGCCAGGTCGATCACCACGCAGTCGGGCACATGATCGGGATCATGCAGCAGGGACGGCTCCAGCCGGGCGGGATCGGGGCACAGGGTCACGATATGCCCGTCACGCCGCAACTGGTCGATCAGTTCGGGCACCGCGCGCCTGTGGGCGGGTTCGGGGGCGATGACCATGATCCGCGCGCGGCGGAACACGCGCTGCGGCAGGAGCGAGGGGGCATGTGCCGCATGTTCACGCAGCAGCGCGCGAATACGGAAGACGATCAGCGCAGGGTCGGACGATTTGGGGATATAGGCATCCGCCCCGCTTTCCAGCCCTTCGCGCTCCAGCCCCGGCTCGATCCCCTCCGTCAGGATCAGGACGGGGATCGTGCGCGTCACCGCGTTCATGCGCAGCTGGCGCGCCAGCTGCCCGCCATTCATGCCCGGCAGGTGATAATCGGCGATCACCAGCCCCGGCAGCCGTTCATCAAGGGTATCGAGCGCCTCCTCCCCGCTGGCCACGCGATGCACGTGAAAGCCGTGGCCTTCCAGCATGCGGCGGATACGCAGGGCCTGCGTGTCCGAATCCTCCACCAGCAGCAGGGTGTCGGTATGGTCCTCTCGGTCAGTCAGCGGCATGGGGGCGTCATTATCCTGCTAGGGGGCCTGTGGAAGGGATCTGGCCACCCGCCATGATCCGGAAGATATGCGGGGCGATCTCGTGCATCGGCAGGCTTATGCACGCCGCCCCCGCGCGTTCGGCAGCGCCGGGCATGCCGTGGATGACCGCCGTGCTGCGATCTTCCACAATGGTGTAGCCGCCGGCGGCACGGATGCGGCCCAGCCCATCCACGCCGTCCTCGCCCATGCCGGTCAGCAGCACGCCGAGGCTGTCCGCGCCGAACACCCCCGCCACGGAGGAAAACAGCACGTCAGCCGATGGCCGCTGCCCCTGCACCGGCGCGTCATCATGCAAAAGCACGTCCCCGCGCGGGCCGACGGTCATGTGCCGGTTGCCCGGCGCCACCAGCACCCGGCCCCGTTCCAGCTTCATGCCGTGCTGCGCCAGCATGACCGGCAGGGCGACATGCTGGTCCAGCCAGGCTGCGAACCCTTCCATGAAAGGCTGCCCCATATGCTGCACCAGCACCACCGGCAGCGCGAAATCCGCTGGCAGATCCCCCAGCACGCGGGCAAAGGCCGTCGGCCCCCCGGTGGAGGCCGCAAGGGCAAGGATGCGCGGACGGATATCAAGCGGGCGCGCCCACATGCCCTTGTGCCGGAAGGGCTCGGCCTGCAGCAGGCGGCGGCGGATCACGGGCACCTGGCTCATGATATACAGCTGTGTCGCGATCCCCTGCGCCACGGCGGCCCCGGCTGCACCCGACAGGCCCTGCGGTTTCTCGATCACCGACAGTGCGCCCGAACGCAGCGCGTTCATGGATACCTGCGTCGCCTGTGCGCCGACCGTGTCACTGACAATCACGATGGGGGTGGGGAAATGCGCCATGATCTGCCGCGTGGCTTCTAGCCCGTCCATGCCCGGCAGGCAGATATCCATAGAAATCACATCAGGGCGCAGGCGGGGGACAAGACGCAGCGCCTCTTCCGCCGTTTCCACAGCTTCCAGCAGTTCCAGCCGCGGGTCGCCCGCCACCACGCGCATCAGCAGGTGCCGCAGGACCGCCGAATCCTCCACAATCAGCACCCGGCGCGGCGCAAGGGGCGTCACATCGCTCACAACAGCCCCTTTATGGTATCGATCAGTTCACCCTGATCGAATTTCTGCTTGGTCAGGTAGGCACGCGCTCCACCTTCCATGCCCCGGCGCACGTCATCCCCCTCATCGCGCGATGTCATGAGGACAACAGGGATGCCGGACAGGTGCGGATCGGCCTGCATGGCCGCCAGCAGCGCGAACCCGTCCATGCGTGGCATTTCGACATCCGTCACCACCACATCCACATGCCGCGAGGACTGCTGGAGCAGAGCCAGCGCCTCCTCCCCATCCACCGCAAGACAGACATCGTAACCATGGGACTGCAATATGGTTTTCTGCAGTGTCCGTGTCGTGATTGAATCGTCCACCACCATGACCAGCGGCGCATGGCGCACGGCCACCACGGGGGCGGCTTCATCCACGTCACTGAAGCATACCCCCGCGCCATTGCCGCGCAGCCGCCAGCGCGCGAACAGACGGTCGGGGCTGAGGATGAAAACCGGCTGGTCCTCGCGCTGCCATGCGATGCCAGGCACCAGTTCACTATCCAGCCCCACGGCGGTCGCATCCGACACCAGCAGCGTGCGCACGTCCACCATGCGTTCCACCGCAAAGCCGCAGCGCACGCCATCGACCTCCATCACCACCACGCTGACCGCGCCATCGCGCACGGGCAGCGGCGCGTTTTCATCCCCCACGAAGGCGCGCAGCGGCACAAGCGGCACAAGGTCCTCGGCCTGTCCGTCGCCCTGCGCACGATCCGGCTGCATGCCGCCGGAACGGTGGGGCACCACGGCAAAGGGCGCGCCATTGAGCAGCCTGATCCCGTCACGCCGCACCCGCAGCAGGTGGCGGATCACCCGTCCGGGCAGACCCAGCGCCTGCCCCGCATTTTCCACCAGCAGCACGGTGCGCTGGCGCTGGGACACCGGCACGGTCAGGGTCACGGTCGTGCCTGCGGGCTGGCGCTGTTCCATGCGCACGGTGCCATGCAGGGCGCGCGCTGCCTCCGCCACCACCGACAGTCCGACCCCGCGCCCGGCCAGCGTATCCGCCTGCCCGCGCGTGGAAAAACCCGGTTCGAACACGCGCGCCAGCAACTGCCGCGCATCCAGCGGCGCATCGGCATGGACCAGCCCCTGCCCTGCCGCCCGCGCGGCGATGGCCTGCAGGTCGGGGCCGCGCCCGTCATCACTGACCGCAACCTGCAGCCGCACGCCGGTCAGGGTGACGGCAATGGTGATGTTCAGCCGTTCCGACTTGCCTTCCTTCAGCCGCTGGGCACGGGTTTCATGCCCGTGCACGATGGCGTTGCGCACCAGATGGACCACCGGGTCGCGCAGGGCCTGCATCACCCGGCGTTCGGTCTGGACCTCCATGCCATACATGTGCACGTCCACCCCGGCATCCGGCCCCCCGTGTTCGCGCGCGATGCGCCGGGCCATGGCGGCCAGGGAACCAAACACGCTTTCGGCGGGCACAAGGGTGACGGCGTGGACTTCCTCCCCCAGCCGCAGCAGCGCGCGGTCGATCTGCCCGGACATGAGTTCACGCTCACGCCCCACCGTCATGAGCTTGCGCGTCATGCGCGCGAATTCGGCCACGGGGTCGGCGCGCATGCGTTCGGGGGCGTGCATGACCGCGCGGGATTCATCAAGCAGGTCCATGACCTGCGCCCACAGCCGTTCATGCCGTTCGGCCACGGACATGAGATCATGCACCGCCAGGGCCAGCGCATCGAGCCGCGCGACAGGCACCTGCACATAGGCGGGGTTTTCCGTAGCGGTAGCGGATGCCGGCGTTTCGTCCTCCGATGGATGGGCCTCGCCATCCGCCGGGGCGGATGTCATGAGCAGGTCCACCTCATCCAGCGTGTCGGTAATGGCCTTCAGGTCCGCCGCATCCGGCAGGGCACGGGCGGCCAGCAGCGCCGACAGGCGGTTTTCCAGCGCGTGGGCCACCCCTTCGACCGCCGGCAGTTCGACCGCGCGCGCCGCCCCCTTGAGCGAGTGGACGCGCCGGAAGATTTCCGCCAGTCCCTGCGCATCGGGGCATCCGGCGGCCACGATGCCCCGGATCGCACGCAGGTGGTCGCGGTATTCCGCGTCAAATACCGCCAGAAGTTCGTCCCGAAGGTTGTCCACGGCCCGGCCGTCAGGTCCGGTAACGCGCGGAAATGGTCAGAAGCTGTTTCGACAGCTTGCCAAGGTTGCTGGCCGAGACCTCAAGATTGCGCGTGCCTGCCGATGTCTGCTGGCTGGCCTGCCGGATGCTCTGCAACGCGGTCATGACCTGCTCGATGCCGATCTGCTGCTGGTTGGTGGACGCCACGATCTGCTGGAAGGCATGCACGCCTTCCTCGATCCCGCCGGTCATGCGTTCGATGGTGCGATAGGCGATGTCGGTCCGTTCCTTGCCCGCCGAAACGCGCTTGACCGCTTCCTCCGTCAGCATGACCGAGGTGTTGATGCCGCGCTGGATGTCACCCAGTATGGCGCGCACGTTCTGCGTCGCATCGCGCGACTGGTCGGCCAGTATCTTCATTTCCGCCGCGACCACGGCAAACGACCGCCCGTGCTCGCCCGCTGCTGCTGCCTCGATCGCGGCATTCAGCGCCAGCAGGTGGGAACGTTCGGACAGGTCATTGACCGAGGCGATGATTTCGCTGATCGCCTCGGTCCGTTCGGACAGGGCGACGATGTTCGACGCCACGGCCTCGGCCCCGTCATGGGTGTGGGCCATGGCGCGGGCGGTTTCCTCAACCGCTTCCAGCCCGCTTGCGGAACTGTGGACGATCACCTCCGCCGAGGAAATGACCTCACGCGCGCGCTTGCTGATCTGGGCGCCGGAATGGGTGATTTCATCCACCGTCGCGGCCGTTTCCTGGACTGCGGCAAACTGTTCTTCCACGCTTGCGGCCTGCTGCTGGGTGGACGCGCGGATTTCGGCCACGGCGGCGTCAAGGTTCTGCGTGACTTCCCCGCTCTGCCGCGCGATTTCACGCAGGCCGTCGATCATGCGGTTCAGCCCGGCCGCAAGGCGGGCGACCTCATCACGGTCCTCGCCCATGCCGCCGACCTTCGCACGGGTGGCAAGGTCGCCCTGTCCCACGCGTTCCATGACATGCATGATGGACGAAATCGGTTCCATGATCGACCGCCGCGTCCAGAACGTCACGATCAGCGCCACGACAACCGCGCCCCCCATGCCGATGGCCAGAGACCGGCGGCTGTAATCATACGACGCCGCCCCCTGCGTTTCGGCCACCTGCACCCCATGGTCCAGCAGTGACGCAGCCCGCCCCACCAGCAGGTCGATCGACTGCTCGCGGCTGTCGATACGCGACGCCTGTTCGCGCACGCCCGCGTCATTCCCCGCGCGGATGGCCTGGAACAGCATGGCGGCCCCGTGCGTATCCATCTGGAACTGCGCGGAAATATCACGCAGCTGACTGGCGACGGTATTGAACATCTCGCGCTGGTCATCGCTACGGGCCAGCCTGCCGGCTTCTTCCGCGCGCGACAGAACGCCCGCCAGCAGGCTGTCCGCCCCGCGCGCCTTTTCATCCCATCCGGCGATGGCGTCTTCCAGCACGGCGGGGGCGGTTTCGAAATCATGCGCGTAATAATGCGCAAGGATGGCGAGCCTGCGGGCGACAAGGTCGTTTTCGTTGGCGCGGATATGCGTCAGTTCACGGTAGACCGACAGGTCGCGGGTGACGATGATCGTCATTTCATCACGCACCTCCCGGATCTGTCCCAGCGCATAGATGCCCAGCGAAACCATCAGCAGGACACCGACCATGAAGCCGAACAGCAGGCGATTGGCGATTGTCACGGTACTTCACACTCCGACATAACGGGAAGAAAACAGACGCGCGGGGTCGATAACCGTCAGGCTGCGCCCATCGGGCAGGCTGGCCTGGGGAAAGCCCGAAGGGGTGAGCGGCGTGGGGGTGCCCGCTATTTCCGCCGTGCCTAGCGCCGCACTGGCCAGAAGCGCAATGCGCCCCAGCGGGATGCTGGACACCGAACGCAGCAGCAGCATCACCCCCGGCTGTTCCAGCGGCGCGCCGCCCAGCAGGATGGACAGGTCAAACACGGTGTACAGGTCGCCCTGGTATCCATGCACCCCCCGCACGCCGGGCGGGCAGTCGGGCCTGCGGGGCATGTCGCTCCAGACCGGGTCGGTCACGCGCAGCACGGCATGCAGGTCCACGCCGCAGGCCTGCCCGGCCAAGTCGAGCATGACCAGCGGTCGTCCCGCGGCGCCATCCGCCTGCCCCTGTCCGCGCGCGGCCATGATGCGCGCGCGTTCATGCAGGACCCGCCGGGCAAAGGCCTCCCTGCCCGCGGGTGGGCTCATCTCCGGATACGTCATCAGGATGTCACCCGCGCATCATGCCGCAGCGCTGGTCCTTCGCCAGCCTGCCGGGCAAGGCGCAGCAGGCCGCCTGCCGTCATGCCATCCCCGTCCGGCAGGACCATGTCGGGCGGGCAGCGGCGGACAAGATCGATCATCTGCTGGCGCATGCGGTTTGCCTCCACCCATCCGCCCGCATCTTCCAGCAGGCGGGCAAGGTAGCAGCGCGCCATGACATGATCGCGGGCCAGATAGATGACCCGACGGAACGATTCCTCGGCCTGCAGCAGGCAGCCCTCGCCCCATGCCAGAACGGCGGACAGGAAATGGATGCGGGTGTCCATGGGGTGACGCACCAGATGGTCGCGACACATCCGCATGGCCCGGGCGACCTGCCCCCCGTCTGCAACACGGCGGATTTCCGCGGCAATGGGCGCGCTGTCCCCGGCAGGCACGGGCACAAGGGCACGCGCGGCAGGCCTGCGCCGCGGCAGCACGGGCAACACGGCACAGGCGTCCTGCCGCCCTCCGTCCGAATCTAGCGCGCGGAACGCCAGCGTGCCCGGCAGGCGCACGGTTTCAAGGCAGGGGCCGAAGTTGGATACCGGTTCCGAATGCCCCAGCAGGATCCAGCCTTCGGGCGCAAGCCGCGACGCCATGGCGCGCACCAGCGCCTGTGCCTGCGCCTGCGCGAAATAGATCAGCACGTTGCGGCACAGGATCAGGTCGAATGGCCCCGCAGGCCCGCCATCGGGCCGCAGCAGGTCCAGCACGTTGCCATACCGGAAGCGGACCATGCGGCGATAACATTCATGCAGCCGCCAGATACGGGCACTGACCGGGGTGAACCAGGCCGCCCGCTGTGCCGGGACGATATCGCGCAGGGTCCATGCGCTGAATTCCGCCAGCCGGGCCTGTTCCAGCGCACGGGTGCTGATGTCGGTGCCCAGGATTTCGATATGCCAGTCAGCGGCGTTCAGGCCCGCTTCATCAAGCAGGCGGGTCAGCAGGATGGCGATGGAATACGGTTCCGCCCCGTTGGAACAGCCAATGCTCCAGACCCGCAGGTGCCGCGTGGCCGCCGCCCGGCGGATAAGCCGGGGCATGATGGTCCGTTCAAGGGCGGCGAACTGTTCAGCGTACCGAAAGAAAAAGGTCTCGCCTATGGTAATGGCGGATTCCAGTTCCCGCCATTCCCTGTCGCCCCGCGCACCGTCGGACAGCAGGGCAAGGTAATCATGGCATGTCCGGCAGCCATGCAGCGCCATGCGCGCGCCCACCACCTGTTCCAGCAGGTCAGCCTTGTCCACGTAATAATGCAGTCCCGTGCGCCGGGTCACGGCATTGAGCAGGCGCCGGAAACCGGCAGGTGGAAAGGCGGCCGGTCCCATCATGAATGACATTCCCCCACATCACCCGCCGGCATGTTGGGGTCGGGGGCGTCCAGTCCGGCCCACAGGGCGGCGCGCGCACGGGTACGTTCCATCAGATTGTCCAGCCGCATGCGTTCATCATCATTGATGATGTCGGTCATGCGCAGCATGAATGCAATGCCACCATCCGCAAGTTCCAGTTCCCGGCCTGCATCCCCGGCCTGCGCCGCGTCACCGTCAGGCATGGCGGATGCACGGGGGACGGGCTGTACAACCTCGCACACCGCATCCACCAGCAGGGCCACGCTCCCCCCGCCGGGCAGGTTGCACAGCAGCAGCGGGCAGTACAGCAGGTCCACCGGCTGGCGCACCGCCTGCGCGCGGACACCCAGCAGCACCCCAAGGTCAATCACCCCCACCATGGCCGCCCCCAGCCGGAACCAGCCCGATACATGCGGCAGCGCCACCGCCACCGGCATGAGTTCGGGCACGGGCATGCATTCCCTGACCACAAGCCCGGCAGGCAGGCCGTACTGCCGCGCGCCCACACGGAAGATCATGACGGAGGGGCGCGTGACCCGACCCGATCCATATCCATTATCGTGCTGTGACGTGGCGTGATCCATTGCGACGGCGCGACCTGCTGTTTCCCATATGCACAAGGCAGAAGTTTGCATTTAATACAAGCCATCGCTACCTCGGTCTGGAATGCGTTTCCAACAATCCGGGGAAACGGCCCCCATGAGCGGAGTCTTGTTTTAATGGACAGTCACTTTTCCAACCAGCAGCAGGACCGCATGCCGGTGTCCGGCACCACCATGGGTGGGGTGAACGTGCCACGCATCGTGCGGGTGGCGGTCTGGTCGGTGTTCTACTTCCTGTTCTATCTGGTGCAGCAGGTATCCGAACTGGTCGCCCCGCTGGTACTGATCCTTGGCATCGGGTGGAGCGCGCTGCCCCACGTCATCGGGATCGTCAACGGCGCTGCGGGCAACGATCCGCAGACGCGGGACATGATCGCGCATGTCGCCCATTCCATTCCCGACCATCTGGAGGTGGGATCGCACCTGCTGACCCCGTCCTCGCTGGTGTTTGACGGGCTGCTGCTCATGGCTG
>Ga0157365_10000654_pt1 | contig 14825 bp, 9 predicted proteins | sample AttsexASBM3_FD_111478 | JGI IMG/M metagenome (GOLD analysis project Ga0157365, IMG submission 111478) | Fungus gardens microbial communities from leaf cutter ant in Ribeirão Preto, State of São Paulo, Brazil - Atta sexdens ASBM3 | ecosystem: Host-associated > Fungi > Mycelium > Unclassified ... | reverse complement strand
GGCTCCGATGCCAATCACAACCCCTATTGATGCTGACATCCATGCCCGACATCGTCCCTATTTTTGCGAGCCAGGCGCCGGCCGGGTCGATTTCGCGGCACTGAACAGGCTTCTGGCACAGGCGCCCCTCCTCTGTGGACCAATTCTGGAACTGGATTCCTGCCCTGATCCCGTTCCAGCACTTGAACGGGGCACAACATTCATTCGTGAAATCGCAGGACGCACGACATGAAGGGACCCGGCATTTTTGTAACCCAATTTATCGGGCCACACGCTCCGTTCAATAGCTTGAAGGGTCTGGCACAATGGAGCCGAAGTCTCGGCTACCGCGCCTTGCAGCTCCCGACCCATTTTCCCGAAATTTTCGATCTGACACTGGCAGCATCAAGTCAAGAGTACTGCGAGAAGGTCCGGGGCCAACTGAAGGAACATGACCTCGAAATCTCCGAACTTTCCACACACCTTCAGGGCCAGTGCCTGGCCGTTCATCCGGCTTATGATGCACAGTTTGACCGGTTTGTCCCCTTAGTCGTCCGCGGCAATTCTGCTGCCCGAACCGATTGGGCACAATCACAGCTTCTGCTCGCAGCCAAAGCGTCAGCCAGATTGGGATTAAAGGCTCATGCAACATTCTCTGGTGCACTAGCCTGGCCTTATCTCTATCCTTGGCCACCGCGAGACGAAGCGCTGACTGATCTGGCATTTATGACTCTGGCGAAGCGCTGGCGTCCTGTTCTGGACGCCTTCGATGCAGCCGGGACGGATCTGTGCTTTGAACTGCACCCCGGCGAGGATCTGCATGACGGTACCAGCTTTGAACGGTTTGCTGATCTGATGGACCATCATTCCCGCTGCGCTATTCTATACGATCCAAGCCACATGTTGCTACAGCAAATGGATTATCTCGCCTTCATTGATCTCTACCACGATCGGATCAGTGCATTTCACGTCAAGGACGCCGAGTTTCGACCGACCGGTCGGCAGGGGGTGTATGGGGGATTTTCAGACTGGCGCAAACGAGCGGGGCGTTTCCGCTCTCCCGGTGACGGACAGATTGATTTCAGGGCAATTTTCTCCCGCCTCGCCCAGTATGGTTACGACGGTTGGGCTGTCCTGGAATGGGAATGCTGCCTCAAGGACGCTGCTCAGGGCGCCCGTGAAGGCGCGTCCTTCATTCGACAGAATATGATCGAAATAAGCACACAGTCCTTCGATAATTTCGCGGCAAGTTCACTTTCCATAGGGGAATGCCAGACCTGCCTGGGCCTTAAAGCGACTGGAGAATGACATGAGGCGCTGGCCTGTAGGCATGATCGGAGGAGCCCCCGGGGCTTTTATGGGGGATGTACACAGACGGGCGATGGCACTGACAGGGCGTTTTGAGCTTATCGCAGCCAATCTCTCTCGCGATGCCAAACGTGCATCCAAGGCGGGCGCAGATCTCGGCTTAAAACCAGAGCGTTGCTATGAAGACTGGCAAATAATGGCGAGTGTTGAATCTCATCGTACAGACGGTATTGCACTGGCAGTAATCGTTACCCCCAATAACATGCATCTACCCGTAGCATCAGCCTTTCTGAAAGCTGGCATTCCTGTTCTTTGCGAAAAACCGTTGACTACCGAAATGAGTGCAGCACGCCGTTTTGTCGAACAGTTTCCGAATACCTCGTCACAAATGGCTCTGGCCTACACTTATTCCGGCTATGCCATGGTGCGCGAAGCGCGCCAACTCGTGAAGAATGGCACACTTGGGGCATTACGCAGCATCCAGATCGAGTATCTCCAGGACTGGCTGGGTCATACCGAGGCTGCTGGCGGATGGCGTCTGGATGAGCAGATTGGTGGTGCCGGGGGATGTCTCGGGGATATCGGTACACATGCGTTTCATCTTGCCGAATTTATTTCAGGGTTAAAGTGTCAGCAGGTTTCCGCACGTGTATCCACCCTCGTGGCAGGCCGCACTGTTCCGGATGACGCACAGATGCAGCTTCGGTTCGAAGGGGGTGTCATAGGGGGGATTTGGGTCAGTCAAGTGGCCACCGGATGCGGGAATGGCCTGAGACTACGTCTGTTTGGCGAAAAGGCCGGACTTGAATGGCGACAGGAAACACCCGAAACACTTATTCTTTCTACACCTGACGGACGGTCCACAGCTTTTGCCCGTGGGGGCTGTGCCATGCAGACACCGTCACTGCTGCCACAGGGTCATCCCGAAGGATATCTGGAAGCCTTTGCGCGGCTTTATGACGATATGGCTCTGATGCTGGACGGTCAGCCAGCTCCTCTTTTGCCTCGCCTGAATGATGGATTACGGGGGCAGGCTTTCATCGAAGCCGCCCTCACCTCTGGAGCCCGAGACGGCATATGGACACATGTCCAAGCATGAGCCATCTGCTTTCCAAGTTTTTACGGCCGCTTCTGGCCAAATGCCTCAGGAATAAGAATGTCTGACCATATCGATGCCGGAAAAAGCTTTGATGTAATTGTCGTCGGCTCTGGTGCGGCGGGAGGCTTTGCCGCAAAGGAATTGACGGAACAGGGGTTATCCGTATTGGTAATCGAGGCTGGCCGATCATTAAAGAAAAAAGATATTCGGAGGCCGTCGAAGAGCAAGCACGGCAACATGCAGCTTTTCCCCCGTATCCGCGCAACGCTTTTCGGGCAGCATATCCAGGCCCGCGTCGCATTTTTCAGCGAGCACATGCGGCATCTGTTCGTCAACGATTGGAAGCATGGTTATACAACCCCCAAAGACGCACCCTTCATGTGGATCCGCGGAAGGCAAGTGGGAGGCAGGCTTCATACATTCGGACGCGTGTTGTTCCGCTGGTCGGACTACGATTTTCGCGGCTCCAGAGGTGGAGCGGTCGGGATGGACTGGCCGATCAGCTATACTGATCTTGCACCTTGGTACGAAAAGGTTGAACGTTTCCTCGGAATTGCAGGAAACATAGATAACGTTGAAACTGCGCCAGACGGCATCATGGCCGAACCCACCCCTTTGACGCCAGAAGAACGCAGTTTCCGGACCGAAGTTCAGACTCGCTGGAAAGAGCGGCAGGTCGTGGCGTGGCGCTTCAATCCACATGATGGCGAGCGGATACCCAGCGCGCTTCGAGCTGCGATCAGAACCGGAAAACTTACCCTTCAGTCAGACAGCATCGCCACCACAATCACGACCGATCCTGTAACTGGGCGCGCAACAGGTGTCATGTATGTAAACAGACAAGATAAAACGCGACACGTGACACAAGCTAAAGCAGTAGTGGTCTGCGCATCTCCAATCGAAAGCCTGCGTCTTTTGCTGAATTCGTGTAGCGCCCGGTATCCCAAAGGGTTGGGCAATAGCTCTGGGACACTTGGACGCTATTTCATGGACCAATGCCCAAGCCTGATGTTCGGACAATGGCCAGCCTCGCACCGTGAGGGACCAGACGCGACGTTGCCAGTTCACCCGTTGTTCGGAAATACAGGTGGATTATATATGCCGCGTTATCAAAACACCAAAGGAACCTGCAATCCAAAGTTTCCAAAAGGATATACTTATCAGGGCTCCATTGGGCGCCATGATGCGCTAAAAACAGAAGCTCCAACGCGCGCCGTAACGATCATGGCATTTGGAGAAATGCTGCCTTACGCAGATAACAGCATTACACTTGATCCTCGCAGACGTGACCAATGGGGGGTTCCTCTACCCCATATCCGTTGTAGCTTGCATCCTGTCGAGAGAAACATGCTGCGTCAGCAGATTAGCGATTGTGCAGACATGATTGAGGCTGGCGGCGGCAAGGTCGACTTCTGTGTATCCCCGCTCGGTCTTGAAGAAAAAGAAGGAGGCTTTTTCCCCGAAAAATCCTCTCTCACCCGTTGGTTTCTCCGCAAGATGTTCCCGAAGAGTATGGTTATGGGAGCCGCGATCCATGAAAGCGGAGGCGCACGCATGGGAAATGATCCTGCGACTTCTGTTCTGAATAACTATTGTCAGGCCTGGGATGTGCCAAACCTCTACGTGACGGACGCCTCATGCTTTCCGACGGGAGGAGCACTGGGCACAACCTTGACCGTCATGGCGCTGACTGCACGAGCCAGCCACCACCTGGCGACTGAACTGAAGGCTGGCCGCCTGTAAGGCGACAGGCACTTTCCAGGAAAAGCACGGAATGTCCAAAGCAATTGACACTCTACCCGAAGCCGGAGTTCCGCTGCGCGAAAAGATTGCCTACGGATGCGGAGATTTGTCATCAAACCTCATGTGGGGCATGACATCATCGTACCTGATGTACTTCTACACCGATATAGACGGCCTTCCGGTAACAGCTGTTGCATGGATTTTGTTGGTTGCCCGAACATTCGACGCATTTTGTGATCCAGCTGTTGGCTGGTTGCTCGACCGTAAAGGTGGGATCATTATTCCGAAAATCATTGGCAGGTTATCTATTGCCTTTGGCGTCACGGGATTTTTATGCTTTTACACACCCCCGTTCTCTCCTCATCTACGAATTTTTTGGGCGGCTGTTACCTATATTATCTTCGGAGCTATCTACTCTTTTATTAATACTCCCTATGGAGCTTTGGGAACGATGATGACACGGTCCATACATCATCGTGTCGGTCTGAACGCATTCCGAATGATGGGCTGCCAAAGCGGTCAGATTATTATATCATCTCTGACTATCCCCGCCATACTTTGGCTTGGGGGCGGAACTGATCTGATACAACGCCAGCAAGGGACGGCACGTTACGCCTTTATTTTGGCCCTTGCCTCGATTGCGTTGTGGACAGTGGTTTCAAGAAATTGCCACGTTCGTTATCCAACACCGCCCACAAAACAAAATTTTCTTCGAATTTTAAAATATCTATCAAATAATCGTACTTTATGGTTATGCAACAGTCTAGTTTTTCTCCAATTTATGGGACTAGCCTCCTTGTATGGTTTTTCTCTCTATTATGCTCGAGCTGTTTTAGGAGGATCAGAAAAATTAGGAAGTATTATACTAACAATAGCAACTATTACAGGGTTTTTAGGAGCCTTATTTTCTCAATACATAAATAATAAATTAGGATTCCGTAAGACTTTTATCTCAACGATTTTTCTTCAAATATTGTGCTACACTTCATTGCTAATTGGAAATTTTCACCATACTTTATTTTTCTGTTTTTTTTCTTTATTGACGGGATCCCAAGGCATTGCCTCACCTCTATACTTTACGCTCCTGTCAAGTGCGATTGATGATGGCCTAAAGAAAACAGGCGTCAACACTACAGGGATAGCTTATTCATTAAATACGCTCGTTACAAAATTTTCAATGGGCATAACTGGGTTTATACTGGCGTTTTTACTTTCATACGGACACTATACAGCAGATAAGGCTGTTTTCTCCATCAATACACAAAAATGGATTTCAGACGGATTTTTAGGTTTGCCTCTTATGGCAGCATGCTTACAATTTGGATTAATTGTCTTATGGCCCCGTAAAGGTGCACTAGGATCTGTTAGATCTTGAGGCAAAGCCAGCAGAGTTTCGACCAGATGACCGTATCTGCAAGCCCATTTCGGGCATAAAACCAGTGAATCGTTGCGTTTTAGTGAAATGACGGGTCGCGAAACCCTGCTCAAACCTCCTCACAAAATCAATTCGAAACATCACTCCCATCATAAACGACGTAGCGTGGTACAACCGGCAAGATGCAGAGAAACCTCATGCTGCCAAAGCCTCCATACGCACGGCCAAGTACCTGACAATCATTCCAGCACCATCTTGAAGAGAGACAACCTCAACAGGGTAGAACTTATCCAATTCACAAAACTGTCCGAACAAACGAAGCCGACTTCCTCCCTCCTCATCAAGATCAGCTTCCGGACTAGGATTTTTATCAATACAACTCACGTCAAGAAATCATTTGTAATAACTCCGTTTCTTTTCATTGCAAAAGCACACTGCTATCTACCCTTAAATGATAATGATTATCATTTGAATCAACCTCATTTGGAACTGCCGACGTGAACCTCCGCCCTTTAACGCGTTACGCCATAACCACTCTTCTGGCTTCCACATTCCTAGCAACGGTTGTTCCTATCCCTACCCACGCCGAAGACATAAAAAAGAAATCTTCAGACTTGGAAAAAACTCAAAAACCGGTTGATACAAAAAAGAAAAATACGACAAGAAGAAAGCGTTCAGAAAAAGATCATGCCACGGCAGCATCTGCCAAAACCGTTCAGACAGCCGAAAATATCATTGTTCATTCTCAGAGATGGGAACGAGGAAGTTATACCGCACCTTCAACAAGTGCCTCCACGGGACTCCAGCTCAGTCTGCGCGAAACCCCTCAGACCGTAACCGTCATGACCCGACAGATCATGGACGACCAACAGATCAACAGTCTTGATGACGTCCTGAACACAACACCCGGTGTCACGTCTTACGCCAACGACAATGCTGGCCGCACGACCTATCGTGCTCGTGGTTTCAACATCACCAACTACAAAATCGATGGCATGCAGATCGATGCCACCACCAGTTTTGGAGGTGTTGGATCATCCATGAATATGGACCTGTATGAGAATGTTCAGATCGTCCGGGGTGCCAACGGCCTCCTGGGCGGAACAGGTGACCCTTCCGCAACCATCTATCTTCAGCGGAAAACTCCTACCAAAGAGTTCTCCGCCAATGGTTTACTCCGGTTGGGAAACTGGAATGAGCACCGCATCATGGCGGATCTTAACACCCCGCTGAACCATTCTGGTACGATTCGTAGTCGATATGTTTTCACATGGGATGACACAGACACATTCCGCGTTCGTGAACACGTCAACCGTCTTGGCGCACTTGCCAATTTCGCTGCGGATCTCTCTACACGAGATACGCTAAACTTCGGTTTTCAGTATGAACGAACCCGCAATGACGGAGCTTCATGGGGCACCAACGTTCCTATCTGGTATGCAGATGGCACCAAAACACACCTGCCCCGCAGCACCAATCCGGTGGCGGACTGGAGTCAGGCCACGCGTGACCAGTACACGGCTTTCATCAATTATGACCATGACTTCTCTACCGGCTGGCACCTTAAGGTCGGCTACATGCGGACGCAAGGCAGTTCCTATAACAATCTTGGCGTTGCTAAAATCAACAATGCAGCAAGAAATGTTGGAGGCTATGCCGGTTTCTGGAATCAGGACGGTACAGGCGCCTACCTCAATGCCCTTCACGCAGAATATGCTGACGCACGCGACAATGCGGACGTGCATATCTCCGGTCCAATGCATTTTTTTGGACATGAACATCAGATCATTTTCGGTTTTAACGGATATAATGACGAACTGACGCAATACACCTTCAGCAAAGCGCTCGGAAATTGCAGTATTCTCGGCGTCACGCCGTATTCTGGCTGTCAGTACCGTGCGGCTGGCCTTCCTATAACCAATTGGCAGACCTGGGATGGTGCATACCCGAATTTTACGACGCATCGGACCAAAGCCAGAGAAGTCGATGTAACGCGCAACTACGGCGCCTATGCATCTGGACGTTTCATTCTCGCCAAAGACCTTTCCCTGATCCTCGGAGGAAGAGTCAGCACCTATGAAGCGTATAGCGGAACCTACAATACACAGAACCAGTATTCTGGCGCGACAGGCACAGGGCGCCAGAACGCTGTCCTGACACCTTATGCAGGAATGGTGTATGATTTCACCAAGACCATGTCGATCTATGGCAGTTACACCAATATCTACACGCCTCAATCCAATCTCAGAGATGCCAATAACCAACCCCTCAGCCCCGTTATGGGCAAAAGCTACGAAACAGGCTTGAAAGGATCCTTTTTCAAACAGCGCCTGAACGCGTCCCTTGCTTTTTACCTGAATAGACAAAGCAATGTGGCAGAGGCGACAGGTGCCACCAATACAACGACAGGTGAATCCATTTATCGCTCTATCAATGGGGTCAAAACCGAAGGTATTGACCTTGATGCATCAGGTGAACTGTTGCCAGGATGGAATGTCTTCTTCGGTTACAGCTACCTGTATGAAAAAGGTCTGAGCTATAGACAGGATCCGCATCATTTGGTGCGCCTGACAACAAGCTATACATTCCCAGGCGCCCTGCATCACCTGACCATTGGCGGCGGCATTTCCAGCCAGACGAATACGGAATGGGCAACCAATCCGGGACGCCCTCTAGGAAACAGGAAATATGACAATTCCAACCTGCGTGTTGGTGGTTACACACTCATCAATCTTATGGCCCGCTACCGTCTGACCAAATGGCTCGACGTGGCTGGCAATATCACCAACCTGACGGACAAAACCTACGTGCGACAGGCGGGCTTCTACGATGGTATGATTTTTGGCGAACCCCGTACTTTCAGTTTCACAATCCGTGGCCATTATTAATACAAATTATAACGTTACAGGTTGCATAAAAAAGCACTACATTACTATGGAGTAGTGCTTTTTCAAAAAAAAATCTCACGTCAGTGAAAGATAAATTTATTATCTAAATTATAAAATTTCATACAATTATTTATATATAATTTTAATTATACGCATCTCACCCTTCTTTTATTATTTATGGATCTAATGGATCCCAAGGGTCAACCTTATTGCAATCTTCATTAGGAATGAAAATCGTCAAAAATTGCGTGATTCTTTGACCAACTATTCCTGGTTCACACCTCAGTTCGGTCATATTTCGGCTAAAAAAAATAGGGCTTGAGATATAAGCACTCTGGCCCTGATCTGTCACTATAAGTGCAGGTCTATTCTTTGGAGACCCCAGAATTTGCAGGTCTCGCGAAGCATTGCGCAGGTTTGTTGTGGTGTGACGCGCATAAGGCTCAGTAACAATGCTTCTTTCAGGAATATGAAACCGCTCAATCAGAAAGTGCCTCATTTGAGCGGCTTCTACAAAATTCGTATGAGCTGGATGCACTGCTCCACCGGAAACAATTATAAAGGGAGCCAATCTTTGATTGAAGCTCTCAACAGCCAGTTTAAGACGAAATTTTCCTAACGCTGAGAGTTGCGTACGTGGGTCTTCAGGGCCTTCCCCGGGAACAATGATAGCCGTATAAGGATAGCTTTTCCAACTCAGATGGCGCGCGAAATTCAATGCTGGAGCATTCCAGTTGTTCCACAAGCCAGAGAAACGAATGGCGTCCATTCTATCATTTCCGTCGAGAAGAAAGATTGAATTCGCGATAGCATCCTTAAAAAAAGGATCAATTTGGTTACTACTCTGGAGTAAGTTTTTCAGAATATTGGCTTGCATTCCAGAAATAAGGTTAGAAAAATACTCTGCCGTTACATCGATAGAAGCAGAATCTATTTTTGGATAGTGAGGGGCATGACCCTCACCATAAACAGAAAAAATATAATTAATGGCATCCGCGTCTCGGTTCCATTGAATTTCGTCATATTGTCGCCGGTAGTGCTGAGAGAGTCTGTGCAAAACGGTACCAAAAACTTCTCGCTCATGTGAAGTAATTTCCCATAAATGGACGATACAAAATGGATGTGGAGTACAGTTTGAATTATCGCTTAACCTTTGACGACGCTCATGAGATAAAGTGACAATATCTGGAGTAGAAAACACTTCTTTCTTCCACGCTGCATCCGCCATAACAGTCATGAGACGAGGAAATATTTTCTCTTGTAACTCTTGAACTTTAATATCGTGATCAAGAGATGGTTGCACAGGCGATGCGACTGTCAGGTAGGCACCCGTAAGAACAAAAAGAACCAGAAAAAATAACGCACCCGATAAAGCTAACGCAGGTTTGAATGCTTGAAGAAAATATCGTTTCAAATCAGGCATCTCCAACAAAATCGTTCGTTAATTTATAATAATTCAGGAAACCTACGAGACCAGACGATACATTGAAACCCACTCCTTGATACACACGGTGGATTTCAACAAAGCATCACAAGACCATCATAAAAGCATCACACACAGAAATTTACACCTCCCGTAAAAGGTTGCCCGCTCATGACGGACGATGTCGTGGGTATCCATGACGCTTTCACACCGAGGCAGCGGTCTCTTCAGGATAACAATGACCACTAAGCACTCCAAGGCTTTTCATAGCCTTTTCCGACGACGGCTTCTTTCCTCCTGTATCATGGTGACATGTGGTCTCACCGTTCTTGATGGAAATGCTTCGGCAGCACTCCCCAAGAAGACGCAGCCACATCATAAAGCTACCCTCCAGACAAAAGAAGGGACACCCCGCAGCCATCCCTCTCCTGCAAACCAAATTGAATCGCAATCCAAAGCAGAAGAATTCAGCATTCACGCGCAACAGCATAATGTTGGGGGTGGGCTTTTGGTCAGACAAACAGCCCCCGTCTCTGTCAGCGAAGTATCACGCGCTTATATTTCCAAACAGGTTCCCACGATCTCTCCAACACAACTAATTGCCAGTTTACCTGGTGTTCAGGCCGGCAACGAAGGGCCTATCAACACAGAAACTGAAACCATGCACATCCGGGGCCTCGATCAGTCCCAAATCGGCTTTCTCTTCGAAGGCGTACCTGTTTCCGATGCATTCAGTTATGCGCCATGGGCGACATCCATGGTGGACAATGAAAACCTTACTTCTGTCAAAGTGACGCAGGGATCCGTTGACCTGACAGCACCTCTTTATAATGCGGACGGAGCGATAGTTTCGATGCAGGAGATCCGTCCCACCGATAAATTTGGAGGATATATTGACCTATCAGGTGGAACACACAGCTTGCAAAAGCAGTTTCTTCGCTTAAACACAGGTGAGATTGGCCACAGCGACGTTCGTGCATTTGTCTCTTTTTCTCACTCTGCTGCCAATGTATGGAGAGGTCCCGGAAAAATCGAGCGTTACCACGTAGATGCTAACGTTGAGAAGCGATGGGCCCCGGAAAGCATCACAGATATCGTTTTTGGCTACACCCGTTCACATCAGAATATTTACAGAAATCCAAGCCTCACACAGTGGAAGCAGTATGGAACAAGTTTTAATTATAGTGGAACATACACTACTGGAGACACAAGTTACTACAAAATAAATGAAAGATTTACTAATGTAATATTCGGCGCAATGCACAATGATTTTAAATTATCCGATGAGCTGACACTTCATATAGAGCCCTATACGACGTTCCAAAGAGGCCCCAACAATTACGGATCAACCATTCCCATTGCAGGTGGTTATCTTGGCACCCAGCAGTATGGCACCTTGGATGGATATGAAGGGTAATCAGGAAAAGTCACCGTCGAAAGCGTACATCCCTGGAAACAGAACACCAGTGGTTTCACGACTAATCTTGACTGGAAAACACGCCACAACACACTTTCGCTGTTTTATTGGTATTCTTATGGAAATCATACGGAATATCAGCATCAATATGCTTTATCTTCGTCTGGAGACTGGAGCTACAACCAGAAGTATCTAACTGTTAATGGTGTAGCCATTACAGGTTATCAGGAAAACACGGTTCAGCAGGTCAACGCACTCGGATTGGATGATAAGCTGACCCTGTTTGGTGATAAACTTCTGATTGACGCCGGTTTCAAAGCCTCCATGGCCTCCGTCAGTGCAACACAGAATCTCCCTGGTGCTGATCCTTACAAAGCTGGCAAAAATTATTTTGAACCTACGCCTCAGTTACTTACCAGCTATCACATTACCAAGAACGATCAAGTCTACATTAATGCCACGACATCCTACAGGTTGCCATCCGGTTGGAGCCCCTACGTTCCACAGTTTTCAATGACGTCTGCAACGCCTTCCAGCACACCTTCAAAAAATCTGGGCGCTGAATACTTCATTGGAGAAGAAGTTGGCTACCGTCATAGTGGACCTATCAATGTCTCTGCATCGTGGTTCCACTATAATCTGACCAATCATCAGATCGGCAGTTCATCCTATCTACCTGGAACAAGCGTCCTTATCAGCACCCAGATTGCTGCGGGCGGTGAAGAAGCTTGGGGATTCCAAGGAGAAATCGGAACGCGCCCATGGCATCATATTAGTGCTTACGCATCTGGACAGTTTCTACATACCCGAATTGGTAATAATGTTGATGCTGGGACAGATTATCTTCCAACAAAGGGAAAGCAGGAACCCGGCGCACCGAGATGGAGCGGTGCTATTGGCCTGACGTATGATGACGGGATTTATTTCGGGAACTTTAATCTACGATATCAGGGCCCCCAGTACTCAACCTTAATGAACGATCAGAAAATTCCTGGGTACATGACTGCCGACCTTAATCTTGGTCGAACCCTCCCATCTTTCAGTACGCGAATTCATCCAAAAATCATGCTGAATCTCGTCAATATGGGAGGAGTAAATTACCTGTCATCGATTAGCGGATTCGGGCTGACTGCTGTGAAGCAGAAAGGTATTTTTGGAAACACTGTTAACGCATCCACACCAAGCTACGTGGTTGGCTCAGCATTCACCGCTGTTGTAACCCTCTCAGCAGACTTCTAATTCCGAATACGCCCACTCTGATTGAGTAGGTAAATTATTCAAATCAAGAAACTCGGAAGCAATTAAATGCTTTCGGGTTCTTGATTGTTTCAGACAGTCTCTTGGGCAATTGCGGGGTCAGTCATGCTCGAATTGCCATTTTCAATGTGCCCTCCAAGACGCCAGATCATGCCATTGCCTCTTACGGTTATATCATACCAACCGTAGGTTTCTGTCGTGTCAATTTCGATCTGGGCGGGGGCGGAGTTCAGGATATGTGATGTCTTGCAATGATTATACCTATTTTCCACTGAAAAATTTGTAATCGAGGCGTCGAGAGACAGAAGTAAGCGTTGTGATGTGGGTTTGGACATACTTGTCAGCCTGGCGGCTTCTGTCTGGTTCGTCACTTGTCCCGCAAACTGACGAAAGAATCCATTTGGACCATAAATATCGATATCATAATGATCAGACTTCGATATTGACCAGTGATCTTCAAGGTTTTTACCCGGCTCAACGGTATAAAACTTCGGGGGCGTTTCCCTCGACTGATCGCGAACATGAAAAACAGCTGCAGCGTTTCCTGAATTGTGAAATTTGATTTTCAGACGAGCCTCTGACGGTAGAATCCATGTCGTAACATGAAGATCATAAGGCAATGCCCGTGCCCGTCGTATACCGACTTCCTGACGCGGCATGATCTGTTCGATGGGTAATTTTACCACCGAATTGGTGTGAGTAACATGATCTGACGGCTCATAAGACGCCGTAGAAGGAAGGTATAACGAAGAGCTGTTCGGGCTTGAAAAATCAAAAGTAGATGTGAGATCGCCACACACGGCGCGACGCCAAAGCGTGATCTGTGCTTCAATCAACTTGGGATGCTCGTCACTAAAGCGACGCTCAATAAACTGAATCAGAGATGTATGATCAAAAACCTCTGAATTAACCCACCCTCCCTTACTCCATGGCGAGATAACCAGCATTGGTACTCGCGGACCCAGCCCATAGGGACCGGCATCATGGGTAGCACTCCCAGCAAAAATCTCATGATCAACAGGAATGGTAGATTGACCATGAACGGCGCTTATGGGTGGCACAGGAGGAATAACATGATCAAAAAAACCATCATTTTCATCATAGGTAAGAAAAAGAGCCGTACGGCTCCAGACGTCGGGGTTGGAAGTTAGAGTATCGATGACACGTGAAATGAACCAGGCACCATAATTAGCTGGCCAGTTCGGATGTTCATCATACGCATTGGGACACATCAACCAGGAAACTTGAGGCAGTGTCCCACCGATGACGTCCCTTTGCAGATCATCAAACAGAGTTCCTGAAACAGCTATGTTAGTCCCTGTGCGAGCCTTCAAAGCAAGAGCTTCTTGAGGAAGAGCAGTCTGATATTTAACAAACCGAAGAAGCGTGTTGTTGGCAGAATTACCAATATAATGATCCGAGTCATCTCCCCAGTTATTTTCCGCAGTCAGTCCCGAACCAATATCCTGATAGATTTTCCAAGATATGCCTGCTGCTTCCAGCCGTTCTGGATAGGTTGGCCAATCACAGACCAATGCATCAGTTTCCAGTTGAGGCCCATGTCCTTTACCGTCGTTACCAGTCCATCCGGTGAACATATAGTTGCGATTGGGATATGTAGGTCCCATGACAGAGCAATGATAAGCATCACAGATGGTAAATGCGTCTGCAAGAGCGTAATGAAAGGGAATATCTGTCCGATTAAAATGAATCATCGTCGAAGCGGTTTTATGCGCGATCCAATCATCCCATCGTCCTTCATTCCAAGCACGATGTGTCGTGTTCCAATCGTGAGGTGTATCTCCAATAAAGCTTAAACCTAGATTTTCCTGTTTAGGCCTGAAAGGAAGTAGCTCTCCATCTCCATGCGGTTGCCGCCAAACCGGATTTCCGTTGGGTAGCCGTGCTGTGCGTGGATCCCCGAAACCCCGAACACCTGAAAGAGCACCGTAATAATGATCGAAAGAACGATTTTCCTGCATCAGGATGACAATGTGTTCTACATCCTTAATGGATCTTGTCCTGTTATTGGCTGGCAAAGCCATTGCTTTTCGAATACTGCCTTGTAAAGCAGTTGTAGAAAAACCAGTTCCCACAAACTTTAAAAATGTACGACGATCTTGAGGCATACGCTCTTTTCCAATAGAATTTTTCAGATTTTATTGAATTTTCCACGAATTAATGTGAATTTTTTATTTAGCTATAAAGATCAACTTAGGTGTTTAGTCCCGGGATTTGATGGGTTGGATTGATGATGAATCTTTCTGGCTCTGAAGTCCAGATTTTGCAGACGTATTCGTAAGGGGTAAGGCCACTGAGGGTCTTGAGTCTTCGCC
>Ga0157365_10000653_pt1 | contig 14834 bp, 12 predicted proteins | sample AttsexASBM3_FD_111478 | JGI IMG/M metagenome (GOLD analysis project Ga0157365, IMG submission 111478) | Fungus gardens microbial communities from leaf cutter ant in Ribeirão Preto, State of São Paulo, Brazil - Atta sexdens ASBM3 | ecosystem: Host-associated > Fungi > Mycelium > Unclassified ... | reverse complement strand
GAGAACTTCTTCTGCAAGCTCAAGGAGTTCAGGCGCATCGCCATGCGCAGCGAAAAAACAGACAGATCATTCGAAGCCATGATCTATCTCGTTGGCGCAATCATTAATTCAAGATAATTCCCAACAGCCCCTGATAAAAAATGGAAATTATCTAATATTGCTGAAAATTTACAGGATGTTTCGTAAGCCGTCTTTTCAAACACACGGTAGGGATACCTGTACCCTGCCAGCATCACCAGCGATGCACGCGCGCCGATGCTATAGAATAACATGCGTGCAATATTCCAATCCATCAGACACATCACCACAGGGGTATCGGCAACAGCATGGATTGTCGTGATCTGTTCGGAGTTGAACCCTCCCCTGGCCAGAGGCACGCGCTTTTACAGATCCCGCACTGTTTTGACCTGCACGGAGAAGCGTACAGTGGATCCTTCTGGCGATCGACTGCCAGACGCATGGAAATCCATTTGGACACGCTACGGTCATCCCGGCAGTACAGACATCGTCAGAGGCATTGCATGATGGCGATGCCGCACGGCCTCGACAAACAGGGAGCTTCAGGTGTGCATCCAAAAAAAATGGTCCGGGTAATGCCTGAAAAGACCACTCACCCGAACCATCGAATTACGCAAGAGGCATGTCCGGCCTGCCAGTCTGCTTCCGGTTATACTTCTCCTGTATTTCAGGATGCTTATCAGAAATCGAGGGATGTCTTGACATAATACATCCCCCCGTTAAACCCGTAAGGCGAGTAGGACGCATATTTCGCCAGCCCCTGCTGCGAATTGGCAATCGCGCTGGAAATACGGGTCGGGTATTTGTTACCAAGGTTGTTGGCGCCGACACCTATGGTCCACCGCGGGATAGGCTTGTAATCAACTTCCAGATTGGTGATGAAGGCCGGGTTCTGTTCAAACGGCACGGCGCCGGCGCCGGTCGGGGCCGCCATGTAGGTGATGGAACCATACCGCATTTCCTGCACGAACACCGACCATTTCTTGTACTGCCAGTTCACGCTGATCTGCTCGCGGTTTTTGGGCGCGGAATGCAGGACCATTTCCTTGGTGTATTCGTTGACCAGATTGTTGCGGGCGGAACGGATCTCGTTATCGGAGAAGTTGATGCCCATGGCGAAGCGGAATTTGCCAAAGCGGTGCGTATGCAGCGTGTAGTCAGCACTCAGATCGCCGCCAAACGTCTGGGTGTTATAAAGGTTGGCATAGTATGAAAGGGATGTCGCACTCGAAATATTGGCAGCTGCCAGCAGTTGCTTCAACGTGGCGTCATTCTGGTCAACCGTATAGGACTGGGTGCTGCCCAGACGGTCATTGATCGCGATGTAGTACAGGTTGCCCGTAATATGGAAATCATCTACCGGCGTCGCGTCAAGACCGATTGTGTAGCTGCGCGAATACTCGCCCTTCATGTTACCAGCGCCCAGATATTTGGCGATAGCGCTGTTCGCGGGCACCTGATCGACGGTATAGCCGGGATACGGCGCTGAATAGAAATAGGACATTTCACCCAGCGTCGGCGGACGGTAGCCGGAATTGATGTTGGCACGGATGGCCCAGCGCTTGTTGAAGTTATAGCGCGTGCCGATGGACCCGGTCTCGACCGTTGCCAGGTTGTTGTAACTGTCAACACGACCGCCCAGCGTCCATTCCCATTTCTTGGTGATGTAGAAATCAAGGTTGACGAAACCTTCATATACATCACGGTTCTGGTTCGTGACCGCCATGGGCACGTTACCGGGGTGATCGGTTGCCCCCTGCCCGCCCCATGACGCGGTTTCACCCTGCGTCATCTGGAAGGTGTCGTGACGGTATTCCGCGCCGAATTTCAGGTTGATGTCACGCGGCAGCAGGCCGGTGTGGAACGAACGCGATCCCCGCAGCCCGGTTGTCAGTTCGGACGAAATTGATTCACCGTCATAGAAGGATGTCTGGGTAGGGTCATAGGCGTATGACCCGTCCGACAACAACGAGGCGTTTTCTGAATCCTTGGTGCCGTATTTCTGCTGGTCACGGCCATAGGTTACGTACGCATCCCATGCAAAACCGAATTTACGCGCGCGGATGCCATTATCCGTCTCGAAATCATACTGGTCCATGGTGATGTAGGGCTGGTCACCATTGGGATAAAGCGACGGGATGACCCATTCGTCCGCACCCGAATTGGCGCGGTATGTTTCAGCCACGTTGGCGCGACGGTGCGAGAAGGTGGACGTGCTGTAGAAGCTGAACCCGTGCGCGAAGGGAACGGACATGTTTTCGCTCAGCGTCTCAAGCGTGCTCTTGGGCAGCCCCAGGCCACGCTGCACGTTACGGTCCGCCGTTGCATTGCGCGTGGCATCGGAAAACAGGGTGCCATAGAAATCACCGCCCCGCGTCGTGGGCAGCTGGTGGGTGACCTGTGCCGCAAGGTCAAGATAGCCGCCCTTATTGCCCAGCGCCATGGCGTAACTGGCCGAACCGTCCAGCGCCTGCCCGTCGCCCGCGTAATACCCGCTATTCTTGAAATTGATCGTGCCACCATGCGTATCACGCTTCAGCACGATATTGACCGCACCGGCGATGGCATCCTGACCATACAGCGCGGACGCGCCTTCGGTAATGACTTCGATATGATCAATCGCCGTAATGGGAATAAGCGAGATATCAGCCGGTTCACTGCCCCAGTTGGTACCCGCGTTGGAATTGAAATTTGCGCCGATATGACGACGGTGGCCATTCACCAGGATCAGCGTGTCATCGGGCGACTGTCCGCGCAGCTGCATGGTCTGGACAAACGAACTTGCGCCACCGCCCGGCAGGGCCGCGGTAGTAATGGCCGGGTTGGCCTGCGCCAGCGCGGAAAGCACATTCGTCTGGCCGGTTTTCAGCAGTTCCGCACCGGTTACGACCGTAACCTGCGTGGTGCTGTGCCGTGCCGCCCCCGGCGAGAAGATGGAATTGGTCTGGTGACCGCCCACATGAATCTCTTCCGGTCGGGCGGACGCGCGCAGGGCTGCAGGCGCGGCCTGGCTTGCGGCTGGCGCCTTTTTATGGGCCGCCACCCGATAATGCTTTTCCGGGGATGAAACAGACGCGGTCGCGGCTTCGCCGATGGCCGGCACGAATGTACCGAATGCGACCCCAGCCACCAGATATAACTTCCGCTTTGATAAGCCTGACATCTGCCTTCCCCCCTGAAACTCGAACCGGACGTTTCGTAACGAACATGTGCAGGTTTATGATGCGCATTCGTTACGATGTGGCGTCATATGGATTATTGATATGTTCGCAAGCCAGGCGGGTGCTTACTTGGATATAACAATTTATATAATTGAAAATTCTTCCTGTTTTTGGCGGTGTCGCGTTTTCGACACGGTTACGGCAAGTATCAGGGCTCCCGTTCCGGAGCCGGATCGACCCGGTCATGACCGGGCCGCCGGGCGGAAACGTTATTGCGTCATAACGTCATGCCCGTGCATGACAATATATTGACAACGTAAGAAAAATCCCTATTATCAATGAAATAAAGCCCATGACATGTAACGGAGTTCCAGTTGGATATACGGCGACTGCAGGCTTTTATTAAAATCATTGACCTGGGCAGCATTTCCCGTGCGGCCGATCTGCTCAATATTGCCCAGCCTGCATTGAGCCAGCAACTGGCTACGCTTGAAAACGCCTTCAAGCAGAAACTTGTCATCCGCAGCAAAAGCGGTGTCACACCCACCACCGCCGGGGCGGAACTGTACCGGCATGCACAGACCCTGACCAAGCAGTTCGACCGGGCCATGGTGGAAATAACCCGGGGCGCGGGTCCTCTGGTGGGCAAGGTATCGGTCGGACTGTCACCTTACAGCGCGGGCTCCACGCTGTCGGTCAAACTGCTGGAATGCGTGCGCGCGCGCCTGCCCGATATCACGCTGCACCTGACTGAAAGCTTTGATGACATCTACAGCGAACTGATCATGACAGGGCGGCTGGACATGGCGGTCATTCACGGCGCGGGGCCGATCAAGGGGGTCGTTTTCACCCCGTTGATGAAGGAAGAATTCTTCCTGCTGGCCCCACATGTGCTGGAATTCCCGCAAGATGAAACGGGTGCCGTACAACTGGCTGACATAGCCGACACGCCCCTGCTCCTGCCACCCAGGCATAATTTTGTCCGCAAGAGCGTGGACATGGCCTTCATGCGCAAGCAGCTTGAACCGCGCATAGTCGCCGAGATCGAGGCGCTGATTACCCTGCAGGGCGCCATAGAGCAGGGCATCGGCGCCACCATCCTGCCATGGTCCGTTGCCAGCCGTATTGTCGCGCCGGGAAAGTCGCGCATCTATCCGCTGCGCAATCCGGTCATTCAGGAAGACGTTTCACTGTGCATTCCTGAAATCATTCCGGAAACCGAGGCCTCGGTGGCGGTGCGTGACGTGCTTATTGATCTGGCCAAGACCATGGCGGCATCGCATAACTGGCCCGGAACACAGCCTTTCAGCTAACGGTTCAACCTGTCTGTCGTCCCACGTTGGGGCGGGTCAGCGCATCAGGCCGCAGCAGGGCCGACAGCCGTTCGGGAGAAAGCAGCCCTCCCTCCATAATCAGGTCTGTCACCTTGCGGTTTTCCGACAGAGCACGCCTGGCAAGGGTCGAACAGGTATCATAACCCAACACCGGCACCAGCGCCGTAATGATGCCGATATTGATATCGGACAGGTACCGGCACCGCGCCTGATCGGCTGAAATCCCGTCAATACACCGTGTGGTCAGTGTTTCGATGGCGGCGCGCAATGTTCTGATGGATGTGAACAGGCAGTACCCGATCATCGGTTCGAACGGATTAAGCTGCAACTGCCCACCATCGGCACACATGGTAATGGTCAGATCATGGCCCGCGACCAGATAGGCCACCTGATTGACGGCTTCGGGTATGACCGGGTTCACCTTGCCCGGCATGATGGATGATCCGGCCTGCACCGCCGGCAGTACGATTTCACCCAGGCCCGTTCGCGGCCCGCTGGACAGCAGGCGCAGGTCGCTCGACATTTTCGACAGTTTCAGCGCCAGACGCTTCAGCGCGCCGGAAAACAGGACAAAGGCCCCCACATCCGATGTTGCCTCGATCAGATCGGGCGAACCGGTCATGGGCCGCCCGGTCAGGGCGCGCAGTTCCGCCATGACGGTCGCGGCATAACGCGGGTCGGTATTCAGCCCTGTCCCGATGGCCGTGCCCCCCAGATTGACCTGTTCAAAGGCGGCGGCATGTTCCCTTATGCTGCGAATTTCCATGGCGACAGCCGTGCGAAACGCCCCGAATTCCTGCCCCAGCGTCATGGGCACGGCATCGCGCAGCTGCGTACGACCGACCTTCAGGATCCCATCAAATGCCCGGGCCTTTTCATCCAGCGCCCCATGCAGTCCGTCAAGGGCTGCCATCAGCGGGTCGACCGCCAGCAACAGGCCCAGGCGCAGTGCCGTCGGGTAAACATCGTTGGTGGACTGCGCCATGTTGACATGGTCATTAGGGTGCAGCACGTCATATGCGCCCGGTTTTTCCCCCAATATCCCGAGGGCAACGTTGGCAATGACCTCATTGGCGTTCATGTTCGTGGATGTGCCTGCCCCGCCCTGCATGGCATCCACGACAAACTGCTCCCGATAGGCCGGGTTTTCCAGTATGCGCTGGCAGGCGCCATCAATGGCACCGGCGCGCGTGCGGTCCAGATAGCCAAGCGCGAGGTTGGCCCGTGCCGCCGCCTGCTTGACGGTCACCAGCCCCTGCACCAGTTCGCTGAAACTGCCGATTGTCGTGCCACTTATGGGAAAGTTATCCAGCGCGCGTTTTGTATGCACGCCCCACAGGGCACCGGGGGGAATGGTAACATCCCCCAGCAGGTCACGCTCAACGCGACAACCGGACTGTCCTGTCCCCGGTCCGCCAGCCCCGGTCTGATCCACGGGCATGCAGGTCGCGGCCTCTTGTGCTGCTGGGGGCATATCAACCATTTTGGTCTATCCACATCAAGAATAATACCAGTAACCGGGCGAAGTCATATCTGGAGAACGTCGCCAATCGCACAACACTACGATAAAGAAGACACCCCGAACGCAACGAATACTGCATTACGGACAGTGTTGACATTCAACCAGCGCGGATCAGTCGGGCTGGATCTGCATGATTGCCGCACCATATCCCACCAGCGCGCCGGACTGCCCCGTCACATCCACCACCGTGCCCGATACCGGCGCAGGAACCGGCACCTGCAGGCTGTCCAGTGTCAGGAGTGCGACAGTCTCTCCCTGCGTCACCTTTGTTCCCACCGGGGCAAAAGGCGTATCGCGCAGCGGATGAACCAGACACAGATGACCAAAATACGGCGTTTTCACCGCAACGCGTCCTGCCCCGTCATCGGGCTGCGACGCAGCGCCCGTCAGGGGAACGGTAGCTGCCACAGCGGTCTGGTCCACGCGGATCAGGAGTTTCAGTCCCGCCGCCTCGTTGGTCAGTTCCAGGCTTTCCAGCCCCGCCTGCGCCAGCCATGTCGCCATCTGCCCGATCTGTTCGGGATCTGGCAGCCGGTCGAAATGGGGCACCAGCTGTTCGGACCGGTTGGTCATGGGGCCGTCCTTTGCGCAAGCCAGCGTTCAAGATAGTGGATATCCACCCCACCACGCCGGAACGCCGGATCCGCCAGCAGGTCGCGGTGCAGGGCAATATTGGTTGACACCCCTTCCACCTTCATTTCCGCCAGCGCCACCCGCATCCGCGCAATGGCTTCCGCACGGGTTGCGCCGTAACTGATGATCTTGCCAATCAGTGAATCGTAATAAGGCTGTACCGTGTAACCCGCCACGACATGCGTATCGACCCGGATACCCGGCCCACCGGGCAGGTCCCAGCGCGTGATGGTGCCCGGCGAGGGCATGAAGGTAAACGGATCTTCGGCATTGAGACGACACTCAATGGCATGGCCCCGCAACGGGATATCCACCTGCGCGATGCCAAGCGGTTCACCCTGCGCAATGCGCAACTGCTGGGCCACGATGTCGATGCCCGTTGTCTCTTCCGTGATCGGATGTTCGACCTGCACACGGGTATTCATCTCGATAAAGGCGAACACGCCGTCTTCATACAGGAATTCAAACGTGCCCGCGCCACGGTATCCGATGCGCCGGCATGCTTCGGCACAGCGTTCACCGATTTCCGCAATGGTTTCGGGCGCAATGCCGGGGGCGGATGCTTCTTCCAGCACCTTCTGGTGCCGACGCTGCAGCGAACAGTCGCGCGCGCCCAGCCACAGCGCGGTGCCATGCGTGTCGCACAGGACCTGAATTTCGATATGACGCGGCTTCTGCATGAAGCGTTCAAGATACAGCGTCGGGTTGCCAAAGGCCTGCTGGGCTTCCTTGGCAGTCAGGGTCACGGCCTGCGCCAGGTCGGCCTCACGCTCGACCACACGCATGCCACGACCGCCTCCCCCACCGGATGCCTTGACGATAACAGGAAAACCCACCTGCACCGCAATGGCGCTGACGGCATCCATGTCCGCAGGCAGCGGCCCGTCCGATCCCGGCACGCAGGGCACGCCAGCGTCACGCATGGCGCGCTTGGCGGTAATCTTGTCGCCCATCATGCGGATCGAGGCCCCCGTCGGACCGATGAAGGTCAGGCCAGCGGCCTCCACCGCATCGGCGAAATCAGCGTTTTCCGACAGGAAGCCGTAGCCGGGATGAATCGCCTGCGCCCCGGTCAGACGGGCCGCCAGCAGCAGCCCGTCGGGGTCGAGGTAACTGCGCGCGGCGGCAGCCGGGCCGATGCACAGGGCGATATCGGCCTCATGCACGTGGCGGCTGTCGGCATCGGCTTCGGAATATACGGCCACCGTCTCCAGCCCAAGCTGGCGGCAGGCGCGCTGGATACGGAGCGCGATCTCGCCGCGATTGGCGATCAGCACCCGGCTGAAACGTGGGATCTCACTCATGCCAACCGGAACAGGGGGGTGCCTGCCTCCACTTCAGTGCCGTCTTCCACCAGAACGGCTGCGATGTCGCCCGCCTGCGTGGCGCGCACGGCGTTGAACACTTTCATCGCCTCGACCAGTCCCACTTCCTGACCGGCCTGCACGGCCTGTCCCACCGTGACGAACGGCGGCGCCCCCGGCGAAGGCGAAAGATGGAACACACCATAGGACGGGGCGGCGATGACCACCTCCGCCGGGGGGGACGGGGCGGTATCTGCCGCGGCAGATGCGGGAGCCGTGTCCATGCCCGGCGCGCTGGACACGACGGATGCCGCCGCAGGCGCAGCCTGTGCCCTGTCGCCACGGGTGATGCGGATACGGCAGCCGCCCTCCTCCACCTCAAGCTCCGTGACCGGAGCATGGGCCAGCAGGTCGATCAGTCGCCTGACATGCGTGAGATCCACTGGTCTTACGCCGCGCCGGATGTCTTCTTGGCGAAGTTCAGGCCACCCACGACCTGCATGGTTGGCAGCACTTCCATGAAGCTGACATTCATGCGCTGCGGCGCCATGACGGCAAAGGCCACGGAATTGGCGATGTCTTCGGGCAGCAGGGAGTCGTATTCATCGAAGAAACGCTTCTTCGCCTCTTCCATGTTGCCGATCAGGCGGCCGAACACTTCGGTCTCGACCCGCGCGGGCGAGATTTCGGTCACGCGGATATGGCGGCCAAACAGGTCACAGCGCAGTTGCTGCGACAGCGAATGCACGCCCGCCTTGGTCGCATGGTAGACCGTGTTCCCGCCAGCAAAGGCATAGTGCCCGGCAATGGAGGTGATGTTGACGATATGCCCGCGGTCACGCGCGATCATGCCCGCTACCGCCAGCCGGGTCAGCTGCAGCACAGCGCGCAGGTTCACGTCCACCAGCGCGTCGATATCCTCGGGCGTGGTATTGGTGATGTTGCCCGTGCGCGACTGCCCGGCATTGTTGACGAGGATGTCGATCTCCAGCCCCTTCATCAGCGCCTCGATCCCGGCCTGGTCGGATACGCTGACCGCATGCACGACGCAGCCGGTTTCCTGCGACAGCTGTTCCAGCCGTGCTGCGTCACGCGCCAGGGCATGGACCTCAATCCCTTCCTGCGACAGGCGGCGGACGATCTGCGCGCCAATGCCGGAGGATGCGCCAGTGACGAGTGCGGTACGGTACGGCTGGTTGCTCATGGTAAGAAAACCCAATCCTGAACAGAGAAACTAACGCCACCCGGCCCCACAGTGGATGCCGGATGTTCAGCTATTCATTTCATGCTAACGGCCCCGGACGCCATGCGCCAAGAGCACTTCGTTCTCACGCCATAACATAATACGATGGCCCGGCTATCATGCTGGGCCATAAGATTATTCAATAGCCTCACAACCAGAATTGCACTGGCCATCGTTACGGGAACGGCCATAATCCCATGGTCGGCACATCCTGCCGCGAAACCTATATTGTTACGGTTCAGGTCCAATACCGGATCCTGCCTTTTCTTCCGGGATGCAACCAGCGCCGTTCCAGGGACTGTGTATTTTGAACGCGGATATGAAGAACGATGTGGCGCGCGATGCCGGTGCGGCGCCCGCTATCAGCATGATCGGCACCCGCGCCATGCTGTTCGAGGCGCCGGGCGATTTCACCATGGCCCACCAGCGCCGGATCTGGGCACTGATGGACGCGGCGCAGGCGCGGCCCGACGTGCAGGAACTCATTCCTGGCGTGACCAATCTCATGCTGATCTTTTCCGTTCCACCCGACAGCCCGCAGGCAGTGGCGGACTGGCTGCGCCATGCCTGGGACACCCTGCCCGAACGGCATATCGAGGGGCGCCTGTTTGAAATCGGCGTGCGCTATGGCGGCGCGCTGGGCGAGGATCTGGCCGCGGTCTCCGCCCATGCCGGCCTGCCGCCCGAGGACGTCATCGCCATCCACCACGCCAGTGAATACACGGTCTGCGCCATAGGCAGCGCACCGGGCTTTGGCTACCTGCACGGTCTTGACCCGCGTATCGCGACACCGCGCAAGACGGTGCCGTCACTGAACATGCAGGCCGGGACCGTCATCATCGGTGGCATGCAGGCGGGCATTTCCGCGCTGACGGGACCGAACGGGTGGAATTCCATCGGGTTTGCCGACCTGCGCCTGTTCAACCCCGACAGGCAGCCGCCCGCCCTGTTTGCCGTTGGCGATCGCATCCGCTTTTATCCGGAAAGCATAGAGCCGTGATTACGATCCTTGAAACATCCGCCCTGAACACGGTGCAGGACCTGGGCCGCCCCGGTTACCGCAACCTGGGCGTGGGCACATCTGGCGTGATGGACGCACTCGCGCTGCAGATCGGCAATATCCTGCTGGACAACCAGATGGATGATGCCTGTATCGAACTGCAGACCTATCCATTCGTCCTGCGCTTTGACGCAGCCGCCACGTTTGCCGTGACCGGCATTGACGCCACAATCGATCTTGATGGCCGCACGATCCTGCCATGGATGGTCGAGACGGCGGCGGCGGGACAGGTCCTGCGTATCGGGCCACCCCAAAAGGGTGCGCGCGGCTGTCTGTGCATTGCAGGCGGGATTGAGGTGCCGGTCGTGCTGGGATCACGCAGCACGCAGTTGCGCGGCGGCTTTGGCGGGCTGGACGGCCGCCCGCTGGAGGCAGGCGATAAGCTGAAGACCACAGGCAGGGCGCTGGATGTTGCGGGTTATGGCGCCCTGCCCCCCGTTACGGCTCTGGGCGCCACGGCGGACGGGCATGACGGCAGGACCATCACCCTGCGCGCGATACCCGCAACCGATTACGGCCTGTTCACGCCCGAATCGCAGCAGCGGTTCTGGGATACCCCGTGGCGCATCACACCGCAGAGCAACCGCGTGGGCTACCGCCTGTCGGGCACGCCACTTGAACTGCACCACCGGGTGGAACTGCGGTCCTATGGCGTGATCGCCGGTATCGTGCAGGTTCCGCCCGCGGGTGAACCGATCGTACAGCTGGCCGACGCAAATACCGTGGGCGGCTACCCCCGTATCGCCACCGTGATTGAAGCCGACCTGTGGCGGCTGGCGCAGGCGCGGATCGGCACGCGCATCCGCTTTCAGGAATGCAGCTTTACCGAAGGCGTCGCCGCCATGCGGCCGGTCAATGCCTATCTGGACGACCTGCGCATGATGGTTGCCCACTATCGTACATCCGCCCGCTGCCGCGCTGGCATGAAGTCTGGAGACAAGGCATGAAAATCGACCTCAATTCCGACATGGGCGAAGGCTTTGGCCGCTGGCGCATCGCGGATGATGACGGGCTGATGGATACCGTATCCTCGGCCAACATCGCCTGTGGTTTTCATGCAGGTGACTACGCCATCATGGACCGTACCGTGCGTCTGGCGAAGGAAAAGGGCGTCGGCATCGGTGCCCATCCCGGTCTGCCGGACCTGATGGGCTTCGGCCGGCGCGCCATGGCCGTGTCCGACGCGGATATGGAATCCATGATGTGCTACCAGATCGGCGCATTGCAGGGTATTGCCGCCCGCCACGGACATCGGGTCACGCATGTCAGCTACCATGCGGCATTCGGCAACATGGCCAACGCGGATGAGGGCCTTGCCTTGCGCCTGACCCGTGCCATTGCAGCACTTGACCGGAACCTGAGTGTCTTCTGCATGCCCGGGCAGGCGACCGAACGCGCCGCCGAAAAGGCAGGGCTGCGGGCACAGACCCTGTTCCTGGCCGATCGGGCCTATACCACCGCGGGCACGCTGGTCCCGCGCGGGCAGCCGGGGGCGGTCATCCATGATCTGGCGGGCGTGCGGGCGCGCGTGAAGCAGTTCCTGCAGGACGGGTCGGTCACGACCATTGACGGCGCCCGCCTGCCGGTCAGGGCGCAGTCCATACTGGTTCACAGCGATACACCCGGATCACTGGAACTGGCCCGCGCCATCCGCGCGGAAATCGAGGCCAGTGGCGGCGTGCTGACCCCCGCCTGCCAGCTTGGGAACTGACACGGTCCCCATCCATAAGAATTCCCTATTGCACCGCAACGAACACCTATGACCCGGGATGCGCCGCATGCATTACGATGTCGCAACATGACGCAGGCGGGAGCTACCGGCAACAGTGATCCATGATGAAGCGCGCCGCCGTCCATGTCGTGCATTGAGGTACGGATAAAATGAAGCATGACCTGAAACGTGGTGCCCTTCTTCTGGCATCTGCAACGTTTTTTACCGCTGCACTCAATGCCCTGCAGAAACTGACCGGGTCAACGCTTCCCGCGCTTGAGATCATTTTCTTCCGCAACCTGTTTTCCCTGCCCTTCGTGCTGCTGATTGCCGCACGCACGGGCATTGTACTCAAAACAGACCATTTTGGTGGGCATGTCCTGCGCTCGGTCGTTGGTCTGATCAGCATGATCATGGTCGTGATCACTGTCACACGCCTGCCGCTGGCTGAACAGCAGGTGCTGTCCTATACGCAGCCGCTGTTCCTGGTGCTGCTGTCCATCCCGCTGTTGCATGAACGGCCATCGCTCCAGCGCTGGGTTGCTGTCTCGATCGGGTTTTCGGGCGTGATCGTGGTCGCGCTGGGCAAGGGACTACTGCACGGCGCAGGCACCGCCGTGCCAAGCTGGGCGTATTTCGTAGCCCTGGCGCAGGGCGCGGTGGGCGCACTGACCACCATGCAGATCCGACAGCTTTCCGCCACGGAAGCCAGCACGACCATCGCGCTGTGGCAGGCCATCCTGATGACGCTCATGACCGCGCTGCCGCTTCCCTTCATCTGGACCACGCCGGGCATGACCGAAGCTGCCTGCCTTGTTGCCGTCGGGGCTTTCGCCGGTATCGCGCAGGTGCTGCAGACCGAGGCGTTCGCGTCGGCACAGGTGTCCGCCATTGGTCCGTTTGCCTATTCCGGGCTGCTGTGGGCCGCCCTGATCGGGTGGTTCGGGTTTGGCGAGATACCCGGCATTGCCATGGTCATTGGCGGACTGCTGATCATCGGGTCCGGCGTGTGGATGCTGCGCCACGACCGCCCGGCAAAGCAGAAGGCCGTGGCGGAAGGCACAATGGATGCGGCCACGGGCACCCCGCCATGACCCCCGGCCTGTGCATGGCGTCCCCTCCCCTATCGTAATTCATGGCACACCAGGAGTCCTACAGCGTGACAACAGGTGAAATGACCACCCATGCACGAGGCAGGCGCGCAATTCCCGCCCGTTACGTGTTCTTCTTCCTTGTCTTCCTGATGTACGCCATCAGTTATGGCGACCGCGCCGCACTGTCCATCGCCCTGCCGACCATGGGCAGGGAGTTTTCCCTGACACCGGTGCAGATGGGCTGGGTTTCATCCAGTTTCCTGTGGTCATATTTCCTGCTCAACCTGCCATCGACCATCGTGCTTGACGTGGTGGGGGCGCGCGCCATCGGCAGCCTTGCCGTGGGCGTGTGGTCGTTTGCCATGCTGCTGGGCGGCATGGCGCAGAACATTACGCAGTTCCTGCTGACCCGTGTCCTTCTGGGCGTTGGTGAAGCGCCAACCTTCGGCGTGGGGGCCACCGTCGTGCGCAACTGGGCGCAGCCGCGCGAACGTGGATCGGTCATGACCGTGCTGCTGACCGGCATGCAGCTCGGGCTGGCCGGCGGCACGATTGCGGGCGCATACCTCATTACGTTCTTTGGCTGGCGATGCGAGTTCATGGCACTGGGTGGTGTGGGGATCGCATGGGCGCTGGCATGGTGGTTGGTGTACCGCAACCCGCAGGACAAAGCCGACGCGGCCCCACGCAAACCTATTTCAATGCGCGAAATCAGAAACCTGTTCCGCTCATCCTCATTCCTGGGGATACTGGTGGTGCAGTGTACGCAGAATTACCTGAACTTCCTGGTCATGTCCTGGATGCCACTGTACCTGATCCATGAACTGCATATCAATACGACCGGCACGGGCAACAGTACGGCCCTGTGCTATCTGGTCGCTGCCATTGGCGCGGTCATGATCGGGCGCATTCTGGAACGCCTTGTCTTTCGCAATGGCATTCATCCGCCCAACCGGCGTTTTGTTGTCGCCACCTGCCTGCTGGGCGCGGCCGCGATCGGGCTGCTGCCGTATTTCCATACCATGATGCCTATTCTGCTTGTGCTGTCCGGTGCGCTGGCCTGCCTGATGGCGGCAAATGGCGCCAATACCGCGCTGCTGACCGACATGGTGCAGGACGGGGGAAAAATCGGGGCGGTTACCGGTGTCACCCTGACATGCAGCAATTCGCTGGGGCTGCTGTCGCCCATCCTGACCGGGTACATCGTGTCATGGACCGGCAGTTTTGACATGGCATGGTATATGTGCGCCGCCGCCCTGATCATTGCCGCCGGACTGTCGCTGACCATGGTGCGCAACCCGATCCGGATGGACGGATAAGGTGAATGCGTAGCCTTTCATAGGATTGTTGTATGGGGCCAGACCATTTTCACTGGTATCTAACCCGACGCGAAACGATCTACGATTGCGCTGTAAGCATATATGCTGTTGCATGAGCAGAAGTGGAGAAAGCGTCTGATGCCCGGTTTTGCGGATCGACTGAATGGAATTGGGATTTCGGCTTCGGCCGCGATGACCGACAAGGCATCGGCACTGAAGGCTGAAGGGATGAAGATCATCAGCCTGTCATCAGGCGAGCCAGACTTTCCCACGCCCGGGCATGTTGTGGATGCCGCGATTGCCGCAGCCGGCGCGGGTGATACCAAATACCCGCCGCAGGATGGCAAACCCGCGTTAAAAAAAGCGGTCCAGGCCAAGTTCCAGCGTGAAAACCACCTTGATTACGCCCTGGACGAAATCCTGGTGGCCAATGGT
>Ga0157365_10000652_pt1 | contig 14849 bp, 21 predicted proteins | sample AttsexASBM3_FD_111478 | JGI IMG/M metagenome (GOLD analysis project Ga0157365, IMG submission 111478) | Fungus gardens microbial communities from leaf cutter ant in Ribeirão Preto, State of São Paulo, Brazil - Atta sexdens ASBM3 | ecosystem: Host-associated > Fungi > Mycelium > Unclassified ... | reverse complement strand
GGGAAAAACTCCCATTGCTCAGATATGAGCACTGAATAAGGGGGTCACATCTGTTCAGACCCTGGCATCTTAGACGAAAAGCCGCAGAAAACCTTAAACCCGTTGAATTGACGGGTTTAAACAGAGGCTTAAACAAGGGTAAGCAGGAATTCCTGCTTCGGGTCGGGTAAGGGTGTGCAATTCTGCACAGGCCCTCCATGACCGTTCCTCAGATGTGAGGAGCGCACAAGGGGTGGGAACCGATGTGACCCCCTCGGTTTTTGTTGACAAATGTTGACATTCAAAACGCGGAAAAGACATTAAAGCGCACAGTAGGCACGCGCGAGGGAAGGCCCCGAAAATGGGGGGCGAGGTATTTTTAATTCATCGGAAAATATACTTAATTCTTAAAAATCAAAGTCTTGTGAATTTTTAGCATATTACGTCCACGTATGCGCAAGACAGTCTCTGCAGATAAAGAATGACACAATACGCGCACGCGCGCGAGATTAGCAGTCTGAAGATATTTCCTAGTGATTTAAGGCCAAGGGTTAATTTTTTTTCCATTTGCAACATTCCACGCAGATGTAAGCGCTGCTTTTCCCTCCTCTGAGAGGATACGTGTTTCAGGCTGCATTCGGTATTTAACCGCCTCAATTATCAGAGGAGTGCTTAATTTAAGATTCTGATGGCAAGGTGAAATAGCAAGAAGATCACCCCAATAAAATCCAACGACATTACCTTCACAAAGTAAGACTACATCCCCTTTTTCTCCATCTTTTATGTGATAAATTTTATATTTACATGAGATATCACGATACAATTCAGAAAAATTAACAGATATTGAATTTTTAGCTGTAATAAAACTATAATCATTTGCTGGAATAATTTTATTATTCTGGCTACACAAGAAAGTATCAAGAGAAGTTTTGGTTAGATCTATCATTTTTATTTTTCCAAATTTACATTTTCATTTTGAACAGATATAAAAAATCTCAAAATTACCATCTTGTTTTTTTATTTCGACTTTATTTCCATTATCTAAAGTAAATTCAATTTTATTGTTATTCCAATCATATAATTCTTTAAGTTGCTCTAACAAGTTGACCATAGCCTTTACAGCATTACAACGTTCCTCGCCTTCCATTGTGGTTATAATATTTTTGGTAGATTCCGTCATGATTATCTCCACGTTTTCTGCAAGTTTGCCCCACCGGGGGTGGTACACACTCATTTTCCGGTATATTGGGTAACTATGCAATTCTGCATAATTTTAATTACACTATAAGTTTCTTGGCACTGTGCTCCACAGCAAAATGGCAAACAACAGACGTTTACATACTTTTCATCTCAGCAATGACAGGCTGTTGCATAGCATTAAATGGCATAAACTCTGATAGTGCTACGGCTCTTTGTTCGGGAGAAAGCATAAATATCGTATTAAGCCATTCATACATATGAGTCCGCCCTTTCCCCTGATGAATAGAACGCATCGCCTGGAAAAGTCTTAAAGGATTTGTTCCTACTTTCTGACATTCCTGGACCAGAACGGAAGCATGCTCCTGAAGGCGGATAAAGATTTCAGGAGGCATCAGTTTTGTTACTACTGGCGTTTTGTATGCTGATGGCAGCTCCGGCAGATCATATTCGACCCACTCAAGAGAAACAGCATCAGGCGCAACAGATAAAGCCTGTGCAATCCAGTTATGGAAACCATCCCGCCATTCTTCAGGAACCCAGGCAAAGCGCCATTGCTGCCCCTTCCCTGCAGGCTTGTATCTGACGATATACCCCCCGCATGAAGCAATCAGGCCGGATATAATCGGGTTCTGATTTACGCCTTCAGGCCCTATTATATTTGAGGGGGGAAGTCCTATATATATATTATTATAGAGGTTACCCCCTGAAATGTTTTTGCATTTAAATGCCTCAACTCCGGCAGATTGAGACCCCCATATTGAAGGGAAAGCCTTGGCTGCATCGCCTGGAGCGGTAAGCACAGGCATCAGATTTTTACTCTCCCCGCCTGAGTTCATAGCTTCGTTGAGCGCCATACGCTCCCATGGAGTAATGGCAGAGGATTGCTGCACATCATCCAGAGGCAAACCATCAGGGAAAGTGTCAGCGTAAATATAAACATTCAGTGGATTATTAGCCTTGCGGTTAACTGCTCGGCCTCGGCCTATGGCCTGGATAGTCTCTCCATCCACTGAGGCTTTAAGGAAGGCATTTACTGTCTCATCAGGGTGAGAATATTCATTAAGAGTTATACTGCGGCCATCAGGTAAAATACGGGTCTTTGTGATCTTAGCCTGTTCATTTTGACGCATGACGGGTTTTCCGGTCATAGCTTCAGCCTGCATCTGTAATTTATCATGCGGTATCAGCATACGGCCGAAGACCAGAATTGTCCCGACCTCTTCCCATTTATTCAGGCCACGGGTTGCGCCAAAATGTGCCAGATCACAGCCAGGCGGTAAGAACCCAGGTTTCTCTGTATTTAACTCTTCAAGATATTCGCGAAGAGATTTTCCCATGATAGCCAGGGTTGTTTTACCACCAGAGCGTAACCAATGCCGCCAGAGCGTTATTCTCATACCTTCAATAGTCTGCCCGTCACCTCGTTCTGTTTTGCCTTCTTTGTGTGTTTTTACAGCGTTTTTTTGCGCCATAAATCCCCATTGCTGGCCCTGCATCAGTGTAATTCGTGCGTGAGGCGTTGCGGCGCGTATCGCATCCATAATTTTAATATCAGGGAAGAATGACTTAATCAGAGGAAGATTTGCCGTGGCATCCAGCATCAGGATGGGCGTTCTGTTGTTTGTGCTCTCATTGGCTTCATTTTCAGAAGGTGCAAGCCAGAGTTTACTAATCTCCTTACGTCCGGTCAGGCGATATAATAATTCATTTTCTTTGCCTGTTGTCAGGATAACACGCGGGCTTTCTGTCAGGTCTTTATCGTTTAAAAGCCGTTTGATTTCCTGAAGTAAGGCTGCTGTTCTTCCTAAAGCGCGTAGAATATCAGTCCGTTTTTTAATCTGTTGTAAGTCAGGTTTCAGACGCCTTAAAGCCTGGTTTGTTTGTTCAATAGCTACATCAAGATTAACATGGCCAAAATACTCAGAGGCAAGTGCTTTGCTGAGATAGCGGGTTTCATTCTGTTCAATGCCTTCTGCCTGCTTTTCCAGCATCGTTCGAACCGTATTCGCCAGGCTTTCGACTTCTCCCATATCCCACCCTTTGAAGGCGTATATAGTTTCTTGATCTGCTCCTTGAGTCCTCCGGGTTGGCAGGGCAATTCCACTTATTAGCCTGGGCTTTCCTTCAATCCCGGTCAGACCATTTTTTAGCGTTGGTTCGTCAATAATCAGAAACTGAGGTAGGCCAATGTTTTTAGGCTTGTTTATCATCAGACTGGCATGAGTTATCAGCCATATGTCAGCACTAGTCTGCATCTGCTTCACGTAAGGGCAATCAAAGCGATAAGGGCAGTTTCCATTTTTGGCATTACACAGATATTCAGAAGCTGACATTCCTGCTGCCTGTACTTCTTTGGCTTGCTCAATATTCTCACACATAGCAATGCCGTTGGCCTCTATCTGCTCCCGGCCCTTAAACACCTTTATATTTAGAGTGGCGCCGATTTCAGAAGCTGCTCTTTCAATTTCTGCCCGTTTTTCTTCTGCCAGCCTGTGATCAGGGAATGAAAAAACAAGCGGCCTTCCGGGTATTCTGGTCTCAATAAAAGTTTTCAGGGCGGCCTGAATTGCCCCGGCTGTTTTCCCTGTTCCTGCGTCAACACTAATCAGTGTTTCGCGGCTATCTACCCACCCACCGGCAAACCATTGTTCCATCTGGTCAGCCATTTTCTTTCGGCTGGTGCTTACTTGCTGATAAACCGGATTATGAAGGGTGATCTCTGCAAAAAGTTTATTTATTGGTGTAGTAACAATACGACGAACATATTCAGGGCCATGTGCCAGAAGCGCGTCATTAAGGTCTGTTTTAAGCTGGTTTTCTCTGGTGCTGTATTCACCCCATGGCCATACGGTAACAACGGCGCATCCGCTGCTTGTCCATTGCTCAGCGGCGTTATTAGCGGCCTTATAAGCCTGAGTGCCTTCAGATTCATTATCCCGGCAATAAATGACCAGGCTACCGGGTGGGGGATATACTCTGGAGCTTACGCCAATAGTGGCCCACGTTTCAAAGCCTGTTGCAGTCCATATTGAAAGAGCTGTTTCCGGCCCCTCACAGATTGCAATAATTCTTCTCTGGTTTTCTTGTTGTTGTGTTGTAGTGCGGGCTGGCAGCCTGAATCGCAGTCCTGTCCTGTTACCTGAAAGGACTTTCTTTTGCTTTTTAGTTACTGTTCCGTCTTCGTGCGTTTCTAAAGCGCGTTTACCGTCTGGTGTCAGGAATATTCTTTGAGCAGTTAGAACCTTTCCCTTGTCGTCAGATATCCCGGCAACAAGAGCGCAATCACCAGAGTGAAACCGGATTGTATCAGTAGGCCAACCTTGTGACGGGCGGGCTATTCCCCTGACTTCAGTTAAATAACGATCAGCAATAGATCCCGGCATAACCGGCTGTGAGGCGTTCCAGTAATGGGCAGCATACCCTTTCTTTTTAGCTTCTTCTGCCTGGGTTTTTTTGGCGCTTTTTTCTGCCTCTTTCGCTTTTTTGGCTTCGCGTGTTTTGTTCGCTTCTCTGGCCTTTTCTGCCAGTTCTTCGCGATCTTCTTCTGTGCTGTTTATACCTGTATCAATACCGCACCAATCGGCCAGTATTTGCAGAGCTTCAGTGTAGCTTCTGGCCCCGCCATATTCCCGCACAAGGGATACGGCATCCATATTCTCGCCGCGCCAGTCTTTAACCTTACCGGCATACCGTCCTGAAACATTCGCGGTATAGGTTCTTCCTTCTTTTGTACGGGCAAAAGTTACACTGCCCCTTAATGGTCTTTGTTCAATATATTCAGAAGGGAGGAGCTTACGGCAAAGATCTATAATTTTTGAAGATGCGCGAGTTTTGATCTCTTCCTGAATAGCTTCAGGAATATAGTCTGTTCTCTGTTTTTCTGACCTTACTTGTCTGCCTGCTTTAATCATCTTAACCGCTGCTTTCTGCTTGTAGCGCGGTCTGTTCAGTGCTAATTTATAGGCCTTCTGAGCATACGAATTAGCCCCGTCCAGACACCACTGGCGGGGTTTTTTCTTATGCTACGGAGGGAACTGATCGAGGACCGCCAAGAGGAAGGCGTGAAGCGATCAGAGGCAGATCTTCCCTGCGTATAAAATATCCTCTCCCCCTCCGTTCGGTAGGGATACGGCCAGATGAAGCAAAGCCATAAGCTGTGCTCGCAGCATAACAAATTGCTGAAGGATTATTTTTAAGACGCTGTGTATTTAACTCTTTAAGAGCGTCTAAAAGATGAATTAAATCAGTGTTTTGAGTGGTCATAAATCCCTCGTTTGTTTTCATCGCATGAAACTAAACAGAGGGCGGAAAGGGCATTTATAGGCTTCATAGCCGTAAAAATCCTCTTTCCTGGAATGACCAGGTACGATAAAGAGTAAACATCAGCCGCGTTGAAAATGGCTTCGTGTTGCTCTTTAGATGTACCCGGTGTGAAAAATTTCACGTTCAATCCGTACCCATCTATTTAGCGAGACACAATCCCAATCGAAAGGCCGTCCAGTTGGCGCTGGGCGGCTTTTCTTTTGGTTTCTGGGTTTCCGATCAAAACCAATTTTGCGCCTCGTATTCACAATGTTCTATCTATTACACCACCCATCTCTGCGATGCCATACCTAATCGTTTGGTATTGAGCAAAAATACCGCTACAGGGCTTTAATAATTCTAAGCATAGGGTGATATCAAAAGTGTTATCACTTCGCTCTGTGCGCTTAAATATGAGGCTTAGAGAGGTGTCGCAAAAACGCGACAGGCTAAACAATGCGACGGTAAGGACCGGAAGAGTTTTTGGGCGTGCTGAAATTCACTCCTGGAGGGCATGGATGGCATATCATGCAGGCCCATCCCTCCGGGGGGTCATAATTATCTGCCCGCTTATACCATTCCTGACACCCACAGACTGAGCAGGGGCCGTCTCCTGTTATTCTGTTATCAGCTCTTGCTCTACCAGCTGACACATAGAAGTGGGATGAAATATTTTCTTGTTTCAGATTAGCTTTTTCGTGACTGTTATCTCCGGCATGAGCTGAAAGAATTTGTATAATATGTTCACGTCTGGCTTTCAAAAATGCGATAAGATCCGTCGTAATTGCTGATTTATCACCTGATATGACAGGTTTTCCGTTTTTAAGAGTGATCTCACAGCCTAGCCATTTTACTTCTTTTATTAGCCCTTCAGCTTCTGCCTGTTCATTGTTCATCAGCAAAGCCCCGCCAGTGCTCAAGGCCGCGCCACAAGCCGCGCATGATAACCGGATGACCGGGGGGCAAGGAGGGGCGATCTGATTTTTGCTCAGAACGATTGTCACATTGAAAATACTTAAAGGTTTTTTTTACTGACAACCGTTGAGTTTTTTCTCCTGTTTTACGCTCATATTGGTATCGACATACTGTGTCTTGGCGTCCGAGGAGACGGGCTATTGCCCGCCATCCTTGTCCTGTTCTTCGAAGGGTTACAACGCGTTCAATTTCCTCTGGCGTCCAGAGTTTACGTGATGCACTCATCAGGCTTCCTCTGATATAGCGGCGCAACAATGTTCGGCCTCTTCTGCCAGCCATGAGAGAGCGGCACCTATTCCCTGCATTGTCAGGCGTGGCGTTCCATCATCATGCAGGCACTGGAAACTGAGTGCCTCCAGACAATGCGTAATGCACGAAAGGCCGTGCGTTGCATCCTGTATGACCTTCATAGAGTCAGCTTTGATCTTGCCGGTCATGGCTTGCTGCCCTCCGCTGAAAGGCGAAGGGTAAAGCGCATCAGTGTGCTTGTTCTTCTCATGCACCAGCATGTCAGAGGCAGAAGCACGAACAGAGTCAGTTCTTTAAACAGGGGTTTCATGCTCTGCCCCCTTTGTGGCAAGTCGCATTAAAGTGCTGTCTGATTTCCATGAGGGCGGTATCGTACATCTCTTTCAGGAGCTGGCTTATCTGCTCATCTGAATAGCCTTGCTCTTGCAGGCTCTTGTCTCGCCTGGCTAAAGCCTCAGATAATAATATGACGGCCTCTGACTGGCTTCTTGATTCATCGCAGGCTGCTTTCCCGGCCAGAAGGCCCATGCCGTAATTAGTGACAAGCGGCCTTCCATCATTACCCATGACCATTGCACCAGGTGGGCAATCGGGGTGTATTACGAGGCCGTCACCGTCCAGTTCATTCCATCGTCTCACGGCGGCCTGAATGAAGGTGTCCCGATACAGTTTCAGATAGCCAGGCTTAAACAGGCCACTTTCCTGCATCTGGCTTGTATGAGCATCAGCACATGATTCAGCCCCGGCTTTAAATTCGTCGTCTGTTACCGGCTCTTTGCGGTCTGGTTTTGCGACAAGATCGGCAAACTCACGTCCGCCTTTAATCGGGTCTTTCAGGCCGATCAGAGAAAGGTTTCTTTCGTTGTTCATGGTGCCAGCTCCTGCAAAGCTGTCCTGACACGAGAGACCGAGCGAATAAGCCACGAGAGGCCATCACCCCATGCGGCACAATCTGCTTTCTGAGGCTCTGTCTGTGAATAAAGCTGGTCCATCAGTAACAGCATCGCGTTCTCAATTTCATCAAGGGTATGTGCCTGCATCACTATGATGCTGTCTGTCTGCTCACTCATGCCGTCACCTGCTCTTGCCTGAGATCGAGAAAGGCCCGGTCTAATTCTGAGTGAAGACGTGCTGCCCACTGCTGCAGCCATTCGAGCGGCAACGTGTCACGGCAAAGCGACATGCCATTAATAGCTTCTGCCATACCTGCCAGTTCACAACATACGCTGTGCACACTGTCCTGAAAGTCAGTGCTCACTGTGCTGCCCCTGCCTGGTATGAATGATGGGTGATGATCTGTTCTGGCTCTGCAACGCATACTGCTATGACCAGAACAAGAGTTGCTGAGAAAAGGGCTGTGCATATTGTGCCAGCTATTGTGGTAAGGGAGATTTTAGCCATCTGTGAAGTGTTCTTTCATTAGGTGGTTAGGGCAGGTTTGGAGTTCGTACCTCCGTCCTGCCTGCTGCGTTTATGCAGTCATTAACCTAAAAATGCAATAGGTCATAAATCTATTATTGATTGAGTTAATGAAATCATATATTCATTATCTACGAGAATGGGGCTTATCGGAGATAATGGAATGAACGAGATCACGCGGCATCATGAACACACTCTGGCGATTCAATCTGTGCCAGATCACATCAGACAAGCCGCGTTCGATCTTCAGCAGGGGGCGCTCTCTTCGGCCACATGGAAGGCATATCGTTCAGACTGGCGGGCTTTTTCTGAATGGTGCGAGCTGCAGAATGTGCAGGCTATACCGTCAAATCCTGAAACCGTTGCAGCATACATTGCCAGCCAGATGCACAGAGGCAGGAAGGCGGCCAGCATTGCCCGCTCTGTTGCAGCGATTTCATGTGCTCATGAAACAGCGGGACACCTTCCCCCAGGTAAAACCAAAATTGTGCAAAATGCTCTGGCATCAGTCAGGCGCACGATTGGCACAGCGCAGACAAAGAAAGCCCCGGCCACAGCAGACAAGATTGCCGCCATGCTCGCCCTGTGCCCCGATACAGTGAAAGGAAAGCGTGATCGCGCCATTCTGTCTCTCGGTTTTGCTGGTGCCTTCCGACGCTCTGAACTGGTGGCGCTTAACGTGTCAGACATTCAGGAAATGGAAGGTGGTGCAAAAGTAACGATCAGACGGAGCAAGACAGACCAGGAGGGGGCAGGCCAGACAATCGGCATTCTTGAAGGTTCCCGCCTGCGGCCTTTATCGTCTGTCAAAGCGTGGCTTGACGCTGCACAGATCACAGACGGACTTTTATTTCAGCGTCTCAGTAAAGGTGGAAAACTACTCGGCCCCATGACGCCAGATGCCATTGCCGTTCTGGTGAAGAATTACGCCAAACAAGCCGGGTTCGATCCTTCACAATTCTCAGGCCATAGCTTGCGGGCTGGCTTCATCACGTCAGGGGCAGAGGCAGGGAATGACGCATTACGGATTGCTGAGGTCAGCAGACACAAATCCCTGGATGTTCTTCGGGGTTATGTACGGCGCGCTAACCTTTTAAAAGATCATCCAGGCGCTTCTTTTATGTAGTCATAAAGTCAAGAACGCATAAATCCATTATTGCATTGCATAGGCAGGACATGCCACTAATCCCCCTATGCTCTGGAAGAATCTTAAAACCCTGTCCGTGGTCGCTCAGAAAGGCGGCACCGGCAAAACAACGATAGCGGTTAATCTTGCTGTGTTGGCAGCAATAGATGGCCTGCGGGTTGCCCTGATTGATTGTGACCCTCAACGCTCAGCAGCGGGCTGGTGGCAGATACGCGAAGCCGATTGGCCTATTCTGATTGAACAGTCAGCCGGTCAGCTTCCGTCTGTTATTGAAACGCTTAATGCGGAGGGCTTCAATCTGGCAATTGTGGATACCCGTCCATCAGTTGAGGCGGAAACACTTGAGGCCGTCCAGAACAGTACGGTGGCAATCATTCCGACCCGGCCAACATCAATGGACATCAGCGCCGTGGCTCTTACGGCTCAACTTGTCAGATCAGCACACAAGCCCGGTTGCATTGTTCTGAACCAATGCCCGCCCTCTCTCAAACAAGGTGAAGCGCCCCTCACGGCGGAGACCCGCACACTTGCAAATACTCTTGGGCTTCCCGTAGTCCCTCCGGCGCTGGTCAATCGTATCGCCTATCCTTACGCAAGCAACGGTGGCATGGCTGTGCGGGAATACGAGCCAGGCAAGGCAGCAGATCAGGAAATGACGGCCTTATGGTCGCACATCAAAAAAGGATACCTCGCCAATGGCTAAACGTCCGGCAGTAACACTTGTACCCTCTATGGCTTCCTCGCTTGCCACACAAAAGACCAATGCGACACCAGTGGTTATTCAGAAGAAAGAAGATGCTACCCCATCAAAAGGCGGGCGTCCCCGCACTCTGCCCGATAACGTGAAGAATATCTCTGTCCGGGTTTCTGATGAGGTTAGACGCGCCCTACGACAAGCATCACTCAATCACGATATGTCTATTCAGCAGATTATCCATAACGGCATCATGGATCAGCTTTCTCGCCTTGGCGTAGTCGTGAAGGATTAGGCGCTTTCTTGGCTGGCCAGATACTCACCTATGCCCGCCATGCAGACGGCAAGAACCCCGAGGGGCATAAAGTGATCTACGGCCCACCATGCCATATTACTCGCCATACCATAAGCGGCCATTACGAACAGGATTACGCTGCCCACCCGCATGGACGTACTGCACTGAGGTAACATCAGACTTTCTCCCAAACCCGCGCCACGGCATCTGGCTCACGGTCAATCAGCATCAACAGGGTACGGGCAGCTTTCTCCGGTGTCTTTCTACCCTGCTCCCAATCACGAACAGCAGCGGCACTGAATCGATAGTGCTCTACAAAAGCTCTCTGTCTCAACTTTAGCATGCCTCGTATTTCAGGAACATTCACAGAAGTGGGAAGGTTCTACACGCGGCCCGGATTACAGCGACCTACTACACCATTAGTCTCTGCACATATCTAAGGGAATTTCACCCAATCTTGTAAGCAAAATAATGACTTTCTGATATACAGTTACAAAACATCAAAATTTGAAAAATTAAATTCAAATCAAGAAAGAAGACATATGAGCGAGAATAAAATTTCTATCCACAAGAACGGTGAAATAATCGGACATTACACGCTCCGATCCGGGATGATCACAGTTCATAACCTACACGGTGATAGCAAAACGACGCAGCAATCTTCCACTGGTAACAACGAAGGACTGGCCCGCTTAATGCTCTCAGAGCCTTGGGCGCATCAAAGCTGATATGAGGTTGGCGGGTTCAATTAGAGGATAGAAACATATGACAAGTAACAATGATTCCTGGCCTAATCCAACGTGTCCAGGAGAGCCTGCAGAACCTACAAAAACCGGACCTCATGCTTTAATTGATCGACATGAAAGAAAGGTATGGGGTTGGTGGACTTATCATCCTTCAACTTCTTCCGGTACGTGGCTGATTAACAATCACAGTAGCTTTCAGGGGGGAGCAAACGCATTAGCCAGCGAAGGCTTCAAGTATCACGGACAGGCTGTCATGCCTGACGAAAAAATAAACGACAAATAAATCTACCGTCTTTCCGGTATCCCCATCACCCGCGCCCGGAGGGCTTCAAAGCGTTCTATCTGTGCAGGCGTTGGCTTGCGTGGGTAGTTTCGCCTTCTGGGAGGCGCGGTTTCCAGAACTACCTTGCCGCCGTTATCGTTTAGCTGGTTAAGCCGTTTAATCATGCCCAGGCGTTGCTCAGGCTTCATCGCTCTCTGCTCCTGTTATTCATAGCATCAGTAAAGCCCTGCCAGTGCTCAAGGCCGCGCCACAAGCCGCGTATGGCTATGGAGTGACCAGCCGGCAAAGGCTCAGGTGTTCTGCTTTTTTCACTGGTAAGTCTGTCCGATTTGAACAGGGCAGAACGTGCGGTCTCCATTGAAATACCGAAGTGTTTTGCAAGCTCCTTAAGGTTAGAGCCACGTGCCCTCATCTTACGGACAGCGCGCTGCAAGTCCTGATTGTCAGAGGAAAGATACGGGTTTTCGTGCTGCTCTTGTCTGTAACCCTTTGTTTTTATGTGATGGCCCAAATCTGGACCATCTTTTGCAGTAGCTGAATGAATGGTCATAGCGGCTGCACCTCAATGACAGTCATGCTCTGCGGCCCGTAACGGCGTGTCAGGTGAGCATCGACAATCTGTGCATCATCCTTCCACATGATACCATTTAAAGCATCAGCCGCGGTCTTCATCTGGTTGTCTATGTCTGGTCTGCTGACAGGCAATATCTGACCGGCAAGAGCCTGAAAGCGTTTGCGCCTGCTCCATGATGGCGGTGGCTCTATGCTGATTTGCAAAGACACACAAAGCGGCCCCATCAGACAGGGTTTGCCGATCTGCTCTATCGCGTGGCGCTGTATGTGCTTCTCAGCCTGCACCGTCTTTGCATCTGTGTAGGTGCGGCCATTGCCAAAACGTGGCCTGCCCTTAGCCCGTAAAAGGCCCGGTATGGTGACACGATAAGAGGTTTCAGAAGCGGTTTTTTCCATGCCCGAATGATAGTACAAAACCCGCTTCATGTACAGAAAAACGGCAGTTTTCTGCGGTTATAACAAATCGTTATTAATGCACTGTGTCGTATTTATTCAGGCAAGCCCTCCGGGGTATTCAATCGTGCCCGGAGGGGTATGCAATTCTGCATAAGCCCTAAGATATGGGGAATTAACCGAGGGGCTTGCTGTATAGCGACACCTGCTGAGGTTTCCCCGTAAAGGAGGTTTCGCGCAGCAGCGGCGCATAAAGAGTGTTTCGCGGTGGTTCGCCGCAAAACCTCGGCCTGTGTTGCAAAGGTCCAGATGCCCGATACTACCGGCTTCCCGGTATTTAAGTGCACAGTACGCGCGCACGCGCACGCGAGGACACCACTTTTACGAGAAAGTCGTAAAACTAAGCGGTCACGGGGGGTATGCGCACGCGATGCACGTCTCGATGACGACGAAAAGTCCACTATCCATATTACGGATAGTGGGAATCTCAATGCTGACCGCACGATTATCAATGAGTCCGGCCTATGGTCCCTCGTCCTGACCAGCCGCAAGCCATCTGCCAGGCGCGTCCGAAATTCGGACGCACAAAATTTTGCAGATTTCAGGCGGGGCCACCGCATCTCGGTAGTTTCGGAAACTATGCAGAACTGCACAGTTTCTAATTCCGATGCAGGAATCTCTGCATCGCCTGACAGTCTGGGGGAATTTCCCTTGACCTCCAGTTTGCTTTCCCGATCTGGAAAGCAGAGGGAGCTACTGACTGGCGGCTATGGGGGAGCGGACAATCATCTATTAAAGATTTTATCTGAGATAAAAAATATCAGATTTATAGAAAAAATTACAGCATCTCTTTATCTTTCAATTCCGACCAGAGAAACCATTAATTCTCTATTTATATCTGAGATTATAGAATCAAAAAAATACTCAGTTGATGCCAATGTAAACAAATTTACGGATATTTTATCTCCTACCTTGTAGGGAAACATAGGGTTTCTTCCCTCGTCGCAAAACGATGCAAGAGTCTCTGTAACGGCGTCACCTCCGTGTGTTATTATATTCCGCAATTCTGATATGGCATTAATACCTTTTTTCATCGATGTCATATGCCTCGAAAATTGTTCATTATCTTTCAATCCAACATCACAAATAAACGCGTAAAAAACATCCGACATCTTATCGTATACTCTTTTTCTTCTCCACTTTTCTATACGCCCCCTCAAATATTCACACCAAGCCAAACGATCTTCGTCATTTTCATTTCGCTTTCTAAATAGAACCCGTGCATCCTTATGATCTTTTCCGGAAATTAGCTTTTCTGGATAGAAATTCAGATATATTTCATATAAATCAAAAATAATCTCCTCAAAACATCCATACAAATCAAATACTCCATAGGCTGAAATTACATCAAGACATCTATTTGTATTTTCTTTAGCCTTGCTTGCCTCCATTATAATGAGGTTTTTCATCTCAAATTCTTTATTTTCTATTCTCAGAAAACCAACGCCCAGTCTCTTATCAGAGTGTTCTGAATAATATTTTTGAGATACGTTGAGCGCGTTAATAGTAAGAGCCCATCTTACATAAGAACTACGAAATTTTCTTTTAAAATCATCTGTTTTATTAATTATTTCAACAATCCCCTCTTTTCCATCAGGGGGAATTCCCTTGTACTGAACAGAAAATAAAGTTGGAATAACGTCAGGGCTTAATTGAGAGGATTCAAGCTTGTCAATATAATTAACTCTATCTCTTATACTCATGTCACGCCTATGTTTGTGCTAATTAGGTTTATGAATTATATGCTCTTTCTTGTTTTATCATATCTTCAGACACCTTCAACGTCTGCTTTCGAGGGCGCCTCGAAGCAATCTAAATGTCTGATTTGAAGGCGTAAGCTGCCCTACGTGTATCAAGTGTGAGCGAGGTTCCCAGGTATCGTTTCTGGAAATGATACCCCGCATATGAATGGTAGTGACAGGCTGAAGCAAGTTTGGGTTGAGGTCTGGGAGAATTGCCCCAGACCCACGTGACCGCCTCAAGTTTGCGGGGGTAGGGGAAGCTCTCAATGCCCAGACAGGCAATGCCGTTTGCTCACCGGATTTTGTGAGTAAAAACACTCCGCCGAACCTTACCTAAAAAACAAGAAAAACACCCTCTGTTTGCTCCATGCTGTAACTGTTTTTTTTGTAATCGGAGGGGATTTATCGAATAAATGGCGGTTTTCTGGGGTTTTGTTGATCTTCCCCGGTTACACTGGTTACATGGGAAATTTTGAAAATGTAACCGCTCTTATATCAAAAAAATGGCAGTTTTCTGCTGATTTTTCCAGTCGGTTACACGGTTACACTGGTTACACGCAAAAAACACAAGGTGGAATGACTTCCGGGGCAGAGCCATCATCTTACCCCTCTTAAACAGCTATGAGGTGGCGTTTCACCACCCCACATAGAAAGGGGTAGCTACTACCGATACCCTTACGTGAAGCCCTCGCCGATGGTGTCGGGAATGCCGACATCATGCTTCTATTGGTGGGGGTCTGCCCAAGTTTGGGCATACCCGGTTTTTAAAATGGGTGATTTGCCCATTTCTGG
>Ga0157365_10000651_pt1 | contig 14860 bp, 12 predicted proteins | sample AttsexASBM3_FD_111478 | JGI IMG/M metagenome (GOLD analysis project Ga0157365, IMG submission 111478) | Fungus gardens microbial communities from leaf cutter ant in Ribeirão Preto, State of São Paulo, Brazil - Atta sexdens ASBM3 | ecosystem: Host-associated > Fungi > Mycelium > Unclassified ... | reverse complement strand
CCCATCGTCAATGGCGGGGGTAGCCACAGACGCGATAGCGCCGCTTGAAGCTTTGATATCGACGACAAGTTTTCGCAGGCCCGTGATTTCATCACGCAGCATAGCCTCGCGGGTCTGCGTGACGGCCGTATACAGTGCCTGTGTCTGCCTCAAAGCATTGAGGAAAGCGTCGGTCTGTTCGAAATGCCCTGCGATGATGTGCAAAAAATTGTCGACCTGCTGCATGTAAGCTTTCGTCTGAAGCAGTTGTTGCGCCATCTCGACGCTGTGCTTGCTCTTCTCTTCTTCCAGCCGAACGTTGTGATAGTTCTCCCAGTCCCGCACGAACTGCTCGTAAAAACGGATAATATCGACAGCGGTCAGGGCTTTAGATGTTGGCTCTGTCGTCATGCGCCGAATCTCCTGAAAACACTGGCCCGTTTTGGCGTACAGCAGAGCCGCTTTTTGCCGTGCGACAAGCTTACTGGAGGTTTTCAGGGGATGCGAGATTTCGCCTCGACCTAACCAAGAGCGTAGGTCTAGCGGGACAGAACGCCTGAAATAATATTGCGATCCGACGATTCGCAGCATGCGTCTAACTCTCCCATTCTGGGAAAGACTGTGGGACAAACGCCCATTTTAACGCCGAAGTGCGTTTTTATCTGTATTTTCAATAAGTTAGTGGTGCGAGCTGCGGGACTCGAAACTACACAATCCCACACAACAGCACCTTAAAGCGTTGAAAAATATAAAGATTTTTCAAGCAGTGTAGCATCTAAGTGTAGCAGATTTTGCGACATCGGAACAGTGGCAGGGGACAGATTTACAGTGATGTATCTTGTTAATAGGACATGATTGGATAATTATTTTCTTGGCTTGTGGGAGGTGTTGGCAAAATTGTAAATAATGATATCCTGTAACGACATAAAAGTCATTGTCCCTTTAGAAAATAGAGACGTTGCTTGTAAAATGAGATTAGGTGAGTAAATTAATATGAGTGTCAATAACGCAAAAGAGTTTCTAAAAGTAATAAGAAAAAGGCCTGAAAATTTTTATCTAATTCACTATTCATGTCAAAATTTAAACGATGATAATGCTTCATTGTCTCCAAGAATAACGTCTATTGCTGTAACGCATTACTCAACAGGTCAAACGGTTAGTTTTTCAACGCATTATGTTGCAGAAATACTATCAATAAGAAGAGAGGATATCAGAAATAACTTCGATATTATTGAAAAAGAGTTATTAAAAGAGTTTTACGATTATGTTCGTGACCGCCGAGATAAATACTGGGTCCACTGGAACATGAGAAATTCAACCTATGGTTTTGAACACTTAGAATTGCGGTATCGTGCGTTGGGTGGGCAAGACTATTCGGTAATTCCTGTGGAAAGACGATTAAATCTTAACGATTTAATTGCAGAACGTTATGGGTCTGATTATGCCACCCATCCAAAATTAAAAAGTCTCATGATATTAAATGGCGGAACACACAGGGATTTTCTGGAAGGAGGAGAAGAAGTAAGAGCGTTTGAAAATCAAGAATATATCAAGATGCACAAGTCTACACTATCAAAAATAGGAGCTTTCTATAATTTTATGAAAAAAATGTCAAGTGGTAAACTTAAGACTAACTCTAGAGGGTGGGGAGTAAAGCTTGATAATATTTTTGAAGGTAGGTTAAACAAAGCAATTGGCTTAGTATCTGGCATATTGGGCTTATCAAGTATTATTCCTTTATTGATATGGATTTGGCAAAAAATTTGAGAATGCTAAATCCGTTTAAAGTGTAATAAGTACAGGTTTTAGATACCCTTGGCGCTTTAGCACTTTCCAGACGTAAGAGCGTGAGAGACCTAAATGATTAGCGATTTCAGTATTGCTAACGCCTTGATGTTTCAGATTAAATACGTCAGCAATTCGTTCCATCTTGGCAGGTCTGCCCTTATATATTCCTTTTGCCTTGGCTTTAATAATGCCTTCAGTTTGGCGTTCCTTGCGTAGCTCAGTTTCGAATTGAGCAAAGACGCCAAGCATAGAGAGGAACATTTTCCCCATTGCTGAGCTGGTATCAATAGGCTGATCTGTTGCTACTAAGCTGACGCCTTTAGCTTCAAGCTCTTGAACAATATCAACAAGGTCTCCGATAGAACGAGCAAGCCTGTCTATCCTTGTTATTACAAGGGTATCACCTGCTCGCATGAACTGCATAAGCGTCTCAAGTTCTTTACGTCCATCGCGTGATGTACCGCTAATTTTCTCGCCTCTGATTAATTCGCATCCTGCTTTAGTTAAAGCCTCTATCTGTATATCAAGGCTTTGTTCTTCAGTTGATACTCTTGCATATCCGTATTTCATCTTTTTAACCCCTCTATAAATTCATAAATTGCATCTCCCATATTGTCTTTGTCCGAATAATATTGGTCCATCTCCAATGGAACTCCACCATAAGAACCACCGCCAATCTCTTGACCTTTGCCATCAAACTCAAGGAAAAAAGAATCACTAATATCATCAGTATCAACGCATACTAATTTATATCCATAGTATTCATTTCCTTCATAGTATAACTCATAATTTTTATTCATGGCTTTAATCCTCTGTTTGCTAATTCATTTATAACAAGATTCCTTTGCTCAGTACGTTCATTAATATCAACGTACTGTATAATACAGTCTTTGTTTTCCAACACTTTTAAATACCACATTAAATAGTTTGAACTATCATAGTACATATTATCATATCCGTAATTTCCATGTTTAACGATACTGAAAAAGTTCTGTATTTCGTTATACTCTATTTTGTGAATGTTATTCATAGAAGCCTCCATATTGTTTCCTATGAGTCTAGAGTTGAGTAAACAACTCGTTGACTAATTACATTATAACCCAAAAGAAACAGATATTGAGAGAAGAACGGCTATTATTTTACAATATCTGCTATTTCCTTAGGTTCTACTCTAATGAAACACGGAATCCTGAAAATGTTTTACATTATATACCGAATGATTGTCCTTTATTTTTAAATTTTTGCCTATAGATTTTCTTCTCAATTTCTTGATTATTTATATCAATACCGTCAGATATATTAGAGACATCTTTCTCAGATTCTTCTCTTGATATTCTGATGTTCTTTTCAGTCAGAAGCTCATTCAGTGAGTCAATGTCTCTATTTTTGATGAATTCATCATATTTATGATGTTCATCTGGATTGAATTCATTGATATCGAGTTTCTCAATTCGCAGAATTTTCCTGATTTTCTCTTTGGCTGATTGGACTTCGTCACGCTCTGACCAATCCATGAGCTTCCCGTCAATTTGCATGCGTTTGCGCTCTGCAATTGCATTGACAGCAACAGAGATATCACGGGCTTTCACGAAGATTCGAGCATATTCATTCTGTGCATACTGTTTACGATATTCGTTCTTTTGCTGTTCAGTCATATAATCAAATGCTTTGGGCTTACTCTTGGTCAGTCCGAGCTTATGCATAATCATGTGCGTCAAGTGCATCGCCATCAATGCCATTTTTTCAATTTGCTCGCGTTGCTCTTTTTCAGCTTTTTCTTGCCTTGATCCCCTGAAAAACAACGCATTATCAAGCTCTTTGATGTGCTGTCTTATATCTCTGAGTTTTTGTTTCTCTTTCTTGAATTGCTCTAATTCGTCAGAGAAATTCTTATATATGAATCTCCGAATTTTCTTGTCGTCTACATGCTTGAGCGTTGGATGTTTCGCATCAATGATGTTCTGAGATTTTTCTTTTTCATTATTGAGATATTTATTCCAATTATCCCAGATGTTATAATTTTCTTTTTTAGGAACAAGCAAATCATCAATCATCTTATTACGTTCTTTAATACGTTTTTCTAAATCTTTTAGATTTTGCTCATCTTCAACAGATTTTTTATTAATTTGATTAATAGCGTCTTTTTGTTCTTTAGACATATCATCAGAAGCTGAAATTTTCTCAGCTTCGATATTTACTGAAGCACCTCCAGAGCCTGGTTTTGTCTTATTATGGGGCTTGGTTGGGATAGTGGCTTTATCTGTTTCCTGAGGCTTCTCAATGTTTTCCTCAGCAGGTCCACGGATGCAATCCTGGCTAACAGTTGTAGGGGCGGATATCGAAGATGTCCCACCTGCAACACGGCTGGCTATTATAGAATCTGGCGTCTCAATTATATTATTAAGTTCATCTTTTTTGATGCCCAAGACACGAGATAACGAGCCTATTAATTTCCCATTTTCATCATTCAGAATTAACACGTCTGGCTTTTTTGTTCCTTGTTCAATAGTCCAGCCACGTTCTGAAATTTTATTTTTAAACTCATTCCATGATGATGATTCAGTAAAAATATGCTTCGCTTCATCTTTAAGAGAAAATAAATCTCTACCTTCACGCTTTGCATATTGTGCTGTTCTATCTTGTGCGAATGAATTAGGTAAATCGCCTTCACATAGCGGAGCTATCAACTCTTTATATTTTTCATCAATATTATGATAAACATATTTATTATGTCTACCTTGAACGAGATTTAAGTTATTCTCAATCTCAAATATACGAGCAACAAGCTCTTGTCTCTTATATGCATTGGATAAATTAAGAGTTTTACCAGTTTCTGGATTATTAGCACGGACCAAGAAATGCCAGTGTTTGCCGTCCGAGGTTCCGTTATGTCTTTCTTTTCCATGCTCTGCCATGAGCATGATATCATCATCTAAAAAATTAAATTCATTGCCAAGCATGGATGACATTTTAAGAGCTTGTTGTCTTGTGATCTCTTCGTCTGATGAGATAATAAAATGGATAACTGAGTTTTTTCTATTCATGTTATGAGCATCAGCGACGCAGTTATCAATATTTTGGCGTGAACCGCTGAGAAGGCTTATATATTCATTTTCATCTACTTTATTAACTAGATGATTATATATAGCTCTGCTACCTGATTTAGATGATATTGTTTTACTTTTTATTATCACGCTATTTTAGCAAGTTTTTTATTAATATCTTTTTGAATCTTATCAATTATTCCAGATAATCCAGAGATATCAACTTGCTCCCCTTGGTTTGCTCGTTTGGCTAACTGGTTCACGTTATTGCCAATAGCGTTTATTTCTTTTCTCAATTCATAAATCTCTTGAGACAAAGAAGGACCATCATAGGAGATATCAAGCAATGCCGAGCGACAATATTTAGAAATGTTATTATTAGATTTAGATTTTAATAAATCATATTCAGAAGGTCGTAATCTGATTTTTATGTTAGCTGTTTTATGTTCCATTTATAATATTCCTGATCTGTGGAACATTATAGCACATATTTAAAATATCATACTTATATACAATAGCCAGCCGTGTTGCAGGTGGGACATCTTCGATATCCGCACCTACAACTGCTGGCAAGGGCTTTGCCCGTTGACCCATTTTAGGCTAAAATTTCCACACGACCTGTTGGGCTTACTGAAAGAAAAATATTGGCCTGTTTTAAGTCGCCTTTTACAAAGTTTTGGTCAGCCTCATACAATGAATAACAACCGGGCTGTTGTCCTAAGTTGAGTTCGGCAACGTAGTTTCCTGGGGAAATTGTTCCAGCATTAGACCCATTGGAAAGATATATTGTTAATGTATTAGATACGACGAGATTTATTGTATGAATGTTCATTGTAGATATCCTTTTTCATCCGGCGTGGACTTTTATATGTTTATCATCATAAAATATTTTATGTAATATTATTTTTAAATTTTACTAATTTACCCCGCTATCATTAGATAGCAGGTTTCCTATGGTTCATATTCTCGATGTGTTGAGATGTGGGCTTTCATAATTTTCTCATATTTCTTAGCAGTTCCTCCTAATCTGCTTTGATGTGTGATAATATGTCTTGCTACCGATTTGAAAATCATCCAGTCCCTGCTACTAGGTGGGGGCTGGCCTCTAGCTTTTTCTACAATAAAATCACAGAATACATTCTTGGTATTTATATATAAATAAACATAGACAAAAACGAAAATAACATTCGATAATTTCAATGTTTTCCTAATATTTTTAACTATTTTCATTGATTTTTTCTTATTGAGTAATTCATACATTTCAATATGATTTTTGTTATAGTTCATTTTCTCGAACATACTTAATTCATCATATTCAGATAGAGATATCTCTCCACCTAGATTATTCAATTTATCTGACTTAAAACTACGCAACGCGAACAAAGTGAGCGAGGATGGAACTTTTATATCTTCGCAAATTCGTTGATATGAGTGAATATATTCCTTTGATTTCCATAATCTATCGTCAGACAGATATGACAATGATTTATGTCCATAATTTCCTAGATAGAGATTATTCCAGACAGAGCGAATATCTCGTCTTAAACCAATAAAACCATGACGATTATTAGGTTTTCCATAATCTTTAAATATATAACTCAGTACGCCTTCAAAGTAAGTTATCTCCTGATTTATCAAGCCATTAACTTGTGAGTGAAGTTCCTCTTCTTTGAAAAAATTAAAGATAATTTTCTCAAGTTTTTGCTTATCTGTTCCAGATTTCTCACGTCTTAATCCGTGATTATATAAATCGTCTCTATCATTAACATAGTAGATGATATGAATGTGCGGAGTTTCATCCTTATGGAGTTCAATAACATACGTTCCAGTCCACACTATACCGGCACGCTCTGAATACTTTTTAATATTGTTGAGCCTGTTGTTAATTTCTTCAATGCATTGCTCATAAGACAATCCCCTATATTTCCCAGGGAGCGTTAAGGTAATGAACCAACCTGAGTTTAACGGTCCTTGCGTCATTCCAGAAAACTTCATAGATTCGTCTAATGAAGTAGCAATATGCCAATCTCTTGCCCTGTTGTTAGATACCTTTTTATCTATGGAATCCTGAACAGAATATTTTCCATACTTTAATCTGCTATAGCGATTCTTCTTATCTTCATCGAATTGCTTCTGAACCTCATCATCATCTCTGGATATGCCCAAAATCTTACGCATGTTAATGCGTGCTTTGTTAGCTTGTCGGCTTGTGATTCCGTGATGCTGTCTAATTTCGTGGTAGGATAATGAGATAATTTCAAAGCTATCTATGATGGATTTTTTCAGCTTTGGAAGCATCTTAAGGACGTTAAGAGCCAGTTCCTGGATATCGCAGTCATCGCTAAGACGTGCGGTTTTCCTTACTTTTTCGTATAATGCGTATCTATAGAAGGGGTGGAGAGCACTTAACGTGTCATATGTATCGACACTGTTTTCATATATGTGTTGCTCTAAATTGCCATAGTCCAAAATACTCCTTTACACCAAAAAATCTTACAAATCGGCTGGAGCATATGCTATTATAAAAACAACACATGCTCCTATGATTGTTTTTGTGGTGATTACATTATAGCAGAGATTGTTAAGGGATAGAGAAATCTATCCCTTTTTTTGTGAATTATAGATTTTAAAACTATTCCACGATAAATCAATCCTGACTGGTAAAGTATCTATATCCACATCCATTGCTGAACATCCGGATGGTGCTATAATTTCTTGATCTTCTGATTTATAAATCCAACTATTTCCGTAAGGATTTCCACTAAGTCTTGTTCCTAATCTTAATATTTCCTTATAAAAACCAGATTTAACGAAATCCCTATCCGTCATTCTTTCAATGTCTTTTTTTGCACTCTTGCCTGTTAATTTTGCAGGAGAAAAATTCTCTTTTACGTCATTCCATATTTTCTCTGTTATTTTTTGAAGAAAGTATAAATTTATTTTAGATAATGTATTTTCCTCGTCGTCTTCGAAAGAAAAGGGGGCATCTGTATCATCTGTTGCATCGGATATTATTAAGCAATTAGGGGATATAGTTGCTGTGTGGGAAAGTCCATGTCGAAATAAGTTTTTTAAATGACGTTCTTGATTATCGGTAATTCCCCCATATTCCGTTTTTTTTAATATGGAAAAACTACAACTATCTTTAGATTCCATAGTACCTTGGGAAATGGCATCTAATGCGCTCAATAATATTAAGCATGCTGAGTAGCCGAAGACATGATTTTCGGATTGTTGTGTTGAAATCAATAGTTTACTAGCTGATACATACTCGGAAATGATGTATTTTGACATCTCGTCCTCTGGAGAATATGCGTTCATAATTTCCTCCTAAAGCATTAATTTTCTGATATTCCAAAAATCAGGATACACCACAGCATCAGCTACCTTCTTGAGATTTTCAACATCCACTTCATCGAGATAAACCGTATTCCCGACTGACTTATTGTTTCCTTCATGTCCCAGAAAATTATCAATCCAAACTTCTCTTAATCCACCTTCACCATGTTCGTGGATATTCCGTAGTTTCGTTGAAACATAATGGCGGAAGGAATGGAAAACAGTAGTGGCAGGGATGCCCAATCTGGATTTATGCGTTGAGAAATTTCTCTGAATTAATCCCGAACGTTTCTTATCCTTGCCAGTAAATTTCAATTCCGAGAAGACATATGAAGAATTCTTCGCTTTGGACCTTTCCACGAAATTTAAAAATCCAGCGTCAATCAGTTTTTCACATATAGGAACAACTCTGGCACCAGCTTCACTCTTCGGGTTCCATGCTGTCCAAGGTTCCTTTTTGGTTCCCTGATGTTCCTGTACCACTATGCAGGGAATGCCTTTGATATCCTGAATATCTTCGCACCTGATGCGACAGATTTCTTCCAGACGCATACCTGTGTAAGAGCCAACTCCTACTATAAAAGCATATGTCTCTTTTGATATCGTTGTTGAGATATCGAACGATGCATTAATAAGAAGTTTTAGATATTCATCAGACCAACGGACACGTTTGACTTTTTGTTTCGTGTCAAAGTTCCATCCGATAAAAATATTCTTATCTACTAAATCACGGAGAAGATAATATCTCCATATGGAAGACATCTTTGAAAAATGATTCTTAACAGATTTACCTGATACTCTTTTTTCTTTCTTCTTGTTGGCTTCTTTAACGAGCTGAACGACTGTTCTGGTATCTCGGGTATTGCGTCCATAGTTCTCAGGAAGCTGTTCCATCAGTTCCTTAAATTTTCCAGCATCAGCACCCGTATAAAGCCGTATCTCTTTATCTCCGACGCATTCCAGGAACCGCTTTATGGAACTGCGATATGCTCGAAAGTCTGAATCTTTCCATCCTTTGGATGATGCTAGGATAAAGGCTTCAGATGCGTCAGAGAATAATGGAGATTTCTGCGGTTCCTTGGGCTTTGTCCATGATTCAATATTATTAAAATGACCAACGATATCGGCCATTTTCTTCCTGATATCCAAATCAGGGATATCCTTCATCAATCCCTGAATTTTACTAACTTCATCAGTGGTATCTTTTGCAAATTTCTTAAATTCATCATCTTGCTCAATCCGTGCGAATAGGTGTTCGGCATTCATAAGCTGATATTGAGATTTCAGGTTTGATAGCTCAGTCTCATATCTTGCTATCACTTCATCGAACAACGGCTTGAACCGTGCATCAATGATATCTCTTATGATGTCGTTCTCATCTTGAGATAACTCTTTAGACACGATTTTCAATTCCGAAAATAATTTATTTGTCAATGAATAAATTGCACAAGCTCGATTTTTTGCAAGAGCTTTATCGTTCGTATTCAGAGCTATCCATAGCTCACGTTTTCCCAGAAAAGCCCGAATCGGAAGAGGGACTTTTTGGCGATATGAGTATCCTGATGGTCTGCGAATCAGCATTATGAGCCACTGGTGTAGCAACCCAGTGTAGCAAAGCACTGGGTCTCAGGTTGTTGGAAACCTGAAAAACCCAGTATTTTCAATGCTTTATATTGGTGCGAACTGCGGGACTCGAACCTGCTCCACAACATTTTTGGGGTGTTGGGAGGCTCTCAATTTCAGCAGAAAACTGCGGATATGATGCTCTTCTCAGTGAACATTATGGAGAACAGGTTTGGAGAAAAACTGAGGCCCGTCAAGGAGGCTGTTGCGATGGTCATACCGGAATGAATGAGTGCGATGTCTCGTTGCAATATCGTTTCGGGGAGCTGCGGGTCGCTCCGGGTTTTCGTGCGGGATAATCATTGTGTTGGGTGATTGATAAAATGGACCTCTATCAATCACAAAAACTCATAAAATGATCGATAAGATCACAAGGCATCGATCATGTGTTGAAGGATAAAATGGCCTTAGGAAGCTCTGTCTTCAATTGTTTCAATATCTTCTCCTTCTTCTTGAATGTTCCCGCTATAGGCGGCTTTACCCATTGCCTGCTCAATAAGAGCGAGGAGACGCCTCTGCCGGTCATCCATGAATGAATCGAAATTATCGGAACGTAATAACGCTGGGTCAATTAGGTGCGATTGTAGATAATTATCCAGTTGTTCTCGGGCAATCGGCGGGGCGGAACTATTCCCTCTTTCAAGTTTTTCTAAATATTCACTTGGCGCAACGCCGCCGATGATTCTGTTGGTACGGAATGATAGCGGCGTTTTGTTTATGATTGAATTAAAGATAGCAGGCATGATGCCATGTTTTCGGCACCAATCTTGTGGAAAAATATGATGAATATCGACGTTTTCTCCAAAGAACACCGTATGGTCAAATTTTTGTCCCGAGCGGAAATCTTGTGCACCTTCTTTCATTAATAGAGCGTTCATCCCTTTGTAGGCCGCTGAAAGCCGCATTCGCATCGTTTTTAGACGGTCAGAGCGGAAGATGGTTTCACTAACAGTGGACGGCTCTGGTCCGCCATTCAGCCAGCGGGTGACCTCTGTAAAGTCTTTTGCGATCCGTGTTTCAACTGCTGAACCATAAAGCTCGCCGAATACACCGTTCCAATACCATTGAACCAATTTGGCGCGGTTGGCTTCATGCTCCCACGCATCGCCAATATCTGCGAGGATCGCTGCAAGCGGTACGACTTGTGACTGATAAGGTAGATCAGCAATGCGATAAATATCGAGCATGTGCAGAAATTTGGCAGCTTGAATAAAGCCGCGTTCCACCTGCGTCTCGTATTTTTTGTAAGCTTCCAAAGGTAGGTCGAGCAAAGCTTGACGATTGCCCGAAACAGCAGGCAACTCCTTCCCTTCTTTGCCTAGGTGTTCAGCAAGACGCCGCCGCTCACGTGTAAAAAAGAGAGAAATGGCTTGTAAAAAATCAGTATTCCCTACGTTAGCTAAGATGCCCTCGCCGGAGTTCGCCGGACGCAAGACATCGGCAAGCCGCTGCTGTCGCCCTTTAGTCTCACTATCGCCATACCAATCCTTACGTAACTCATGGCCTGAAGCAGCATACATCGCGGTAACCAACTCGAAAGCATCCAGTGCTTTCCCGCCTGTATTCACTTTTTCGAACACCACGCAGACCGCCTCTTTGGAAGTCGAACGATCGAGCGCAATGACCGGGACACGGTACATCTTAAAATTTTCCAGTACCTCTTTCTTAAAAGCGCGAAATTGTTCACGCACAGCTTTATGCTCTTCGCCCGCCCAGCAATCGTTGAAACCGTCTTGCCATGTGTCCCAATCGAATACTTGGCTGACTGGGAACATTAACTTTTCATATTCATGCTTCGGCGTAGAAAGGTCGAGGATACTCTCGCGCCCAAAAAAACGGCGCTCTATACGATCCTCCGCGATGCTGATTATGGCTTCTTCGCGATCCACTGTCTCATCGATCGCCTTGGCTATATCGATATAAAACCAGCGCTTCACACGCTTCTTTTTTGGAGTGATGGTTTCCACCACCTTTCCGCGCACTGTTACCTGATAGAGCGACGTCATGCGTTGCTGCCCGTCAAGTAACAGAGATTGAGGAGTCATTTGGCGAGCTTCCAGAGGAGCCCCCTCAACGGGTCGAGGCTTGAAATTGACTGGGCCACCAGTGTCCAGAGACATGAGAGCGCCAATAGGAAACGCGCGTGAAATCGAAGCGATTAGGCTCTTGATTCGATCTTCGTCCCAAACCCAACTTCTTTGGAAGTCGGGCAACTGGACGAGGCCCCGATGGCACTCATCGAGCAGCCTATGAAGATCGATGGGATTAGTTTGAAAGGTTGCCCCAGGCATGCTCGATTTTCCCTTTTGATAGACTATAATTTAAAAAATATGACGACCTAATCGCGTCGGCTTCTTGCAGGACGTTTGAAGTGGAACAAAAGGAAAAACAGAGAGTCTAAGCACTTAGTTTTTCACTATTTTTTGCGTTGTGACATCGTAGTGGAAGAGGTGGAGCTGCCTGTCCTCGATCAGTTTAACTGCTTGTCCAACATGCTCGGGCAGCACATAGAACCACTCTTTGGGCGAGATTTTCTTTCCAAGACGATCCACGACGAATAATTCGGCAGGGCGTGCAGATACAAAAAAGCGATGCAGAAGGTCCTCAACCTTATGGCGGGAGAGGTTCTTGAGGCTGTACGTGGCCACGATATCCACTGGAGCCAGTAGAAATGTTGGATCGTTACGGGCATCAGCCACACGGCGGGCAACCTCCTGACTGGTCACACCGATTTTGTGTAAGATCATCCTCTGCTCTCGAATGGCGGGATCCTCTGAGCGCGACCGGGCGACATAGATCGTGCCTGATAGTTCAAGCTGATCACTCTCCCATTCTGGATCAACCGGGCCAAGCCCCACCTTCTGCACGGTGCGCGCAGTCTTGTCTTCCGAGAGGGACTTACGGAAGGAAGACATTAAAGGGTCGCTCTCTGTCCCGTTCGAAAAGATGATCCGCAACCGATGATCCCGAGAACCGCCGCGTGAGGTCAGCTCTGACTTCTCCGCAATCATGGCGAGTAGGCCGTTACGAATGAAAAAATCGCCTTCGATAGGCTCAATAATGGCCCATTTCTTCACTGCTCTTGCTTTTCTCTCTCCCGTCTCGAGAGCACGCTGAACGACCTCAAAACGTTCACGAAATTTCTCAAAATCCCGGCAGGGTATGAACTCAGCGCGATGATCTGGGGTTACCCGCTCACTTGCGGGCGTTGTGTGTTGGAAGGTGACGCGTGAAGAATCAACCTCCAGCTCGTCGTCATCAAAGATGTCATCAAGGCTTTCCGGGATCGCCTCTTCGGGGACTTCGTCCTTCCACGAACGAGGTGGGGCGATTGGCTTTTCGTCGAGAAGACCCAGACGATCGGCTGCTCTCATTTTTTCTGTCGGTGAAGCCTTTACCGCTCCCCATGTCATCGCCAGCTTCATCTCGTCATGGGACAGAGCCTCTGGATCTGGCAAACGCCCGTTTTTCTCGAAAAAATGGGTCACATCGAGTAATACCGCGACGCCACGCTCCGTAGCGCTGCCGCTTCGAGCGCCACGTTGCTTAATCTCTAAAAGACCGTACTCGTCATGCTCGCTGAAGATATCGTCCAGAGAGGGCCGCGCCATTATTGTGCGGCCTCACGCAGACGTTTCGCCTTTTCGGCCTTCAACCACGCCAGCGCTTCAGCCATACGTTTTTCGAGTGTGTTCGCAGAGTTCACATTGGGCTCCCGCCCCTCTGTCGCGCGAAAAGCCTTGATGCGGGGCCATAAGGTCCGTGCTTCGTCTCCACTCATATTCACACGCAGAGCAACCATAGCCGATTGCACATGCGCGAGGATTTCAGCATTCAGAGATTTGGAAGCGACTTCGAAACGCTCCTGAAAGACGTTGACGCTATCAATCAGCTCAATGTCAATGTCCCGAACATTGATGAACTTCTTCACCATCGCCAGCAAAGTGTTCGGAGCGCTATCAGGTGTCTCCTCACCACTATCGTTCGTTTCGCCTGTTGTGGGGCGGGCTTCGGTTGGTGGCGCACCAAGGACGGATTGCGCGCCCGCAGTGCTCTGTTCCGCCTGCTTGCGGGCCAATGTCAGGACGTTCATTCTTGCAGCCAAATGCTGTCGAACAGATTCAGTCTCTTCAGTGTCGAGCGTTTCGTAACGTCTTTCGATGATATCCGTCAGAACCATCTGTGTTGCGACTTCAGGAGTAGTTTCTGGTGACAGCACACGGCGGTCCATTTCCTGATAGGCCGTCGCCATAAGGTCATTCATATCCTTTTCACAAATTGCTCGTGCACGGTCTGTGGGGGGCTCCATAAGGCCTTTAATCCCAATCGTGACGTTCCCCTCATGATCCACACCAATCGGTGCACGAACATCTCCATCTTCGCGACGGTAAAATTTCAGGTTCGGGGCGAGAACCTGCTCCATGAGCAGTGAACCCGAGATGGCCTTGAGCATGTCATTCACAGCATCAGTGACGACGCCTGTTTCAACTCCAGGCTCAGCAACAAGATTTGTGAACAAGGCCCGCGGTTTTCCAGGGGCATCACGCGTCGCACGACCGATGATCTGCACAATTTCTGTCAGCGATGAGCGGTAGCCGATGGTGAGAGCGTGTTCACACCATACCCAGTCAAAGCCTTCCTTGGCCATGCCAAGCGCGATGATGATATCGACTTTGGCCCTGTCAGCGTCATCATCACGCTTACCATCCGCTCCTCTAATCTCATGGGATAGAGCGGTCTTCACGTTGTTGCGGCCGGGACCATCATCCACCAGATCAGCAATCTTCAGAAGCCGTCCTTCTGCTGTACGGACCAAATCAAAGCCGGTCTCAAGGTCTCGCCCTTCATGCTTTCCCAAGAAATCAAGGATGCGGCCAACTTCATTGTATTTGTCATCAAATGCTTCAGATGAGCCACGATGCGGGATATGGATAATCGTTTTCTTATTGGGGTTCAGAACGCCCTCAAGGCCGTTGATGTAGTTCCCTTTATAGAACTCGTAATTGATGCCGAGGGCTTTGAGGAAGGTGTAGCTCTCTAACTGCTCGTAATAGCTGTAGGTAATTTTGGTGAAGCGGTCTTCGTCT
>Ga0157365_10000650_pt1 | contig 14860 bp, 8 predicted proteins | sample AttsexASBM3_FD_111478 | JGI IMG/M metagenome (GOLD analysis project Ga0157365, IMG submission 111478) | Fungus gardens microbial communities from leaf cutter ant in Ribeirão Preto, State of São Paulo, Brazil - Atta sexdens ASBM3 | ecosystem: Host-associated > Fungi > Mycelium > Unclassified ... | reverse complement strand
TCAGTGTGGACCTGGTGTGCATATTGACGGGTCAGATCTGCGCTGCACGGATGAGAGAAGAGTTCATGAATGAGTTTTTTTACTCGCCATGATTGACCGTCTGTCGACTCAGAAAAAACACAGAAAACAGGCGGCAATCGCCTCATATCAGTCGTTCAATCGGGTTCCGCGCCATTCCGAAACCGGACGTAGTTTTAAGACATCGTTTCCGGTCGGGCAGTGGCCGATGGCCGACTGACGGCTTCCGAACGAAGAGCACCCGAAACACTTAACTCATTGCACGAAATAGCTTCTCCCCCTTACCCATCAATAATATGAACTTAACGGATTGCATTAAGTCGTGTTGACGTTAACGCAAAATCATTATATTACGCATTTGATGGACATCGATTTCAAAGACAGTCGCCTTGCGATAATCGAGACGGAAGCTGCTGCTGACACGCGGCTGCCAGTGGCTGTGATCCAGTCAGCGCGCCATCGCCTGTGCATTCTACGGGCGGCCCCGGATATCGAAACAGTGAAAGCCTGGAGGAGTCTCAGGCTGCAGCCATGCCCCGAAACGACAGAGTATCTACTGATGTTGTCGTCTCGGTGGGCGATGGTTGTGACATTTATAGAAAAGAACAGCGCCATGACTGTGATCGTGAAAAAGTTGGAAGAACGACTGCGGGGGGCCGCGTGATGGCGAATGACAATCGGGTGGCGATCGATCCGCCAGGCGTGTTCATCAAGATGGAACTCGAGGCGCGCGGGTGGTCACAACGCGACCTAGCCTTCATCCTCGGACAGACCGAGCAGCAGCTCAATCCGCTGCTGTCCGGCAAACGCGGAATCACCCCAGACATGGCGCGCTTACTCGGAGATGCGTTCGACGCCGCGCCTCAATTTTTCCTAAACCTGCAGGGGCGTTATGATTTGCAGAACGCCAAGGAGCCAGATCCCGCAGTTCGCACCCGGGCGGGTCTGCAAGTGCACTTCCCGGTGCGGGACATGATCCGGCGCGGTTGGATTCAGGACGGCGAGGCGTCACTCCTCCAACTCCAGATGGATCGTTTCTTTGAGGTCGCCAACGACGCGCGGCCGGGCGACATCGCCTTTGCCGCCAAACGAACCCATTATGATGACACGCCGCCGCATCAACTGGCTTGGGTATTCCGCGTGCGCCAGCTTGCTCGCCAGATGGCGGCTGAAACCTATACGGTGGACAAGCTTGAGGCATTGCTGCCCAAGCTCAGGTCCTTGATGGTTGATCCTGAAGCAGTTGCAGCGGTCCCCGCCTTGTTGGCGAGTGTGGGTGTCCGTTTCGTCGTGGTTGAGGTTTTGCCCAATGCCAAGATCGACGGCGTCTGCACTTGGCTCGATGATGCATCCCCGGTGATCGGCATGTCGACGCTCTATGACCGGCTTGACAATTTCTGGTTCGTGTTGCGCCACGAGATTGAGCATGTGCTGCGTGGGCATGGCAAACAGTCGATTGGGATGGTCGACCACCTAAGCGGCGATGGTCTTGGCAGCGAAAAGGGCGAAATGAACGAAGAAGTGGTGGCTAATGAACAGGCTGCGGACTTCTGCGTGCCGGCCGCCAAAATGGCCTCCTTCTATGCTCGCAAGCACCCTTATTTTTCAGAGCGAGATGTACTCGGCTTTGCTGCGCTCATGTCCGTTCACCCCGCGATTGTGATCGGGCAACTGCAGAAGCGAATGAAGCGCTACGACTATCTGCGTAAATATCAGGTTCCGGTGCGCCGGCATCTGCTCAAGGAAGCGGTGGCCGACGGCTGGGGTAATCCGGCCGAGGCCCATCTGTAGGATAATCCAAATGGCAAAATACAGCGAACAGATGCAGGCGATTTTTGAGCGTTACAGGGCGACAGTGAACTCCGATCCGGTCTCGCTCGACGAGGTTGCGGCTTGGGCGCTCAATGAAGGTCTGTTTCGACCTAGCCCACGCGATGTCGCGAAATTGTGCCGCGACGCGCTGGCTGACAGTTTGCGTCAGGAAAAGCGGATAGATGCCAAGGGACGCAAATATCGCGCTAAGCATTCAGTGCGCACATGGATTAAAGGCCAGCAGTTGAGTCTGTGGGCCGACATCGATACCGCACCACGTGACTTTATGAAAAAATCGTTCGCCCAGCGCCGTCAATCGATCGTCGGCGACTGTTTCCAGATCAAGCAAGACGTAGACCATTTCAACGATGAGCGTCAGGACGAAGAGCCAATTCAGATTATTCTCGATTTCACCGAGGATGTGGCGGAGATGGAGGCAACTCAATACCCGGATCAAGATGACGAAAATGCAGCCTGACATCGAGAACCTGTGCTTCGCGGATCGATCGTGAGTGGCATAAAGCTATAGGAGTGGGCGATATTTATTAGTAATTTAACTATCTTTATTGACTTCATTAAGCCTGATTTAAGTAGAAGAAGTTTATATTTGAATGAAGGTAGAGCATAAATGCCTGAAAAAAACAAAGCATTTCGGTGGCTACATTTTAGCGATATTCACGTTGGTCAAGACGGTCAGGACCGAGTGTGGCCACGCGCCTCAACCTTACTTTTAGATGATCTCGAGACTGCGCATCGTAAAACGGGTGGGTTTGACTGCTTGGTTTTTTCGGGAGATCTAGTACAGAAGGGAGCAGCAGAAGAGTTTGAGGAGTTCGATGAGGTTCTTACAAAAATCCTCAATCGTTTAGGCGAATTGGGGGAGCGTCCTCCCGTGATCACCATTCCTGGCAATCATGACCTTTCGCGCCCCGACCGACTCAATCCCGTCGCAATGGCGCTCACCCGCTTTTGGAGTGAGGTCGGTCTTCGAGAGGCTATATGGAAACCTGGAAGTGAATATCTATCGTTTCTCGAGTCTGTTTTCTTCAACTACTCGGAATGGCGCGCGCGTGCCATCAGAAACGGTGTCCATCTCGCGCCGGCGATGCAAGGTCTTCTTCCTGGTGATGGATCATATTTTCTGGACACTGCCGCAGGCAAAGTCGGTGTAATCGGGCTTAATTCGACTTGGTTGCAACTAGGGGGTGGTGATTATCTTGGCCAACTGCACGTCGACGCCAGACAACTACTGGCGGTTACGGAGAATGCGCCCGACGACTGGGTAAGAGCGAATGAATTGAATTTGCTGATAACGCATCAGCCAGCAAGTTGGCTACATGCCGACAGCCCTGCGAGTTGGGACTCTGACTTGAATCCGGCGGGACGATTTGACCTTCACCTCTTTGGCCATATGCATGAGCCTGACATTATCAGCATCGCACACGGCGGTGGCGTTGGTCGTCGAAACGTCCAGGCGGCTTCGCTCTTCGGGCTTGAGAAATACGGCGATGGGCATACTCGAATCCAAGGCTATTCGGCTAATAGAATCACCCTTGATAGCACAGGACACACGTTCACCTGTTGGCCGCGTAAGCTTGTACCTGTCGCTGGCGGACGTATGAAGCTGGTGCCTGACTCCAGCCAGGAAATTGACGAGGATACAGGCGCGCTCTCAATCGCCTACAACGTGGACCGTCGCGTTTCTGTTGGATCGAAGGATGTCCCGTCAAGGGTAGATGCTGACGGGGTAGGCCCCCGATTGGTCTCTACCCGCTTCGAGCTAGCAGCAATTCATCATCCAATTTCGGAATCGAAAGGCCATTTGAAGGTTAGGAGAGTAGAACAAGACGCTTGCGTTGCGGCACTTCTTGAAAGACGTCTTGCGTGGGTTGCGAGTGACTGGGGCATGGGAAGTGACGGCTTTATTGCTGCCATTTGTGCTCGCCTGGAACTGTCACGTGAAAAGGTCTTCAGTCTCGATTTCAACGGATACGATGCCACGGATACATTTTTTGATGGATTGCGCACTAGGCTTGGCGGGACATTTCAGCAGATGTGCGATGCGCTGGCGGAAGGCGGTCGCTGTGTGTTGCTACTGGACGATATCAATGTTGGGTTATCAGGTACCATAGAGCAAGCACTAGATCGCCTTGTGGGACCTGTTTGCGATTTCGCTGCTGAAGCCTACATTCTCCTGCGCAGTCGGCGTCGACCGAAGGGCATTGACGTTCCTGTTGTTGAGCTCAAGCCTCTTGATGAGGCGGATGTGGCGATCTACGCCCGCGAGAGTGAACTTGGTGGCGAGCGGTTTGCGAAGCCTGATGCCGTTTCGAAACTCTTTCGGCATACGGATGGCGTGCCTTCCCGTCTGGACGACGCGTTGCGTGATTTGGAAATCGTCTCGCTTAGCGATCTACTTTCGGCCAACCCTGACTATGGTGATGCTGCGGCTACGCCTACGACCGCTCCGTCTGCTCTCGTCGCGACCGTCGATGAACTAGCGCGTTCCAATGAACGTGCTGATGAGCGTGCATACAAACTCCTCCTAGCCCTATCAGGTTTGCCACAGGGGGAACAACTTGCGCGGCTGACCCGCTTTCTGGGACCACACCCATTTTATCCTTCTCATGCACGGTCTCTCGTCGAACGGTCGCTGGTCGGCACGATTCCGATCACGGCTTTGGAGGGGATGCCAGGCGACGACACACAAAAGGCATTAATCGTTCCACGCACGGTTCGAGAATACATCCGTAGTATAATAGATGAGGAGACGGCAAAGAGCTTCGATCGCAAGGCGCTCGATCTTTACTTTGGGGATAAATGGGCTCTGGGTGAAATTAGCTCGTCACCGACAGGAAAGCGCGTCAGTAAGGCTCTTTGTGATGGTTACGAGATCAGCAACTCGGCAGCGCTCATCCTGCGCAGTATGCGCCGATCGCTGATCGAAAAAAACGAATTTGAGAGCAATGGACTGATCCGCCTCGCCTCTGCATTCATTGAGACGTTAATCGAGGGGGACCATTTTCGAACTGCAGCATCGCTTTCTGAGGACGCAATTCGTTTGCTGGAGGAATTTGGAGAGTTTTCAAAAGAAGTCAACTTTCTACGTTATCATCTGGCGTGTAGCCTTCGAATGATCGGTCGCACGATTGAGGCACGGACACAATTTGAGCTTCTGGACCTTTCTGTGCTGTCAAAATCGCAGCGTCAGAGTGCGGAGCTAGAGCTCGCGCTTACTTTGAAGCGACTCAAAGACAATCCCGGCGCAGCCGACGCAGCACGGCGCGTGATAATTCTGAATCGCAAGTCGAGCGCAGCACTGCAGGCGAGAGTTATCATCGCACAGCAAATCGAAAACAATGCCGAGCGCACGGCTGAGTTACAGCGATTGCTGACCCTTGCTAAAAAGGGCGAGCACATCGTGACTACAAACAACATCCGATTAATTCTGGCGAAAGAAGAGGACGATCACGAGAAAGCTTCGATGTTGCTTAAGGAAGTGGTGCTGACTCGTGCGGAATCCAATGACTTCTACAATGGGGTGCGGGCCGCCTTAGATTTGGCCGAGCGGCAGTCGCGAACTGCCAAGTTAGAGGAAGCTGAGCGTTTGCGTCTGATCGACGCCTACCATTTTCTCTACAGTGAGCGCATGATCAACCTTTTCGATCGTTGCCATGAAGCACTGTGGAACGAATTCGAACGTTCTGGTCAAATTGAGAATCTTCTCAATCTTTTCAGACATAGTTCGTTCATCTGGCGATTGAACGGACATGAAAGCACCGAGGCTCGTTACCTATCCAAGTTAGTCCGCAAGGTTCAGGATGTCATTGCATCGGAAAAGATTCGTGGTTCCCGTGATGGTGCCTACTTTGTGGTACGAATGTCTGTGGTGATGAAGGATTTCGGGGATACTGCAACGGATCGTTAGTCCGACATTAGCAATCAATCACCCATAAGGGCTATCCAACAAGGTAGCCGTTTTGCCCTTAAGATTGTTCAGACATGAGACCGTCTACTTTCTATAATCGACTACCGGGAACCGGACTTTCCGCTCCCCCCCCCCCGAAGTGTCCGTCTGCTCAGTGATGCCAGAGCAGACGGGCGACAATCGCCTTCAAGTCAGACATCAAAATGGTGATGGTGGGTGCCCGAAAGCGGACGTTTTTAAGTGAACCGCGATAGACCGCGTTTAGGACTTTCGATACTGTCTGCTTCGGAGCGCAAAAACAGAAAATCAGACATTCGGATCGCATCTACCTGATGGTCACATCCGCCGCCATTGCTGCCGTTAGAGCCCTCAGATAGCACCCTTGAAAGCTGCGTACAGTTCATCTCCCGCGCTCTTGGGTAACCGAGGACGGCGTGAGATCGGTGCCACAGAACCGATCTCACGCCCCGCCGCGTTAGTTCAGAAGCCGCGCGTAGCTATGGGCTTCAGCGTCCGTCCCCTTGATGAGCTCGTAGGTCATGCCCGAAGCGACGGCCATCTGTTCGGCAAACTCGCGCTTAGCCTGCACGACCGGCGTGTCCACCTGGTGGTCGCCCTTGACCTCGACGATAACCATCCTTCCGTCTTCACGCTCGAAGAGGAAGTCGGGGTAGTAGGTCCGAACGACTTTCGAATCTGGGTCGACGTACTGGATGAAGAAGTCGCTCTGCCCATGGGTGAGCATGCCGGTAAAATAGAGCTTGCGCACCTTACCCTCGCGGATGAGGTCCCAGAACAGCGTCTGCTCGGGCTTTGAGTCGAAGCAGTAGGTGTCGAGGTGGAAACTCTTGTGAGCGACCGGGACAGCAGGCGCGTCGGTCTCTCGCACGATCTTGTCCTTTTCGGCCGTAACCCGGTAGAAGCCCTCGGCAGGAACCTTCACGAGGTCCACTTCGTATTCCTCCGGCGTCACGGTCGAGCTAACCGTGAACAGGTGGCCGAAGAGCTGCGGGATGATCAGATCGTACAGCAACTCGTTATATGCGTTCACGGCCTCTACCGTGGCGTCAATCCCTTGGACAGAAGATGCAAGGAGACCCTCCATCTCAATGGGACTGCGGTTCAAGTACCGCGCGACCTCGGACACGACCATGAGTGGTGAATAGGTCAGCTTCGACCTCTGTGCTGTAAGGTCGGTTACTTGGTCGCTGATCTTCCCAGGCCCCAGTTCGGTCCTGTGCGTTACCATCAACCGATAGCGGTCGGTCAGATCGGCCCACGCCGCCTTGTCTGCCATGTTGAACTTGAGGTCTGCGCCTTCCGTGAGGACCTTCTCTTGCAAATGAAATTCGCGACGAACGCGCTTTATCTTGATCCTGACAGGCTCGTTGACGCGGACTTCGACGGTTTCCTTGTCCTTGGCCGCGTCCTTCAGATCTTCAACGGTCATGCGGAAGTTCTGTTCGAGCTCGTTATTGAGAATCGCCAAGTTGCCTTCCGACAGGTAGATGTGGCCGGTGTGCTGCATATCGCCGATGGCGCGCAGACAGCGCATCGACGCCTGAAGGACGAACACCTTCGATGTCGGCTGACGGTAAAGGGCTACGCCGAAGAGCGACCGGCAATTCCAGCCCTCGCGGCCCTTGTTGACCAGGATGATGAACTGCTTCTCGCTCTCGGGGTAATCGAGGCGTCGGAAGGCCCGTTCATCGTCATTGCTGGTATGCTTCGCGTCACCGACATTGACGAGGATGCGGCTCGTGGGGATACCCCGGTCGATAAGCGCCTGCTCGACGGCCGGTTTCAGCTCGTTCACGGCCTCGTCGATGCTGGCTGCGAAGAAGGCCATCTTCGGCGTCAGTCCTTCGGGCAAAAGCCCATCGGTCTGATCGCAGAAGTCATCTACGGCGATCTTCACAAACTCGGAAGTGCGGGAGTTCGTGTAGCCCTTCAAATCGACGGTCTTGAGGTACTGGTTGTTGATTGCATCCTTCAGGCCGTAGGCGTAGACCACTTCAGGAAGGACGGTTTTCCCGACATAGGGGGTGCCGGTGTAATTGAAGCAGGCCACGACCTGCGTTCCGGCCGACTTCAGCTTGGCCGCAAGCTTGTCGATGGTCGTGCGCAGGCTGGTATCGGTGGCCTTCGCCCCGATGCCCATGTCCTTCGCCAGGTCCTTGCCGAAGGCATGGTGCGCCTCATCGACATAGATGCCGAGCTGTTCGAGCCGGGTCAGCTTCTCAAAGCGCTGGTTGGTGGTCAGCTCTGCCTCGTCCTCGGGCTCGTCGAACCCGTACAAATCGGCTGCATCAGCGTAGACGGAGCCCGCCTCCTTGAACACCTCCGGGGTGGCCCGGAAGAGGGTGTCGATGGCGCTGTCCTGCTTGTGCTTCTTCTTGAGGATGATCTTCTGCACATTCGAGACGATCACATTGAAGCGCGACTGGTCGAGCGTATCGAGCGAAGTGCCCGCCTCTTCCAGGTAGTGGAAGCGGATATGGGTCGTGAGAAAGTTCACATATTCGGGGGGCACCACGCGCGCGAGCGGGAAGGATTCAAGCTCGCGGAGTGATTGGAGCACGGTCTTGTCTGGCGAGCAGACCAGCGCGTTATGGCAGTATTTTCCGTCCTTGGGCCATTTGTTGGCGAGAATGAACTCGTAGAAGATGCAGGTCGCCATGAGGATGGTCTTGCCGGTCCCCATGGTGAGCGCAAAGATGTAGTTTGGATATGTGCGCCGGTTGCGCTTCATCATATCGAACACGACCTGGTACTGCTCGCGCGTCACCGCCTCGAACAAGGTTCCCTGGCCTTGCGAGTTGGCAACGCCACCTTCGGTTCGTTCGGCGAACTTGCCCGCTCGGTCGAACCAGTCCTTGAAAATCTGCTCGACGCGCGCGTTGCCCAGAAACTCCTTGAGGAAGACATACATTTCCAGGGCTTCGAACTGCGGGGTACGCAGGAATGCCTTGGGGTTGTGGTCGGGATCGTTGAAGTCGAGAAACTTCTTGGTCAGATCGCGATACTCGCGCCGGATCGTACCCCGGTTGTTCCGGTAGAACCCCCGTAGGAAGTTGAAGAAGGCAAACTCGCCGAGAACGGCTTCCTGCTGGCTGGCCTTGGTCGCTCTAGGCATCGATTTCGCCTTCCCAGCTTTCGGAGAGGAGGTCGGTGATCTTCACACGGACCGTGCCAGCGTCTGCCGGGACCTTGTAGCGGCCGATGACAAAATCGTCCTTGCCGGGAACATCGACGACGGTCGGCTGAAAGACAGCGCCGTCGTAGTTCCAATCGACCATCACGCTGTCCACCAGCTCGCGCCATTCGCCCATCTGTTCCTGCTGCAAGGAGAGCTTTTGCAGGAGGTTCATGGGGTAGAAGTTCTCGATCACGAGCTCGCCATCTCGGATTGCGATCTTGGCTTCGGAATCCCGCTTGAATTCAAGTTGCGACTTGTCGCGCAGGATGTCCACGACCTCGACATCGATCCTGAATGGCTTGGCCTGGAGTTCGAGTTCTGCCTGCAAATCCGGCTCATGCCCCATGCAGACGAGCAAGATTTTTTCTACAGGCTGGTTGGGTTTCTCATCTTGGCGACGCTGGAAGAGCTTTTGATCGAAGCCTGCTACAACTTCAGCCAGGTCAGCCTTGGTTGCGATGCGGTTAACCGGCATGATCTTCACCATGCGCCCGTCTTTTTCGCCGTCGAAAATTCCATGCTGAGGCAAGCTTTGTACTTCAAGCGCCTCCAAAAGAAGTTCCCTTGCTTCCACTGGGTTGCGGAAAAGATCATAGTTGTTGACGTTGTATATTTCAAAGCCGGCCGCCCCTTCGTAGGGGAGATTACCGCTAATAATGCGCTTAGAGCTAATCTGTATTGCGCCAAGATTGATGTCTGCCCCAAGGAAACGACGACCGAGTCTCGCCGCAACAGCCGCAGTCGTGCCGGACCCCAGGAAGAAGTCAAAAACCAAATCTCCTTCCTTGGAAGAAGTTTTAATAATTCTTTCCAATAGGGCTTCCGGCTTTTGCGTTGGGTAACCCGTTCGCGCGCTCGACATGGGATTATCCAGATTTAAGTCTGTCCAAATATCGTCCGCTTGCACGCCCTTTGAATCACTCAGATACTGCTTGTACGACCACCCGGCATTGGTGGATTTCGGGGCAATCAAGCGGCCATCAGCCTTCAAATCATCAAAAGTCTTTTGACTGAAAGTTTTAAGAGAAGTAACCCTGTAGGGCCCCTTGGGGTCATTGTCTGGATTTTTGAATCGATCCAAATACGCCTCAGAATACGGCATATAATCATGAGTGAATTCAAAATCAGATGACTTACAATAATACATTATTGTATCATGGTTTGCTGGGAATTTATTAGCTCGCGCTTTTGAGCTTCCCGCAAAGGGTGATCTCTTCCAAGCAATTTCCCCGAGACAAGACGAGGCGCCAAATACCTCGTCCATAATGCAGCGAATTTGATGCGATTTTCGCCAGTCGCAGTGAACATACATCAAGCCCTTTCTGCTCAATAGCTCTTTGGCAATAGAAATTCTCTCAAATAAGAATTGAAGGTACTGGTCATTGCTCCAAATATCAGAATATTGCTTTTCTTCAAAATTTGAACGATCTGAAGATTGAGTTTTACCCCTAAGGGATATTACCTTTTTATAATCAGCCTTGCTATCAAATGGGGGGTCGATGTAGATGAGGTCAACTTGTCCGCGAAAATTCTTGAGCAAGTGACTCATGACCTGAAGGTTGTCGCCCCAGAAAATCTTGTTACGCCAGCCGTCAACCTCCTCGCCATGCACCTCTTTCAGCTGCGCAGGATAAAACTGCGTCGAAGTGAACGGGCGCTTTCCGCGCCAGTTGAGCATGGGGTAGCCCTTGATCGGCTCGAACTTGTATTCCTCGACCCGGCCTTCCTGTTGCCGTCCCAGGTCCAAGCTTTCCTGTCCGTCACTCACTCGCATTTACCCTTCCAAGAATTTCCAATTTTTCATATCACAATAGAACCTAGCGTCGCAGTCCTCGCATTTCTTCCCCGGCCGCGACTTCATCCGGTAATCGTGGGCCTCGATCCGGCCGACGATCCGGTCGAAGTCTGCGATGGTGCAGTCGATGGCCTTGCGGTCCTTGTCCCAGCTGATGAACGGATTTCCGCTCTCCTCGCCGGTATAATAGAGGTGGGTGCGGCTGACCGTGTGGCCTGTCCTCTCCTCCACTAGGTGCGCGTAGACCTCAAGCTGTTTCCGGTATTGTTGCAGCCGCTCCCGATCCCGCACCAGGTCAGGCTTCTTCTCGGCCTTGAAGTCGATCAGCTCGACCGTATCCCCTTCGCCACGGATCAGGTCCACCGATCCGTTGAGGATGTAGGTGTCCTTGACCATCGAGATATCGACCTCAGCCTCCTTCAGCCGCTCGAAATGCCGCCGCTCGCGCTTCACATAGCGTTCGACATGGCGAAGTGCCGCCCGCTTCGCGAGCTGGTTGAGGTACTGCCGCTCACGCCGGGACAGGTAGTGGTAGTTGGTTTCGAACCAATCCTCGACCTGGCTGGCGGTGACGATGTGCCCCTCGCCGCGCAGCACCGCCTTGTGGACATCCTCAATCGTCTGATGGACGAGCGTACCGAAAAGCTGGGCGCTTGCGCGGACGGGCGTAAATTCGAGCTCGCGAAAGAAGCGATATTGCTCCGCGCAGGTCTCAAACAGCGCGATGTGGGAGGTGAAGCTGTATTGCCGCTTGAGATTGATCTGCTTCACCACATCGAAGTCGATGCGCTCGGCATGAAACGCGGGATCGCGCCAGTTTGGGAGATCTCCCCAGGCGTCAGCGAAATATTTCGAGGGGGACCGGCCGCGCCCCTCCTTCTCCTCGGTGGCGAGCACCAACAGGTTCTGGGCGCGAGAGAAGGCGGTGTAGAAAAGACGCCGGAAATCGAAATTCTTGATCCGGTCGAGCGGTTCGAACGGCCGCTTGGCGAGGTATGGCTCCATCGCCACATCGATGTCCGTCCACTGCTTGCGGGGCACCGCCTCAAGCGACCCGCAGACCACGACGGGAAATTCCAGGCCCTTCGATTGGTGAACGGTCAGGAAGGAAACGCACCCGCTTGGTGCATATTCGCTGTCGTCCTCGTACTCGTCGATGCCGCCGTCATAGAGGAAGCGCAGGAACTGATTGAACAGATTTAGCAGGTCGCGATCCAGGTATGCCGGGTTCACGACGGTGATGAAATGCAGGTACTCGAATTTGGTCAGCAACTGCGAGAGCAGGGCGAGGTTGCGCGATGCGCGCCCCTTATCCACCCCATTCATCATCTCCTCGCCGAGGAAGCGGCTGAACAGCGGGAATTGTAGGAGCTGGTAGAACAGCCCGGTCAGGCCATAGTCGGCTGCTTCTGTCATCGCCATGTGGCGCTTAGCGATTGGGCGAACGAACGCAAGCAAGCTCGCGTTCTCGGACTTGCGTAGCTCATGCGCGAACGCCTGAAAACACTGGTGATCGTAGTAGTCCCAGATCGCCAGTTCCATCCCCTCCCGCGTCTGCCTGATCGAAGGATAGCGGGGGAAGAGGAAGAGCAATGCCCCGATCATCAACCGGACTTCTTCGCGTTCGAAGAAGAGGTTCGAACGAGGGGAGTAGACAGGGATGCCATTCGTTTCCAGATGCCGCGCCAGAGCGAGCACCTTGTCGTTCTTCACCGAGCAGAACAGGAACGCGACCTGGTTCCAATCGGTCAAACCCTTGGCGCGGAGCGAGTGGAGGAAGGTCACCACCTCCTCATGAAAATCGGCATCATCGGACTGGCGGAGCTTCACGACGGACGGCGTGTCGGGAAACTGCTCGTCGCGCGCGACGATGCTCTTGTCGAAGCGGAAGGTCCTGTCGTCTTCGCTCCAATCCTCGTCCGCGATCCAGCGGTTGTAGAAATCGATGATATCCGGCGTTGACCGGTAGTTGATCGTCAGGCGCTCCTGCTTACACCGACCCGGAGCGAAATTGCTGGGAAACTCCAGGATATTGCGGATGGTCGCACCGCGAAACCGATATAGGCCTTGGTCATCATCGCCCACGACGCAGATGTTCTGCTCATCCCCGGCGAGAAGGAAGAGCAACCGCTCCTGGATGGTGTTCGTGTCCTGGTACTCGTCCACCATCAGGTGGGTCAGTTGCTGGCGAACCTCGCTCAAAACTGCCGGGTTTCCCTCCAGCAACCGCAGGGCCTCCGCCTGGATGCCGGAGAAGTCCAAGGCGTTCTGCTCAAGCATCAGCTCTTGATAGAGGTCGGCAGCGTGACCGAGCGCGACAATGGCGGGATCATCCCCGGTCTTGAGGGCCGCGACATCGAGCGCCTCTTCGGCGACCTTATTCAGCCACTTCATCAGCTGGGTGGCGCGGTTCCAGCGGCCGGCTTGCTCCTTCCCGATGACGAGATCGATGTCGGCGATCTCCTCGAATTTGCCCAGGCGCTGGAACAGAAAATATTGCTGGTCGAACTGGTCGAACAGGGAAAAATTGCGCTTAAGGTGTGTGAATTCGCGATGATCCTTCAACAAACGCAAGCAGATCGAATGGAAGGTCCCGATATACATCTCGTTGATGTTGAACGAGATGCCAAGCTCAAGGAGGCGGTTGGACACACGGGTAATCAGCTCACGCGCGGCCTTCTCGGTGAAGGTTACCACCAGCAGTTGCTCCGGCCGCTTCCCCTCAACCCGGATCAGCCGAACGATGCGCTCCACCAGCGTGTAAGTCTTGCCGGAACCAGGTCCTGCGATGATCAGGACTGGGCCTCGTGTTGCCTCGATTGCTGCCTGCTGGTTTAGGTTTGGTCCTGCCATGTGAACAGCATAATTGAGTACGCTGTATTTTGCGAGGACGCGAACCTACCATGATGACAACCCGTCGCCCTCGAGCTATCACCGCCCCGGGCTTTGAGAATGCGGGCTATGGCCTCCCTCCCGCTTTCATAGTTTTGCCGGCTACGCCCCGTCTTGCGCTTCCCAAAATGGGTCAGCGGACGGACCGCACTTGGGAACGGGCATTCGGTAGCTGAGTGGCAAAGAAGGGTCGGAAACCGTCATGAACATGAATGCTGCGAATGGCAGCTTCCGGTCAGCCCTTCCCGATACCCGACCTTCCGTTTACCCCCTTGTCTGACCTGTTACCAAGGTTCTGGATTGTGATGCCGACCTATCGGTCGAGATCTATTGGGCGTGTGTGACGTCGGCACCACCAAGCCCCTTTCGTTAAATGCAGCTATTGCGTCCAGAGACTGACGTAACTGTCCTTGCTGCTTCAGATCTCTGATGGTGTTTCGGACAGTGTCGGGAAGTGCTTTTGGAGGCCGCGCGACGTTAAGTAACGCAGCGATATGTGCTTCTGCCCGATCTTTCTCAGGTTGACGCTCGTCGTGCCATTTCTCAATAACACGCGCACGATGCTGCTCCGCTTCTCGACAACGATCTTTAATCCAGTCACGTCGGGTTTTCTCACTGAGTAAAGTCTGAAGCAGGTCCTGTCGGCTCTCCAGATACTGCTGGCGGCTCATTTCCCGTTCCATGGGAACCGGGATCTGAAGAGGCACAGGTTTCCGGCTGCTCAGTCCGAGATGATAGAGAATAAATTCAACCACATAACGCAGGATCTCAGCCAACTGGGCCAGAGCCTGCTGAAGCCGCTTTTCAGCTTCCGAAATTTTCCTCTGCCTCCAGAAAACCCATTGCTGGGCCTCCAGATCATCCAGTTCCTTACGTGCCTGAAGAACCGCGTGATTGGCGTGTCTGAGCTTTTTCCAGCCGTCTTGCATCATCTGGAGTATGCAGTGTGTCTGAATGTCCAAAGGGCTCTCTGGCCCGTAGCGTTTTTCTAACGGATGCCTGGCGTTCAGAACCGCCCGTGCGGCTTGCATCTCCTGTTTCCAATCTTTCAGATAAATCTGAAAGCCTTCGCTGAATTTTTCCGGGTGCAAGGGCGAGCCAATGGACGGAAGGCGCTTTTGTATGGCTTTCACTTCGGCCTGAGCACGTTCCGAAAGTCTCTGTCTTTGCTGCTCTGACAAGAGTGATGGTTCGGCCCAGAGCAGGTCTTGTTCCG